>VFQM010003017.1_pt1 | contig 11395 bp, 10 predicted proteins | sample 3512391 | NCBI WGS metagenome assembly VFQM01 (sample SAMN10412369, study PRJNA504923) | tailings metagenome | isolation source: Replicate 1 from Balatoc abandoned mine | place: Philippines
CAAAGAAGTAATTATTTAAATATGCTCACTGAGCAAATGAAAAACAACTCTAACACAGACAATCCTAACAATTCATCTGGAAGTGCTGCAGGACCAGTAAGAACAAATTAAATTACTTAGAAATAAAAAAACATTTAAACAAAAGACTATGAAGAAAATTATTTTTTTAAAAATTGCTTTTAGCATACTCGTTTTTTCGCTGATTCTCCACAATTGTGGCGCAAAAAAAATGACTAGTATTATTCAAGTAGACCTAGCTCCAGCAGTTACTCCAGATGCTAAGGAACTTACAAGAGTAACTGATGATAATTTACAAAATTTCTTTCCAGTTCTTAGTCCAGACGGAAAAAAATTACTATACCACACGATAGACCCTAGCCAAACTGGCTCTAAAAGATCTCACATAGATCTTAAAACTATTGGCACACAAGGAACTACTCCACTACTTACAGAAGGTTGCATGTTCCCCTCTTGGATGGCAGACAGTAAAGGATTCTACTTTACTTATGCTGTACCTTCTAAACCAGTAATTGCAAAATCCAGAATTGACCAAGGAGGAATAAATTATGTGTCTGCTAATTCTAATGGTGATGATGATTATTCTGCTTCTTTTTTAAAAGCAACTAATAAAATATTATTTAGCACTAAAATAGGAACAGACTATCAACTTTGCACTATGGATCCTAGCGGATTAAATTTTACGTTATTAGGAGCTGGAGATTCTCCGAATCCACACCCAAATAATAAAGAGTTCCTCTTTAGTAAAAAAGTGGGTAACTTTTCTCAAATTTTCATCTACAATCTGGAAACTGGTCAGCAAACTCAACTAACGAGTGGAGATTTTGATTATGTTCATCCTAAATACGCGCCAGACGGAAAATGGATTGTATTCAGTAAACGAGAAAAAAATAAATCAGGAACACAAATCTCATCTCATATCTTCTTGATGGATGTAAATGGAGGAAATGTAAAACAACTTACCACAGGAAATACCTGGAATGCTACACCATCTTTTGGAGTTGATGGATCTATCTATTTCAGTTCAAATGCTGGAAATAGCGATACAAAAAGAAGTTGGGATAATTTTGACATTTGGAGACTTATTCCAAATCTTTAAAATATTTTCATATCAAATCACAAATCCTACATTTTCACAATGTGGGATTTTTATTTAATTAAGAATTTAAAATCTAAAAAACTTCTAACTTCCAACTTCCAACTTCCAGCAAATTTCCTATCTTTGCCATTCAAAATTTTTAAGAAAATGAACGCTTTTATTGAAGAACTAAAATGGCGCGGTTTGTACGCTGATATGATGCCAGGAACTGATGAACAACTGAATAAGGAAATGACAACTGCTTATATTGGTTTTGATCCTACCGCAGATTCACTTCACATTGGGAGTTTAATTCCGATAAAAGTTTTGGCGCATTTTCAACAGCACGGTCACAAACCGATTGCTCTAGTTGGTGGTGCAACAGGTATGATTGGCGATCCTTCTGGTAAATCTTCGGAAAGAAATTTATTAGACGAGGCTACGCTTAATCATTATGTAGAGTGCATAAAAGGACAACTTTCGAGATTTCTAAATTTTGAAGGAAACGAACCAAATAAAGCAGAATTGGTGAACAATTACGATTGGATGAAGACGTTTACGTTTTTAGATTTCGTGCGTGATATTGGGAAACACCTTACTGTAAATTATATGATGGCAAAAGATTCTGTAAAAAAACGTTTCTCTGGTGATGCTGGAGTTGACGGAATGAGTTTTACAGAGTTTACTTACCAACTTTTACAAGGTTACGACTTCTTACATTTATACAAAAATAATGGTGTAAAACTACAAATGGGTGGTTCTGACCAATGGGGAAACATTACCACAGGTACAGAATTAATCCGTAGAAAAGCACAAGGTGAAGCCTTTGCATTAACTGTTCCATTAATTACGAAAGCTGATGGTTCTAAATTCGGAAAATCTGAAGCGGGAGAAAATTACTGGTTAGATGCCAAAAGAACTTCTCCATATAAATTTTACCAATTCTGGTTGAATTCTTCTGATGTTGATGCTGAAAGATTCATTAAATACTATACTTTTTTACCAAAAGAAGAAATAGAAGCTTTGGTTGAAGAACACCAAACTGCTCCCCACGAAAGAAAATTACAGAAAAAATTAGCCGAAGAAGTTACGATTTGGGTTCATGGAAAAGCAGAATACGAAAAGGCATTAAAAGCTTCTGAAATCCTTTTCGGCAGAAGTACAGCAGAAGATTTGGTAAGTTTAGATGAAGAATTATTTTTACAGATTTTTGATGGAGTTCCACAAGCTGAAGTAGCTAAATCAGACGTTTTAGGAAGTAATATTATTGATTTATTATCAGAAAAATCTGGTTTCCTAAAATCTAAAGGTGAAGCAAAACGCGAATTACAAGGAAATGCTATTTCTGTAAACAAAGAAAAAGTAAAAGACGATTTCGTAGCTGCCGAAAAAGATTTAATTGACGGCAAATTTTTACTCCTTCAAAAAGGAAAAAAACAATATTTTATTGTAAAAGCAGTCTAAAATAAAATTTACAATGCTTTGCATAGTTAAATAAATTATAAAAACACGCTCAAGAGCGTGTTTTTTGTTACCATTTGGTTTTCAAATGTCTACATTAGTGCCTTTATAAATTCTTATTAATGGTTATTATTATTTTCATCATCGTCCTATGGTATTCAGGACTATTTTTTCAAACTTTTTTCTTACATCGTTACGCAGCGCATCAAACTTACACTATGTCTAAGTTTGGTGAAAAATTGTGTTTTATTCTTACTTGGATTACCCAAGGTTCTAATTATCTTTCAGCGTATGGTTACGGAGTTATGCACAGAATGCATCACGCTTTTGCTGATACAGAAAAAGATCCGCACTCTCCAAAATACGACCCAAATCCACTGGCAATGATGTGGAGAACGAAAAATGTTTATCAACAAATCAATAAGCAAAAAATTGCCATCGAAGAAAAATTTACGAAAAACGTTCCGCAATGGAAAGCCTTTGACAAGTTTGCCAGTTCATGGTATTCTAGAATTGGTTGGGGAGCTTTTTACACCGTTTTCTTTATTATTTTTGCAGAATATTGGTGGCATTGGCTATTATTACCTGTCGCTATTTTAATGGCTCCAATCCACGGAATGATTATCAATTGGTTTGGTCATATTTACGGATATGTCAATTTCAAAGTGAATGACACTTCTAAAAATTTATTCCGTTTTGATTGGTTAATGCTTGGCGAAGGTTATCACAACAATCATCATAAATTCGGCGGAAGAGCTAATTTCGGAGGAGTTAGATGGCACGAAATAGATGTTACCTATATGATTATGTTGCTTTTAGAAAAATTAGGTTGGATTAAAATGAACCGAGTGATGGCCACTCCAAAAAGAGAAATCTAAAATTTACAAAATAGAAAACACGCAGATTTGCGTGTTTCTTTTATTAAATTTGAGGAAAATTAATACACCGAATGAACTTAGACTATAAGCAATTTCAAGTTTTTAACAATATTGAAACCTTAAACACTTTTACCAATCTCTTAAGTGATAATAAAATAGATTTCGAAGTAGAAAATAATAGCAAAATTTTCGACCCTTCCTTTGCTAATAATGATTTCGAAAAAGAATACATTGTAAAAATTCACCCAAATGATTTCGAAAAAGTATATGATTTAGAGGAAGAAATCATCAAAAATGAAATACAAAATACACCAGAAGATTATTATCTATTCGATTATAATAATTCAGAATTATTAGATATTGTAAACAAAAGAGATGAGTGGAATGCTTTTGATTATTATTTGGCGAAAAAAATATTGAATGATAGAGGAAATCTTATTACAGAGGAAAAAATTATTGAAATTAAAAAAGAAAGAATAGAAGAATTAAAAAAAACTACAGAAATTAAATCAATCTGGATTATTTTATTATATATAATCACAATTTTGGGTATATTTCTCCCTCTATTTATTGGTCTTTCATCAATTATTTATGGCTATTTTATAAGAAGCATGAAAAAAACATTGCCTAATGGAGAATCTGTTTATCAGTTTTCTGAAAAAGACAGAAAACATGGAACTGTATTTTTATTTGGAGGAATTTTCTTTTTTATATTTTGGATTATGTTTTTTGCACTAAAATAAAATCTTTAATTAGATTATTTAAACCTCAATCGTAGTTGTATTTTTCACTTCGGCAATCATAAAAGAACTGTGCGTGGAGCCAATGTGTTGTAAAGTTGTGAGTTTTTTAACCATAAAATCTCGGTATTCTTCCATGTTTTTTACACAAATTTTTAAGATGTAATCATAATCGCCACTCACGTGGAAACATTCCGTTACTTCTGGCAAAGTCATAATCTCTTTTTCAAACTGTAATACGTATTCTTTCTTGTGTTGTGTTAATTTCACATGACATAGCACGATGAAATTTTTCTCCACTTTATGTTTATCAATCAGCGCCACATATTTAGAAATGACACCTTGCTTTTCTAATTTTTTGATGCGTTCATAAACCGCAGTCACAGACAAATCTAACTTGTGAGACAATTCTTTAGTTGTTTGTTTGCTATCTTCCTGAAGAAAATAGAGCAATTTTTTATCAATTGAGTCCAGTTCCATAGATTATTTTTTGGAAAAAGTTTACAAAAATCAAATATAATCATAAATTTTTCTATTAATTTAAAAATTAGCAGATTTATTTTCTATAATTAAAAATATTTATTGTAAAAAAGTTGGAATTTTTAGAATTTTATTACCAGAAATTTTCTTTTCCTCAATCCTAAAGGACGGAAAATTTCTTACATTAAAATTCAATATTATGGAAAATTTCGATGCAGCAAATGCAATTCAAGACTTACAATATTTCGGGGAATTCGGTGGTGTAAATCCTTCAATTTCTGATAGTTCAACTTATACTTTTTTATCTGCAAAAACCATGTTCGATACTTTCGAAGGCAATGCAGAAGGTTGTTATTTGTACTCCAGACATTCATCTCCGATGAATTTATACTTAGCTCAAGCTTTAGCAAAAATGGAAGGAACAGAAGCGGCGAACGTTACTGCATCTGGAATGGGCGCAATTACATCTACTCTACTTCAAATTTGTAAAAGTGGCGACCACATTGTTTCAGCTAGAACGATTTATGGTGGAACTTACGCATTCTTAAAAAACTTCTTGCCTCCTTTTAACATTGAGACAAGCTTTGTAGACATTAATAATTTTGAAGCGATAGAAAACGCCATCAAACCTAATACGAAGGTGATTTATTGCGAAAGCGTGAGCAATCCTTTATTAGAAGTAGCAGACTTGAGAAAACTGTCTGAAATTTGTAAAAAACATAATTTAAAATTAATTGTAGACAATACGTTTTCTCCGTTGCAGATTTCGCCTATTCAATTAGGTGCAGATATTGTGATTCACAGTTTAACGAAATTCATCAACGGAAGCAGCGATACAGTTGGCGGCGTTTATTGCGCTTCTCAACAATTTATAGACGACACCAAAAATGTAAATAATGGAAGTTGTATGCTTCTCGGTCCAACTATGGACAGTTTTCGTTCGGCAAGCATTTTGAAAAACCTAAGAACTTTGCATATCAGAATGAAAAAACACAGCGAAAATGCAATGTATCTCGCTGAAAGATTCGAAAAAGATGGTCTGAAAATAAATTATCCTGGTTTAGAATCTCACAGAAATCATGAACTCATGAAATCTATGATGCACCAAGAATATGGTTTTGGTGGTTTATTAACCTTGGACGCTGGAACAGTAGACAAAGCCAATGAATTGATGGAAATGATGCAACAAGAAAACTTAGGCTACCTTGCCGTAAGTTTAGGTTTTTATAAAACATTATTCTCTTGCAGCGGAAGTTCTACCTCATCTGAAATTCCTGAAGAAGAAAGAATTTCCATGGGACTTTCTGATGGTTTAATTAGATTTTCAATTGGTTTAGACCACGATATTGAAAGAACTTATCAAAAGATGAAAGCTTGTATGGTGAAAGTGGGGATTTTGATGTGATAATGCGATGATTTGATAATGTGATGATTTGATAATGTGATGATTGGGTGATTTTTCGTTCCGTAGGAACGCAATGTGTGTAGAAATTAATAATAACATTATCAAAGGCGTTCCGTAGGAACGTGATGTGTGTAAAAACTTTTGCCATATATTGGTTGCGTTCCGTAGGAACGCTATGTTATAAAACATTTACTCTTTAAAAAAATAATTTTTATAATTTATAAAACTGACCTTGTGTCAGTTTTTTTTATTTGGCAAAATATTGGTAAAGTGAAAAGAAACAGAAGCCAGTTTATAGCCCAGATTGCAGCGGAAATCCTTTTTTCTTAAAAAAAGATTGCAGCGGAAAGCTGGACTGCGTTTGAAAGAATTTACAAAACGTCTTGCTCCTTATCAAATTTTAAAAAATTATCTTTGCAATATGGATTTACAATTTATCGTAAGAGAACCCGAAAATTTTACGCCAAATTCTCAACTTTTGGTGATGATTCATGGTTATGGAAGTAATGAAGAAGATTTATTTTCTTTTCGTCATGATTTGCCAGAAGATTGGATTATCGTGAGTTATAGAGCTCCAAAAATGACCGATTACAATGGTTTTTCTTGGTACGACATTGATTTTAACGATGCTGAAAAATTTATAGATGTAGAACAGGCGGTAGATTCTATGAAAGCGATTATGAAATCTATTGACAATCTAAAACATCATTATCAGTTAGAAGGGAAAACCAATATGATGGGATTTTCGCAAGGCGGAATTCTTACGTATGCAATGACGCTTACTTACCCGGAATATTTTCAAAAAATCGCTTGTTTAAGTGCGTATCCTGAACCTAAAATCCTTAAAAACATTAAAGGTAAAAAAGAAATTCAGCATCTTAGATTTTTTATTTCTCATGGAACTGAAGACGCTGTAATCCCATTAGAATGGGGAAGAAAAGCAGCAGATTTCTTATATGAACTGGGCGCATTTTTCACTTTCAGAGAATACATGAACGGACATGGCGTAAATCAAAAAAACTACATGGATTTAATTAATTTCTTTAAATCATAAAAAAAGGTGTTTCTGACTTAGAAACACCTTTTTATTATTTAAGAATTCATCAATTCTTCTATTTCTTCCACTTCAATCGGAATGTTTTTCATCAGATTAAAAGCAGGCCCAGAATTCTGAATCACCATATCATCTTCTATTCTCACCCCGAAACCTTCTGCAGGAAGATAAATTCCCGGTTCTACGGTAAACACCATATTTTCCACAAATTTATCTTTTAGAATTCCGTAATCATGCGTATCAAGACCTAAATGGTGAGATGTTCCGTGCATCATGTATTTTTTGTAAGCTGGCCAATTTTTATCTTGGTTTTGAACATCAGCTTTGTCAAGAAGTCCTAATTCCAAGAATTTAGACGTGTAGAATTCTCCACATTCTTTATGATAATCATACCAATTATTTCCAGGAACTAAAAGAGAAGTCGCAAAGTTTTTCATGTCTAGAACTGCATTATAAATCTCTTTTTGTCTCGCCGTAAATTTGCCATTCACAGGAATCATTCTGGTAAGATCAGATGAATAATTAGCATATTCTGCACCGATATCTAATAAAATTAAATCTCCATCTTTACATTGCATATTATTAGCAATATAATGCAATACATTTGAGTTTTCGCCACTTGCAATAATTGGTGTATATGCAAACCCTTTACTTCTATTTCTCAAAAATTCGTGCATGAGTTCTGCTTCAATTTCGTACTCCCAAACTCCAGGTTTCACGAAAGAAAGCAATCTTCTCACTCCTTTTTCGGTGATGTTACATGCTTTTTGTAATAATTCTAGTTCTTCTGGTTCTTTGATGCTTCTCAAATGCTGAAGAATAGGATTACTTCTTAAAATTTCATGAAGAGGAAACTCTCTTTTTACTCTTTCGATGAATCTGTCTTCACGAGTTTGCACTTCTAAAACCGCTCTATAATGCTCGTTTCTATTGAGATAAATATTTTCGGCTTCGTTCATCAAATTATAGAAAATTCTATCAAAATCTGATAGCCAAAGTACCGTTTTCACTCCAGAAACTTCAGTTGCTTTTTCTTTGGTTAATTTTTCGCCTTCCCAAACAGCGATATGTTCATTGGTTTCTCTTAAGAAAAGTATTTCGCGATGTTCTTCATTGTAAGCATCAGGAAAAATCAACAAAATGCTCTCCTCTTGGTCTACTCCGCTCAGATAAAAAATATCTCTGTGCTGCGCAAAAGGCATTGTAGAGTCTGAACTTACTGGATAGATGTCATTAGAATTAAAAATAGCCAAAGAATTAGGCTGCATTTTTTCTACAAACTTTTTACGATTTTTGATAAAAAGTGAACTAGAAATTTGTTCGTATTTAGTTGTCATTGTATGAAAATTAGAAAGTGTGGCAAAGTTAATGAATTTTGAAAAAAGCGATAAGGCTTTAGCATCATTAATTTCCGTTAATTTTTACGTTAATTTTTCCGTTAATTTTTTAAATTGTTTTTCGGCATCTTTTCCTTCGTATAAAATACTGAAAACTATGTTGATGATTGGCGTTTTGAGTTTCTTTTCGTAAGCAATTTCGTAAATTCCGCGAGTGGCGTAATACCCTTCTGCAACCATGCTCATAGATTGCACCGCAGATTTCACAGTATAGCCTTTACCGATAAGATTTCCTAAATTTCTATTTCTAGAAAAAAGTGAATAAGCAGTTACCAATAAATCTCCTAAATATGCACTATCATTCACTTCTCTGTGCTCTGGATAGATTGCATCTAAAAACAATTCCATTTCTCTAATTGCATTAGAAACCAAAACGGCATTAAAGTTATCACCATAACCTAATCCACTTGCAATTCCTGCTGCAATAGCATAAATATTTTTAAGAATAGCACTGTATTCATTGCCTAGAATATCTTTAGAACAACTTACCTTGATATAATCAGAAGTAAAAAGTTCTTTAAGCGCATCAATATGTTCTTTTTCTGCTGCTGCAATCGTAAGATAAGACAATCTTTCCATCGCCACTTCTTCTGCATGACAAGGCCCTGCAATTACCGCTTGACTTCTGAAACCAATTTTAAAAACATCTCTTAAATAATGCGCTACCACATCATTATGTTTAGGAACAATCCCTTTGATTGCAGAAACGAATAATTTCCCTTCGTAATCGCAAGTCATTTTTTCTATTGCATCTGCAAGATAGATAGAAGGAGTTGCCAAAACAATGATATCACACGCAGAAACCAACTCATTAATATCTGTAGTGATTTTCAGTTTTTTTACATCAAAAGCAACCGCAGTAAGGTAGTTAGGATTATGACCGCGCAATTCTAGAGCTCCTTTTACAAACTCATTTCTTACGCACCAATGCACCAATTTCGCATTTTCTAATAGCATTTTTACAATTGCCGTAGCGAAACTGCCGCTTCCTACAACCCCAACAGTTGGCAATGTTTTGCCTTTCTTTTTAGCCATTTTAAAAAATTTGGTAGAAAAACAAAGATACAAATTATAGTGAGAAGCTAAACCTTAAAAAAATCATATTAACAAAAATAGATTTCACAGATTGACTTTACCTACTGAGTTTCAAGTATAATAAAAGCAATAATAAACCATTATTTTTAACAAATTTATACTTTTATTAACAATACTTTGGCATAATTTTTATCATAATTCATCGTTTTTGGATGAGCAAAAACATTGATTTAAAATATTTTAATTAATTTTGGCGTCGCTAAAAATTGAAAAACTGAGAAAAAAGTAATGAAGAAATTTTTTATAAAAAAGAAGAATGTCCAGCTATTTATGGGTGCGCTTCTTTTCGTTATCCTTCTGCAAAGTTTTGTTATTGCAAAATTATATTCAGAAAAAGATGACAAAAACTATCAAGTCAATTTAGTAAAAATCAACACCCAAAAAGACAGCTTAGATTTCTTTAAATTAAAAAATGATTTAGCCGCTGTAGACAATACAGTAAGAACAATCAACAATTATTTAAAGGCAAAAAACGCCTCTAATCTAAGTATAGAAGCTCTATCTAGAGACAGCTTATCTAGTTCGGTTTATCTGTCCAATCAGAGTTCTAGATATTCTGAATATCTCGTAGAATTAGAAAAACGTTTACAACAAGTTCCAGTTGGACATCCTATAAACAATGGCTTTCTATCTTCTAATTTCGGGATGAGAAAAAATCCTATTCCGTCTAAGAAAATCCTACTCGCTTCTGCAAGACCTCTTGCTATTTCATCTGAAAAAATAGAAAAAGACAGCGCTGGAAATGTAATCAACAAAAGTAACGTTAACGTAGCATCAAAAAACGCTGCTCCTGCTGAAAAAGACCAAATGCAATTCCACAAAGGAATAGATTATGGCGTAAGTTATGGTAGCGATGTAATGTGTACTGCTACTGGAAAAGTGATTTTTGCAGGTCAGAAAAGTGGTTACGGACATTGTGTAATCATCAGTCATGGCAATGGTTTAGCAACACTTTACGCTCACCTTTCTAAAATTAATGTAAAAGCCAACCAAAATGTAAAAGCAGGAGAAGTAATTGCACAATCTGGTAATTCTGGAAGAAGCACTGGTCCACATTTACATTACGAAGTTCATAAGAACAATACACCTGTAAACCCTAAATTATTTCTAAATTTATAACAATCGAAATATAAAATTTGAAGAAAGCATCCACTTGATTGGATGCTTTTTTTTATTTAACTTTAGTGAAAATTTTGGGTCATGAAAAAAGACAAAGTTCCTAAAAAAACTAAACAGAAGTCTACAAAAAAGAATTCCACAGAAAAGAAGGAAATCATTATCAATGAAAATTCTTCGCCAGTTTGCTTTGCAAAAAGTAAAGAAATAAGAGACGAATACCAATAAAAAAACTGACTCTAATTAAAGAATCAGTTTTATAATAGTTTTATTGAATTAATAAGCCGCTGTAAATCTTTGTTTCACAAATTTAACATTCTCTAATTCGTCAACCAGAGCTACCGCAACATCTTCTACAGAAAGAACACTTCTACCGCTTTCATCAAAAACAGGATTTTCTAACGCCGTTCTGTAAGTTCCTTTTCTTACACCAGCCGTTCCTTGGTGCATTTCTATTGCAGGAGAAAAGAAAGTCCAATCTAAAACTTCATTCTTTTTAATCATTTCTAAATATTGTCTGGCTGCTTCTGCACCTGGTTTAATCTCCGCTGGAAATTCTGGAGTATCTATTAATTGAAGGTTTTCAGCAATATATAAACTTCCTGCTCCACCTACAGTAATAAATCTTTTTACACCAGATTCTTCTACCGCTTTTTCGATGCTAGCCGCTCCT
>VFQM010003019.1_pt1 | contig 11394 bp, 9 predicted proteins | sample 3512391 | NCBI WGS metagenome assembly VFQM01 (sample SAMN10412369, study PRJNA504923) | tailings metagenome | isolation source: Replicate 1 from Balatoc abandoned mine | place: Philippines
CAGCGCCCGCTGCCCGCGCCTCAGGGCCTCGGCGAAGTCGCCGCGCGCCGACACGATCAGCTTGGCGAGCAGCGTGTCGAAGTTGGGCGACGGCGCGTAGCCGGGGCGCCCGTGGGTGTCCACACGCACGCCGGGCCCCGAAGGCAGGTCGAGGCGCTCGAGCCGGCCGGCGGCAGGCCGCGCCAGCCCCTGCGCGTCGAGCGTCTCGGCGTTGATCCGGAACTGGATGGCGAAGCCCTCGGGCCGCGGCGGGCGCATCGGATCGAGCCCGACCTCGCGAAGCGAGCGGCCGGCCGCGATGCCGAGCTGCACCGCCACCAGGTCGACCCCGGTGACCGCCTCGGTGATCGTGTGCTCGACCTGCAGGCGCGGGTTGGCCTCGATGAACACGAAGGGCAGCTCCGGGTCGGGGCCCTCGTCCACCAGGAACTCGAAGGTGCCCAGGCTGCGATAGCCGGCCTCGCGCGCCATGCGCAGCGCCGCCTCGACGATGCGCTCGCGCAGCGCCGGCGACAGTAACGGGCTGGGCGCGATCTCGACCAGCTTCTGGAAGCGGCGCTGCAGCGTGCAGTCGCGCTCGCCCAGCGCGATCGCCGCGTGCCCGTCCCCGACCACCTGGACTTCCACGTGACGGGCGCGCGCGATCAGGCGCTCGGCATAGACCGCGTCGAGCCCGAAGGCCGCGCGCGCCTCCGAGGTGCAGCGCGCGTAGGCCTCGGCGAGCGCCTCGCGCGAGGTGACCGCGCGCATCCCGCGCCCGCCGCCGCCGCCGACCGCCTTGATCACGATGTCGGGCCGGACATCGAAGAAGGCCTCGATCTCGGCCAGCGTGGCCCCGCCGCGGGTCGACGGCATGACCGGCACGCCACACTGGCGAGCGTGATCGATCGCCGCCGCCTTGTCCCCGAACAGCTCGAGCTGGGCCACCGTGGGGCCCACGAAGACCAGCCCGGCGCGCGCGCAGGCCGTCGCGAACTCCGGCCGCTCGCTCAGGAAGCCGTAGCCGGGGTGGACCGCATCGCAGCCGGTGCGCGAGGCGGCGTCGACGATCGCCGCGATGTCCAGGTAGGCGCCCGGCCCGCTCGCGTCGAGCGGCACCCGCTCGTCGGCGAGTTCCAGGTGAGGCAAGTCCGCGTCGTCGCGCGAATGGATCGCCACCGTGGCGATGCCCAGGTCGCGCGCGGCGCGCAGGATGCGCAGCGCAATCTCGCCGCGGTTGGCAATCAGGAGCTTGTTCAGCTTGTTCACGCGAGGGTCGTCCTTCGGCGTCGGCCGCACGTCGGCATCAGTCGTCCTTCAGCAGGCGGCGCAGCATCTTGCCGGCGCCGGTGGCCGGCAGCGAGTCGCGGAAGGCCACCTGGCGCGGCGCCTTGTACACCGCCATGTTCTCGCGCGCCCAGGCAACGATGTCCGCCTCGGTGGGCCGCCCGGCCTCGGGCAGGCCTGGCTTCAGCACCACGAAGGCCTTCACGATCTCGCCCTTCTCGGGATCGGGCACGCCGATCACGCCGGCCTGCGCGATCGCCGGGTGCCGGATCAGGATCGACTCCACCTCTTCCGGGAACACGCTGTAGCCGGAGACCTTGATCATCTCCTTGAAGCGGCCCATGAAGGTGAGGTAGCCGTCGGCGTCCACCCGCCCCATGTCGCCGGTGTGGACCCAGCCCTCGCGCAGGGTCTTGGCGGTGGCCTCGGGCTTCTTCCAGTAGCCCTTGAACACGCCGCGGCCGCGGATCGTGATCTCGCCCGGTTCGCCGGCCGGCATCTCGCGGGCGCTGTCCGGATCGACGATGCGCACTTCGTTGCCGGGCACCGGCTTGCCGTGCGTGCCCCAGCGGATCGCGTCGGGCATCGCGGTGTCCATCGTGTGCGTCTCGGACAGGCCGTAGGCCGCCTCGTAGCTCAGGCAGTTGGGCGCGAACTCGCGCCACTGGCTCGCCAGCGCCTCGGTGAACGCGATCCCGAAGCTGGTCACCGGGTTCATCCTCAGGCTGGCCAGGTCGAATTCCTTCGCGCCCGGCACCTGCATCGCGGCCACGTTCATCGGCGCGATGCTGTACCACCAGGTCACGCGAGGGCGGGCGATCGCCTGCAGCGCGGCCTTCGGGTCGAAGCGATAGAGCAGCACGGTGGTGGCGCCCGCGTACACGGTCATGTTCACGCCCATCAGCATGCCGGCGATGTGATAGAGCGGCGCGATCGCCAGCATCGTGTCGCCGGCGCCCACGCGGTAGATGTCGCAGGACACCTCGGTCTTGTAGAGCGCGTTGTCGAAGCTCAGCATCGCGCCCTTGGGCAGCCCGGTGGTGCCCGAGGTGTAGGTCATCAGCGCGATGTCGTCCATGCCGATCGACACTGCGGGCGGCACCGCTCCGCTGCGCGCGGCCGAGAGGAAGTCCTCGGCGCTTTCCGGGATCGCAGGCGGCTGCGAGGGCATCGCGCCCCGCTGCGCGAGCTCCCGCGCGAGTTCCTCAGGCAGGTCGATCGACGGAACCTCCGGCAGCAGGTCCGCGTAGCGCACCACGAACACGTGTTCGAGCGCGGTGCGCGGCCGCACCTTGTCGACCACCGGCAGCAACGGCGCCGCGGCCACGATCACCCGCGCGCCCAGGTCGTCGAGCTGGTACTGCAGCTCGTGCTCCTTGTTGAGCGGCCCGCAGGGGCAGACGATCGCGCCGAGCTTCTGGATGCCGTAGTGCGCGATCAGGTACTGCGGGCAGTTCTGCATGAAGAGCGCCACCGGCTCGCCCTTGCGCACGCCCAGTTCGGCAAGGCGCGCGGCGAAGCCGTCGCTCAGGCGGTCGAGCTCGCCGTAACTCAGCGCCGCGCCGTACCAGAGGACCGCAGGGTGGGCAGGTCGCGCGCGGGCGTGATCGCGCAGGTATTCGTGCAGCGGCCTGGGGGCGCCTGTGCCAGTCATCGGAGGTCTCCGCCGGGGGATTGGATGCGTCGGTCAAAGGATGCCACAATTCTACCGATGAGTAGAACCGGGTCACCCGCTGCCGACCTCGCCGCGCCGCGCGCCGGGCGGTCGCGCGCGCCTGCGCCGGGCACGGCCACCGGCCGCCAGGCCTTCGCCACCGCCGGCACCGACGAGAAGCGCGAGCGCATCATGGCCGTGGCCGCGCGGCTCTTCTTCGAGCACGGTTACGCCAGCACGACGATCGCGCTGATCGCGCGCGAGCTGGGCGTGACCAAGCCCTTCGTCTACTACTACTTCCGCGACAAGCTCGAGCTGTTCGAGGCCATCTCCTGGCGGCCGACCGTGGAATGCCTGACCGCGATGGACTTCGATCCGGCCGACACGCGGCCCGCCCATTTGAAGCTGGCCGAGGGCCTGGAGAAGCTGATCCGCGCCACCGTGGCGCATCACCCGGCCGCCACGCTGCCCTACCGCGAGCCGCAGGTCTACGGCGCCGGCTACCGCAAGGCCGCGAAGCGCCTGGCCGACGGCTTCTACGCGAAGACCGCCTCGCTGCTGGAGCAGGCCCGCCGCGACGGCCGGGCCGACTTCGACGACGCCAAGGTCACCGCACTGGCCGTCGCCGGCATACCGGGCTTTCTCTACGCGTGGTACCGTCCGGCCGGCCGATTCGGCCAGGACGAGATCGTGGCCCAGCTCACTCGCATCGCCGTGCGGGCGATCGGACTCCGGCCGGGTCTCCGGCCTGATAATGGGCGCCGTTGATCCACTCCCGACAGGTTTCTCCCGCCATGACCCAAGCCCGCGCCCAGCTCTGCATCTGGACCGACGTCGACCCGGCGTTCGAGCTCGACTTCAACCGCTGGTACGACCGCGAGCACATGCAGGAGCGCGTCGCGATCCCCGGCTTCCAGTCGGCCCGCCGCTTCCAGGCGATCGGCGACTGCCCGCGCCCCTGGCTCGCCCTGTACTACACCGACACGCTCGACGTCTTTCGCAGCGAGCCCTACCGCAAGGCCTTCGCGAACCAGACCGAATGGTCGCTTCGCAACTTCGAGCGGATGCGCGGCACGCAGCGGCGCGTCGGCGAGCTCGCGCTCGAGCTCGGCGAGCCGGGCGGCGAAGGCGGCGCGCTGGCCGCTTTCGTGATCCCCGAAGGCGGCGCCGACATGGCGGCGCTGCGCGAGGCGCTCTCCAGCGTCGTGCGCGAGGATCACATCGTGCGCGCTTCGGTGCTGCGCACCGATTCGGGGCTGTCCTCGCCGGTCACCCCCAACACGCCGCCGGCGCCGGCCGATATGATGGTGACCATCGAGGCCACGCAAGCCGAGGCTGCCCTCGACCGCGCGAAGGCGCTGGCCGGGGCGCTCGGCGTGACGCCCGAAGGCGTCTACGCCTTCAGGATGCTCTGGCGCCTCGGCGCCTGATCCCTTCACAATCCCGCAACCGACAACCGAAGGAGCTCCGCTGATGAACCCGATTCGTCGCTACACGCTGCCCGCCGTGGCCGCCCTGGCGCTGCCCGCCGTGGCCGCCCTGGCGCTGGGCGCCACCGCCGCCCAGGCCGCCGAACGCTGGAACCTGTCGGCCGAGCAGCCCGACGGCAACTACATCACCGTCACCGCCCGCGAGTTCGCCGAGGACGTCAACAAGGCGACCAAGGGCGAGGTCGAGATCAAGGTGCACTCGAACTCGGTGCTGTTCAAGCGCCAGGAGGTCAAGCGCGCGGTCCAGACCGGCCAGGTCCAGGTCGGCGACATGCTGATCTCCTTCCTCGGCAACGAGGACCCGATCTACGAGGTGGACGCCGTGCCGCTGCTGGCGCGCGACTTCGACGCCGCCTGGAAGCTCTGGCAGGCCAGCCGCGAGAAGCTCTCCGCCCGCCTCGAGAAGCAGGGCATCAAGCTGCTGTACAGCGTGCCCTGGCCGCCGCAGAGCATCTACACCAAGAAGCCGGTCGCCAGCATGGCCGACTTCAAGGGCATGAAGTTCCGCGCCTACAACGCCGCCACCGCCCGGCTGGCCGAGCTGATGGGCGCCGTGCCGGCCACGGTCAACTCCGGCGACGTGCCGCAGGCCTTCGGCACCGGCCTGATCGAGGCGATGATCACCTCGCCGGCCACCGGCGTGGACACCCAGGCCTGGGACTTCTCCAAGTACTACTACGACGTGAAGGCCTTCATCCCGAAGAACGTCACCATGGTGAACGCCCGCGCCTTCGCCAAGCTGTCGCCCGACGCCCAGAAGGCGGTCCTGGCGGCCGCCGAGCGCGCCGAGAAGCGCGGCTGGGAGCTGGCCCGCACCAAGACCGACGAGCTGGTGGCCACGCTGAAGAAGAACGGCATGGAAGTCGGCCCGGCGCCCGCCGCGGTCGAGGCCGAGCTCGGCAAGATCGGCGCGACCATGGCCGAGGAGTGGCTGAAGAAGGCCGGCGCCGACGGCAAGGCCGTGCTCGACGCGGCCAAGTGATCCCGGCGCGCATCGCGACATGAGGCTGCTTCACGGGCTGTACCGGCTCTCCGGCTGGCTGTCGGCGATCAGCCTGGTGGCGATCTGCGCGCTGATCCTCGCGCAGATCGTCGCCCGCAGCCTCGGCACGATGGTGCCCGACTCCGACGAATTCGCCGCCTGGGCGATGGCGGCGTCGGGCTTCTTCGGCCTGCCCTACGCGCTGCACTCGGGCGCGCACATCCGGGTCACCTCGGCGCTGAGCCTGCTGCCCAGGTCCCTGCACCACGGCATCGAGGTGCTGGCCAGCGCCATCGGGCTCGCGATCGCGGCCTACCTGGCCTGGCACAGCGCCCAGTACGTGGTCGAGAGCTGGCGCTTCAAGGAAGTCTCGCCCGGCCTGCTCGCGCTGCCGCTCTGGGTGCCGCAGTCGTCGATGGTCGCGGGCACCGCGCTGCTCGCGCTGGCCTTCGCCGAGCGGCTCGTCTGCGTGGTTCGCGGCCGCCAGTTCGAAACCGGCAACGAAAGCCCGGGGGAATGATGGACCTGCTCTGGGTAGGCCTCGCACTGCTGGGCGCGCTCTTCCTGTTCCTCGGCCTGGGCGTGTGGGTGGCGCCCGCGCTGATCGCGGTCGGCGTGATCGCGATGGAATTCTTCGCCGGCGCGCCGGCCGGCTCGATCCTCGCCACCAACGCCTGGACATCGGGCGCCAGCTGGACCATGACGGCGCTGCCGCTGTTCATCTGGATGGGCGAGATCCTGTTCCGAACCAGGCTGTCCGACGACATGTTCGCCGGGCTCTCGCCCTGGGTGGGTCGCCTGCCCGGCCGCCTGCTGCACGTCAACGTGCTGGGCTGCGGCATCTTCGCGGCGGTCAGCGGTTCCTCGGCGGCCACCGCCGCGACGATCGGCCGCATCTCGCTGCCGGAGCTCAAGGCGCGCGGCTACCCCGAGTCGGTCTCGCTGGGCTCGCTGGCCGGCTCCGGCACGCTGGGCCTGCTGATCCCGCCGTCGATCATCATGATCGTCTACGGCGTCGCCGCGCAGATCTCGGTGGCCCGGCTGTTCATCGCGGGCATCCTGCCCGGCTTGATGCTCCTCACGCTGTTCTCCGGCTACCTGGCGATCTGGTCGCTGATGAACAAGGACAAGATCCCCGAGCCCGAAGCGGGCATGAGCCTTGGCGAGAAACTGCGCGCCTCGCGCAGGCTGATCCCGGTTTTGCTGCTCATCGCGGGCGTGATCGGCTCGATCTACGCGGGCATCGCCACCGCCACCGAGGCGGCCGCGGTCGGCGTGGTCGGCGCCCTGCTGATCGCCGCGTTCAGCGGGTCGCTGAACGGGGACACGCTCAGGGAGAGCCTGTTCGGCGCGGTCCGCACCTCGTGCATGATCTTCTTCATCCTGCTGGGCGCCGCCTACCTGACTTCGGCGATGAGCTTCACCGGCCTGCCCGCCGCGATCGCCGACTGGATCGTGGCGATGAAGCTGCCGGCCTGGGCGCTGCTGGTCACGCTCACCGTGTTCTTCGTGCTGCTGGGCTGCGTGCTCGACGGGATCTCGATCGTGCTGCTCACCACCTCGGTGATCCTGCCCGCGGTGCAGGCGGCCGGCATCGACCTGCTGTGGTTCGGCATCTACGCGATCCTGGTCATCGAGATGGCGCAGATCACGCCGCCGGTGGGCTTCAACCTGTTCGTGGTCCAGAACCTCACCGGCAAGGACATCTTCACCGTCGCGCGCTACAGCTTTCCGTTCTTCATGGTGATGATCGTCGCCACGGTGCTGATCAGCGTGTTCCCGGACATCGTCCTCGCGCTGCCGCAGGCCATGGTCGCGCGCTGAACTCCGGCCCGCCGTGACCGCCGCCGACCCTTCCGCCGCCAGGACATCCTCCTCGCCCTGGGCGCCGCTCTTCGAGCCGGTGTTCCGCAGGCTGTGGCTGGTCTGGGTGATCGCCAACACCTGCATGTGGATGAACGACGTCGCGGCCGCCTGGCTGATGACCTCGCTCACCACCTCGCCGGTCATGGTCGCGCTGGTGCAGACGGCGTCCACGCTGCCGGTCTTCATGCTGGGCCTGCCCAGCGGGGCGCTGGCCGACATCGTCGACCGGCGGCGCTTCTTCATGGTCACCCAGTTCTGGGTGGCCTGCTCGGCCACGCTGCTGTGCCTGGCCATCGTGTCGGGCGCGATCAACCCGACGCTGCTGCTGCTCCTGGTGTTCGCCAACGGCATCGGGCTGGCGCTGCGCTGGCCGGTCTACTCGGCGCTGATCCCGGAGCTGGTGCCGCGCAGCCAGCTTCCGCAGGCGCTGGCGCTCAACGGCGTGGGCATGAATGCCTCGCGGATCATCGGGCCCATCGTGGCCGGCGCGCTGATCGCCGGCGCGGGGACGGCCTGGGTCTTCGTGCTGAACGCGGTGCTGTCGATCGTGGCCGGGCTGGCCATCTTCACCTGGCGCCGCGAGCGCAAGACCACCAGCTCGCTGCCCGGCGAGCGCTTCCTCGGGGCGATGCGGGTCGGCGTGCAGTACGTGCGCAAGTCGCCGGCGATGCGGGCGGCGCTCACCCGGATCTTCCTGTTCTTCGCGCAGTCCACCGCGCTGCTCGCGCTGTTGCCGCTGATCGCCATGCAGATGCCGGGCGGCTCGGCCGGCACCTTCACGGTCCTGCTGGCCTCGATGGGCGCCGGCGCGATCGTCTCGGCCATGCTGATCCCGCGCTGGCGGCGCAAGTACCCGCACGACCGGGTGGTGCTCGCCGGAAGCTCGGTGCTGGCGGTGCTGATGGTCGTGGTCGTCTTCGCGCCGAATCTCTGGGTGGCCATCCCGGCCATGTTCGTCAGCGGCATCGCCTGGCTGACCGTCGCCAACACGATCTCGGTGTCCGCGCAACTGTCGCTGCCGGACTGGGTGCGCGCGCGCGGCATGTCCACCTTCCAGATGGGGATCATGGGCGGCGGCGCGCTCGGCGCCGCGGTCTGGGGCCAGGTCGCCACCGTGACCGACCTGCGCACCAGCGTGACGCTGGCCGCGGTGGTCGGCGTGCTGGCCGCCTGGCTCACCCGCGACATGAAGCTCGGCGGCAACGCGGCCGAGGACCTCACTCCGTCGCGCCTGTTCACGCCGCCGGTGCCTGGCTGGGAGTTCGACCCGCGCGACGGCCCGGTGCTCACCACGATCGAGTACCGGATCGACCCGGCGACCGCCGACGAGTTCCGCCGCGTGATGCAGGAAACCGGGCGCCGGCGCCTGAGCCGCGGGGCGCTGTCCTGGGAACTGTTCCGCGACGTGAAGGATCCCGGCCGCTTCATCGAGTACATGATCGACGAATCCTGGCTGGAGCACGTGCGCCACTTCGACCGCCTCACCTACTCCGACGAACTGCTGCGCGACCGCCGGCTGTCCATGCACATCGGCGAGGAGCCGCCGCGGATCACCCGCAGCATCGCCGACGCCGAGTAGGTGCGTGAGCACACCCCGACACGGCTGAACGCGCGTTAGCATTCGCCCATGCTCGACTACACCACCCTCAAGCACCTTCACGCCACCGCCGCAACGATCAGCATCGCCGGCTTCGCGCTGCGCTACGCCTGGATGATCGCCGGATCGCCACGCCTGCAATCGCGCGCCGCGAAAGTGTTGCCGCACATCGTGGACACGATCCTGCTGGCCAGCGCGATCCTGCTGGCGGTGCAGGCGGGCATCGCGCCCTGGTCGGTGGGCTGGCTGGGCTTCAAGGTGATCGGCCTGATCGTGTACATCGTGCTGGGCACCATCGCGCTCAAGCGGGGGCGTACCCGCGGCGTCCGCATCGCGGCCGGCGCGACGGCGATCGCCCTGTTCGGCGCGATCGTCTGGGCCGCGCGATACAAGTCGGTTCCGCTGCTCGGCGCGCTCTGAGCGTGGCGCGGCACGCCGGCGGCAGGCTTCACTCGCCGCGCCGCACCGCCCCCAACCATCGGCCCTCGCCGTCGAGCAACGCCACGCAGCGCCCGTCGGCGGACGTGGCAAGCGCGGCGTTGGCGTTGGCGTTGGCGCCCGCAATCCTTGCGCCGCGCCGCACGGCAAGCGAGTCGCCGTCGATCTGCGCCAGCACGACGCCGCCGTCGGTCGCCAGCGCCAGCGCCGCGCCGCCCAGGTCCCCGAAGGGCAGCATGGCCATCAGCCGGCCCGACAAGGCCTTCGGCGGACTTCGTTGCCAGGCACCGGACTCCAGGCGCCGGAGCTCCGTCCCGTCGCGCAGGCCCAGAAGCCAGCCGCGGCCGCCGGCGCCGCGCCAGGCGGCGGCGAGCCAGTCGCCCTCCTCGCGCAGCCGCGCGATCTCGCGCCGTACCTCGAGGTGCAGCACCGAGGCCGCGCCGGTCGAGTCGATTCTCAGCCACTCGTAGGGCACCGGCCCGGGCAGCAAGTGCGCGGTGGGCGACGCCACCGGCGCCACGCGCGGCGTGAAGCGCCCCGGCAGGGCCACCGCCTCGCCCATCCGGTAGTCGTGCACCAGCCCCTTGAGCACCGGCGGCGCGTCGGGCGAGTAGGCCAGCTCCCAGACCTCGGCGGGCGCCGCCGGCTCGGCCAGCCCGACCAGGAAGCTGGCCCGGCCCGGCACGTTCGCGAGCGCCGCCACCACGATCGGCGCCTCGAGCCGATAGCGGTGAACGTCGGCCAGGGTCTCGGCGTCGAGGATGCGCAGTGCGTCGCGCCCCTCTCCGCCGACCGCGACGAGCCCCGCCTCGGCACCCGACCACGCAAGCCGCGCGCGCAGCGGCATGTCCGGACGCGAGGCGATCTCCCGCATCGCAGGCAAGGCCAGGACCCGCAGGCGACCGTCTGCGCCAAGCAGCCACGCGCGCGCCCCCGACGACAGGGGCGGCGCGGCGAGCCGCGCGTCCAGCGCCTTGCGGGCCAGCTCGCGGCCGCCCGAGCACTCGAGCAGGGCCAGGCTTCGTCCGCCATCGCCCGGTGCGAGCACCCAGTCTCCGGCGCCTGCGGGCGCCGGCGCCCCCGACTCGGGTCCCCTGCCTTGCGCGGCGAGCGCCCCGGCCGAGCTCGCGACCAGCGCCGCGCCGAAAACGATGCACGCTGCGCCGAGCAGGATGCGTGCCGCGCCCCGGCAGCCGATCCGCAAGGCGCCAGAATGGAAAAAAGGGCGGCCAGAGGCCGCCCTAAGCTCACGAGGAGACTGTGTCACGAACCGTCGATCAGTAGACGTCGTGCTGCGTGTTGTAGATGTTGAACTTGCCGGTGGGCGTGATCAGCTTCGGATCCTTGATCACCGCCTTCAGCTTGCGGGTCTTGTCGTCGACGACCACGATCGCGGACTCCTGGTTCTTCGCGCTCCACACCGAGAACCACACCTCGTCGCCCGCCTTGTTGTACTCGGGCTGGGTGATCCGCTTCGCGCCTTCGCCCACGCCGGCCCATTCGCCGATCGGCAGCACCTGGAAGGGCTTGTCGAGGTTCTTGATGTCGAACACCGCGACCGACTGGGCGATCTTCGGATCCGGGTTCAGCGGCGTGTCGACCCACAGGTTGCTCGACTTCGGATGGGTCTTGATGAACAGGTTGCCGCCGCCCTGGGCCTTCAGGCTGCGCACCACCTTCCACGCACTCTTCGGATGCTTGGCCGGGTCGGTGCCGATCAGCGCGATGGTCTCGTCACCGAGGTGGCCCGTCGCCCAGACCGGACCGTGCTTGGGATCGACGAAGTTCGCGCCGCGGCCCGGGTGCGGGATCCGGCCCACGTCGACCAGCGCCGCCAGCTTGTCTTCCTTGCTGTCGACCACCGCGATCTTGTTCGACTCGTTGGCCGCCACCAGGAAGTAGCGCTTGGAGGCGTCCCAGCCGCCGTCGTGCAGGAAGCGCGCCGCCTCGATCTCGGTCGTCTTCAGGTTCTTCAGGTCACGATAGTCGACCAGCAGGATCTTGCCGGTTTCCTTCACGTTCACGATGAACTGCGGCTTGTCGTGCGCGCCGACGATCGACGCCACGCGCGGCTCGGGGTGGAACTCCTGCGTGCCCACGG
>VFQM010003024.1_pt1 | contig 11380 bp, 11 predicted proteins | sample 3512391 | NCBI WGS metagenome assembly VFQM01 (sample SAMN10412369, study PRJNA504923) | tailings metagenome | isolation source: Replicate 1 from Balatoc abandoned mine | place: Philippines
TCGACGACGACTACCGATTCTGACCGTCGGGTTCCACACGAAACGACGAGGGGCCGGCATGCGGGCTTCATGAACTCCCTGGCTGAGTTGGCGCTTGATCCGCTCACTGGACGGCTAGTTCCGAGACCTGGATCTCGCAGGTAACGCACAGTGGCGAGGCCTGCTTGCTCACGCGGCAGTTGCTAGGCTCCCACGCGCGCCGTCTACGATCCGGCCATTCATTCAGGCCGAGCCTACTACGCAGTTCAAGCTCAGTGGCGCGGCAAACCGGTCAAATCGGCACGCCCGAGAGCCCGGGCGTTGAATGTAATGGGCTATGACTGATAAAGGACGTTATCAATCACAGCCCTTTCGACTGCCATGTTCGCCCCGTCCCAGCTCGAACTCCTGTCCGCCGCGTCCGTGCCGGCGCTCCTCGCGCCTGACGCCCGCGCCAAGGCCCGCACGCTGGAGTTCTTCACCGCGCACATCCGCAATCCGAACACGCGCAAGGCCTACGCGCGGGCCGGGCAGCACTTCGCCGACTGGTGCGAGCGCCTCGGCATCGGCGACGTGCGGCAGGTGCAGCCGATCCACGTCGCGCTGTACGTCGAGCAGCTCGACCTGGCCGCACCGTCGGTGAAGCAGCGCCTGGCGGCGTTGCGCTCGCTGTTCGACTGGCTGGTGGTGGGGCAGGTGATGCCGATCAATCCGGCGGCGGCGGTGCGCGGGCCGCGGTACTCGGTGAAGACCGGCAAGACGCCCGTGCTGTCGGCGAGCGAGGTGCGCGACCTGGTCGAGTCCATCGACGCTGAGTCCCTGATGGGTATGCGCGATCGGGCCTTGATCGGGACCATGGTCTACACCTTCGCGCGCGTCGGTGCCGTCACGAGGCTGCGGGTCGAGGATGTCTACACGCAGCGGCGGCGACTGTGGGTGCGGCTGGACGAGAAGGGCGGCAAGCGCCACGAGATGCCGTGCCACCACCGGCTGGAGGAGTGGCTCTACGACTACCTGGACGCCGCCGGCATCGCCGACGATCTGGGCGGGCCGCTGTTCAGGTCGGCGCGAGCTGCCACCGACACGTTGACGACGCGGCCGATGTCGCAGGCCGACGTGTACCGGATGATCCGGCGGCGCGCGGAAGCTGCCGGCATCGCCACGGCCATTGGGTGTCACTCGTTTCGCGCGACCGGCATCACCGAGTACCTCTTGAACGGCGGCAAGCTGGAGATCGCGCAGCAGATGGCCAACCACGAGTCATCGCGCACGACGGGCCTGTACGACCGGCGCGGCGACCAGATCAAGCTCGACGAGGTGGAGCGGATCGGCGTCTGATCGCTGGTGGCGGTGAACGCTGCGCGCGGCTCTTGACGAGTGAAGGTCGGGGTCAAGCATGCCCGGCATGTCCCTATGCCGGAGTGCACATCTTGAACGACGCTGAATCGCGGGGCGAGACGCCCGAAGACTTCCGACTCCCGGGTATCCCTGAGCTTCGACCTGCCGATGCCAGCTGGGAACGACGATTGATGGACTGGCGCGAGATGATGCTGGTGCGTCCGCATGCCGAATTGCCGGAGGTGCTGGTCGGTGCGCGAGGTGAGTTGTCCTTGCGGCGCGTGATGGGTCGCCACCAGGCTTCGCGTTTCGGGCACAGCTTTGGTGGCAAGCGCGTGCCCCGCGATCCAACCCATCCGACGGCCGGCCGGTACGAGATTGACTTGATCGTCGTGACACCGCGGCGCATCGCGATCGTCGAGGTCAAGCACTGGAGCGGCACGTTGCGGCTGGATGCTGATCGATGGGTCTACCAGCGTCGCTCGGGCGAAGAGCAGGTATTCGAAAGCTTGATTGCGCACAACGAGAACAAGGTTCGGGCGCTGCGGCGCTATCTGCGCGCAGAGGGCGTCGATGTTCCTGCCACGCGCTTGACTCAATGGGTGGTGTTCACCCATCCACGCCTTGAACTCGACGACCGTCTGGCTGCGCTTCCGGGCGTGATGACGCTCTACGATCTGCAGACCTCGGGCTCGCGGTTCGGCCGTGGGGTATCTGGACCCGAGTTCCTGTTGGCCAGATTGATCGAGCGGTGCGCAGAGCCGAGTACCGCGGACATGCTGACTGAAGGCCTGCTTGAGATGCTGAGGCCTGCTGTGACGGCAAGGATCGCGGAGGCCGTCGGGCGGCTGCGCAGTTGGGACGTGCTCCGGCTCCATGGCGGGCGCCAGCTGATCGGCGACCTTCTGTGGGTGCGGGTCGCCGGCAGGCGACTCGATGGGCTGCCTGCCGGCCGGAAGGCGGCGCTGCACTGGTGGCGCGGAAAGCTCGGGGGCCTGGTGCCTCTGGTCGGGCTGGCGGCGTTCGGTCGGCTCCGCGGGGACCTCTTGCCCGAAGGCCCGCTCAGGGTGGACGATTGCGCGTACTTCCACGAGGCCGGCCGTCCGAAGCCATCGGTCATTGCCCTGCAGTACGTCGACGAGATGCGAACGGGATGATTCAGGAGTTGACAGATGCTTCGATACGGCGATCGACTGGTGCTCAGTGAGCTTGACATCCGGCGGTGGACCCGAATCACGGGTTTCGAGCCGACGGCGATCTCGACTTTCGCCGATCTCGAAAGCTACGTGCGCGAATGCAAGCGCTACTACATCGGCCCGTCGAAGGATTCGGCGTTCATCCACTGGCTCATCGATCTGGAGTTCGAACGCTGTGGTGGCCGTGCAGCGGAGGACCAGCCCTTGCGGGCGGCCCGCTCGGGGGTCGAGCATCAACGCGCTGCCGACGAGCGCGAACTTCTCTGGAACATTGCGCTCAAAGGTGATCGATCAAGGCGGCTTGAGTTGATGAGGCTGCTGGAAGCGCAGGGCGTTCCACGTCCTGAGTAGTGTTCTTATCAGGACGTAATTTGGCGCGCGGAAATTCATGACGTCTCAAGGCCACTGGCTGACCGATTTGCTGCCCACACTGATCGGTCGCCGTCGCCTCGGCGGTCGGCGCTGGACGGCCAGGAGCGGCCGATCAACGACTTGCCATAAAGCTGGCCTTCGATTCCTTGAGAGAGAGCGATTCGCGACTCAGCGGGTCCGCCCCTTGACAGCATTGGCCCGCGCCTTGATGACGAGCGGCCCATCGCCCGCGCTTGCTATCCGCCCGCGGGCATCCTCCTTAATGCGTTCCAGCTCAGCAGGGGAGAGCGACGCGAACAGGTCCCGCAGGCGCGGACTACCGTTAGCCGTGCGCCAAAAGTCGTCAAAGCTCTCAAACGTGCGGCTCACCTCAAACTGGCGCGTGAGCACGTCCACCAGTCCGGCACTTCGCCACAGGTCTTCCGATGCCTTCAGCGCTGCCGCCCACGCACTCGGGGGCTGCTGCGATTGGTAGCCACCGGCATGCACCGCATCGAGGATCGGCTGCAGCGGGAATCCTCCACCGGCCAGGTCCCATTGGTAGGCGGCGATCGTTCCGCCGGCCCTGACCACCCGCACCATCTCGCGCACGCCTTGCAGCGGGTCCGGCACGAAGAAGAGCACCAGAGCCATCGCGGCAGCATCGACGCATGCATCCGGCAGAGGCAGGTTCTGGGCGTCGCCTTCCAGAAAGCGAACCCTGGCGTCGGCCACCCGCCGGCGCGCATAGCTCAGTTGGGCCGGCGCAGGGTCGACGCCGACCACCGTCGCCGGAAGCTGACGCTCTACCAACGCCTGGGTGAACGAACCGTCGCCGCAGCCGTCGTCCAGCCATTCCAAGCCGGCAGGAAGTGCCAACCAGCCCAGGAACGGGTGCGCCACCTGCGCGCTCCATCGCCCCATCATCAACTCGTAGGCGGCACCGTCGTCGAATACGAACGGGCGCGACGCCGACGCGTTAGCAGGTCCGGACGTCACGGCCGCCCCCCGAGTGAGAGCCGGTACCGTCATCAGTTGCGTGCTTCGGCCTGCTCACGCGACACTCCCTCCTTAATGGACAAGCTCAAGGCCATTCAATACTTCCTCTCCGCTGCCCAAAGCGGCAGCCTGTCGGCCGCCGCGCGCCAGCAGGGCGTCACGCTGCAGGCCGTCGCCAAGCTGGTCAACGCGCTCGAGGCCGAACTCGGCACCACACTGTTCCAGCGCGGCAGTCGCGGATTGCAGCTCACCGCCGACGGCACACAGTACGCCGAGGCCTGCGCACCATTGCTGGCGCAGTTGCAGGCGGCTGACGACGGACTGCGGCAGGCGCGGCAGCGTCCCCAGGGCACGCTGGTGGTAGGCGGCACGCCATTCCTGCTTCAGCACTGCATCGTGCCAGCGTTGCCCGCGTTCCATGCCAGCTATCCGGATCTGACCCTCGATTTCCGTACCGTGTTGCACTTGGAGGAATTGGCCGCGAAAGACTGCGACCTGCTGCTGCACGGCTGGTTCGAGGCCGGCGCCTGGGTGCGCCGCGAGTTGCCAGTGATGGCGCAGGTCACCGCCGCCACGCCGGACTACTGGAAGCGCCAGGGCTTTCCTCGCCACCCGCGCGACCTCGCCGACCACAACTGCCTGAGCTACCGGAACCCCTACGGAAAGTTGCTCGATCTCTGGCGTTACCGGCAGACGGGGCCGCAAGGCGACGTCGTCGAAGAGGTGGTTGTGCGGGGCTGGCTGAATTCCAATCACCGCGACAACTTGCTGGCGCTGGCCCTGGACCACGGCGGCGTGATGCGTATCGCACCCGCCACGGTGCAGGCCGATCTGGCCAGCGGCCGCCTGGTGCCCGCGCTGCTCGACTGGGAGATGATGGATCCGCCGCCGCTGGCGTTGTACTTCCGCCCCGAACTGCGTCGGACCCTGCGCCTGCGCGTCTTCGCCGACTTCGCCGCCGCACTCTGCACTGAGCTGTCGCAGATCACGGACGCGAAGGGGCAGGCCAGCATCGACGGGCGCCCGGCCTGGCACCAAGGCAACAACCGACGCGCTTCCAGCTGGTTGAGCCACCGCTGAGCCTCCAAGCATCAATCGATGCTGGCGCCGGTCTCCCGGACGAACTGCACGTACTGAGCCTCCGCCTGGAGCATCAGTTCGCGCGTCTCTGCAGGTGATCGGACCTTGCCGACGATGAGTAGGCGCTCCATCTCCAACTTGAAGTCGGCCGACTGGGCGGCCTGTTGCGCAGCGGCAGTCAGGCGGTCGATGATGTCGGCAGGCAGCCGCGGGGGGCCTACGACGAAGTGGGCAGTGATCAGCGGGGCCCCGGTAACGCCGGACTCGGCCAGAGTGGGCACCGCCGGCAGCGCGGCAATGCGTTCAGCCATGCTGCAGCCGAGCATCGTCAGCCGGCCCGACTTCACGTGCGGGACGCTTGCGCCGACTGGCAGCACGGCGACCTGGATGCGGCCTTCTAACAGGTCCGGCAGCAGTTGAGGCGCACCCTTGTAAGGGACCCGTTCGAGGGAGATGCCGAAGGCACTGCTCACCTGTCCGGCCACCATGTCTTCCGATACGTTGTTCGCGCCGCGCAGCAACGGCTTCGGGCTGGCCTTTGCATACGAGATGAACTCGGCCAGTGACTTCGTCGGCAGGCTCGCCGGCACCACTAGGCATTGCGTATTGCCGCCGATCGCGACAATTGGGGTGAACTCGGCGAAGGACTTGTAGGGCGAGGCCTTGCTGAGGTGCGGCAGGCCGGCGTTGGAGGCCAGCGCGAACAGCAGCGTATAGCCGTCAGGTGGCGCGTTCAGCACCGCGCCGGCGCCGATGCCGGTGTTGCCGCCGGGCCGGTTCTCCACCAGCACCTCCTGCCCGAGGCCTGCGGTCATGCCCCTGGCGAGAGCGCGGGCTGCCGCATCGCTGGGCCCACCAGCGGGGGTCGGGACGATCAGTCGGATCGCCTTGCCGGGATAGCTGGTCTGGGCGCCCGCCGAGGTCATCCACAGCACTACGGCGCCGACCAGAAGTCGCTTTGATAACAGGTTCATGTCGGTACTCCGTCTTGGTAATGGAGCGCAGTGTTGACGGTCAGTATCCTCTCGGGAAGATCTGTCTCGGAAGAGTCAGCCTGAACCTTTGGTTCAGGAAGCAGGTGCGCTGGCCGGGTCGAAGCCGCAGCCGCAGCCGACGATGGTCCGCAAGCGGTGATGACCTCGGCATGAACTTCCGGTTGAACACGGCTTCAACAAAGGGAACCTTCTCGAAGGAGTCCGCGGTGTGGATCATGCGTCGCATCAATACCGCGACGAGGTCAGCATGAACACGACGACTTCCGCCTTACGACAAGTCCCCCCTACCTCCGGCACCTACCTCGCGGTGCTGACGTGGCTGTTCACCCTGTTCAACTCGGTGCGCGTGCTGGCCTACCTACCGACGCTGCTGGCCGTCTTCAACAGCGGCGACAGCAGCCAGCATTCATTGCTGACCTGGCTCACCTGGGTGGGAGCCAACGCGACGATGGCGGCCTGGCTGTTCGAGCACAACGGACGCCGCCTGAACCGCGCCATTGCGGTCAGCGCCTGCAATTCACTGATGTGCCTTGCCACGTCGATCCTCATCGTGGCCTACCGCCTATGACACCCTACACCGGCAGCGGATGTGACGGTGCCGGAGTCCCGACATGATTGCTCGCGGCAATGACAGCTTCCGCGGCGCCTCGATGATCGGAACGGGTCGTGGGGTGTTTAGGGTTGTCGGACACCTGCCCGGGCGCGCAACCATGCGTCGATTGGCACCGGCCTGAGGGCAGGTGTCGGACAAGCCTCGTGGGAGGAAACCGCGGCGGATGCCACGGCGGTCATTGAACGCGCGATCGCTATGGCGATTGCGGACGCACTGCACGCGTCGGAGCGTGAGATGTCAGCGTCCGCTGTGCGGGCCGTGACCGCCAATGCGGACGGTCAGCCGTGCAGGCCTGGCAACCTGGATCCAGCCGACGGCGATGACGAGCACCACGCGCGCGTCGGCGCGATGCCACCCAGCCGCCGTCGAACGGTGGACGTCCAAGCGTGCTCGAACTGGTCATGCGGCAGCCCTCTGGGGCGGCGCACGGATGGCGGGATCGGGAGCGAGCAGCCGCACGATCAGCATCGGCCTGCCACAGTGGTGGCACACGAAGGTGGGCGGCGCCGCGTCAGGCTCGACGGTGGCAACGGCTTCGCCGGGGACGCCCCTGGCTGTGTCCGCTGGCGCCAAGAGCAATTGGCGCACGGTGGCCAGGTTCTGGCGCCGGCTGCTGTTGGCCAGCAGGCCGTAGTGCCGGATGCGGTGGAAGCCGCCCGGCAGCACGTGCAGCAGGAAGCGGCGCATGAACTCGTCCGGCGCCAGCGTCATGGTCTTGTAGCGCGTGCGGCCCTTGGCGCGGTAGTCCTTCCACCGGAAACGCACGCCTTGGTCGTCCATCGCCACGAGCCGGCTGTTGGAGATCGCCACCCGGTGCGTGTAGCGCGACAGGTAGGCCAGCACCGCCTTCGGTCCGGAGAACGGCGCCTTGGCGTAGACCACCCACTCGGTCTTGCACAGCGGGCCCAGCCAGGCCCTGAACTGCGCCGCGTCCGCCAGATTGGCGTGCTCGCCGAAGAACTTCAACCGGCTGGCCTGGTGCAGCCGCTGCAACTCTTCGAGGAACCGACGCCGGAACAGCCGAGAGAGCACCCGCACCGGCAGGAAGAACCCCGGCCGGCACGCGACCCAGCGCTGGCCGTCGGCCGACAGCCCGCCGCCAGGCACGATGCCGTGCACGTGCGGGTGGTGCGTGAGCGCCGATCCCCAGGTGTCGTAGAACAAAGAAAATGTGTCCCCGGCTTGTTCCCTATGAGAGGGGTAGTCAGAGTGACAACTTTGTCTACGCACGCAGCGAAGTAAATCTGTCACTATGTCTTTGAACGAAGCAAATCCGTCACCCGTAGAACAAAGAAAATGTGTCCCCGGCTTGTTCCCTATGAGAGGGGTAGTCAGAGTGACAACTTTGTCTACGCACGCAGCGAAGTAAATCTGTCACTATGTCTTTGAACGAAGCAAATCCGTCACCGTAAGGATGCAAGGCCCACGCAGCGGCGTAAGGTCTTGATCCATGGGCGGATTTGATGCGCGACATGTCTCGCCGCTGCCAGCCACGCGTACGCGCGGGACGCGGCTGATTGAGGCCTTCAGCCCCAAGCTGGGCCGCCGGGTCACGCTGCACGATCACCTGGCGTTTTCGCAGTGGGTCCGCCTGGAAGCTGATCCAGCTGTTATCTCCTTATGCGAGCGGCCGGCTCGCTCGGCGCCGCCGCAGTCCTGCTTGATCGACTTCTGGGTCCAGCGCCCTGGCGGCGCGCAACTCATCGTGCTGGAGTCGCGCTGTGACGTTGCCCTTTCAGTCGGCGCCGAGCCCGTCGAGCAGGTGGCGTTGGCCGAGATCGCGGCCGCGGGGCAGTGGATCGCCAACTGGGCGCGCATGCTGCCCGTCGTCAACGCAACCCGCACACTGCGCCCTGCTGCTCTGGCGCAGGCAATGCTGAAGCTGGTCTCGCAGCCTCGCTCGCTGGCCAGCCTCGAACGCGAGGTGTCGTCGGGTGATCCCGCCATCGTGCGCGGAACCGTCTTCGACCTGCTGCGCCAGGGACTGCTGCGCGCACCGTCGCTGCATGTCCAGCCCCTGAGCCACCATACCCTGGTGGAGCCCGCGCAAGAGCGCGCGCCTGGGCATGTACCGGAGCCAGCCCGGTGAGCTCCCGCAGCACGCTTGACCTGTCGGGCTGGCCAGCATTCGACGAAGGCGCGTTGCCGAAGCCTCAGCGGGATGTGTTTCTGCGCAGCCGCACCGCTATTGAGCTGTACGCCTGCGGTGAGACGGTGTCCGCGATTGAGGCGCGCACGGGCCTGCATCGCCGGCAGCTGTACCGGCTCCTTGACCGCTGCCAGGCACCTCATGATGACGGCCGGCCATTCGGCTGGCGCGCTGTCGTGCCCTATGCCCACGTCAACAACTACGAGCGCACCGCCGGCACGTCCCAGTCGGTAGCGACCACAGATTCTTACGGCAGTCGCGGTGGTGCCGCCGGCGCCTTCACCCAGCTGCTGCGCGCCTACCCGACGCTGGCGCGTTGGATAGAGCACAGTGTCCAAGCGAAGCGCATCACCATCCGGCAGACCGTCACTGGCGACGGCCTTGGGCTGCGCTTGGGCGGGCTGAAGGCCCTGCATGCGGACTTTCTGCGCCAGTGCCGATCCCTCGGCCTCGGTCCTACCGACTATCCGCTCAACACCGAGCAACTCGGCATCCGCTCGCTGGCAGCCACGGTGCGCGCGCAGGCGCTGCGCTCGTTCGGCCGCGGTGCCCGTCTGGCCGGCGCCACGCACCTCAAGGGGCTGCCGTTCAAGTCCGACTCGCCTACCGCAACGCAGTACCTGGACGTCGTCGAGTTCGACGGTCACCGGCTCGACCTGCGACTCAAGATCGTCGTGCGCGACCCGCTGGGGTTCGAGCAGGCGTTTGAGATCGAGCGCATCTGGCTGCTTGTGGTCATCGATGTGTGCACCCGCGCCGTGCTCGGCTACCACCTGAGCCTGAACCGCGAGTACACGCGCTACGACGTCATTCGCACCATCGAGGCAGCGCTGGAGCCGCACCGCACGCCAAGCTTCACCTTGCCGGGCCTGACCTGCGGGCCTGGCGGTGGCTTCCCCAGCAGCCGGCTCCCTGAGCTGGGCTATGCCACCTGGCAGTGGTTCAAGCTGGACAACGCCCGCGCCAACCTGGCCGACGACGTGCGTCACGCGCTGGCTGACTTCATCGGCTGCCACATGGATGCCGGACCGGCCCACAGCCCCGACGACCGCCCCTACATCGAGCGCTTCTTTGGCACCGTGGCAACTCGCCTGTCCAGCCGCTTGCCCGGCTACACAGGCGGCCATCCCCGCGACCTTCGCCGCGTGCTCAGTGACCCCAAGGATGGGCTGCGCCTGCATGTGTCGTTGAGCGAACTGGAAGAACTGCTGGAGGCATCGCTCGGCGCCTACAACGGCACCCCACACGATGGGCTGAACGGCCGCACGCCGCTGGAAGCGGTTGAGCATTCGGTGCGGGTGCGTGGCGCAATGATCAATTGGCTGCCCGAGGCCAAGCGTCGGACTTTGTGCCTGATGCAGACCGCGCGGCGCAGTACCGTGCGCGGCTACCTGAACCAGGGCCAGCGGCCCCACATCAACTTCCACGGCGTGCGCTACACCAACGCCGTGCTGGCCAGCACCGGCTGCTTCCTTGGTCAGGAACTGCGGGTGTACTACAACAGCCAGGACCTGCGCACGGTGCGCGCTTTCGCGCCCGACGGCGGCGAGGTGGGTCTACTCAAGGCGCAAGGGGCCTGGGGCGAAATCGCCCACGACCTGAAGCTGCGCCAGGAGATCCTGCGTCAGCGTGGCACCCACCGCCGCAACGGCGCGCTGGGCCCGGATTTCCTGAGGTCCTTCATCGAGTACAAGACCGCCCAGGCCAAGAACACGCGCCGTGCGGCCAGCGACCTCGCGCAGGCGCTGCGCACGCTGGCGGCCGCACCGACCAGCGTCTCGGCCATGGCCGCCACGCCACCGCAGGCAACGGCTGGCCAGGTTGAACTGGGCGAGACCAACTTGCGAGCGCCAAGGCCACGCATCGAGCCGCAGCGCCTGGACATCGGCACCGGCTACGCGGGCGGCTGATTCACGCGGAGACCGTCAATCACCATGCAGGATGTCATCGACCTCGCAGGCACGCGCCCCATCGACGCACGGCTGCATCCGATCGAGACCGGCAATTACCGCGTTGCCACGCCTGCCATCCAGGCCTTCGCCGATCTGGTCGAACGCTGCCTGCGCTACCGCATTACCGGTGCACTGGCCTACGGTCCGCCGCGCATCGGCAAGACCCGCGCCATCGAGTACTTGCGCCTGCTGCTGGCCGAACGTCATCCGCGCATCACCACCTACCACGCGCAGGCCGAGCACAAGCCGCGGCATGCCGAAGGGCCGTTCTTCGCAAACTTGCTGGAGGCGGTGGGGTACCCGGATCCCACCAGCGGTGGCAATCCGACCAAGCGACTGCGCTTGGTCAACAAGGTCAAGGAAGCCTGCGCGCGCAACGGCAGCGGCACCGTGGTGCTGTTCTGCGATGAGGCGCAGCGCTATGACGAGAACGAGTACGAGTGGCTGCGCGACGTGCACGACCACCTCGACCGACTGCAGATCCGGCTGTTCACGTTCCTGGTCGGCCAGCAGGAGCTGTTGGCGGTGAAGACGGCCCTGCAGACCGCGCGCAAGACGCAGATCGTGGCCCGGCTGATGGTTGAGGAGCTGGCGTTCTTCGGCATCCGAAACGTGCGCGACGTGGCGACCTGCTTGGCCGGCTACGACCAGATGTTGAGATCCACGAACCCTGCTAGCCATGTCCACGAGCCGTGCTAGCGAGACTTGCGGCTAAGGTATTGATTCAA
>VFQM010003025.1_pt1 | contig 11374 bp, 21 predicted proteins | sample 3512391 | NCBI WGS metagenome assembly VFQM01 (sample SAMN10412369, study PRJNA504923) | tailings metagenome | isolation source: Replicate 1 from Balatoc abandoned mine | place: Philippines
GCAGCCTTAGCAGCTAATTCAAGTAGTTCTCTATCAGTCATCTATAATACCTCAGTTCTAGTTCAAATAACCACCAAGGGTGTTTAGTAAGTAAACTACCATACAACCACCCATACTTAGATTTTTTATAGAAGAAAGCAAGTTTACTTCTAACTCTACTATTCATTTTCTTTTCCTATGCACATAGAGTGGTTTTTCTCCTATATAAACCCAAGGCCTATGATCTGACCGATAGAAAGTACCTCGTCTATTGGAGGATTTAAAACAACGCATTATTTCAGATCCAACTCCATATTTTCTAGCTTGTTCATGAGCCTTAATAAGAGATTCAATATGGGTTTTGTAAGGAGAAATCCCAGGTTTATAATCAGGGGAGTATACTACATAAGTGATTGTTATTTCAGCTGGTTTCATTTTTTACTAATTTCCAAACTTTTGGATCTAAAGGAGTAATCTGTGTATAAAAATCATCTGTCACAACTGCTAAATACCCAGAATCATACATTACTAAATACTGTTTAATATCTTTTCTAGACTTCCATTTTTCTCCGGTTTGTCTATGTTCAGCCCAAAATTTCTTACTCATAAATCATTTCCTTTAGCGAAGTCAACTAACATTTCTTGGTTTATAGATAAGTTACGACTCAGTGTTTCAGCTATATGACCTTCTATATAGTTGCTAGTTATAAGTCTATAATACTCACAAATATTTTCCTGACCAATTCTATGTGTTCTATCTTGTTGTTGTAAATACACTTCTAGACTAAAGTTAAGACTATAAAAAATCTGTGTATATACCTTAGTATCCACATCTGGAGGATAGAAGAATTCAGATTGTTCTAGCTCTTCCTCTGATGTCCCTAGGACAGTAACACCATAGTTTACAGATTTAGCCTGACAAACAAGAAAGTCTATATTGGGGTTAGAGTTAAAAGATTTAACCTTGCTTCTAACATCCTTCTCACCGCCCTGAATAATAAGATACGAGTATCTGGCATCAGTTAAACCTTTGGTGAGAATATCCCTCTCCCCAGTCATGTTATACCAAATAATACAGCGTCTATTTTTTAACTTAGTAGAGACAAGATCTATTAATGATTCTAATTTAGGTTGCTCATCGAAAGTTATAGTGATTCTATTTTTTATAGACTTAGATTTAGACTTCTTAGGTATAGATTCATCACCATCCAAGTCACTTAAAGCATCATCCCCTTTTACATAAATGAACCCATTAGATACCTGTACTAACTTGCTGGCTAAGGCTAGTGGATTATCTACTTCTACAGATAGATCACCAATATCAACTATATAGTTACTAGCTAAAGTATTAAATACCCTTCTTTGCTCATCACCCATACCTACCCTAATGTCGAAGAATTTCTTTTCCGGCATATTCTTCAACCATTCTTTTTTGGTCATGACAATAGATGTGGATTCTAATATCGACTTAGCTTCCGATACTTTTCTATAACCAACTACCAAAGGTAATTCATTACGTTTGACTATTACAGCATATTCATTCTTAAATCTAGAAAAACTCTCACCAACTAGTGATGGTTCCAAGAATCTAATAGGAGCAAATATGTCTAAAGGGGATTTAGTAACTAAGGAGCCAGAGGTTATGCATTTTGATGGTATTAACTTACCTAAAGATGTGATGGCTTTAGTTCTATCAGTCTTAGGATCTTTTATTAACCCCTCGTCAACATTTATAAAATCAAAGTTTAATTTAGATAGCTTATCTTCCAGTAATACGGCTTTATTGTAGTTTACCACTACTATATCTGAGGATAATATATTATCCATTTCAGATTCCCAATCGGTACTCTTAACTACATATATGGATTTATCCGGACGATGGTCTGCAACCTCATCTTCCCATACAAATAGTAAAGGCTTGGGGCAAACTATTAAAGACTTCTTGAAATTCATCAATGCTATAAAATCCAATACTACCTTAGTCTTACCCATACCGGGTTCTAATAAGAGTCCACCACCACCATTAGTATATAGGTACCTTAATGCTATCTCCTGATGTTTAAGTGGATTAGTAAAGAATTTAAAATCTTGAGGTATTTCTTTAAGTCTAAATTCTTCTTCAGAGATATCCAGTATTTCTTGTGTCATTCTTAAAGTAAACTTTTTAAACCTTAACCTATTTATTAGGTTATATATAACTGCTGATTTCGGTTTACTAAAAAAATAAGGCCCCTTACGTAGGAGGCCGGGAAACTCAGATAGCTTTTTATACTCCTGAGCCCCCTCAGGACTAAATATAATAAGTGATTTATCGTTGCTAAATGTTATTTTCATATGAAAGCTCTGTTTCCACTTCATTCCAGGAAATCAGGGCACCTTTATTAAATCCGAATGCTGAGCCGGATGAAGGATCTATACTCTCGGATATACTTATGACTTCATCCTTAGTGTTACAGAATAATACTACAAAATCTTTAGTGAATTGTACTCTATGACCTCTAGGTATATTTCTCCAAAAAGAAGAAGGTTTACTAGATAGGTTAAAGTCTATTAATACTACAATTAACTGATTTTGAAATTTTGTTCTAACCCAGTGAAGCAATACATCCTCCATAGAATACCCCACCACCTTAGAGGATTTGCATACTTCTTCTATTTCGTCCAGATAATTATAGTATTTTTTCAACGTTGGAAAATATAGATTATGCAGCATACTAAAAACTTTAGATATCTTAGAGTATTCTTTTCTCCAAGGCCATACATATGTAATAGTATCCCTGTTAGATAATAACACTTTGAACCCTGTTTTTGTAAATTTACCCTTAAAAAAATTAAGCATATAGTTGACCTTCCGTTGTTGATAAAATACAATACATAGTTCTTATACCGCTTTTACAAAAAATGTTTAATTATGATCGGATTAAAATAAACCTATGAAGCCAACTCCTTTTACATTTAATACTCAGGAAACTTATAAATGACAACACCTGTTTACAGCAACGCTAGTACCTCTTTCCCAGAGATAGAGTATTATACACAATTTGACCCATACTTCTATACTGTTGATAATAGACCTTTATTAAACCTAAGTTCAGTAGATGCCGAATTAGGTAAAAGCGTAGATGCAGCAAATAGAAGCGGTTTAATGACCGGTGTAGCACTATCAGCATTATTTAAGGATCTATATGGCACAAGTTCATTTATAACTGGACTTGAATTATCCAATCCATCTAATAATGTAGTAAGGGTAGGTTCAGGTGCCATGTATCAATTGGCTAACCTAACGGCAAGTGATACTAGACAGGTTATCAAACAGGCCGTTTTACCCTCATATAAGGATTTAACGATTCTTGCCCCTCTGACAGTTGGGCAGTCTATAACTTATCTTATAGAGGGTAAATATGTACCCATAGATACTACAAATACTACAAGTACATTCCCGTTTTACGATGCTACAAACACTAAACTACCATCTGTTACTTTACATGGCGAACTCCAAGTACAAGCTGTAGCTGGTGTAGCCGCAACAACAGGAACTCAAACTGCTCCTTCTCCAACGGCAGGTTGGACACCCCTATACGTTGTAACTGTTGATTATGCGGGTGTGACTTACTATAATGAAGCCTATGCTGCTAATGCACCGGCCAGTAAGGGTCTCAGCAAAGTTTTTGAAACAATAAGTAATCTAACATCGACCAGCTCTTCTGTAGGGGACACCCCTGTTACTGCTTTTGCAAACGGGTCTACTCAAGGGGCTTTGCTTAAATTACCAGTGACTTCTGATATAAACATCTATAAACCTGTAAAAGTTAAAATTAACTACTCACCTTCAATAACAGGTGGGGAAATTATTGTAAGACTTAAATATCAAATATTTAATGTAGTTGATCCATTAACCCCAACTAGTTATACTGTTGCATCATCGGAAACAATGTCTATTACTGCAGTAGGTAATAGTCTAGCCTCCTATACAATGACGGCATCTATACCTGGCTATCTATTGAGCGGTAAGTCCTTCGTGAATATTGTTCTAGAGCGTATTGGTGGGGATGGTGCAGACACTAATACAGGAGTATTAAATGTTGTTAATGCTATTGCATTTCAATAATCTGATTACAGATATTATATAAATCTCTGATTTCTTTCAGAATTAAAGGTGCCGATTCTTCATCGAAGGTCGGCATTTTTGTTCCTATGCTTATGGCTATATTAACCATACGATTAACATGATGGGTTTTTATGTTTTTATCTTTGATATGTTGACCCGCTTTTATAACCAACTCTTCTATTTCATTTAAAAAATTCGGACGAATCAGCGGGTGTGTATGTAGATAAATAAATTCTGAGATAGGGGGGTTAGAATCATCCCCTGAAAGATATGCTTGTACTTTTTGATTAGTTAGTGAGTAGTCCATATTATTTCCAACCATTAAACCCAAAAAGGAACTTTTTCCATTCCCCGTTAGGCTCTGTTCTAAACCAAACTACCCCTTTAGAATCCACTTTTTCTTCGTAGTATTTGTAATTCATTTGATTAGTAGTGTATATGTTAATTTAAAAAAACCGATATAAATATCGGTCTGGAACAGATTGATCTTTATTTATCCATAGTATCTTTCAAGGGTTTATATATACCCCTTACTTCTTCTGGTATTTCTTCGTCACCGAGATCTTTCATGGATGAACCTGTGCCCTCTGTATGACCATGAAAATAACTCATATTCTTTACATGGTGGCATTCAGCAACAAAGATACTACCATCAGGGAAATTAAGGGTTACTTGGTCAGGTAAAGTATTTTCCCTGTAGTTAATTTTGCCACCTAATCGCTTAACTTCGTCAATCATACACCCTATATTGAAACGATTAATTCTTGCAAGAAACTCTGCAGCCATCGATACAAATTTCACGATCTCTCCTTTCAGCCTATGTAGGTATCTGCTTACCAACTGTTTCTAGAAATGCACACATCAATGTACCAACATATACACAGCCTTTCTTGGATATTTCATTTTCACAAGCTTTTATTGCCTGCTCTTTAGAATATCCATACCCAACAGGTAGTAGAGGTGTGTTACTCTCTACGTCTACTGGCCGTGCCCTCCATAAGTTGGAACCATATTCAGAAGCCTCTATTGAGTAATCCATATATGACCTTTAGGTGTGGAACTGATGATTAAGAATTCTTTCTTTAGCATTGGGGTATCTGGCTTCATAGTCAGGATGTGGATCACCAAGATTGTACTTGGACCCTGATCTAGTTATAACCAACCCGTCTTCTACCGCAACTATGTTTGAAGTAGTAATTACATTACCATCTTCAATATAGGGGTGATCAAATATTACTCCATGCAGACTAATACTGCACTCTGGTGCTAAGTATGGATCAGTTATTCTCGTAACTATGGACCAATTTTCAAGTTTCATAAGTTTTCCAAATGAATTTGTTCTTACTATTTTTATACCATATTAATGGCATATTATTTTTTCTCTATATACAACAAGGACTTATCTTCAGGAGGTGGGCCTATCCAGTCTACCGTAGGCTTAAGCATAGACCTATATCTAACGGTAGCTACAGGTATCCTTTTAGTACTCTTTAGTCTATTCAACTCTGCATATTGTTTAGTAAGCGTATTTATAGTAGTAGTTAATAACTCAGCTAAATCTGAGTTTTTATCTTTATAAAAATCTACTTCTTTTTGTAATTCTTCTATTAGCGTCATTCTGATCTCCATTAATAATTATTAAACAGCACTCTATGTTACCACAGAGTACTGTGAACTAACCACTATTTAGTTCTTAAACAGGGGAAGATTTATCTTCACCACCCAGTCTATTGACTAGAGAAGACAACAAGCTGCTACCCTCTTCAGACTGATTCAATGCAGAAAGCATAGAGGTTAGAGCTGTACCACCTTTGGCAGAGAACAGATCTCCAACCTTAGCTATACCAGACTGAGGATCTCCAGCATTGGTAATAACTTTAACATCAGCACCCTGAAGGGCCTTAGACATTTCAATGCCAACTCGTTCTGCAGCACCAATCTTCTCTATTTGAACGAGATAGGTTTGATAACCATTATTCTCACCAATCTCTTTAGCCAGAGTAATCTGTGTAGTGACAGGTGCCATAAGTATAGCCTCTTCAGCCTTACCTTTAGCAATACCTTCGGCTTCTATACCCTGAGCATTAAGCTTAGCAGCTTCAAGACTACCCTGAGCCTTAGTAATAGTGGACTCTTTATCGCCTTCAGCGGTAGTAACTAATACCGTCTTCTCTGCTTCCGCTTGAATACGACGCTGCTCACGTTCCTGCTCTGCAGTAACAATGGCTACATCTTTGTTGATTTCAGCCTGTTTTACTTCTTCAACTCTGATAACATCCATGTCCCGTTCTTTGGTAATCTTAGCTTGAGCTTTGATTTCCTGCTGAACTTGCTCATTGGCGATACCTACAGTCTTATCCTTTTCAGCTGTACGCAGACCAACTTGTTGTAAAGCATCCTGCTTACGAACATCTACCTCTCGTTGAGCATCAATTTCCTTAAGCTGTGCTTCACGTTTGTTCTCGGCCACCTGGACCCGAGACTCTTTCTCAATACGAGATTGTTCTTTTGCCATTATATTTACAATGACATTGGAACCTTTAGAATCCCTGATATCCATGAATTCGATAGACTTAACAGGTTTAACACCCCACTCTTTAATCTGATCTTCTACTTCAGCTGTAAACTCATCGCTAAACTTAGATCTTTCCTGCATAATAGATTCTAGAGTATTAGTTGCGAGAATACGACGAACGGAGCCTTGTAGAGAAGCCTTTAGTTGTTCTATCAGCTCACTAAAAGAAGAGACACGCTGTGCTGCCGTTTCAGCATGGTCTACTCTGAAGAAGGCTGTAATGTCAACCACAAAAGGTAGACGTGCTGTATCGTATGCTTCGTAGTCTCTCAAATCAACTTGGAAGTTAGATTCAGGCATTTGAGTTACAGTTACGCCTATTAACGGCATCCAGCTAGGCCATTGATAATATGCATTTCCAGATGGCTTGTTCATACCGTATGATTTTGCAGTATTTCTATATTGAACAATATGAGTCATATTGGTTTCTACAACACGGCGAAGGCTTAGAATCCAAATTATTAAGCCAATAATAATAATAATGCCGACTATGGAAGCTCCGATAAAAGTAAACATGTGTACCCTTCATTTAATTATTAAAAATGATAACTAGAATCTAATTAAAAGATTCTATATCTCTTATACCAGAATTAGTCTTCTTCGAAGACGTGTTCTATTCTGTATTCTACTTGATGATCTAAAATTCTTATAGGACTAATGGAGCCGGTATCTGGGTCTTTGTCCTTAATAAACTCTATTAAATCTGCTATTGAGTGGATTGAAGTATTAGAAGCATTTATATCACGTATATATCTACCATTGGTATCATCTATTATTTCTATATATGATGCATTCCAAGAACAACACCCTTCACCACAAGATTCTATTTTGTCATAAAGCGTTACTACAAACTTTTGAGTATTCATACACTACCCTTACTAGATTCTGCCCAGTTAACAACTGTTACTGGGGTAAATATAGATCTCCTTCCTAAAAACCTCATAAACCATTTATTACCATCCCAATAAACTAATTTATTATTGTCAGTATTTATATACCAACCTGGGTATTTAGGTGTAGTTGTCATAAATCTATATATCCATTATTACAACAGGGAACACCGTGGAAAACATCTTTATGTGTGTGGCAAGAACAAGGACATTTCTCTTTATATAGTAATACACTCGGTGGTTTAGGAGGTTGATGTAACCAGTGTGTAGGCTCTCCTATTATACCTACAGGTCCAGTAACCCCTTCTATGCACCATAGTTGTTCACCACCAGTATTCGTAAGCCAATATCCTCGTTTCCATATGTTTTTATGGAAGACTAGAACCTCCACTAATTCATCTGGCATTTCTTCTGGAATTTTTTTAAATAAATATCCATCAAGCTGCTTCATTATTTGACCTGGCTAACTCCTCAGCTTTAAGCCTAGCTGTCCTAACAGGATGAGGATCGTATATAGGAGCCTTGGCATATTTAATAATAGGTGTATCATCATCATCATTAAATCCAGCCAGATATTTTGTCTCCCTCCAGTGTTTTTTCTTCCATCCTTTAAAATTGGCTTCTTTCATTCCTGCAGAAGGAACACCAGCATTTTTCATTTGAACTGTTCTTTTCATAATATACCTTTGATAAAAATTTAATTAATGTCTATGCTTTCGCATCTTCATCTAGATCACTCACTCTGTTATGATGCAAGTATTTATTAACTTTGTGTTTTTTAATATCACAGTATATTTCTATGTAATTCATATCAATATCTCTATTTTTGCATAAAAAATCTACTGCGAATTTTAGGTCACCCAGCTCTCTCTCAAGTGCTTTTCTATTAGTTTCAAAAGTATCTGGGTGATAACTTTCAAATCCATGGCGAAATATTTTACCTACTACTTGTATAACCTCAGAGGCTTCTTCTACTAAAAGAGTCAGCCTTTCAGTTTCTGCTGGAGTTAATTTATTAAAGTTATTATTTTGTTCACTCATTTTTCTTTTTATTTATAATAATTGTTTCTTTATCTAAAAGAGCAAGCTCACCTAAAAGAGTAAGCTTGTCTTTTATTACATTTCTTCCATCTATATCTAGATGTTCTAATGTCCCAATCTCCTCTTCTAGAACACCTAGTCTAACCAACTCTTTTCGTATCTTACTTAACTCTCTTTTGAACTGTAATCTTAGATCTATTCTAGACCTACGTGCCATTAAAATCAACTGGCTTGGAGTAAAAATATATTTTTCTACGCCCTCCTCAGTTTTGATTCTAATGGCACCACACTCTTCTGCTTGTTTAAGCGGATTTATTGACATAGGTATGTTGACGAATGTAGTGTTTCAAATATACATAGCTTTCAATGAAGCTACGCCTATATTCAGGTAGGCTTGCGTGATGAGGCCTGTCATATCCCCGCTTTCTACTTCTAAGTAGGCAAGTTCTATAAACAAAGACTGTCTGTCTGGCAAACTGCAGTGCCGCTTCTAACCCATCTCTGGTTTCTATGAATTCAATTCTATTTTCTTCCGAACACATTTACCTCTCCTGCGGATAATGAGAACCTGCTCCCATTGTTACAGATTACTGTAGAAGGTAGTGCACCACCAAATACCGTGATATTATATAGCCCACCATTATCTACACAAGCGGCCTCTGCCATCTTAAGTTCCCACGATGCCAAATTCTGAGAACAAGCTGTTAGAGTTGCTAGTAAAAAAAACTATAACTATACCTATAGTTAATTTCATAAGTATCTCCATTATATCTAAAAATAGACCTCGAATCGAAGTCTATTTAATCGATTACCTGGGTCGGTATTCGAAGTCGTTCAGATTCAGGATGAGAGGTTTATTACCCCCTCCTGCAGCGGCACCGTAGATTACCACACTGTTACCCATGATGTGGTAACAGCCTGACTTGATGTCCGTCCTACCCTTGGGTAGGGGTTTGGCAGTGTACATCTCGTTTTTGCTACTTCCACGGAAGGAACATCTGGCAGAAGTAAGGACGACCATGCTACCATCCTTATCGGTCTTCACCAGTTTCTCAGGACTGGCCTGAGCCATTCCAGACACCAACAGTAGTGATACTGCGACAATCAGATATTTCATGGCATACTCCTTGGTTTACAGCTGGAAGCTGTTATTCAGAGGTTTCTTCTTCCTTGGAGCCGCCGAAGAAATACATGCCAGCTGCAGTGAGACCAGCGGACAACAGGGCGACGAAGCCGGTGTGTTTCCAGTTGATGCCGCCGACGATTTTCTGCACACGGTTCTGATCGTAGGCTTCCATGGTTTCACGCACAACCCGCTCGGCAGTTTCCTTGGAAACACCTTTGAGGAGTTCCTTAACTTCTTCCTCGGTATACTTTTTCTCTTCAGACATTTGCTACTCCTTTTGAATTTGAAAACAGGAGAGGATATTTTTAATCCTCCCCTGTACTTGGTGGTGCTTGGTGTTACTCGGCAGTTTCTTCGGAACCGCCACCGAAGTAGTGCATGCCCAGGGCCGTGATGATGGAGGTGGCGATGGCAGTGACGGCTGCATGTTTCAAATTGAAGCCGGTGAAGAAGCCTTGCTTCTCGGGGGCCACAGCCACAGCAGCTTCAGGGGTTTTGGTTTCGGTGTTGTTGGATTTGGTGTTCATGGTTTCTCTCCTTGAGAAAGGTTAATTGAACTACTATTGTACTACACTTATCTTGTATCAATTTGGAGGTCAATTATTGAATTATAGTACGGAGAAAACACCGAACATAACAATAATTCCTGCTAAAACTCCTCCTGCAACAGCACCAGACTTATTACACTTGCAAGTGTGTTTTTCCGGCTCTTCTTCTTTCTGTGCGATACCTGCCTTTTTAAAAGCTTCTCGTATCGCTTCGTCTATATCCATCTCTAAGCATAGTGCTTCCTCTCTATCGTCATCCAATCTACGTCCCTCACTTCTTCTTGTGGTTTTATCCACTACCCTAATTCTATCTATGATTATTGTTCAAGAAAGAATTAAGCCCCCAGAGATTATCCTATAAGAATGCTAGCTAGACTATCCTATAAAGAATTTCTCTAATATTCTTATATCATTTTTTTTAAATCTTGTTGAAAAACAGTCAGTAATACTTTATACTCAAACACTTAAAATAAACATATTCAACATCGGACAACTTATATGGCTTTATTACCAGATCAATCATCCTTAGGGATGAATAACGGGCAGACCAGTCCGTGGTTTACCGTAGCTAATCAGTTTATACCTAGAAACCTACATGACGTTATTAGATGGGTGAGGTATATAACTATACAATCACCTGTTACTACAGAAGTAATACGTAAACAGTCAACTTATCCTATTACCGATTTCATTGTTGAGTCTAATAATGAAGATATTAAGGAAAAATACAAATCTGTTTTTAAGAGCTTTAAATTAAAACAGAATCTACAAGATATAGGCTTTGATTACTACACTATAGGTAATGTATTTATATCTGTATTCTTCCCAGTACATAGAACCCTTACTTGCCCAACATGCAAAACTAGTTATAACGCTAAAAAAGCTGGATTTGTCAGATTTCAACGTTGGGAATTTAGAGGTATTTGCCCTCACTGTTCTAGTGATGTTGTCTTTGAGAGAAAAGATGTTAAATCCTTAGACGTTAAGGATATGAATTTAATAAAATGGAATCCTCAGCATATAGTGGTTAATCATAATCCTATCACTGGGGAATCAGAGTATTATTATAAGATACCTAATGATATACGTCGTAGAGTGCAGCAGGGA
>VFQM010003026.1_pt1 | contig 11373 bp, 3 predicted proteins | sample 3512391 | NCBI WGS metagenome assembly VFQM01 (sample SAMN10412369, study PRJNA504923) | tailings metagenome | isolation source: Replicate 1 from Balatoc abandoned mine | place: Philippines
GCAGCATCGCCTCGAGCGGCGTCGTGACGAAGCCCTGCACGCCGACGCTGCCGTCGTTGGTCGCATAGATCACGTCGAGCTGGTCGCCGAACTCGGCCTGCAACCGACCGACGCGCTCGTGTTCGGCGGTCCAGAACAGGAACTCCTTCGAGCGGAACCCCGCGATCAGCGTCACGTGGTTGCCGCGACGCAGGTGCTCGCGCGCGATCGGGTAGACCGGCGGCAGGCCGACGCCGCCGGCCGTGAACACCACCGTCTCGTCGACGGCGTATTCATGTATCTCGCTCGCGCGGCCGAGCGGCCCCGCGATGCCGGCGAACGAGTCGCCGATGGCCATACGGTTCATGAGCAGCGAGCTCGTGCCGACACCCTGGATCACGAGGTCGATCGTGCCTTCCTTCGCGTCCCAGTCGGCCAGCGTCAGCGGGATCAGTTCGCCGTCGCCCCAGCCGAGCACGCGCACGAACTGCCCGGCTTTGGCCGAACGTGCAACCAGCGGCGCGCGCACCTTGAACTCGACGATGCCGCCTGCGAGTTCGGTCTTGCCGACGATGGTCGGGTGGGTCTGGCCAAGCGCCGTGTACTGCGCGGCTCTTTCGACACGCCCGCGGATTTCCTCGGCCGCGAACGGAATCTCGCCCACGATCTCGCGCGCCGCGGCCTGGCCGTCGCCGGCCGCACGGATCGCGGTCGAGCCGCCACGCGCCGCGTCGCCGCCCGAATAGACGTCGGCGATCGAGGTCTGCTGCGAACCGCGGTCGAGCGCGATCGAACCCCACTTGGTCGTCTTCAGGCCGGGCTCGGCCTCCGTCATGATCGGGTTCGCGGTGTTGCCGAGCGCCATGATGACGAGATCGACCGGCACGCGTTCCTGCTCGCCCGTGCGCACCGGGCTGCGCCGCCCCGACGGATCGGGCGGCCCGAGTTCGTTGACGTCGAGCACGGCGTGCGTGACGAAGTTGGTCTTGCCGTCGCCGAGGAATTCGGACGGCGCGCGCAGCTCGCGCACCGTGATGCCTTCCTCGAGCGCGTGGTGCAGTTCCTCGACGCGCGCCGGCATTTCACGGATGGTGCGGCGATAGACGATCGTGACGTGTGCTCCGAGCCGGCGCGCGGTCCGCGCCGCGTCCATCGCCGTGTTGCCGCCGCCGATGATGAAGACGTTCTTGCCCCGCGTCTCGGGCAGCGGCGTCTCGTACCTTGCGTCGAGCCCGCGCATCAGGTTCACGCGTGTCAGGAACTCGTTCGCCGACATCACGTTGAGCAGGTGCTCGCCCGGCACGTTCATGAACGTGGGCAGGCCCGCACCCGTGCCGACGAAGATCTTCCAGAAACCCGCGGCCTTGAGGTCGTCGAGCGTCGCGGTCTTGCCGACGACGAAGTTGCGCACGAAGCGGCCGCCGAGCAGCGTGATCTTCTGCACGACGTCGTCGATCAGTTCGTTCGGCAGACGGAACTCCGGAATGCCGTAACGCAGCACGCCGCCGAGTTCGTGGAAGGCCTCGAACACCGTGACCGGGAAACCCTCGACCGCGAGCAGGTAGGCGTTGATCAATCCGGCGGGGCCCGAACCCACGACCGCGATCGGCGGCTTTTCGGCGCGCGCCCACGGGCTCACGACGTGGGCAAAGCGCCCGGCCACGTCGGGGTTCACGAGCTTGTCGTGCTGCGGCAGGAACCATTCGAGCTGGCCGATTTCGATCGGCCGACGCGTGTGCGTGCAGACGCCCTGGCACTGCAGTTCCTGTGGACAGACACGGCCGGTGACGTTCGGCAACGGGTTGCAGCTCTCGATCAGCTCGAGCGCCTGGCGGAACTTGCCCTGGCCGAGCAGGTCGAGCATTTCCGGGATGTGGATCTTGACCGGGCAGCCGCCTTTGGGCTCGAGCTTGCCCTTGAGCAGCACGCCGATTTCGCAGGGCCGGTCCTCGCACTGCTTGTCGCGCAGCACCTCGAGCCAGACGAACAGCTCGACCTCACGCGCGGTGTAGCCGAGGTTCATGTACCCCAGGTAACCCTGGTTGACGAGCTCGAAGTCGTTCGCGCGCTGTTCCGGCGGCCGGATGTAGGGCGGGATGCAGGTCTCGCCGGGCCAGCCCTGTGACAACCCGCGGAACATCGGGTAACGCTCGGCGAGGTGCGTGTCGAGCGCCGCGATGAACTTGCGCTTGTGCTTGAGCGGCATGAACCAGACGAAGCGCAGCAGCACCGTGCTCATGTCGTCGTTGCGCAGCAGCAGGTTCCACAGCGCGCGGGTGAAGGCGGCGCCGAGCGCCGGCTGCTGGAATTCCCAGGCGATCGCCTGCACGCCGTCGGCGACGAACACGCCACGCAGCGAGCGCGGGTCGTTCTGCAGGTGCCGTCGAAGCAGCGCAATCTGCTTCTCGAACACGGCCTCGTCGTCGCCGGCGCCGATCGTCTCGAACGCGGGCGCCTCGAAATGCCGCTGGTCGACCAGCGGCACCGTCGACCCGTTGCCGTGACCGGTCACTGCAGGATCTCCGAGTCGCAGTTCGCCGCCACGCGGTCGACGCGCGCGATCAGCTCGGGCGTGATCGCCAGCTTCTGCAGGGCGCCCGGGATCATGTGGCCGACCTCGGTTGCGACGCCATCGAGCAGCAGCGTCGTCTTCTCGAACAGCTCCGGCACCTGCTGGTAGCAGGTCTTGCAGTTGACGCACTTCGGCACGTCTTCCTCGCGGATCACCTTGAGGCCCGACACCGCCTCGCCACCCGTTGCCGCCGCGGTCGGCGCCGCGGCGCCAGCCGCCGCTCGCGACGTTGCCGACGGGCTCCCGCCGAACGGCGCCAGTGCGGCCGAGAGTGCCTCGGGTGGTGCCTTGGAGGCGGCGGCAAGCTCGCTCATCGCGCGTGCGATCGAATCGAGCGACGCCTCGCGGTCCTGCATCGAGGCCTCGTACTGACGCTGCAACGTCGAGAGCTCGGCGTGGTGGTCGGCGTCGAGCTTCTCGACGTGACGACCGGCGAGGTAACGCAGCGTGCGCCAGTAACGCCGCCGCTCCTCGACCAGGTGCACGATCGTGTTCGACACTTCCAGCCGCTCGAGCCGGCCGAGGTCGTCGGTCGCCCAGACGAACGGCAGCTTGTCGGCACGCGCGGCCACCGGCAGTTCGACGTATTCGTGGATCGGCACGGCGCGATCGAGCGCGTCCGCGGCGAGCCGGCGGAACTGCTTCTTGAAGCGCGTCTCCTCGCGCGCGAAGTCAGCCGGGGTCAGCGGCACTTCGAGCAGCTTCGTCTCGCCGTTTTCGCGGTAGGTGAGCGTCGTCATCGTCCAATCGCGGTCGACGGCCGGATTGCCGTCGAGCGAGAACCGCTCGTGCAGCGTCGGACCGCGTCGCGGGTCGTGCACGAACACCGGGTTCATGCGACTTTCGACCGCGAGACGCGCGCGCCGGCTGGCGGCGGCGTCGGCGATGCCATGTTCGGCCTGGCACGGCGTGTAGACGTCGAGCACCGCCGGCGAGGCGGTGTAGCTCAGGTACTCCATGACGTTGCCGAGGAAGTGCCCCTGCAGGGCGGTCGAGGCCTGCACGACGAACACGTTCGGGTGGAACGCGGCGATCAGGCCGAGCTCCTTGCGATCTTCCTGCTTGCCCGAATGCGCGGCGCCGAAACGCGTGAGGTCGGAGTCCTGGCCCGTCAGGCTCGCGGTCGAGGCCTGGCCGCCGGTGTTGGAGTAGACACCCGTGTTGAGCACGAGCACCTTGATCGGCGTGCGGGTCGCCAGCACGCGCGACAGCGCGCCGAAGCCGATGTCGTAGGTGGCGCCGTCGCCGCCGATGCTGAACGCGGTCGGCAACAGCGCGAGTTCCTCCGCCGTGAACTTGTCCCAACTGAACGTTCGGAAGTAGCGGTCGTGGATCGCCGGTTCGTAGGCGTCCTCGAGCTCGAGCTGCGCGATCCGCAGCGCCTTGACGTCGTCGACCGCGTTCGCCGTGAGGCCCTCGAACAGGCCCTTGGCGACTGCGGGCGTGTCCTGGAACAGGCTGTTGACCCAGGGGTCCGTGTACGGGTTGAACGGGAACGTCGATGCATACACGCTGCTGCAGCCGGTTGCATTCGCAATCACGGCCGCGGCCGGGCCGTTGCCCGTCGGCCCGCCCTCGAGCAGGTAGAGCCGCCTTTCGAGCCGCTGCAGCGTCGCCTCGATGCGCTCGCGGCGTGCGGTGTCGTCGGCCAGCCCTTCGAGTTTCGCCGTGAGCAGCTCGACCAGGCGGGCGAGCTCGGCCACGTGGGCCTTGCGACGCTGCGCGTGGATCGCGTGGTTCATCGACGTGACGAGCCGGATCGCCGTGACTTCGCCACAACCGCGGCAGGCGCCGTGGCCGCCCGTCGTGGCGTAGTAGTTGGAGCGGTCGAGCATCATGCGCTTGATGTCGCCGCCGGCACTGACCGCGTCCTGCACAAAGCGAGCGGGTGTGTCGGGCGTGCGGCTCAGGAACTCGAAGCGTTCCTGCAGCTCGTCGAGCACCAGTTCGTCCTGCACGCAGGGCTGGAGCGCGCCCGGGCCGCAGACGTCGACGCACTCCATGCAGCCGCTGCACTTCCACGGGTCGACCGCGACCGAATAGAGCCCGCCGCTGCCGGGGCGCTCCTTTTCGGGCGCGTCGAAGAACGGCTTGGTGCGGGCGACCGGGAACGTCTTGAGCGTCGCGGCCAGCTGCTGCAGCCCGCGACGGACCGCGGCATTGGCGCCGTCGAGCCCGACGGCCACTTCGGCCACGGCGTCGTGCAGCGCGAGTCCGCTCCGGGTCGCCTGGTAACGCGCACGCACGGCTTCCGTGAGCGGATGGATGTGCGCGAGCAGTTCGGCCTTCGGCGCTTCCGGCAGGTCCAGCAGCTTGAGGCCGGTCTGCAGCAGGTCGTGGATGTCGTGCACCGTGTTCGGGATCGCAGCATCCGGGCAGACCAGCGCGCACTCCATGCAACCGGTGCAACGGTCGGCCGTGAATTTCGGCACGTCGCGACGGAACAGGCCCTTGTCCTTCCATGCCGCGGTGCCGGCCGGCATGAACAGGCCCGTGCCCGGCAGCACCGGCGCCTCGGCGATGGTGCCGTCGCGGAACGGCGCCGCAATCATCTGCTCGTAGTAGTCGCGGTCGAAGACGCCACCGTCGGGCGTGGCGCCGCGGACGCGACACATCTGCGCCGACAACGCGACGCTGCGGCGCGCGCGCGTCACGGGCTGGCTGTCGACGGCGACGAACTCCGGCGCGTCGTAGTCGACGCGCTGCGTGGCTGCGAGGCCTTCCTTCATGACCGCGAGGTTGCCCTCGACGACCTTGCCGCCCTTGGCGCCGAACTTCTTCGCGATCTGGCTGCGGATCTTGGCGAGCAGCGCCTCCTCGGAGGCGCCGGCCTTGATCCGTTCGACGTGGCCGCAGACCGCGCCGATGAACGCGATGCCCATCATGCGCGTCTCGAGTTCGGGCGTCGGCGCGTGGCGCTTGGCGACCGCGAAGCCGTCGAGCACGAAGAATTCGATGCGCTTTGTCCGCAGCGTGCGTCGTGCCTGCTCGGGCAGCTCGCGCCAGACCTCGAGCGGCGACAGGCTCGACTGCAGGATGAACGTGCCGCCGTCGACGAGGCCGCGCAGCGGGTTGGTGTGCCCGAACACGCGGTGGTCGGGCGAGATCACGATTTCGACGTCCTCGAGCTCGGCGTTGGTGAGCTTGACCGGCTCGGGGCTCAGCGTGATGTAGTAATTGGTCGGCGCCCCGCTCTTCTCAGAGCCGTACTTGGGCGCGGCCTTCGAATGCAGGCCCAGCACGCCCGCGAGGATGTCGGTGATCAGCTTGCCGGTCGCGATCGTGCCGTAGCCGCCGATCGAGTGGAACCGCACGCGGAATGCCTCCGGCGGCAGCAGCACGGGGTTGGGCTCGGTCTCGAGCGCCATCCACTCCGTGTCGGGGTACGCGGCCTTGAGGCGCGCCTGCAACGCGGCGAGCGCCGGCGGCGGGTTCTTCGCGAAGAACTGGCTGCCGAGGTAGACGAACGGCACGTTGCGCGTTTCCATGTTGCGGAACGCGGCCACGAGGTGGCGCGGCTGCAGGTCGTGCGCGCCGAGGCCGAAGATCGCGGTCGTGACCTTGGGCAGCGTGTGCAGCGGCGGGATGCCCGGGTGACGCGGCTCGCCTTGGCCGTTTTCGAGCCCCTTGAACAGCGCCTGCGTCACGAAGCCCGTCAGCGCCGTGTTCTCGGAACGTTCGAGCACGGTCACTGCGCGCTTGCCGGCCAGCGCCTGCACCAGCTCCGCCTCGGGGAACGGCTGCAGCAGCTTGACCGACACGACGCCGACCCTCTTGCCCTGCTTGCGCAGGTGCTCGGCCACGGCCTCGGCGTCATCGGTCACCGAACCCAGGCCGACGACGACGTGCTCGGCGTCCTCGCACTGGTACGTCTGCACGGGCTGGTACCGTCGGCCGGTCAGCGCCGCGAATTCCTGCATCGCTTCGCGCACGAAGCGCGGCACTTCGGCGGCGAAGTGCGTGCGGTGGTCGACCGAGCCCGCCTGGAAGTCGGGCTGGTTCTGCACGCCGCCGGTGAGGCCCGGGTTGTCGACGTCGACCAGCGCCGGCACGCGCTGGCGCGTGCCCTTTGCGGGCGCGTTGCGCCACTGGCGGCGCCACTGGCCGTGCAGTTCCTCGGGCACCCACTGCAACGTGTCGGCGACGCGCTCGCCGGCCGCGTCGGCTTCGATCGCCGTCGCATTCGCATCGAGGTGCGCGTCGAGTGCCGCGAAGGCCGCGGGCAGGAAATCGTCGCGGTGACGCGTGAGCCACGCGCGCAACTGGAACACGCGGCCCTTGGCGCCGAACAGGATTTCCTGCGCCACCGTCGGACACGGAATGCGACCGGCCGGGTCGCCGAGGAACTCGGCGAGCAGTTCGGGCTCCGGCATCTGCACGGCGCTCATCATGTGGCTGGTCGCGAAGCCGTCCATCGCATTGGCGACCGGGATCAGCGACTGCGCGCTGACCTTGTATGAGATCGCGGCGAGGTCGGCGGCTTCCTGCGGGTTCGACCCGAACAGGATCGTGTAGCCCGACTGCAGCAGCGCGTAGACGTCGTCGTGCCCGGCCATCACGTTGAGCGAGTGACGCGAGACGACACGCGCGGCCACCTGCAGCACGAATCCGCCGACCTTCTTGCCGACGGTGACGTAATGCGACTCGAGGCCGTAGAGGATGCCCTGGCTCGACGACGCGTTCGAAACGTACTTGCCGCCCGTCAGTGCGGCACCGAGTGCGCCGCTCTGCGCGGAGTGTTCGCCTTCGGGCTCGAAGAAGAACGGGTGCTTGCCCCAGACGTTGCAGCCGCCGCCGGCGCGGAACGCTTCGTACAGTTCCGAGATCTCGGTCGAGGGCGTGATCGGGTAACCGATGACGCCGCCACAGACGTGGCCCATGACTTCGGCAACCGCGCCATTGCCATGGATGACGGTGGGAATGCCGGGGAATTTGACGGTCATAGACTCTGTCCGGAGGTGGCGGGGGTGCTCCAAGCAACCTGCAACGGTCGCGAACCGGACGCAATCCGGGAGACTACGACCTCGCAGCACGTCGAACCGTGCGCGCCAGGGCGGGATCGCGAATGAGTCGCAGTCTTGTCGCGGCGACCACGCGAGCGCGCATTGCGATTTTCAAGCTTCGTTGCACGTTCCAACCGCAGCCGCGAGGACGACTGTATGTTCGCCAGCCGCGGCGGCCATGCGCAAAGCTTCATTCTCAAGTTTCGTTGCACGTTTCGGCTGTGGCGCCGGCGAATGCACCCTCGCATGCGCGCTCGCGAGGAGTGGCACGCGTGGGCTGCGCGTCGCGCTCGCGAGTCCGCGCGTAGGAGCGCACGCGACGTCGCCTCGCAGCGACACAGTGCGCGGGCACTCGATCACACCGGGCGGGTCTGCCTATCCATCGACGGACGCGAGGTGGCGGATGACTCCAGACGAATTCCAGCAGGCCCTGTCCAGCGTGGATGCGATGACGCTGGCGGGGCGAGAGCCCGCCTACTGGTGCGGCTTCAAGCGTGGGCTGCAGCGCGCGCACCTCGGCCGTCGCTTCACGAGCAACACGGATCACTACGCGTGGCTCGACTTTGCACGCGACGACGATCCGTTCGTGGCGCAGCTCGGTCGCGGTTATCGCGCGGGGCTCCAGGCTGTCGTCTCAGGCCAGCCCCTCGCGCTCGACGGCCATGGCCAGTTCCAGGGTCACCGCGGGCGCGCCCGCCTCCACGGCCTCGGCGGTGACGGGCACGACGGACACGAGCACGACGGACACGAGCACGACGGGGAAGGTCCCGGCCACGACGGGATCGCGGCAGCGGACGATGCCGCCGCCGCGACCGACTCGATCAGAACCCGTAATTGAGCGCGATGCCGTAGGTGCGCGGCTGGTTGGTGAGGTACCCCACCCGCGCACTGCGACCGCGTTCGCGATCGATGGACAGGAAAGCGCGTTCGTCCCACAGGTTGTTGACGTACGCCGCGACCTCCCACTGGTCGCTGCGCACGCCGAGGCGCAGGTTGCCGATCTGGTAGTCCGGAAGCTCGGCGTCGAAGCTGAACTCCGTGATCGACGGCGCACCGAAGCCGCGGATCAGCCCCTGCCCGCCGCTCGGCGTGGTCGAGAGCTCGCCGAAGCCCGGCTCCTGGTCCGCGAGCTGCGTGTACGACGAGCCGACGTGCTGCACGGTGAAATTGACGTAGCCGTCCAGCGACGTGCTCCAGGGCCACGAATAGGTCGCGCTCGCCGCCGCCTGCAGCTCCGGCGAGGTCGGCAGGCGATTGCCTTCGCGGATACCCGCGATCGGGTTGCCGTTGGCGTCGAGCTGGCTTTCGGTGATCTCGGCCTTGGCGTAGGTCGCCGTCAGCGCGAAGTCCCAGCTCTCGTTCGGGCGCGCGAAGAGCTCGAGTTCGCCGCCGATCGACTCGGCTTGCGCATTGAGGATGATGCGCGACGAGCACGACCCGGCGTCGGCGATCACCTGCAGGCCGTCGATGTCGGTGTAGAAGAGCGCCGCGTTCAACTGGACGCGGCCATCGGCCCAGCGCGTCTTGGCGCCGAGTTCGTAGTTGGTCGTCTCCTCGTCATCCCAGGTCGGGTGCCCGCCGTAGATGTCGATGTCATCGCCCTCGCACAGCGTGACGTTGAGCGGGTCGTTGATGCCGCCGAGCCGGAAGCCGCGGGCGACCTGCGCCGTCAACATGACGTCTTCGTTCGGCCGGAAGGCGACGATCGCCCGCGGCGAGAAGCCGTCGGACTCCGTCGTGCCCGGCTCGTCGGTGTACCCCTGGTCGGCGAAGATGCCGGCGAAGGTCAGCAACCGGTCCTCGGAGAAGTCGTACCAGCGCAGCCCCGCCGTGAGGCTCCAGGCATCGGTGAACTGCCAGGTGCCCTCGCCGAACACGGCGAACTGCTCGAAGTCGTAGGTGAGGTCCGAGAAGTACGGGTGGTCCGGCGGCGCACCGAGGTCGGTGCTGTCCATGCCCGGCGTGATCGACAGCCGGCTGATCACCTGCGCGTCGTAGCCGGGCGTCGGCAGCGTCTGGCCGTACTCGCGATCGACCTGCTGGTAGAACGCGCCGACCAGCCAGCGAAACGTCGCTTCCGGGTCGTTCGACGACAACCGCAACTCCTGGCTGAAGGCGTTGAGATCGGTCGCATCGATCAGCGGCGAGTTGAGCCGCACGTCCGCGGGCCGTGCGCCCTCGTCCGTGTAGGCCTCTTCGAGGTCGTAGGTGACGCTGCCGGTGAGCTGGCTCGCGTCGCGCACGACGGTGACCTGCCGGTCCGTGTACGAGGTGATCGAGGTCAAGGTGATGCCGCCGAAGTCGTATTCGAGCTTGAGGTCGCCGAGCGTGAACTCGTCCTCGATGCCTTCCCGGATCTGCGTGACCTGGGTGCGCTCGCCGTACTGCACCGGCGACTCGGTGGTCGTGTACGGATTGCCGAGGATGTTCCAGACGTCGATGCGCGGGTAACCGTCGGTCTCGAGCTTCTGGTAGACGATGCGCGGCGTGATCGAGAACTGGTCGTTCGGCTGGAAACGCAACGCTGCACGCACGCCGGTCCGTTCGCCGCTGTTGACGTCCTCCTTCTTGCCGCGGTCGGGATAGATCGAATCCATGAAGCCGGGCAGCTCGGAGTAATAGCCGACCACGCGCAGCGCCACTGTGTCGCCGAGCGGTGCGTTGAGCGCACCCTTGACGTTGAAGCCGACCTCGCCATCCTGCACCGACGAGGCACCCACTTCGGTCGACGCGGTGAAGCCCTCGAGGTCGGGCTGCTTGGTGATGTAGCGCAGCGTGCCGGACGAAGAGCCGGCGCCGAACAGCGTGCCTTGCGGTCCGCGCAGCACCTCGACGCGGTCGACGTCGTAGAGGTCGAGGTCCGGCGTGAACAGTGCGATCGAGATCGGCGATTCGTCGAGATAGATGCCGACCGATTCCTTGACGCCCGGCTGGTCGCGCACGACCTGGCCCGCGCTGATGCCGCGAATCGCGACCTGGCTCTGGCCGGGACCGAGGTCGGTGATGGTTAGGCCCGACACGTTGCGTGCGAGTTCGACGATGTTGTTCGAACCGGAGCGACGGATGCTCTCGTCGGTGACGGCGGCCACGGAAAACGGGATGTCCTGCAGCGACTCGGCGCGCTTCTGCGCCGTGACGATGATTTCCTCGAGTTGCCGGACGCCCTGCGGCGGTTGCTGGGCGAGCGCGACGCCGGGGGCCACCAGTGCGCAGAGGACTGCGAAACGCAGACGCGTGGAAGACATAGATAATCCCTCACCTGTCTTGAAGTTATGGCGCGCGGCAGTATGGAATAAGCAAATCCTTAAGTGAATAGACCACAATCGCACCGGCCACGGGGTCGAACGACCATTCCCGCCCTCGGCAAAGGACAGCCAACATGCTGACGCGCAGGGTTTTTTCCGCACCGTCGCCCCCGGCCGCCGGGACGACGGCGACACAACCAGCGCGTGGCACCGGCGCTACAGGCACACGGGCGGATGCCTGGGACACTGTAATCGTCGGCGCCGGCGTGATGGGGGCCTGGACCGCATGGCACCTGCGCCGACGCGGCCAGCGGGTGCTGCTCGTCGATGCCGTCGGGCCCGCCCACGCACGCTCTTCCTCCGGCGGCGAATCGCGCCTGACCCGCACGGTCTACGGCGCCGATGCGATCTACACGCGCATGGCCGTGGAGTCGCTCGAGGACTGGCAATGGCTCTCCGGGCGCTCGGGCCTGCCTGTGTTCCACCGGTGCGGCGCGCTGATGTTCTTCGGTCGACGCGAGCCGTTCGTCGAACAGAGCCTCGACGTGCACCGCCGATTGCGGCTGCCGCTCGA
>VFQM010003029.1_pt1 | contig 11365 bp, 9 predicted proteins | sample 3512391 | NCBI WGS metagenome assembly VFQM01 (sample SAMN10412369, study PRJNA504923) | tailings metagenome | isolation source: Replicate 1 from Balatoc abandoned mine | place: Philippines
ACCATTCTCTGGTTTCATGATCCTCTTTACTGATGTAGGCATTAAGCTTTAGAGCAAAATTTCTGGTGCTATTTACCATACCACCCCACATTTTGCGACCTTCCCACCAACGATCGTAGGCAGAATTTATTCTGAACACCAAAAAAAGGCCGAGCACAATACCCAAAAGAGAGTGCATGGCAATAGTTCCGGGAAAATTCTTCTCCTCAAGTTCAAAAACGTCATAGACAACCTCCACTGCAAAAGTGAACAATGCCATAAAAATAAGTGCAGGCAATAAGGTTCTCATCACATGCTTTGAATAGCTATGGAAGATCAGCGAAAACCAAACCTTTGGGTTATAATTAATCATATTTCTTAAGAGAAGGCTGCAAATAAAGTATAAGAATAACGGATTTCAAAAATACCTTTCCCCAAGGCATTTTGTTTGGCGATAAGCGGATTTCAGCTTAGTTTGCAAACACATTCCAATTATGAAACAACTATCTACCTGCCTTATACTCCTGTTTTTTGGATTTTACTCAAGCATAACAAATGCCCAGGACTATGTCATTACTGCAAAAGGTGACACACTACGGGGTAAGGTAAAAATGTTTGTTAATGGCCTGGATAAAAGAGTTCAGGTAACGCAAAATGATAAAAAGAAGCAAACCTTTACGATTATACAAATACGCGGTTTTTACCTGCAAGGAGAAAATTACAGACCAGTTAAATTCGCTGACTCCTATGTATTTATGAAGCTGCTCAAGCAAGGCTATCTCAGTTTATATGCCTTCCAAATGAAAGGTCAGCTGACCTATGATGGCCGTTACTTGTTAAAAATGGATAATCAAGGTATGGAAGTACCTAACTTAGGTTTCAAGAAAGCTATGGCTCGCTTTTTAAGCGAATGTCCAGAGTTAACCACGCAAATAGAGGATGGAAATCGTGGCTATAAGGAGCTTGACAAAATTATTGATGAGTTTAATACATGTATCAATACCAAAACTAATGCCCAAACCGAAACTCCTGCAAAAAGTGAAGCACTAGCAAGCGTTAACCTTGATGATTGGAATACCCTGGAAAGAAAAGTGCAAAGCAGCAGCCTTCCTGAAAAAAGTGATGCACTTGATATGATCAAGGATGTCAAAAACAAGTTAAGTAAAGGCGAGCAAGTACCAAAATTTCTTACGGAGGCCTTAAAAGCGGCTTTGAAAAATGATGAACTACTAACCGCAGACCTTGTTAAAGCTTTGGGAGCATTAAAACCTTAAGCGACTCTTTAAAAGTGACAACCATTCAGCTCTCTCGGAGTAAAATAGATAAGTGCAAAGCGTTAGTACGATTAAAGCCAAGATAAACAGCTCTCCCCCATCGTTCATTACTTCAATGCCAATTAATAGAAGGTGCATCAACACAGCACCAGCCATTAATCCCATGGAAAGTAAGGCTCCTACCCAACTTAGTGGTCTGTAAATTAACAGAAGTGCTGCTACCAATTCCGCTATACCCACGGCAATTCTGCCCCAGGGCTCCATACCAACAGTTGTAAAAATATAGACTGATTCAGCGGAAGCACTAAACTTAAAAAACAGGGTTTGTATAAGAATAAGTGCAGAAAGATAACGCGCTGTAGCAAGAAAGACTTCTTTGGTTTTCATACAATACAATCTTACGCAATGTCCCAATTTAAGTTTGTCTGCCAAGAGACACAAAGAATTTGTATTTTGCACAAAGCACTTTTATGAAATTCGAGGTACACCCGGACATTGCCAAGGCAAAAACTATTCATACCGATTTTTATTTAAACCCTCATTGTTTTGAAGAGGCAAAAGAAAAAATATTTGCCTCCACCTGGCAATTTATTGGGGATACTGATCAGGTAAAAGAGGTAGGCTGGACAACTCCGGTTAACTTATTAGAAGAGTACCTCAACGAACCCATCGTTATTACACGCGATGAACATAAAATCATTCATTGCTTATCCAACGTATGCACGCACCGGGGCAACATACTCGTAGAACGAGATTGTAAGCTTAATGATATACGTTGTCGCTACCATGGCAGACGTTTTAAACTGGATGGCACTTTCCTCTCGATGCCAGAATTTAAAGAGGTGGAGAATTTTCCTTCGAGTGATGACCACCTTAAACATTTACCCCTACACCAAATGGGTAAATGGCTTTTCACATCCTTGAATAGTAAAAGTAATCCACAGCACTTTTTTGCCGAGATGCAAGACCGTATTGGCTGGATGCCTTTCGAACAATTTCATTTCCGTCCGGATTTATCTAAAGATTATTTAGTGGATGCACACTGGGCTTTGTATTGCGAAAATTACCTTGAGGGTTTCCATATTCCTTTTATCCATGCAGGCTTAAACAGCATTATCGACTATGGAAACTATACTACTGAACTTTTCCGTTATAGCAATCTACAATTAGCGCTTGCTAAAGAGGGAGATATTACTTTTGATTTACCTGCGAATTCCCAAGACCATGGCAAACAAGTTGCGGCTTACTACTTCTGGGTTTTCCCCAATATGATGTTTAATTTTTATCCGTGGGGCTTGTCCATTAATATTATCCGGCCATTGAGTATCCATAAAACCAAGGTCTCTTTTCTTTCTTATGTTTGGGATGAAAATAAGCTAAGACAAGGTGCCGGTGCTAATCTCGATGAAGTGGAGAAGGAAGACGAGGAAGTAGTGCATCAGGTTCAGAAAGGAATTCGTTCGCGCTTTTACCAACATGGAAGATATTCCGTTAAGCGTGAAATGGGGACTCACCATTTTCATCGCCTGTTGGCAGAATTCATGATGTAAGTATCTATGTCAGCGTCAAAAGAAAAAGAACACCTTGCAAGAACTCTTGGCCTTTCATCAACCATAGCACTGGTTATTGGTGGTGTTATTGGCTCTGGTATTTTTCTTAAACCTTCTTTAATGGCGGCCCAACTGGGCTCACCTACTCTTCTGTTATTGGTATGGGTATTGGCTGGCATCATTACACTCTTCGGTGCACTAAGTAATGCCGAGGTTGCCGCTATGATGCCCGAAACAGGAGGTCAGTATGTCTTCTTTAAAAAAATGTATGGCGACTTTGTCGCCTTTCTGTATGGTTGGTCTGCCTTTATTGTCATTAATACTGCGGGCGTTGCATCTATTGCTTATGTAGCCGGAACTTATGCAGAATATTATATTAGTTTACCTCGATTTTCAGTAGAAATTGAACAAGCAGTTTATGTATACATACCAGGCATAGGCCGCATATTTCCGCTGGAGAATATCGGAGTAAAATCATTTACGATTGCTATTATCCTTATACTGACTTTCATAAACTATAGAAGCACAAAAGCAGGCGCAGGCTTGCAGGTACTTTTTACAGTGGTTAAAGTAGCCTCCATTGCGCTTTTGATTATGGGCATCTTTACCCTTGGTAAGGGCTCACCTGCGAACTATGTAAGCACAGCTGCTAATGCGCCTGAAGGATGGGCACAGGTACTCGCTATAGTGGCTGCATTATCAGGTGCGTTCTGGGGTTATGATGGCTGGAACAACATCACCTTTGTCGCTGGCGAAATTAAAAATCCACAACAAAATATTTCCAAAAGTCTACTCATCGGCTTGCTCTCTTGTATAGTTGTTTACGCGTTGATTATCATGGCGTACTTATTTGTTATGGACATCAGCACAATGGCACACACTTCATTTGTAGCCTCTGATGCTGCACAACTTGCTATGGGTGGTTTCGGTGGTATACTTATTGCCTTACTTGTTATTTTTTCTGGTATTGGCTCCACTAATGCCAACATTATGGCTACTGCCAGGGTAAGCTTTTCTATGGCACAAGAGAAAAGATTTTTCAGTTGGACGGCCAACATTCATCCGGTTTTTAAGACTCCTGCTAATGCCTTGGCGCTGCATGCCACCTGGACTTGCTTACTGGTGTTGAGTGGGTCATTTGATATGCTGACCGACATGTTGATTTTCGTCAGTTGGCTATTTTATGGCCTCAGTGCCTTCGGCATATTCGTGCTTAGAAAAAAAATGCCCGATACGCACAGGCCCTACAAAGTATGGGGCTATCCTTTAGTACCTGCCATCTTTGTTTTGGTGACAGCGTTCTTTTTAGTACTTACTCTTGCCAATGATATCACCAATTACCTGGCAGGTAGCACACCAATTGTCAATTCACTATTTGGTTTATTACTCGTGGTATTGGGTACTCCACTTTACTTTTATTTTAAAAAGAAAGACGGCATATGACTAAACAGATTTCTATCATAGGCGGCACAGGCATGCTTGGTCTACCTGTTGTAAAGGCTTTTGTGCAACATCAATACACTATTAGCGCCCTTGTACGCAATACTACAAAAGCCAGCACCATACTACCCAAAGGTGTTCAACTGAGCAATGGAGACCTGGCTGATTACGCAAGCATTGAAAGATTTCTTCATCAGACTGAATATCTTTACCTGAACCTCAATTTAAAGCAGCATGAAAAAATTAGCGACTTTCATGCAGAAGATCAGGGCTTACAAAACATTTTAAAAGCTGCCAAAAAACAACAAGTAAAGCACATCGCTTTTATCAGTTCTCTAGTAATGAACTACCAGGGCATTAACAAGTTTAACTGGTGGGTGTTTGATCTTAAGCGCAAGGCTGTAAACATGATTAAAGAATCGGGAATTTCATACACGATATTCTACCCCTCTACTTTTATGGATAACTTTAACTATACTTACCGAAGGGGAAATAGAATTTTACTTGCCGGTGAATCAAAGCACAAAATGTACTTTATTTCAGCGAGCGATTATGCTCAACAAGTGGTGCGCTCATACCAGCAGTACACCAATGAAAATAAAGAATTTATTATTCAAGGGCCTGAAGCTTATACGGCTGATGAAGCTGCTGTTATTTTTCAACAAAATTATACGAAAGAAAAATTATCTATTTCAAAAGCACCTTTAGGCTTACTTAAATTTTTGAGCAACTTCTCACAAAGCATTAATTATGGCGCCCACATCATTGAAGCGCTTAATAACTATCCTGAAAAATTTGAGGCAGAGAAAACCTGGGAAGCCTTGGGCAAACCCACTACTTTACTGAAGGATTTTGCTCGACTTTAGGTTTATTATTTAAAGGTCTTATTTTTTCAAATAGCTCTTTATCTGTTGAAATTCTATAAACAAATATGATAGAGATTACCACTATCAGAGCCAAGTACGAAAAAAAATGTGCAAACAATCCTCTGACAACAATCCGCCACTTACTTTTATGTGTATAAAAATCTGTGTAAGCATAGGTCATAAATAATATCGCGATTAGGGCGAGATTTGTTGAGCTTACAACAAAACCTGTCACCTTGTATACCAACATAAGAACAATACTTAACCACATAGTATGGCCAGTTACAAAAAATACAAGAGCACCTGTCTCCACAAAATTGTAATTGCTTTTTCTAAAAAGTAACCAGGTGAAAAAAACAGTACAAAGTGTTATAAAAAAAGAAACGCTTCGCATGTTATTAACTACCCACGATGTAAGTTCTGTCATTACATCCTTCATTCCGTCACCCTGCGCTGACATGTCATTCGGCCCCGTCTGCATCATAAAATTAGTGAGGTCTACCTCAAGTAAGGATGCTACCAATAAATAAATGGTAAGCGTTAAAAAGAAATAACCAACTGGACCGTAATACTTGACTCTATTACCTTTTATATATTCACGTGCCGCTTGCCCCGGTCGTATGGTCAAGTCTCTTAGTGTTCTGGGAAACATCCCATCAAATCCGTAAACGCGCGAAGCAAAATCCGACCACATATTTACCATGTTAATTTTCTTAACCGGATTACGCTGTCCACAGGCCGGGCAATAAGCAGTACTTACTTCTTGATTGCAGTTAATGCAATGAGTCATAGTTTATAGTGTTGTAAAATTTAAAAGCTCAACGTTCCATTCCTGATCTTGCACCAGGCTGATGTTTCCTTTCTTCACCAGCAGTGGTGATTCAAGATTATTATCGTATAACTGCCCCGTACCTAAGCCTTGCGGAATATTCACCGGAAACTCGGCTGTCAACTGACAAATGGCATTCAGGCCCACATTCGATTCAAGTGCAGAAGTGATCCACCACCCTACTTTCTTTTCTTCTGCCAGTTTAATCCACTCAAAACTTGATTGTATGCCTCCGTGTAAACTCGGCTTTAAGATAATATAAGGGACGCGGCATGTTTCAAGAAGTATTTCTTTATCCTCGTATGTATTAACTCCAATGAGTTCTTCATCCAACGCAATGGGTATGGGTGATTGCTCGCTGATTTCACGCATCAAATCTCTTTGTCCTGGCTTGATGGGTTGCTCAATAGAATGTATGCCAAACTTTGACAATTCCTTTAATTTATACAGGCAATCATCCGGCTTGAAGGCACCATTGGCATCCAGCCTGATGGTAATGTCTTCACGGTAATATTTTTTTCTTACGTAATGGAGAATGTCGCACTCCTTTTCAAAGTTGAGTCCGCCTACTTTCATCTTAATGCAACTGAATCCATCATAGACTTTAATGGCAATCTGCTGCAACATCAAGTCCATGTCTGCCATCCAGATTAAACCATTGATGGGCAATTCTCTTCCTTTTTGAAAATCGTTGTCAAATATGATCCTTCTCCCTCCGTTCATAAGGTCAAGCAAGGCAGTTTCAAGACCGAAAATGATGGAAGGGTATTGTGAAGAAATAACTTGTTTTATCAGCAATTGAATTTTATCCATTGTCAATTGTCCATTGTCAATTGTCAATTCCTGTAGGCGTTGCAGCGCTTCTCTTAATCGTTCCTCATAGTCCGAAACATCATCAATACTCAGACCAGGTAAAGGTGCGCATTCGCCCAGGCCGTAAACATCAGGATTAGTCTGGTCCCAAATCTTCACAAACCAACTTTTACGTTCGCGCATGGCGCCACGAGAAGTACGGGCTTGGAAATTAAAGTGGAATACCTGACTGGTATATGCTGTTTGTAAGGCCATAAAAGTGTTAAGTTAACACCTTAGCACTTATTTTTGCAACGGTATGATCAATATTGAAAACTATAGTTATCCGCTTCCCGAAGAACGTATTGCCAAATATCCCTTGCCTGAAAGGGATCAGTCTAGGCTATTGATTTATAAGCACGGAGAAATTAAGCACGACCGCTTTACGTCTATTGTGAAGGAGATCCCTCCCGGGGCCTTGATGGTTTTTAATAATACCAAGGTTATACCTGCCAGGCTACACTTTACTAAAGATACCGGTGCAGACATCGAACTATTCCTCCTCAACCCGATCCAACCTTCAACATTGCTTATCGAGGCTATGCAGAGTAAAAAGTCTTGCCAATGGCATTGCACCATTGGCAACCTTAAACGCTGGACTCAAGACCTGATTTTAAAAAAAGTAATAGGTGCTCATACGCTTCATGCAAAACTGCTGGATAGAGAAGAGCACACAGTAGAATTCAGCTGGGATGGGGAACTCACTTTTGCTGAAATCATCAGCCTATCTGGTGAAACACCACTTCCACCCTATTTGAAACGTTCTGCCGAAGCTGAAGACAAAGAGCGCTACCAAACGGTTTATTCAGCTCATGAAGGCGCTGTGGCTGCACCAACAGCTGGCTTGCATTTTACAGAAAGCACTTTACAGCAACTCCGTGAAAAGATGGCGAAGGAATGTTTTGTAACACTGCATGTAAGTGCCGGAACCTTTCAGCCTGTAAAAACACAAAATGCGCTGGAACACAACATGCATCAGGAACAGATTGTGGTTAACAAAGAAGCCTTGTTATCCCTGATAAACCATGAAGGAACTATAATTCCTGTGGGCACTACCTCCATGCGCACCCTGGAAAGTTTGTATTGGATAGGATTAAAACTAATCAACAAACTTGACAAGCCCTTTTTCATAGATCAGGATTTTGCCTACCAGCAATTTGCGCATATGCCGACCGTTACCGATGCTATTCAAGCAATTCTCACTCATCTTGATGCTGAAGAAAGCGATACCTTACTAGCAAGTACTGCCATTTACATTCACCCTGGCTATCAGTTTAAACTATGTGATGCCTTAGTAACCAACTTTCATCAACCTGGCTCTACATTGATGTTACTGGTGGCAGCTTTTGTGGGTAAGGACTGGCAAAAAATATATAACGAAGCCCTGGCTAATGATTATCGTTTTCTTAGTTACGGGGACAGCTCATTACTCTGGAAAAACTAAAAGAGATCGAAACCTCCTTTCTTAAATATAATGTCGCTTTAATCTGTGGCCGATGTTTTCACCCAATCACCTACCTCACTGCAAAATTTTAGAATATATAGAAGCACCGTAAAGGTTGATGCGGTTCGGTGAAAACACCGACCGCAGATGAATCTAGCCATATTATCTCCAACTTTTAAAACATTCCCCGCCCCACCAAGTAATTCTCTCCCCTCACCAAAAAAACCTTTTTTTCAGCAAAGCCAGCCACACTTAAAAACAGTGTTGCTAAAAATAGCAGTAGGTACTTTTTGAAGTTCATCGCCTGCAAAAGTAGCTATTTTGAGGTTTTTTCATGCGTGTGCGATGTTGAAATTTTTCAGGTGAAGTTTTCAGGTAAAGAAAAAAGTCAGTTTCTTTTTTCTTTCATAATTAATCAAGCTAGATATAGGCTTGGGAAAAAAAATTTTGGCAACAACTTTCATTCGTTTTTAGAAATTTACATACTTTTTTAAACACTACACGAGCAACTGGCTATGATTAACCAACTTGATGAAGATGAAAAAATGCTCTTCCATGCTGACCAAAAAACGCATGAAGGATTTATTGGAGGGCAAAGTTAAATTGGGTCTGTAAATAAAGCGGTCATTAAACCGCTTTATTTAAATAGTTTACCAAATCCTCTGCTATTTCTTTTCCTAATTCATTTCCTAAACCATTGGGGTCGTTTAAAAGACCATGATTTACTTCATATACAACGTCTTGGTTTTCTTTTGGCTTTACTAAAGAATTTAATTTAATCGTCTCATTTCCATTCAATATTAAAACCTCAATACTCCAAGGCATTTCTAAATGATGAAGATTTAGATTTAACTTTATTTCTTTTGTTTTGCCTACAAATAAGATTTTAAAAGTTTGACCTGTTATAAGAGCATTATCGAAAGAAATAATGCCTAATTTCTCCCAATCCCATTTGTTTTGAAATGAATTTTTTAAATGATAAACAATTCTTTCAGCATGTAAAAATAGAAGCTCACTCATAAATTCTACGGGAATAAATTTGATAATTCCATGTTGTAAAAAACACTTTCAGGTAATGTTTGGCCTACTGGATAACCCATATCTAGCACTGTATACCCTTGTGCTTTTAGTTTATCAACCCAAGCTTTATTAGCTTTATACATCATCGTTTTAGGAAGTTCGCTATCTAATATCTTTCCATCATTTCCCTTTAAATATTGATTGTTTTTATTCCCAAAATCGTCTACTATTTCATCCCAACTCTTATTATAACCATCAATATTAAAACTATTGTTTTTCTGATAAGCTTCACTAAAAATTTCAACTTGTTTTCCTTCTGCTTTTAATGCTGCGGCAACATCTTCAACATGCCCTGGCATTCTTCTACCAATCACAGCAATTTTACCATTTGTTCCTGGTTTAACTTTTTGAATAACCTTTCCAATTATGTTATCACCAGCCTTAAATAAGCTACTCCCCACACTAGCAAGTACCCTCACCCCATACTCAATTCCCGATCTTACTACCTCCAGCTTGCCTACCTGCTGGGTGCCGTTTTCGGCTATGTAGGTGAGTTCTTCGGTTACCTGCAGTACTTCATCAGCATTACTTAACCACTTCTTAGGATGCAATATACCATTTATGTAATCTCCTATTGCCACTGTAGTGTTGCCAACGGCAATTATTAGTTTGCGCGTAGCGCTTAGCCCTGCTGCGCCTGCCTTACCAAAGCGTTTGAATAGCTTACTGCCCGGTACTATCTCAATCAGCACAAAAACACTGGCCAATAGCTGCGAACTTTCAACTCCCTCAAGGTCTTTACCATCTATCAACACGATGATGTCTTCTATTGGCGAGAGGTAGCGAACGGCTGTAACGCCCACTTGTTCCATTAACCATTTAATGTCGCACGTTGCACAGTTTTTTGGTGGTAGTATAAAGGCTTGCCATTGCTGGACTTCAGGATTATAGTAAGAATAATCTGGTGATGATAGCACCTGATTATCCTGCGTTGAAGTGTTTTGTAAAACCCAGATACCGCCCTGTAGGTAGAAAATTGTACCTAGCGTACCACATTGTTTGTACGCCAGGATGCGTAACTCGGTACGGTCTTCCAAGAAGCGATCTCCCTGTATGCGCAGCAGTTTACTTACACAATCTTTCCAGGGGTCTTGCTCTATGGTAAAGAGCAGATCGCCAGAATACAGTAAGGCTGTTTCTGTAGCTGTATACACTGCCTGGCAGGTGATGTTCCTTGCAGCTTCTTTATCAGTTTGTGACACCTGGCTCCAGTCTACTGAATCTGCTTGGTTAAATTGATTGGCTATCTTATCCAGTAGGGTAATACTACTTTGATCTGTCTCTATTTTCTCGCGTAGTTCATAAGTGTGTGTTGTATTTTCATAGTAGGGTATAATGGTTTCTTTTGCATAGTTGAGAAAGTCAGCATCTTCAGGAAGGCAAGTAGGCAGAGCGGTAGTTCGCTGTAGCAATTCGTCTTCCTCTCCTCCTTTTCCATTGCTTTGCAGCCATGTAGTTATTTCAGTTTTAAAATCTGCCAGAATCAGTCTGAGTACTTTTTCTTTGATAAGGTTTTTCTCGCTTTGCTGTGTGGTTGTGTTTTGTGACGAGCTACTTGCAGTTGTGCCTCCACTTACTTCTCCCTCTTCATTGACCGTATAAGTATTGCCCACACTATCAGTAAGCACTACTTGTTGTGGTGTGCCGTCTTGTGTTTGTGGTCTTACTATTTCTTCTTGTGTACCGTCTTCTCTTTGTACAATAATCACACTGTCTTGTACCCACACGCTGTCGATGATGCCAGTGATGGTAATGGGCACAGGCATGGGGTTGGTAGCTTGATTTAGACTGTCTTGTATTTTCTTTCTGTCGGCTCCTATCTTCTCCATCTCGTCTACCACTCGCCCCATGGCACTGTTCTTTCTGGGGATGCTCACAATCTCCCCTGCCAGTTCGTAGTGTATGTTTACCCGGCCACTGAAACGCACTTTTACGCTGGCATTGTTAAACAGCGATACGCGCATCAGGCCTGTGCCGCTGTAGTTGCCATTGCTGCCCTCTACAGTCATCACCATCACACTGAAGTCGTGCATTTTTATTTCATCACCGGG
>VFQM010003032.1_pt1 | contig 11359 bp, 12 predicted proteins | sample 3512391 | NCBI WGS metagenome assembly VFQM01 (sample SAMN10412369, study PRJNA504923) | tailings metagenome | isolation source: Replicate 1 from Balatoc abandoned mine | place: Philippines
CAGGCACGGGTTCTCGCGGACAGACGTTACAGAATGCGTACGATTTCCACTTCAAACTCAACCGACAGATCGGCGAGCGGATGGTTGAAGTCGACCTTCACCGCCTCGTCGCCGATTTCCAGGATGTGTCCGGCCAGGGTCTGGCCGTTGGGCATGGCGAATTCGACCAGTTGATCGACTTCGAATGCCGCATCGGCCGGCAGATCGGTTTTGGGCAGGGTCTGTACCAGTTCGGGTTGGCTTTCGCCGAAGGCCTGCCAGGGATCGAGCAGGAACACGTGGCGCTCGCCGGGAACCAGGTCGATCAGCCATTGCTCCAGCATCGGTGCCAGGGTGCCGTCGCCGAGCGTCACGGTGTCCGGTTCGGCATCGTCGAAGTTGGAGATGAGGTCGTCGCCGCCGCGCGGGCGCAGCGCGTAGCGGAGCTGGAGGGTGTCGCCCGGGGCGACGCTGCGCACGGTCATGGCTGGCCCGCTGCGGCAGGCTTGCCGCGCAGGCTGTCCCAGATCAGCAGGGCGGCGCCGACGCTGATGGCGGAGTCCGCCACGTTGAACGCCGGCCAGGCAAAGCCGCGATAGTGGAAATACAGGAAATCCACCACATGCCCCAGCACCACGCGGTCGACCACATTGCCGAGCGCGCCGCCGAGCACCAGTGCCAGGGAAAATGCCAGCCGCGGTTCGTGCGCGTGGCGCTTCAGCAGGCGCACGATGATCACGGTGGCGACGACGCCCACCGCGATGAAGAACCAGCGTTGCCAGCCGCCGGCGTCGGCCAGGAAGCTGAACGCCGCGCCGGTGTTGTGCACCAGCACCAGCGAAAAGAACGGCAGCACCGGTATCAATTCCTGATAGTCGAGCGTGGACGACACCCACCATTTGGTGAGGTGGTCGGCGACGATGACGGCGAAGGCAATGCCCAGCCATTTGCGCATTGCAGGGGTCGGCAGGTCAAGCATGGCTGCGCGCCTCGCCTGCGCCATGAAGATTGCTCACGCAGCGTCCGCATAGGCCGGGGTGGTCGGGGTGCGCGTCGACGTCGTCGCGGTAGTGCCAGCAGCGGTCGCATTTCTTCGCCGCGCTCGGCGTGACGGCGATGCGCTCTTCTTCCGCCGCGACGACGCCGGCTTGCGAGGTGATCAGCACGAAGCGCAGGTCGTCGCCCAGCGGCGCCAGCAGGGCCTGGGTTTCGGGACGGGCGTGCAGGATGATTTCGGCCTGCAGCGAGGAGCCGATGCCGCCGGCGACGCGCACGGTTTCGAGCTCCTTCTGCACCTCGGCGCGCACTGCGCGGATGCGGGTCCAGCGCTCGAGCAGATCGGCCTCGCCGGCCTGCGCCGGAAATTCGTGCCAGACATGCAGGAACACCGAGCTGTCCTCGCCCGCCAGCTGCGTCCACACTTCCTCGCCGGTGAACGACAGGATCGGCGCCATCCAGCGCGTGAGCGCATGGGTCAGGTGATGGAGCGCATTCTGCGCCGCACGCCGCGCGCGGCTGTCGGCGCCGCTGGTGTAGAGGCGGTCCTTCAGGATGTCGAGATAAAAGCCGCCGAGGTCCTCCGAGCAGAAGCCTTGCAGCTTCTGCACGATGAAGTGGAATTCGTAAGCTTCGTAGTGTTCCTGCAGTTGGCCTTGCAGCTGGCGCGTCATCGCCAGCGCATAGCGGTCGATTTCCAGCCAGTCCGCCACCGGCAGCGCGTGCGCCTCGGGATCGAAGTCCGACAGGTTGGCGAGCAGGAATTTCAGGGTGTTGCGGATGCGGCGGTAGCTTTCCACCACGCGCTTGAGGATCTCGTCCGAGATGGTGAGCTCGCCGGAGTAGTCGGTGGTCGCCACCCACAGCCGCAGGATGTCGGCGCCGTACTGGTCCATCACCTTCTGCGGCGACACCACGTTGCCCTTCGACTTGCTCATCTTGTGGCCTTTTCCGTCGACCACGAAGCCGTGGGTGAGCAGCGCTTTATAGGGCGCGCGGCCGTCGGTGGCGCAGCCGGTGAGCAGCGACGACTGGAACCAGCCGCGGTGCTGGTCCGAGCCTTCCAGATAAAGATCAGCCGGATGCGCGAGTTCGGGGCGGCGCTTCAGCACGCAGGCGTGGGTGACGCCGGAATCGAACCAGACGTCGAGCGTGTGGCCGGTCTTGTCGTAATGCGCGGCATCCTCGCCCAGCAGCTCGGCCGGGTCGAGCGCGAACCAGGCCTCGATGCCGGCTGCCTCGACGCGCTGCGCCACGGTTTCCAGCAGCTCGGCGGTGCGCGGATGCAGTGCGCCGGTTTCCTTGTGGGTGAAGAAGGGCATCGGCACGCCCCAGTTGCGCTGGCGCGAGACGCACCAGTCGGGGCGGTTTTTGATCATCGCCTCCAGCCGCGCGCGGCCCCATGAGGGGAAGAACTGCGTCGCGTCGACCGCCGCCATCGCCTGCTTGCGCAGGGTTCCCTGATCCCTGATCCCTGATCCCTGGTCCCTTGCGTCCATGCCGATGAACCACTGCCGGGTCGCGCGGAAAATGATCGGCGTCTTGTGGCGCCAGCAATGCGGATAGCTGTGCAAGAGCTTCTCGTGCGCCAGCAGGTTGCCGCTGGCGTCCAGCGTTTCCAGAATCAGCGGATTCGCCTGCCAGATGCTCATGCCGCCGACCAGCGGCACGCTGGCGTAGAAGCGGCCGTCGTCGCCGACCGGGTTGTCCACTTTCAAGCCATAGCGGCTGCCCACCACGTAGTCGTCGAGGCCGTGGCCGGGCGCGGTGTGCACGGCGCCGGTGCCGGCGTCGGCGGTGACGTGGTCGCCGACGATCACCGGCACCTGGCGCTGCTGGAAGGGATGCCACAGCAGCACGCCTTCGAGCGCCTGGCCGGTGGTGTGGGCGACGACTTCGGCGCCTTCGCTCAAACCGTAACGCGTCAGCGCCGTCTCGTGCAGGCTGTCGGCGAGGATCAGCAGGCCCTTGGCCGTGCGCACCAGCGCGTACTGGAAATCGGGGTGCAGCGCCACCGCCTGGTTGGCCGGCAGCGTCCACGGCGTGGTGGTCCAGATGACGATCTGGACGGCCTCGTCGATCGCCGCGATGTCGAAGCGTTTGGCGAGGTCGGCGTGGTCGGCGACGGCGAAGCCGACGTCGATCGCCGGCGAGGTCTTGTCCTCGTACTCGACCTCGGCCTCGGCCAGCGCCGAGCCGCAGTCGACGCACCAGTGCACCGGCTTGGCGCCCTGATAGAGATAGCCCGCCTGCTGGATCTGCCCCAGCACACGCAGGGTGTCGGCCTCGAACTGGAAATCCATCGTGCGATAAGGGTTCGCCCAGTCGCCGAGCACGCCGAGGCGGATGAAGTCGGCCTTCTGCCGTTCGATCTGCGCGGCGGCGTATTCGCGGCACAGTTCGCGGAACTGCGACGGGGGAATGTCCTTGCCGTGGGTTTTTTCCACTTGCAATTCGATCGGCAGGCCGTGGCAGTCCCAGCCCGGCACGTAGGGCGCGTCGAAGCCCGAGAGGGTCTTCGCCTTGACGATGATGTCCTTGAGGATCTTGTTCACCGCGTGGCCGATGTGGATGTCGCCGTTGGCGTAGGGCGGGCCGTCGTGCAGGATGAATTTCGGCCGCCCGGCCGCGGCCTTGCGGATGGCTTCGTAGCGCTTTTTATCCTGCCAGCTTTTGACCCAGCCGGGTTCGCGCTTGGCGAGGTCGCCGCGCATCGGGAAGGGGGTGTCGGGCAGGTTGAGGGTGCTTTTATAGTCAGGCATGGCGCGGTTCTGGTTAAATCTTGGCCAGATAGTGTTTGGCGTTGTCGACATCGCGCTTGATCTGCGCGACGAGGCTGTCGAGGTCGGGATATTTCTCTTCGTCGCGCAGCTTGTGGAGAAAACTCACGCGCACGCGACGGCCGTAAATGTCGGCATTGAAATCGAACAGATGCACTTCGAGCACGGGCACGGCATCCGGGCTTTTGACGGTGGGCCGCTTGCCCAGGCTCGCCACCCCCGCCAGCGGAGCGCCGTTGAGGCCGTACAGTTCCACCGCAAAGATGCCCATCAGCGGCGGCCGGTTGTGCCGGAGCTGGATGTTTGCGGTGGGAAAGCCGATGTCGCGCCCCAGCTTGTCGCCGTGCACCACGCGTCCCGAAATGCTGTAGGGCCTGCCCAGCAGGCGCGCGGCATGCTCCAGCTTGCCCGCGGCCAGCGCATTGCGCACCGCGGTGGACGAGGCGCGTTCGCCGGCGATTTCGACCGTCGGCAGAAATTCGGCGTCGAAACCGAGCGACTGGCCCAGGCTTGCGAGCAGCGCGAAATCGCCCGCGCGCTTGGCACCGTAGCGGAAGTCGTCGCCCACCAGCACGTAACGCGCCTGCAGCGTGCGGCCCAGCACCCGTTCGATGAAGGCCTCGGCAGTGAGCGCGGAAAATGCGCGGTCGAAACGGAACACGTGCAAGCGGTCAATGCCAAGCTGTTGCAGGCATTCGGCCTTTTCCCGCAGGCTGGACAGGCGCGCGGGCGCCTGCTCGGGCGCAAAGAACTCACGCGGATGCGGCTCGAAGCTCAACACGCAACTTGGCAGGCCACGCGCCCGCGCTACGTCCTGCAGGCGGGCGAGCATGGCCTGGTGTCCGAGGTGCAGGCCGTCGAAGTTGCCGATGGTGACCGCGTGGGGCGTGCCGAGAGCGTTGAAACCGTGGGTGATGCGCATGGGGTTGATGCGTAGGGCGAACCGGCGCGAAAAGGCCTAATTCTAGCTGATTAAGCGGCCCGTTAATTCGCCGCCCGCCGCGCGAACTGCCGCGGGCGGAAGCCCATCAGCCCCAGCGCGGCAAAATACAGCGCGATCCCGCCGCCGACCAGCAGCGACAGCCGCAGCAGCCGATCGAGGAAGCCTGCCGCCAGCCACCACTGCGCTTCGCCCATGGCGTAGGACAGCATCGCCGCCATCAGCGCAACCGCCGCCAGCACGCGCAGGAAGTAGCCGGTCCAGCCCGGCTGCGGCTGGTAAATCTGCTGCTTTTTCAGCAGATGCAGCAGCAGTCCGGCGTTGAGGCAGGCGCCCAGGCCGATGGCCAGCGCCAGTCCGGCGTGGCCGAGCGGGCCGATGAAGGCGAGGTTCATCAACTGGGTGGCGACGAGGGTGAAGATGGCGACCTTGACCGGGGTGCGGATGTTCTGCCGTGCGTAAAATCCGGGCGCCAGCACCTTGACCAGGATCAGTCCGACCAGCCCCAGGCTGTAGGCGATCAGCGCCTGCTGCGTCATGCTCACGTCGTTCGCGTTGAAGGCGCCGTAATGAAACAGCGTGGTGATCAGCGGCACCGCCAGCACCGCCAGCGCAGCGGCAGAGGGCAGCGCAAGCAGCAGGGTGAGCCGCAAGCCCCAGTCGAGCAGCTTGGCGTATTCGGCCGGCGAGTCGTCGGCGTAATGCTTGGCCAGGCTGGGCAGCAGGATGGTGCCCAGCGCCACCCCTAGCATGCCGGTGGGAAACTCCATCAGGCGGTCGGCGTAATACAGCCACGACACGCTGCCGGTGGCGAGAAACGAAGCGAAGACGGTGTTGATCAGGAGGCTGATCTGCGCCACCGACACCCCCAGCGTGGCGGGCGCCATCAGCTTGAGAATCCGCCGCACGCCGGGGTCGTTGAACTGCCGGGCGGGGCGCGGCAACATGCCGATCTTCAGCAGATGCGGCAGCATCCACGCCAGCTGCAGCACCCCGCCCAGCGCCACGCCCCAGCCCAGCGCCAGCACCGGCGGGTCGAAATACGGCGCCAGCCACAGGGTCGCGGCGATCATGGACAGATTCAGCAGCACCGGCGCAAACGCAGGCACTGAAAACTTGCTGAAGGTGTTGAGAATGCCCGCCGCCAGGGCCACCAGCGAAATAAAGATGATGTAGGGAAACGTGATGCGCAGCAGGGTGACGGTGAGTGCGAATTTTTCCGGTTCGGCACGAAACCCCGGTGCGCTGACATAGGCTACCCACGGCGCGCCCACAATGCCCAGCAGCGCGACCGCGACCAGCACCAGCGTCAGCGCGGTGGCGACCTGGTTGACCAGGGTCTGGGTGGCGTCATGGCCCTGGCGGTTCTTGTATTCCGCGAGGATCGGCACAAACGCCTGCGAGAAGGCGCCTTCGGCAAACAGGCGCCGCAGCAGGTTGGGGATCTTGAAGGCGACGAAGAAAGCGTCGGTCAGGAGTCCGGCACCGAACACGCGGGCGATGAGGGTGTCGCGCACGAATCCCAGTATGCGGGAGAGCAGGGTCATGCTGCTGACCGCAGCGAGGGCTTTGAGGAGATTCATGGATGGCGGCGTTTTGCGCGCATTGTGCGGGCCGGGCGCGCCAACTGCAACTGCAATTGCTCGCAAGCGCGCCGATTGCGGTTGCGTGCGAAACCGCTTGATTTGTGGCCGCGGTTTCCCGTACAATCGCGGGCTTTGGTGAATCTGCCCCGTCTAAAACAGGGCGCCGCAGATTGAATTTGCCCCGTCAGTACGGCGGGGCGCATAGATTAATCTGTCCTGCCCTTGGGGTGCAGGGCTTACAGGAGCAGAATACATGGCGAACTCCGCCCAGGCGCGCAAGCGCGCACGTCAAGCCAGCGCGCAGCGCGACAGCAACATGAGCCAGCGCTCGGAATTGCGCACCGCGATCAAGAAAGTGCGTAAAGCCATCGAGGCCGGCGACAAGGCCGTCGCCCAGCAGGTTTTTCAGGCTTCCATGAGCGTGATCGACAGCATCGCCGACAAGCAGATCGTCCACAAGAACAAGGCCGCACGCCACAAGAGCCGCCTGTCTCTGGCGGTCAAGAGCATGGCCTGAGCGCCGGGCGCCGTGCAGTAGAAACGCCGCATCTGCGGCGTTTTTTTATTTCCGGATACGGCCGCTTCAGTCGGCGTTTTCGGTCAGCAATTCGTTGCTGCTGGCGAAGGTTTGCAAAAAACGGTAGGCGTTGGGATCGGCGGTTTTGAGTTTTTTGTCCACCACCACGCAACGGATGCCGTCCAGCGTAGTGGGTTGCACGTACGGCGAATAATTGGTGCGGTTGTTGGGGTCGATCACCGCGAAGGCGCCCGCCAGGCGATCGGCCCAGTCGCTCGGCCGAAACCGGGTGCCCTTGGCGGTGATGCCGCGAATGATGAAGGGGGCGTTGGCGGAGGCGTCATCCATGAGTGGGCGGGCGGCTGAAGGAGTTGGCGGATTTTAGCACGCAGTCGGAGGGGGGCATGGGGCGGCGCTTGCGCGATCGCGACATTTTGAAGATACTGGCGCCGGCTTTTCCGACCAAAACGGTCAACTATTCAATGGAGGGGAGAATCATGAAAAACCCGCTGGATTCGCTGTGGGGCACCGTCATCGCAGGCGTCGTGCTCACGGCCGTGCTGTTTGTCTTTGCCAGGAATTTTTTGAGCTAGGGGCGCGCTGATGGAAAACATCGATATTGTTTCTGCACTGGCCCGCTGGATCCACTTCATGGCGGGTGTGATGTGGATTGGCCTGCTGTATTACTTCAACTTCGTGCAGGTGGCGGCATTGAAAAATGCCGGCGCCGACGGCACCGCCGCAGGCATCACCAAGCACGTCGCGCCGCGCGCCCTGCTGTTCTTCCGCTGGGCCGCCGTGGTGACCTGGATTGCCGGCGCAGCCTTGCTGGGCCCGCATTTCGTCGATGCCTTCCTGCTGCGCAACGGCATGGGGCCGATCGGCATCGGCGCCTGGCTCGGCACCATCATGCTGTTCAACGTATGGGTGCTGATCTGGCCGAACCAGAAGAAGATTCTGGGGATGGTGCCGGCGACCGACGACGAGAAGAACACGGCGCGCCGCGTCGCCTTTCTGGCGTCGCGCACCAACACCATGCTGTCGATTCCGATGCTGTTCTTCATGGCGACCGGGATGTCTCACTCGGCGCTTTTCAGCCTATAATCAAGGCGCTGCATGACGAGCACGGCGGCTTAGGCCGCCGTTTTCTATTTCAAGAACAGCTACTTCGACAGCCTGGTTGAGGACTGCCATGACAACACATTTGATGAACACCTATGCGCGCCAGCCGGTTGCGTTCGTGCGCGGCGAGGGAGCCTATCTTTGGGATGAGGCGGGCAAGCGCTATCTCGATGCGGTCGCCGGCGTGGCGGTGAACGGGCTGGGACACGCCCACCCCAAGCTGGTGAAGGCGATTGCCGACCAGGCCGCCGCGCTGATCCATTCGTCCAACCTGTATCGCGTGCTGCGGCAGGAAGAACTGGCCGACCGCCTGTGCGAACTGTCGGGCATGGACAAGGCTTTTTTCTGCAACTCGGGCTGCGAGGCCAACGAGGCGGCGATCAAGCTGGCGCGCCTGTACGGCCATGGCAAGGGGATCGAGGTGCCGACCATCATCGTGATGGAAAAGGCGTTCCACGGCCGCACCATGGCGACGCTGACCGCGACCGGAAGCCGCAAGATCCAGGCCGGATTCGAGCCGCTGCTGACGGGCTTCGCGCGGGTGCCGTTCAACGATCTGGACGCCATCCGCCATGTCGCCGAGCACAACAAGAGCGTGGTCGCGGTGCTGCTCGAAGTGGTGCAGGGCGAGGGCGGCATCAACGTACTGCCGTCGGAATACCTCGCCGAATTGCGGCAGATTTGCGACGCCCACGGCTGGTTGCTGATGCTGGACGAAGTGCAGACCGGCGTCGGCCGCACCGGCACCTGGTTCGGCTTCCAGCGTTCCGGCGTGATGCCGGACGTGATTGCGCTGGCCAAGGGGCTCGGCTCGGGCGTGCCGATCGGCGCCTGCCTGGCGCGCGGCGCGGCGGCCGACGTTTTCCAGCCGGGCAATCATGGCTCCACCTTCGGCGGCAATCCGCTGGCGTGCGCGGCGGCGCTGGCGACGCTCGATGCGATCGAGGAGGAGAAGCTGATCGACAACGCGCGCGTGCGCGGCGAGGACATCCGCAGCGGGCTGCGGCAGGCGCTGGCCGGCGTGCGCGGCGTGGTCGACATCCGTGGCGAGGGCATGATGATCGGCATCGAGCTCGACCGCCCCTGCGGCGAGCTGGTCGGCGTGGCGCGTGACGCCGGCGTGCTGATCAACGTCACCGCCGACAAGGTCATCCGCCTGGTGCCGCCGCTGATTTACGGCGCCGCCGAGGTCGATGCGCTGGTCGCGGCGGTGTCCGGCATCGTCAAAAGCTACCTGCAGCAGGCGGCGTGATGCTCAAGCATTTCCTGCAATTCAAGGATCTGTCGCGCGACGAACTGCTGTATCTGTTCGAGCGCGCGCGTCTGATCAAATCGCGTTTCAAGCGCTACCAGCCCTACCATCCGCTGGTCGACCGCACGCTGGCGATGATTTTCGAGAAGAGTTCGACCCGCACCCGGCTCTCGTTCGAGGCAGGCATGCATCAGCTCGGCGGCTCGGCGATCTACCTCAACACGCGCGACACTCAGCTCGGGCGCGGCGAGCCGGTTGAGGATGCCGGCGAGGTCATTTCGCGCATGGTCGATCTGGTGATGATCCGCACCTTCGAGCAGGACATCATCGAACGCTTCGCCGCGCACTCGCGCGTGCCGGTGATCAACGGGCTGACCAACGAATACCACCCGTGCCAGATCCTCGCCGACATCTTCACCTTCATCGAGCATCGCGGTTCGATCCAGGGCAAGACCGTGGCCTGGATCGGCGACTCCAACAACATGTGCAATACCTGGCTGCAGGCCGCCGAGGTGCTCGGTTTCAACGTGCACGTGTCGACCCCGCCGGGCTACGAGGTCGAGCCCGAACGTGCCAACCTCTACGGCACCGACCACTTCGAGAGCTTCGCCGACCCGATGGACGCCTGCCGCGGTGCCGATCTGGTGACCACCGACGTGTGGACCAGCATGGGTTGGGAGGCCGAGAACGAGGAACGCCTGAAGGCCTTCGCCGACTGGCAGGTGGATGCCGACATGATGGCGGTGGCGAAATCCGATGCCGTCTTCATGCACTGCCTGCCGGCGCACCGCGGCGAGGAGGTCACCGCCGAGGTGATCGACGGCCCGCAGTCGGTGGTGTGGGACGAGGCGGAGAACCGCCTGCACGTGCAGAAAGCCCTGATGGAATACCTGCTGCTCGGCAAGGTCGAAAGCTGACATTTTGGCCCTGATTCCCAGCCCCTAACTCCTGGCCCCTAGAAATGAACATCGCCTACTTCAAGGACATGGATTCGCTCTATGTCGAAATCAGCCCCGAGAACCCCGCGCAGGCGTGGGAAGCGCACGCGGGCATCGTGCTCAACCTGTCGGAGGACGGCCGCGTGGTCGGCATCGAGATCGAGAAGGCCAGCCTCGCCACCAACCTCGACATCCTGAAAATCGGCGGCTTCCCTGGCCGGGTCGAGATCGTCGACAAGAATACATCCGGCTCCACCCACTGAATTCATACACACCATGAGCGACATCAAGAAAGTAGTACTGGCCTACTCCGGCGGCCTCGACACCTCGGTCATCCTGAAATGGCTGCAGGACACCTATCAATGCGAGGTGGTGACCTTCACCGCCGACCTCGGCCAGGGCGAGGAGCTCGAACCGGCGCGGCAGAAGGCGCTGAAGTTCGGCATCCAGCCGGAGCAGATCTACATCGACGACCTGCGCGAGGAATTCGTGCGCGACTTCGTCTTCCCGATGTTCCGCGCCAACACCGTCTACGAAGGCGAATACCTGCTCGGCACCTCGATCGCGCGCCCGCTGATCGCCAAGCGCCTGATCGAGATCGTCAACGAAACCGGCGCCGACGCCATCTGCCACGGCGCCACCGGCAAGGGCAACGACCAGGTGCGTTTCGAACTCGGCGCCTACGCGCTGAAGCCCGACGTCAAGGTGATCGCGCCGTGGCGCGAGTGGGACCTGCTGTCGCGCGAGAAGCTGCTCGCCTACGCCGAGACCCACGGCATCCCCATCGACATGAAGCACCGCCAGGGCGGCTCGCCGTATTCGATGGATGCCAACCTGCTGCACATCTCCTACGAAGGCCGCCACCTGGAAGACCCCAACGCCGAGGCCGAGGAGGACATGTGGCGCTGGACCGTGTCGCCGGAGAAGGCGCCGGATGCGGCTGAATACATCGAACTGACCTACGCGAAGGGCGATGTCGTCGCGATCGACGGCCAGAGCATGCGCGCCCACGAAGTGCTGGCGAAGCTCAACGAACTCGGCGGCAAGCACGGCATCGGCCGCCTCGATCTGGTGGAAAACCGCTACGTCGGCATGAAATCGCGCGGCTGCTACGAAACCCCCGGCGGTACCATCCTGCTGAAGGCCCACCGCGCCATCGAGTCGATCACGCTCGACCGCGAAGTCGCGCACCTGAAGGACGACCTGATGCCGCGCTACGCCAGCCTGATCTACAACGGCTACTGGTGGG
>VFQM010003034.1_pt1 | contig 11357 bp, 10 predicted proteins | sample 3512391 | NCBI WGS metagenome assembly VFQM01 (sample SAMN10412369, study PRJNA504923) | tailings metagenome | isolation source: Replicate 1 from Balatoc abandoned mine | place: Philippines
TCGCCCTTGCCGTCGATGCCGAGGATCGCCGTCTTTTCGGTGAAGCCCGAGCAGTGGTAGGCCGAGGACGCGTGCGCGAGGTGGTGCTCGACCGGCACGATCTCGATTTTCTTCAGGTCGAAGCCGAGCTGCTGCAGGCACCACTCGATGCGCTTCTTGTAGCGGAAGTAGCGGCGGTTGCCGGTCAGGATCGCGTCGAGCGAGCGGTCGGGTGCATACCAGTAGCGCTTCGCATAGTGCCAGCGCGCCTTCTCGGCCAGGCTGATCGGCGAGAACGGGATGGCGACAGCGTCGACGTCACCCGGCTTGATGCCGGCAAATTCGAGGCAGAACTTCGCCGCCTCGTAGGGCATGCGGTTCTTCGCGTGCTTGTCGCGGACGAAGCGCTCCTCTTCGGCGGCGGCGACGAGCTTGCCGTCGATGTAAAGTGCGGCCGACGGGTCATGCGTCAGCGCACCGGAAAGTCCAAGGATAGTCAGTGCCAAAATCGGGTCTCGTGCAATGGAGGCCGGGAGCCAATCCGCTTCCGGCAGCAAACTGCTAAGTATACCTTCCTGGGCGGCTTAACTGTCTGATTTAATGGATTCCCAACTGTTTCGCGTCAGCAAGGCCTTCCGATAGTCAGCCTTGGGAAAGGCGCCGATTACATCCAGAAAATGTTCCGGTTGTCCGAGAGGAAGCCCGCGTAGTTCGTCGACGTGAATTTCCCACCAGCAACTAGCCAATAGACGAGCCGCAAGTTCGGGCGGATGCCGATAGCGTATTACCCGTGCCGGTGTACCTGCGACTATGGCGTATGCCGGGACGTCGTGAGTGACTAGAGATCGGCTGGCGATCACCGAGCCAGTGCCAACACAAACTCCTTCCATGATCATTACATCGCGGCCGATCCATACGTCATGACCGATCTGCGTGCTGGCGATCGCGTCTCGCGGTGGAGGGGGGATGTTGGCTTCCATCTGGAAGGGGTGCGTGCTGATCCAGTGCAAGGGATGGCCACGCCCTCCTTTTTCCTGCCCAAGAATGACGTTGTTGCTAATCGAACAGAATCTGCCGATTCGACTGACGTTCCATAGTTCGCCGCCACTGCGAATGTACGTCATTGCACCGATTTCCAGTCTGGAGAAATGCATCTCCCCGACATTGAGCGAAGTACCTTCCTCAAGAATGAGTTGAGCTTCTTTCGGGATGGGCAGAATGCCCTGAGACAGCTTGATTCCGTTTTGTCGGAGCCAGCGCTTGGCCTGCCAGTTTCTGATTTTTTCGATCATCGATACTCCGGTCAATCCGGGAGTGGTTTGCGATAGGGTTGTGATTCGCCTTCCGGCTGCGTCTTGAAGCGCCGATGCACCCAGTAATACTGCTCCGGCATCGTGCGCACGACCGCCTCCAGCCATTCGTTCATGCGCCGCGTGTCGGCCTCGGCGTCGTCGGTCGGGAAGTCCGCCCACGGCTCGCCGAACTCGACGCGGTAGCCGGCGCCACCCGGCAGCATGCGCGTCACGCACGGAACGACGGCGGCGCCGGCCAGCCGGGAGAGACGCGAGAGGCCGGTGATCGTCCACGCCGGCACGCCGAAGAAGGGCGCGAAGATCGCGTCCTTCGTGCGGAAGTTCATGTCCGGCAGGTAGTAGAACGGCCGCCCGGACTTCATCGCCTTCACCGTCGCCCGCGGGCCGTCGGCGCGGGAGAGCAACTGCTGGTTGCCGAAGCGGCTGCGCCCGGCGAGCAGCCGGCGGTTGAAGACCGGGTCGCTCTGCTCCGCGTAGATGCTGACGATGTCGAAACGCATCGTCACCGCGACGCCGCCGGCGTCGAGCCCGACGAAATGCGGCGCCAGCAGCATCACCGGCTTGCCGGCCGTCTGCAGCGCACGGACCTTATCGTCGCCGCTGACCTGGACGAGGCGCATCAGCCGCTCGCGTGAAGCCCACCAGAACAGGCTGCGTTCCAGCATGCTGCGGCCGAGCACGCGGAAATGCCGGCGAGCCAGATCCTCGCGTGCGGCCTTGTCGAGTTCCGGAAAGCAGAGGGCCAGATTGACCTGCACGACGTGCCGCCGCTTCTGCGCAAAGCGGAAGAGCAGCAGCCCCAGCCCGTTACCGAGCGCCGCCAGCAACGAGAGCGGCAGGAAGTGAAGCAGCCAGAGGACAGCGACAGCAATACGGGAAAGCATGGGAGCGAACGTGGACGAATGGGCTGGAAACGGGGAGGGCCGGGAATGGGCAGAGGGCAGAGGCGGAAGTATCTCCGGCCTCCCGGCCCGGGTCAAACAGGCTTGGGGTCGGGGGCGACGGGCCACGCCAGCGGCACGCATTCGCCGTAGGCAAAACGCAATTGCGACCACTCCTCGGCGGCCAGGCCCCGCCGGTGGCCGACGAGGGCGCGCATCACCCCGGCATGGGTCACCAGCACGCAGGCCGCACAGCCTTCAAGTGCCAGCCGGTCCACGCAGGCAACCGCCCGCGCCTGCAGCATGGCGACGGATTCTCCGCCGGGCGGCATGTGGTGCAGCAGGTTGGCCGCCCAGGCATCGAGCGCTTCCCTGCCGATCTCGTCCCAGCGCCGGCCTTCCCAGTCACCGAAATGCATTTCCATCAGCGCCGGATCGAATCGCGGTGTCGGGTGCAGGGCTTCCGCCAATGCCCGGCAACGTTGCAGCGGGCTCGACAGGACGGGCAGGTCGCTCGGCAGCTGCGGGCGCAGGCTGGCTGCGGTTGCGTCGACGGCCAGCGCCGGCAGGTCGAGCTGGCCGTAGCAGATGCCGGCATCGACCTGTGGTTGCGGATGGCGGATCAGGAAAACCTGCACAGCAGCCCGAGATAGAAGGCCAGCTCGGCACACTGCTGGACGGCACCGAGGCAGTCGCCGGTGTAGCCGCCGAGATGCCGCTGGAACTTGCGGGCAAGGAAGATCGTCGCGGCGGCGGCAAAAGGAAGCCCGATGAATGCCTGCGCCGGCGGCAGCATCGCCAGCGCGACCAGGCCGAAGATGGCTGCCAGCGCCAGTTCGCCGTTCGAGATCCGCGTCGCCAGCGGCTTCGCCTTGCCTTCCTCCCGCGCGTAATCGAGGAAGCGGAGCAGGCTCGTCGCACAGAGCCGCGACAGCGCATGCCCGGCAATCAGCGCCGGCGCCACCAGCAGCATGTCCAGTTCGACCAGCGCCATGAACTTGCCAAGCAGCATCAGCACCAGCGCGACCGCGCCATAGGTGCCGATCCGCGAATCCTTCATGATTTCCAGCGTTCGCTCGCGCGTCCAGCCGCCGCCGAAACCGTCCACCATGTCGGCCCAGCCGTCCTCGTGAAAGGCGCCGGTGACGAGAATGGTCGCCGCCATCGCCAGCAGCACGGCCAGCGTCTTCGGGAAGAAGAACGAGGCGAGGGCGAAGCAGAGCGCGCCGAGCAGGCCGACGAGCAGGCCGACGAGCGGGAAATAGCGGGCCGAATGGTTCAGCGCCTCCGCCGAATGGCCGACCCAGGCCGGCGCCGGCAGGCGCGTGAAGAAGCGCAGCGCTCCGAAGAAGTATTCGATTTCGCGGCGGACGAAGACCATCTATAGCTGCTCGCTGACGCCCGCCGAGTCGAAGCTGGCCATTTCGTCGAGGAAGGCGACGGCGGCCCGCAGCAAGGGCCAGGCCAGTGCCGCACCGGTGCCTTCGCCGAGGCGCAGGCCGAGGTCGATCAGCGGACTGGCGCCGAGCGCGGCGAGCTGTGCCTGATGTCCGGGCTCGGCCGAGCGGTGGCAGAAAACGGCGTAATCGACGATCGCCGGCTGCATGCGGGCGGCGACGAGGAAGGCCGAGCCGACGATGAAACCGTCGATCATCAGCACCATGCCGGCTTCCGCGGCAGCGAGCATGGCGCCGGCCATCATCGCGATCTCGAAGCCGCCGAATTCGGCGAGCACCGCCTGCGCGTGCCCGCCATCCCCGCTCGCCGTCACCGGCAGCCCGGCGCGTGCCGCCGCCTGCGCCAGCAGCGCGCGCTTGCGTGCGAGGCCCGGGTCGTCGAGGCCGGTGCCGCGGCCGATGCAGTCGGCCAGCGGCGTACCGGTCAGGTGGTGGGTGATCAGCGAGGCGGATGCCGTGTTGCCGATGCCCATCTCGCCGAAGCCGACAACCTTGCAGCCGGCGGCCGCCAGCTCGCGGGCGAGTTCCGCCCCGCGGGCGATCGCCGTATCGCGTTCGGCCGGCGTCATCGCCGCCTGCTCGATGTAGTTGCGCGTTCCCGGCGCCACCTTGGCGTCGATAAGCCCCGCCCGCGGTCCGAAGTCATGGGCGACGCCGGCGTCGATCACCTTCAGGCCGAGGCCGTTGGCCCGGGCGAAGACGTTGATCGCCGCGCCGCCGGCGAGGAAGTTCTCCACCATCTGCCAGGTCACGTCCTGCGGAAATGCCGAAACGCCGGCCTTCGCCGCGCCGTGATCGCCGGCGAAGACCATCATGAAAGGGTTGTCGAGGCGCGGGGAGAGGCTCTGCTGGACGAGACCGACGCGAAGGGCGAGCCGCTCCAGTTCGCCGAGCGCGCCGAGCGGCTTGGTCTTGTTGTCGATCTTCTGCTGCAGGGCAGGGGCAAGGGAAAGGTCGGGAGCGGCGATGGCGAAGTTCATGGCAGAATGGTCGTCAGAGAGCGTGTCGGCAGGCCGGTGAAGCCCGCCGAATGAAGCCCGAAGTATAACCGCTGGACGCCGCCAGCCCTGCGGACAACCCGACGAGCATGCACCCAACCCGCCTTCTTCGATCACTGTTTCTGGCGCTTGCCGCCTGCTGGTGCAGCTTCGCCGCGGCGGCCATGCCCTTGCGCGTGCTCGCCTGGCCCGGCTACGTCGAACCCGAAGTCGTCGCCGAATTCCGCAGCCGTCATGGCGTCGAGGTGGAAGTCACGGTCGTCGACAACGACGATGCCCTGCTCGAAAAGATGCGCACCCGCGCCGGCGGCGATTTCGACCTCGTCGCCGCCAATACCGCCGAAATCGCCCGCTATGCCGCGGCTGGCTGGCTGCAGCCCATCGATCCGGCACAGATTCCCGCCCGCAGCGCGCAGGCCGCCCAGTTCCGCAACCCGGCGGCGCTGCCCGGCCTCGCGCGCGACGGAAAGGTCTACGGCGTTCCCTACACCTACGCCGACATGGGCATCATCTACGACCGCAAGGCATTCCCGCAGCCGCCGGAATCGCTGGCGGTCCTCTGGGATCCGCGCTTCCGCAAGCGCGTGCTTGCCTTCAACGGCTCCTCGCACAATTTTTCCCTGGCCGCGCTGCGTCTTGGCCTGGCGAACCCCTTCCGGCTCGGCGAACAGGACTGGGCCGCCGCCGTCGACCAGCTGCTCGCCCTGCGCCGCAATGTGCTCGCGTTTTATGCACAGCCCGAAGAATCGGCCGACCTCTTCATCCGTCACCGGGCGGCGCTGATGTTCGCCAACTACGGCCGCCAGCAGGTCAAGGCGCTGGCCGACCGCGGTGCCGATGTCGGCTATTTCATCCCGCGCGAGGGCGCGCTGGCCTGGCTCGACAGCTGGGCCGTGACCCGCGGCGCACGCGATGCGAAGCTCGCCCATGCCTTCATCGATCACCTGCTCGGCCCCGCGGCCAGCCGGCTGCTCGAAGAGCGGCAAGGACTGTTCAGCACCCGTCAGGACATGCAGGCGCTCACGGGCAAGGGCGGCGAGCTGCACTGGCTGACGCCGGTGGAGGATGCCGACCGGCGCTCGCGCCTGTGGCAGCGGATTCTTTCCGGTGATCGCCGCGAACGGGTGCTGCAGCCATGACCTCCCCGCAAACACCTGCCAGCCCGGCCGTCCCCGCCCTGTCGCTGGCGCGCCGGCTGGCGCTGGCCTTCGCCGCCCTGGCCCTGTTCGCCGCCAGCCTGACCGGCTATTTCGCCTATCGCGACGGTCGCCAGGCACTGGTCGTCACGGCCAAGGAACAGCTCAGCACCGCCACCCGCGTCCTCGGCCGACGCATCGCCCTGACGCTGGAGGGCGTCGAGCGCGATCTGGTTCTCGTCGCCGAGCAGCCGGACAGCGCCCGCGCCCTGCGCGGCGATGCACCCAGCGCCGAGCGCACCGCCGAACTGTTCAAGCGCATGATCGCCAACCGGCATGCCTACCACCAGATCCGCCTGATTGCGGCTGCCGACGGCGCCGAGATCGTCCGTGCCGACCGCGCTCCCGGCGGGCCGCTGATCGTCACCGGCAAGGATCTGCAGGAAAAATCCCATCTGCCGTATGTCTACGAAACCCTCGCGCTGCCGCCCGAGGGCATCTATGTCTCGCCGGCCAGCATCAACCGTGAGCGCGGCGCGCACGATGCCGAAGGCCAGCCCACCATCCAGCTGGCCATGCCGGTTGCCCTGCCCGGCGGGACGGGTGCAACGGGCGAGCGCGTCGTCGGCGTCGCCGTCATCACCCTCGACCTGGACGGCCTGTTCCGCTTGCTGGCCATCGACCTTCCCGACCTCACCTCCGTCTATCTCACCAACGGCAGCGGCGACTTCCTGATCCACCCCGATCCGAAGCTCGCCTTCACCTTCGACCGTGGTCAGCGCGTGCTGGTGCAGGACGCCTTCCCGGAAACGCGCGCCCTGTTCGGCAAGGAGCGCGATGAGGTGACCCTCATCGGCCGCTACGATGTCTTCGATGCCCGCACCGTCGACGCGCAGATCGCCAGCTTCGTCCGTGTCGACGCCCTGCCGGCCGCCTGGCAGAGCGCCGGAGGCGGGCGCGGCATGCAGTTCGTCCTCGGTCTGGCACAGCCGCTCTCCGGGGTGCTTGCGCGCAGCGGCGACCTTGCCACCAATGCCGCGCTCAACGCGCTGCTTGCCGGCTGTCTTGCCGCGCTGCTCGCTTTCATCGTCGCCCGTGCGGCGACCGCCTCGCTGCGCCAGATCGACCGGGCGATGGCCAATTTCGGCCAGCCCGGGGCAACCGAACTGCCGACGGCGCGCAAGGACGAGATCGGAGCACTCGCCCGCCGCTTCGCCGAAATGCAGGAACAGATCCGGTCGCAACTGATCACCCTCGAAGCCCAGGGCCGGGCGCTCGATCACGAAGCCCAGCACGACTGGCTGACCGGTCTGGCCAACCGCCGCAACCTGATCGGCTTCCTGCCGCAGGCGCTGGCGCGGGCGGCACGGCAGGAAAGCGTCGTCGCGCTCTTCTTCATCGATCTCGACGGCTTCAAGGCGATCAACGACACCCACGGCCACAGCATCGGCGACCGGCTGCTGATCGAGATCGCCGAGCGCCTGCGTAACAGCGTCCGTGCCGGCGACTTCATCGCCCGCCCCGGCGGCGACGAATTCATCGTCGTCTGCGAAGCGCTGCAGACGGAAGAAGAGCAGGTCAGCGTTGCCGAAAAGCTGATCCGGCGCCTCAGCCAGTCGATGGTCATCGATGGCCTCTACCTCCGCGTCGGCGCCTCGGTCGGCATTGCCCGCTACCCGGTCGACGGCGAGGATGCCGACACCCTCACCGCCGCTGCCGACCGCGCCATGTATGCAGCCAAGAACGCCGGTCGCGGCACCTGGCGCTTCGCCTCGCCTGCTCCCGAAGAGCCTGCGACCACCAGCCCCCAAAATGAAAAGACATGAACTGATCCTCGGCGGCGCCCGCTCCGGGAAGAGTGCGCTGGCCGAACGACGGGCTGCCGAAAGCGGCCTGCGCGTCGTCTATGTGGCCACCGCCGAGATCCACGATGCCGAAATGGAGCGGCGCATCGCCCACCATCGCGCCCGCCGTCCGGCCGAGTGGGGGCTGGTCGAAGCCCCGCTGCAACTCGCCGCCGCGCTGCAGGCCAACGCCGCCGCCGACACCTGCCTGGTCGTCGACTGCCTGACGCTGTGGCTCTCCAATCTGCTCTTCGCCGGTGCCGCCGCGCGCCAGGCCGAGGCTGGAGAAGCCATCGCCTGCCCGCTGCTGGCTGCCGAGACGCAGGCCCTCGTCGCCACCCTGCCGACGCTGCCGGGCCGGGTCTTCCTCGTCTCCAACGAAGTCGGCTGGGGCATCGTGCCGATGCATCCCGTCTCCCGCTGCTTCGCCGACGAGCAGGGGCGGCTCAACCAGCGCGTCGCTGCCGCCTGCGATCACGTCACGCTGGTGGCGGCGGGGCTGCCCATGACGCTCAAATAGGGGTAACCTCCCCCGGCAGCATCCAGGGGGAGGATCCATGCACCGACTGCTCGACGTGCTCGCTTCCGGCGTCCACGACACCAAGAACCAGCTCTTCTTCGCCGAATCCCAGATCGCCGCCGCCGAGGCCGCGCACGGCATCGACCTTTCCGAGGCGCGCTATGCGATCGAGGCTGCTGCCGGCCGCCTGGCACGCATGCTGGCGGCCTACCGGCTGTTGCGCGAGGACGCACAACTGGCTGTCGTGCCGACCATCGTCGCCGACCTCTGCGAGGAAGTCGCACTCGACCAGAAGAAGCACCTGGCCCATGGCGGCGTCACCCTCAGCGTCGAATGCAGGGTCGAAGACGAATGGCCGCTCGACCGCGACCTGATCACCGATGTCCTCAACAATGCGCTGCAGAACGCCGCCCGCCATGCCCGCAGCCGGATCCACCTGGTCGTCGCTAGCGAGGACGACGGGCTTTGCTTCCGTGTCGAGGACGACGGCGACGGTTTCGCCGATACCGATCCGGCCGCCCACGGCGTCGGCCTGCTCGTCGCGGCACGGATCGCCGCCATGCATCGCCGTCAGGACCGGCAAGGCCGCCTGGTCCTCGCCAACGGCGGCGCTTTCGGCGGTGCCGTCTTCGAACTGCACCTGCCGTAGCCGCGAGCATTGCCGATGGCTGCTCCTGACCCCGATTTCCGCCAGAAACGCTTCCTCGTCATCGACGACCAGCCGCTCGCGCGCGAAAGCCTGCGCGCGATCGCCCAGACCGCCGGCGCCTTCTCCGTCGATTTCGCCTCCGGCTATCAGGAAGCGATCTTCAAGATCCGCAACAACACGCCGGACGTCATCCTCTGCGACTACATGCTCGGTGACGGCCGCTCCGGCCAGCAGTTGCTCGAAGAACTGAGCCGCTTCGACCTGCTGCCGGACGAAACCATCTTCATGATGGTCACCGGCGAACAGTCCTACGAGCAGGTCGTCGCCGCCGTCGAACTGGTGCCGGACGACTACATCATCAAGCCCTTCTCCCCGGACAAGCTGATCCTGCGGCTGGAAAAGGTGATGGCCAAGAAAGCCTTCTTCGCCCCCTTCTACCGCGAGATGCGTTTCCGGAACTTCGACGGCGCCCTCGCCGCACTGGCGGCAGGCCGCAACGGCGAAGCCGGCCGCAGCTATCGCTACGAAATCTTGCGGCAGGAGGCGGAGGTGCACCTCGTCGCCGGCCATGCCGAACAGGCCGAGGCCATCTACCGCAGCATCCTCGACGACTTCGATTTCCCGTGGGCGCGTGCCGGCATCGCCAAGGCGCTCAAGCAGCAGAGCCGGCTCGGCGAGGCCCGTGCCGAAATCGACCGCGTCGTCGCCAGTACGCCGCACTATTTCGATGCCGCCGACCTCAAGGCCAACATCTGCATCGCCCAGGGCGAGCACGCGGAGGCGCAGCGGGTGCTCGACGCCGTTGCCCGGCGCACCCCGCGCAACTACCTGCGCAAGCGCCTGCTGGCACGGGCAGCCGAACTCAACGGCGACGTCGAGGCGGCGCGGGCGGCGATGGCCGATGTCATCGCCAACGACAGCATGCCCGGCGCCATCTCGCCGAGCGACCGGATCGCGCTGGCGCGCAGCCATGCCGATGCGGACGACCGCATAACCGCCGAGAAGGTGCTGCTGGAACTGCGCGAATCCGAGGTGATGGCGCTGCCGCTGGCGCAGCAGGTCAGCTACGCCGCACTGATGGCGATCTGCTCGCCGGAGAAGGGGCGCAGCAAGTTCGCCGGCCTGCGCCCGGCCCTGCTCGCCACGCCCTACGACACGGCGACGCGCATGGACATCCTGCGTGCCGCACTCGAACTGGCCGATGGCGAACTCGCCGACCGGCAGGCGCGCGAACTGATCGCCGGCGAGGAAGCGAAGGTCGCCTTCAACACCGTGCGCCGGCTATACGAGCGCCATCGCCGGGAACCGGATTTCCGCGATCTGCAGCGGCAGGTGGCGATGACCCGGATTCGCCCCGGGGAGCGGGGTTCCGGCGGCGACGCTAGCTGATTTCCGACTGCGCCCTTGGTAACACCCCGGCCAGTTTTTCCCACCTGAACGCCACATCCACCGCATCGGCCAGCCGGTCGATGTCGGCTTCCCGCCGTGCAGCGGCGTCGAAGTGCGTGTCGCTCACTTCGGCCCCGGCCCAGCGCAGCAGCGCGGCGAGTGCCGCCGGTTCGTCGAAGAGGCCATGACAGTAGGTGGCGAGGATCTGCCCGTCCGCCGACAGCGCGCCGTCGGCGTGGCCGTCCAGCATCGCCGCCGGCCTTGCCAGCGCCGGGCCGGCGGTGACCCCCATGTGGATCTCGTAGCCGCGCAGGGCCGGGGTGCCCGGCAGCTGCAGCGTGCCGCTCACGTTCTTCAGCTGTTTCTCGCTTTCCAGCGTCGTCTCGCAGTCGAGCAGGCCGAGGCCGGGCGCGCTGCCCGGCTTGCCCTCAAGGCCGAGCGGGTCGTGCAGTTGCCGGCCGAGCATCTGGTAGCCGCCGCAGATGCCGATCAGCTTGCCGCCGTAGCGCAGGTGGCGCTGGATCGCCGCCTCCCAGCCGTTGGCGCGCAGCCAGGCGAGGTCGGCCTGCACCGCCTTCGAGCCGGGCAGCACGATCAGGTCGCAGGCGTTCTTACCCTCCGGGGGCAACTCGCCGGGGCCGACGAAGCGGAAATCGACCTCGGGGTGGAAGCGCAGCGGGTCGAGGTCGTTGTGGTTCGAGATGCGTGGAAAGGCCGGGGCGATCACCTTCAGCTTCGTTGCCGCCTTCGCCAGTGCCTCGCGCGGCAGTGCGTCCTCGGCATCCAGATAGAGGCCATGCAGGTAGGGCAGCACGCCGAGCACCGGCTTGCCGGTGCGCTGCTCCAGCCAGTCCAGCCCGGATTCGAGCAGCCCGATGTCGCCGCGGAAGCGGTTGATGACGAAGCCCTTCACCCGTGCCTGCTCGGTGGGCGAGAGCAGTTCCAGCGTGCCGACGAGGTGGGCGAAGACGCCGCCGCGGTCGATGTCGGCGACGAGGATCACCGGGCAGTCCACCGCCTCGGCGAAGCCCATGTTGGCGATGTCGCGGTCGCGCAGGTTGATCTCGGCCGGGCTGCCGGCGCCTTCGACGAGCACGCATTCGTATTGCGCGCACAAACGTTCGTACGATTCGAGCACCGCCTGCATCGCCCGCGGCTTGTAGGCATGGTAGGCCTTGGCGTCGAGGTCGC
>VFQM010003039.1_pt1 | contig 11340 bp, 9 predicted proteins | sample 3512391 | NCBI WGS metagenome assembly VFQM01 (sample SAMN10412369, study PRJNA504923) | tailings metagenome | isolation source: Replicate 1 from Balatoc abandoned mine | place: Philippines
TCCGCCTTCGTCGCGTCGCTGGCGGAGCTGCCGAGAGCGTTGGTCAACTGGTTCACGTTGGCGAGCACCGCGAGCTCGTCCTGGTAGGTCTTCAGCAACAGGTCCTGCAGCAGCGGATCGCCCGGTTGCTCGGCGAGCGCCGCGTTGATCTGCTCGGCCGCGCGACGCATCTCGGCCAGGTTCTGCTCGAGCTTGGCGCGCGTCGAATCCGGCAGGTTGGCGATGCGCTCGTTCAGCATCGCCGTGAGCTGCCTGCGCGCGGCGAGGTACTCGGGATCGAGCTGCGAGCCCGCGGCATAGTTCGCCGGCACGGCCGCGGCCGAAACGTCTGCCGGCGCAGCCACCGTCGCCCCGGGCGTTGCCGCGATCTTGCCCGAGGTGCCGTCGTCGTCGAGCAGCGTTGCGGTCAGCAGCGACGATCCTGCGACGAGCAGCACGGCCGCGGCCGCCTGCCACGCCCACGAAGGAGCCCACCGCCGGGCACGCGGCTCGAGCTGCGATTCGATCGCGGGCCACAGGTCGCGGCTCGGCTCCACGCCCTGCGGCAGGTCCCGCAGCCACGCATCGAGCCGCGTCTCGCCGAGCGACGCGGCGTCGCGGCGTTCGTCTCGATTCGTCATCGCGCGCCTCCTGCGTCCGCGTCCAGGCGCGCACCCAGCAGCGCGCGCGCCCGATGCAACTGCGCCTTGCACGTGCCGACGGCGATGCCGAGCATGTCCGCGGCTTCCTCGTGCGTGTGGCCGTAAATGCCGACCAGCACCAGCACGTGTCGCGCCCCCGGCGGCAGGCTGGTGATCGCCGCCTCGAGGTCTCGCGACTGGGCCGGGTCGGCGGCGTGCCGGTCCTCGAGCACTTCGGCCACCTCGCGTTCGACCGAATCCGCGGCGCCGAGCGACTCCCGGCGGCGCCGGACCTGCTGCAGCACGACGTTGACCGCGATGCGGTGCAGCCAGGTGCCGAACGAGCTCCGGGTTTCGAACTGCGGCAGGTGGCGCCAGGCCTGCACGAACGCGTCCTGGGTGCAGTCCTCGGCGGTGGCGGCCTGGCCGGTCATGCGCAGGCACAGCGCGTACGTGCGCGCGGCGTGGCGCCGGTAGAGCGCCTCGAAGGCCCGCGAGGAGCCGTCGACGGCCGCGGCGACGAGCTTGCGCTCCTCGGCCACGTCTCGTGCGCGCTGTACCTCATCGACCGCCTCCTCGCCCCTCGGCAAGACCCAACCCTCGTGTTCGTCGACCCGGTCGCCCAGTACGGCCGGCTGCGGCATCCTACACACGCTGCCAGCGGCCGGAATCGTCCGTTCAGGCAATCCGATGCGCCGGCGCGACCAAAGGTTTGAACGAGGAGCTCCGCCATGCCCAACGCCGTCACCGTCGAGCGTGCCGGAACCGTCGCGACCGTCATTCTCGACCGCCGCGCCGTGCGCAACGCCATCGATCCGGCGACCGCGAGGGCGCTGGCGAGCGCCTTCCTCGAACTGGACCGGGACCCGGCCGTGCGGGCGATCGTGCTGTGGGGCGCCGGCGGCACGTTCTGCGCCGGCGCAGACCTCGCGGCCGTTGCCGAAGGCTGGGACCCCGCTGGTCTCGCGGCGCCGGACGGCACGGCGCTCGACGCCGGCGGCCCGATGGGGCCGACACGGCTCGAACTCGAGACGCCGGTGATTGCCGCCGTGGCCGGTCATGCCGTCGCGGGCGGACTCGAGCTGGCGCTCTGGTGCGACCTGCGCGTCGTGGAGTCGGACGCGACGTTCGGGGTCTACTGCCGCCGGTGGGGCGTGCCGCTGATCGACGGCGGCACCGTGCGCCTGCCGCGCATCGTCGGCGCCGGACGTGCGATGGACATGATCCTGACCGGTCGCGCGGTCGGCGCTGCGGAAGCACTCGCGATCGGGCTCGCCAACCGTGTCGTACCGAACGGCGAAGCCCGGCCTTTCGCCGAAGCGCTCGCGCGTGACATCGCGGCATTCCCGCAGCGCTGCCTGCGCGCCGACCGGGCTTCGGCGCTCGCGCAGTGGAGCCTGCCGACCGCAGGGGCGCTGGCGCGGGAATTCGCGGGCGGTCACGCGGTGCTCGCGAGCGGCGAGTCCGCTCGCGGCGCCGCGCAGTTCGTGGCCGGCGCGGGCCGGGGCGGCAGCCCGGCGCCGAGCAACTAGCGGTTCGTCACCTCTCCCGTGTGCGGGAGTGGTCGCACGCAGTGCGGGTGAGGGCTCTTCACCTCTCCCGCTCGCGGGAGAGGGAAAGGGAGCTTACTTGCCCTGCAGGTAATCGAGCGCCGCAGCCACCATCGTCTTCACGCCGACCGGCAGCGACGCCTCGTCGACGAAATAGTGCGGCGAGTGATTGCTGGGGGCCGTCACCGGATCCTGCCCGGGCGGCGTGGAACCGACGAAATAGTAGAACGACGGCAGCGCTTGGCTGAAAAACGCGAAATCCTCGGAACCGGTGACGTACGGGATCACGACGACGTTGTCCTTGCCGGCGACGCGCTCGAGCGAGGCCACCGCGCGCGTCGTCAGCGCCGCCTCGTTCAGCACGACCGGGTTCGGGTCGGTGCCGAACTCGACGTCGGCGGTCGCACCGGCCGCGGACGCCGTCTCCGTCGCGATGCGCTCGATCCGCTCGACGATCGCCGCGCGCACCTTCGGGTCGAACGTGCGGAACGTGCCGACGAGCTCGACCGAGTCCGGGATGATGTTGTAGCGGATGCCGCCCTTGATCGCGCCGACCGAGACGATCGCCGGGTACTGCGTGATGTCGACCTGGCGCGCGACGATCGTCTGCAGCCCGAGCACGATCTGCGACGCCGTGACGATCGGATCGACGCCGCCCCAGGGCCGCGCGCCGTGCGTCTGGCGTCCGTGCACGACGATGCGGAAGCGGTCCGACGCCGCCATCAGCGGGCCCGAGCGATAGCCGACCTTGCCGGCATTGAGCGACGACCACAGGTGCAGGCCAAAGACTGCCTCGGGCTTCGTCTGCGCAAACAGGCCCTGCTCGAGCATCAGGCTCGCGCCGCCGCGCTCGCCCTCGGGCGCGCCTTCCTCGGCCGGCTGGAAAATGAACATCACCGTGCCCGGCAGCTCCTTGCGCATTCCGGCCAGCACCTTTGCCGTGCCGAGCATCATCGCCGTGTGGCCGTCGTGACCGCAGGCATGCATGACGCCGACCTTCTCGCCGCGGTACTCGGCCGTCGCGAGCGACTTGAACGGCACGTCGACCTGTTCCGTCACGGGCAAGCCGTCCATGTCGGCGCGCAGCGCGATGGTCGGGCCGGGCTTGCCACCCTTGAGCACGGCAACGACACCGGTGTGCGCAACGCCCGTCTTCACGTCGAGGCCGAGCTTGCGCAGCTCTTCCGCGACGAGCTTCGAGGTGCGGAATTCGCGATTGCTGAGCTCGGGGTGCTGGTGGAAATCGCGACGCCACGCCACGACCTGCGGCATCACGGCGTCGACCGCCGTTTCCACCGCGGTTGGCTCTGCGGCGGCGATCGTCACGGGCGCCGCCGCGGTGAGCAATGCGAACGACAGCAGGCGGGCATGGAACTTAGGCATGGTCTGGGGCACCGGGTGGCATGCGAACAGGCCGGGCAGCATACTGCACCGGTCCCACCGCCAGCGAGTGAGCTTATGATCCCGCACCGTCCGTCGCCGGTCGCAGTCCTCGCTGCGCTGAGCCTGCTCTGTATCGCCATCGCGCCGACTGCAGCGCGCGCGCAGACCCCACCGGCGGCCGCGCCGACGACGCTCGGCCAGGCCGTCTCGCCGAGCATTCCGCGTTCGATCTCCAAGACGCAAAAGCCGCCATTGCACGGTCGGAACTGGATGGCGATCACGGGCAAGCCGCTCGCCGCCACTGCCGGATCGATGATGTTCCAGCGCGGCGGCAACGCGGTGGACGCGGCCGTGGCGATGATTGCCGCAACCTCGACCATGTGGGACGTGCTGAGCTGGGGTGGCGAAACACAGGCGCTGATCTACGATCCGCGCGCGAAGAAGGTCGTCGCGATCAACGGTCTCGGCGTCGCACCGACCGGCGCCACGCCCGAGCTGTACCGGAGCAAGGGGTACACGTACCCGCCCGAGCACGGCCCGCTCGCGGCCGTCACGCCGGGCACGCCGGGCGGCATCCTGCTGATGTTGCGCGAGTACGGCACGCTTTCGCTCGCCGACGTGCTGCAGCCGGCGATCGACCTCGCGGACGGCTACCCGATCGACGCCGAGACCGCCGACAACATAGAGCGCTGGAAAGCGAAGCTCGGCGAGTGGCCGTATTCGAAGCAGACGATGCTGCCGCACGCGGGCCAGGGCCGCGCGGCGCCGCGCGCCGGCGAGATCTTCCGCCAGCCCGACCTTGCGACCACGCTGCGCAAGCTGGTCGAGACCGAGAAACAGGCGCTCGCGGCCGGCAAGACGCGTGGTGAGGCGATCCAGGCCGCGCACGACCGTTTCTACCGCGGCGACATCGCGCAGGAGTTCGTGCGCGGCGTGCAGGAACAGGGCGGCCTGATCACGCTCGAGGACCTCGCGCGCTGGCAGCCCAAGGTCGAGGAGCCGCTCAGGACCAGCTATCGCGGCATCGACGTCTACAAGCTCGACGTCTGGACGCAGGGCCCGGCGCTGCTGCAGTCGCTCAACATCCTCGAGAACTTCGACCTGCGCGCGATGGGCTACAACAGCGCGAACTACATCCACACGCTGTACCAGGCCATGAACCTCGCCTTCGCCGACCGCGATTTCTACTACGGCGACCCGGCGTTCCCGCCGGCCGAGCCGACCCAGGGCTTGCTGTCGAAGGCGTACGCGAAACAGCGCGCCGCCACGATCAAGATGGAACGCAATGACGCGGCGGCCGGCCCGGGCGACCCCTACCCGTTCCAGGGTGGCAAGAACCCGTACGCAGACCTGTTGCAGAGACAGCGTCGGGCGGCGAGCGTCTCGCCGGCACGCGACCTGAGCGCGGCGGAATTCGAGCGTTTCGAGCAGACCTTCCGCGCCGGCACCACGACGCAGATCGCGGCCGATGCCGACGGCTGGCTCGTCGCGGTGACTCCGAGCGGCGGCTGGATCCCGGCCGTGATCGCCGGCCGCACGGGCATCGGCCTGAGCCAGCGCGCGCAGTCCTTCGTGCTCGACCCGGCCGAGAACCCGTTCAACGTGATCGAGCCCGGCAAGCGGCCGCGCGTGACGCTGACGCCGAGCCTCGCGCTGCGCGACGGCAAGCCCTGGCTCGCGTTCGCTGTGCAGGGCGGCGACTCGCAGGACCAGAACCTGCTGCAGTTCTTCCTCAATGTCGCGGAATTCGGCATGACGCCGCAGGAAGCGACCGAGGCCGCCAACTTCAACAGCTACCAGATGAAGGCCTCGTTCGACCGGCACGAGTCGCAGCCGGGACGCATCCTGCTCAATACGTCGATGTCGCCGTGGGTCAGCCGCGAGCTCGCATTGCGCGGGTACAAGCCCGAGTTCGAGGCACGGACCTCGGGGCCGATCAACGCGATCCTGGTCGACCCGGAGAACGGCAGCTTCTGGGGCGGCTCGAGCAACCACGGCGAGGATTACGGCATCGGGTGGTGAGCCCGCCGCGGGGTGCGGCGCCGCGGTCCGGCGGGCAGCGCCGACGCCGGTGGATCTGCGGGGGTGTCCGACACGACGTCGGGCGGCTCGGACGACGGCAGGTCTGCGGACTTGTCCGGCGCGATTTGTCGGGCGCCGCAGCTCGAGCGTTCGGCGCGCGGCGTCCACGCAAGTGATCGCCCCACCGCGACCACAATCCGTCGCGCGCCCGCTCGAGCAAGGGTCGCCGTGATTCGCGCAGTTTCCCTGCGCGAATCACGATGCGCGCTCGACCATGAGCGCAGGGCAAGTCCGCAGGCCGCCGGCGTTTGAGCGCGCTCGATCGTAAACGTGGAGCACGCCCGCGGACCCACCGGCGGTGACGCGACCCACCGCGCCGGCCCGGCAAGCTGCAAATGTCGTCCCGCGCCGACAGCGCGATGCGGTGCAGCCCGGTCGTGCCGTTGGGTGCGCTGCCCTGCGGTGCGCGCGCCCGGGCTCGTATGCTCGACGCATGTACACGCGGCTGCTCACCCCGTTCGCGATCATGCAGGGCCTGTGGCTGCTGCAACGGACGCCGACGCTGCCCGCCCCTGCCGGGACGTCCGGTCGCTGTGGGCTCGGTCTCGGCAAGCCATTGGACGTGGCGGGCGTCGGCGACTCGATCATGGTCGGCACCGGCGTGCGCGAGCAGCGTCATTCGCTCACGGCGACGTTCGCGCACCTGCTGCACGATCGGCTCGCACGGGACGTTCACTGGCACGTGCACGGCTGCAACGGCGCGACGTCGGCCGGCGTGCGGGACTGGGTCGCGCCCGCGGCGAGCGCGGCCGATGCCTACGTCGTCTCGTGCGGCGTCAACGATGCGACGCGCGGCGTCCCGGCCGCACGGTTCGCACAGAACCTCGCGGGCATCCTGCAGATCCTGCGACGCAAGTCGCCGCGCGCGATCATCCTGTACGCCGGGCTGCCACCGCTCGCCACTTTTCCCGCGCTGCCGTGGCCGCTCAACATCATCCTGGCCGAACGCGTCGACGCGTTGCGACTGGCGGCTGCCGAGGTGCTCGACCGCGACGAACGCGCATACTGCTTCGAATTCCCGTCGTCGATGCCGGCCGATGCGTTCGCGAGCGACGGCTTCCACCCCGCCGAGACCGCCTGCGAACGCTGGGCGCGCGGACTGCTCGAGCTCTGGCCCCAGGTACCGCCGAAGGACTGACGCGCGGGCGACGGCGCCACGCCGACAGCCGGCGCATCGCGCGAGCGCTCAGTCGACGGCCGTGCGGAAGCACATGCGATCCTCGCCCTATGACGACGCCGCCAGTTCTTCGCGGTGGTACAGCCGCGCCGCAATCACCCAGGCGACGGCCACCAGCAGCAGGCCGGCGCCGACGTTGACGAGCCACTCGTCGCCTCCGATCGTCTCGCCGCGCAGGATCTTCAGGATCAGCTGGTTCTGGCCGAGGAACGGCACGGCCAGCATCCACAACTGCGTGCGCACCGGTGCCACCATCAGCACCAGCGTCGGGACCATCGGCAGGAAGATCAGCAACGGCAGGTACCCTTGTGCCTCGCGGTAGCTGCGCGCAAAGGCGGCCAGTGCCGTGAGCACCGTGGCACCGAGCAACACGACCGGCAGGATCACGACGAACAGCCGCGCGAGGGCGGCCGGGCCGAGTTCGAACGAGGCGTCGACCATGCCGGTCGGCATCAGGTCGAACGACACGCGGTAGGCGAGCAGCGTCACGGTGATCGAGGTCAGCGCAAACACTGCCGTCGCGAGAATCTTGGCGCTGATGATCGACTCGCGTGACGCCGGAGTCGCGAGCAGCGGCTCGAGCGATTGCCGCTCCCGTTCACCCGCGGTCGCGTCGATCGCGAGCTGCATGCCGCCGATGAACGCCAGCAGCAGCAACAGGTACGGCAACAGCTGTTGCGACAGGTCGAAGCGCGACTCGGGCGTCGCGACGTCGCGCGTGCCGATCAGCAGCGGCGCCGCGACCGACGGGTGGATGCCGCGCGCGACCAGCCGCAGCGTGCCGACCGTCTGCGCATAACCGTCGAGCAGGCCGCGCACCCGCGCGATCGTGGCGCCCGAGGCCAGCGGCCGTGAGCTGTCGAAGATCACCTCGACCTCGGCCGGCCGACCCGCGCGCCATTCGGTCGCGTAACCGGCACCGATACGCAGCACGACGTCGTGTCGCTGCGTGCGGACGGCCGCGTCGGGGTCCGGCGGCGCGGGCAGGATTTCGACGTTGCGCTGCCGCAGCCAGCCGACCAGGTTCGGCGCGTGCTCGGCCCCGATCACCGGCAGTTGCAACCGGGACTCCAGCTGCTGTGCCTGCTTGCGCGCACCGAGCGCCGTCGTGCCGGCCAGCACGAGCGGCACGGCCAGCGGCATCACCAGGAAGGCTACCAGCACCATGCGGCGGTCGCGAAATGCGTCGAGCAGCTCCTTGCGCAGCACGACCCACAGGGCCCGCGCGCTCATGCGAAGAGCCCCTCGTCGCTGCCGATCGCCTGCACGAAGGCGTCCTCGAGATTGGCGCAGCCGGTCGACGCGCGCAGCTCGTCTGGCGTGCCTTCGGCCACGACGCGACCATGCGCGATCACGACGATGCGGTCACAGAGCTGCGCGACCTCCTGCATGATGTGGCTCGACAGCAGCACGCAGCGTCCTTCGGCCCGCAGCCCCAGCAGGAAGTTTCGCAATGAGCGTGTCGTCATCACGTCGAGGCCGTTGGTCGGCTCGTCGAGCACGACGTTGCGCGGGTCGTGCACGAGCGCACGCGCGATCGCCGTCTTGGTGCGCTGCCCCTGCGAGTAACCTTCTGCGCGACGATCGATGAACTCGCTCATGTCGAGCGTCTCGACCAGCCGTTGCGTGCGGGCCTCGATCAGACGGTCGTCCATGCCGTGCAGGTGGCCGAAGTACGCGACGTTCTCGCGGGCGCTCAGTCGTTTGTAGATGCCACGTGCATCGGGCAGCACGCCGAGCGCGGAACGCACGCGAACCGGCTCCAGCGCCGGGTCGGCGCCGTCGACGAGCACGCGCCCGGCGTCGGGGCTCATCAGCGTGTAGAGCATCCGCAGCGTCGTCGTCTTGCCGGCGCCGTTCGGCCCGAGCAAGCCGGTGATCTGGCCGTCGGGCGCCTCGAACGAGACGCCGTCGACCGCCTGCACCGGTCCGGTGCGGGTGTGGAATGCCTTGCGCAGGCCTTCGACGCGCAGCATCAGGGCTCCCAGCCGTAGGCACCGGCGAAAGGCGGCGTCGCGCCGAGCGCGTCGAGACAGGATGCGTCGAGCTGCGCCGGCTCCGGCTTTTCGAGGAAACGCGCGATGAGCCGCGGCGCGCAGGCGACACCCATGACGCCGTGGCCCTGGCCGCGCAGCACGAGGTGGCGCGAGCGCGGCAGCTCGGAGGCGACGCGCTCGCCGTAGCGCGGCGGCGTCACCGGGTCGAACTCGCCCGACAGCAGCAGCACCGGCCGTTCGACAGTGACGGGCGCATGGAAATCCGTGGGAACCTTGCCGCGCGGCCACACCGCACACTGCGCCTGCATGAGCTCGATGAACTCGCCGCCCATCAACGTGCCGGCGTCGGCCGGGTTCGGCTGCAGCCAGGGTGCGTCCTCGGCGCAGGCCACCGACAGCTGCAGCGCCACCGCGATCTGTTCGCCGACGAGCTGCTCCACCATGCGTGCCTGCGCCATCAACGTGTCGTAGCGGCCCTCGGTCGCGGCCTCGAGCAGCATCGGCAGCATCGCAAACAATTGCGGCGCGTAGGCGTGCAGGCGCACGACGCCCGCGACCGCGTCCGCCGTGAGCGTGTCCTGGCGCAACTCGTTGGTGACGGGGTCGTGGTAAGTCACCTCGCGTGGCTGCTGGCGCAATTGCGCCAGCAGCGCGTTGAGCCGTGCGCGCGGCGAGCCATAGCGGGCCCGGCACGCGACGTCGCGTTCGCAGAGCGCGAACTGCGCATCGACGGCGGCGTCGAGATTGCTCGCGTGCTCGGCACCGAGGATCAAGGTCGGCGGCACCACGCCGTCGAGCACCGCGGCCCGCACACGTTGGGGATGGCGCCGCAGGTACTCGAGCCCGACGCGGGTGCCATACGACACGCCGATCAAGTCCACCTGCTCGACGCCGAGCGCATCGCGCACCGATTCGAGGTCCGCGACGTAGTCGTTGGTCGTGTAGAAACGTGGATCCGCTTCGCGCAACTCAGCCAGGCATTCCTGCGTCATCGTCCGGGCCGTGGCCGGATCCGGTGCCTCGATCATCGTCTCGAGCGCCTTGTCGAGCGTCGCCGGGCAGGTGAGCGGATGAGAGCGACCGGTGCCGCGCTGGTCGACGAGGATCACGTGACGCTGCCGTTGCAACTCGCGGAAGGCGCCTGCCACGAGCGGGTACGAATCGAGCGCCGACTGTCCCGGCCCGCCCGCCAGCATCAACACCGGGTCCGGCGCCGGATTGCGCGCGGTGCTGGGTACCCACGCAATGGCCAATTCGATGCGACGGCCCTGCGCTCGCGTGCGGTCTTCGGGCACCCGCAACGTCGTGCAACGCGCCGCGACGGTGACGGGCTGGCCGGGCGCGGAGAGCGTGCAGGGCTGGAACTGGAGGCGACCGAACGGCACGTTCGGGGCGGCGATCGCGTCGCTTGCGGCAGTGATGGTGCCGGCACCGGCCACGATCAGCACGAGGGCGCGTAGCAAGGTCATGGAAAACCGTCGGTCGTTCGGGTCGGGCGCCACCCTAGCACGCCCGGCCGCGGGTGTCGGCGATCGGGTTGGGCTACGATGCGCGCATGCCTATGTCCCTGCCTCCCGCGACGCGTGCACTGCTGCTGCTCAACGTCATCGTCTTCGGTGCACAGGCCCTCACCGGGTCGATGCTGGTGCGGCCGTTCGCGCTGTGGCCGCCGGCCTCGTCGGCATTCCCGGGCTTTCCGAGCTTCGAGGTGTGGCAACTGCTCACCTACGGCTTCCTGCACGGGTCGCTGACACACCTGTTCTTCAACATGTTCGCGCTGTGGATGTTCGGCGGCGAAGTCGAGCGCCTGCTCGGCACGCGTCGATTCGTCACCTATTACCTGACGTGCATCGTCGGCGCGGCGGTGGCCCAGCTCTTCGTCGTCGCCAGCATGGACATGCGCCCGGTGCCTACCGTGGGCGCCTCGGGCGGCGTCTTCGGACTGCTGCTCGCGTTCGGCATGGCGTTCCCGCACCGCAGGATCATGCTGCTGTTCCCGCCGATCCCGATGCCGGCGTGGCTGTTCGTGACGTTGTACGGCGCCCTCGAGCTGTACCTCGGCGTGACCGGCTCCGGACAGGGTGTGGCGCACTTCGCGCACCTCGGTGGCATGGCGGCCGGCTATGCGTTGCTGGTGTACTGGCGGGGGCAATCGCGACGCGGCCCCACGAGGAGGTCCTGACATGCCCGTCGATCGTAAATCGCGCTCGCGCCGCAACATCGAGGGCATGAGCGCCATGAGCGGCCGCGCGGCGACCCCGCGGCGCCCGCGCACCTCGCGCAAGGAGGCCGAGGAGGCCGTCCGGACACTGCTGCGCTGGGCAGGTGAAGACCCTGCGCGCGAGGGTCTGCTCGACACCCCCAAGCGTGTCGTCGACGCCTACACCGACTGGTTCTCGGGTTACATGGTCGACCCGCGCGAGTACCTGCGTCGGACGTTCGAGGAAACCGCCGGCTACGACGAGATGGTCGTGCTGCGCGACATCGAGTTCGAGTCGCACTGCGAGCACCACATGGCACCGATCATCGGT
>VFQM010003040.1_pt1 | contig 11338 bp, 15 predicted proteins | sample 3512391 | NCBI WGS metagenome assembly VFQM01 (sample SAMN10412369, study PRJNA504923) | tailings metagenome | isolation source: Replicate 1 from Balatoc abandoned mine | place: Philippines
TGTTTTCGCCCATCCGGCGGTCGAGTTTATACTTGGCGCTCTGGCGCTTCGACATGAGTCACTCCATTTGCTGTGCCGCGCGGCACGATTGCTGCGCAGCCAAAGACCCGGACCCGCCCGCGATTTCATGGGAGAAAAAGCGCGACCGCCGCTGCACCGGGTGTGCGGGGTCAAATGCGAAGGCGCGCGGTTAGCGGGGGGTGCCCACAAAGTCAAGCGTGGTGGCGGAGAATGCCCACCCCCTCGACAGCGAAGCAAAATCGGCTATGGCGCGCGCCATGTCAGAGCCGCTTGCGCCCGCCGATTGCACCACCATGACCGAAGTCCGTACCGGCGTGGATGACGTTGACCGTGAACTGGTTGTGCTGCTCGCCCGGCGCTTCGGCTATATGGATGCCGCTGCGCGCATCAAAACCGACCGCGACACCGTGCGCGATGAGGCGCGCAAGGCCGAGGTGCTGGCCAATGTTGCGCGCCATGCTGCAGCGGCGGGACTCGATCCCGACCGGCTAACAACCGTGTGGGACGTGTTGGTTGAGCAATCCATCGCGCATGAAATGGCCGCGTGGGATATCCTCAATTCGGCAGGATGATCCTGCAGGTGCCGATTATTGCGCCGTTTGCTTGTACGATTGGTCCATCGTGTTCAGTTTGGCAGCGTCGTCTCGATTCTTTACAGCCCATTCATCCGCCGTCAGGCATTTCCGTGTGCCTACCCGCGTGCCGGATCGTTCGGCTACCACCCGGCAAATCTTCTTAGGCTTTTCGGGTGTCGAAGCGGTTGCTGCCGGTGCGGGCGCATCGGATGCAGAAATGAGCAGGGCAAGGGCAACCGCAAACATCATCAACTCTCCCGGAATCGGACCGTCACGTTTGATTTAGACTAACCGCGATTGCGCGGTCGGCCAAGTATCGAAATAATGCCGTGCATCATCCGCACGTCGTTGCTGGACCAGCCCGTCTTCGTCAGCATCGTGCGCAGCGCGCGCAACGTCACTTTCTTGCGGTCCGCGGGGAAGAAATAGCCTGACGCTTCCAGATCGGTCACGAAATGGCCGATCAAATCCTCCATCTCGGCGTGCGGGGCGGGCGGATCAAGGTCCACGACTGGTGGCTGCGCCAGTGCGACATGCTTGGACCATTCATAGGCGTTGATGATCACCGCCTGCGCCAGATTGATCGATCCAAAGTCGGGATTGATGGGAATGGTGACGATGCTGTGGGCGAGCGCGACATCGTCGCTTTCCAGTCCGGAGCGCTCGGCGCCGAATACCAGTGCGCTCTGCCCGGCGTCGGCATGGATGCCGCGCGCGGCGGCTTCCGGGGTCAGCACCGGTTTGGTTACCCCGCGACGCCGCACCGTGGTGGCATAGATGTGCGTGCAGTCGGCCACAGCATCCGCGAGCGTCGGATAAACGCGCGCACCTGCGAGCACCTCGTCAGCTCCAGACGCGGCAGGCCCCGCGTCGGGATTGGGCCACCCGTCGCGCGGCGCCACCAGCCGCAAATCGGTCAGCCCGAAATTGAGCATCGCGCGCGCCGCTTTCCCGATATTCTCGCCCAGTTGGGGACGAACGAGCACAATGGCAGGAGGCGGGGCGAAACCCATGCGTCAGGATTTGCGCGGTGCGGCTTCGCTTACGCTGGCGGCAAATTCTTCGAAATCCTTGGCGTCGGCGAAGTCGCGATAGACGCTGGCGAAGCGGATATAGGCGACGCTGTCGATGCCCTTGAGCGCCTCCATCACCATCGCACCGATTTGCGACGCGGTGGCCTCGGTTTCTCCGCTGGTTTCCAGCTGACGCTGAATGCCCGACACCAACCGCTCAATGCGAGCGGGATCGACCGGGCGTTTGCGGCAGGCAATACCAACGGATCGCAATAATTTTTCGCGGTCGAAGGGCTCGCGCCGCCCGTCGGCCTTGATGACCGTAACCTCGCGCAACTGAACCCGTTCAAAGCTGGTGAAACGCGCACCGCAATCCTCGCATTGCCGCCGCCGCCGGATTGCCGCGCCGTCCTCGGTCGGGCGGCTATCCTTCACCTGGCTGTTGTCATGTCCGCAATAGGGGCAGCGCAATGGGGATCAGCCCTGATAGATGGGGAAGCGTTGGCACAGCGCGCGCACCCGGGCGCGGACATCCGCCTCTACTCCCGCGTCGCCATGCTCGCCGTGGATGCGCAAGGCCTCGAGCACATCGGCGATCATGTCGCCAATTTCCTCGAACTCGGCAATGCCGAAGCCGCGCGTCGTGCCAGCCGGTGAGCCGACGCGGATGCCGCTGGTCTTCATCGGTGGTAGCGGATCGTTGGGAATGCCATTCTTGTTGCAGGTGATCGCTGCGCGTTCCAGCGCCTCGTCGGCATCGCGGCCAGTGACGCCAAGCGGGGTCAGGTCAACCAGTGCGAGATGCGTATCGGTCCCGCCCGCGACCAAATTGGCACCGCGCGCTTGCAGGCGCGCCGCCAGCGCCTGAGCATTGGCCACAACCGCGCGCGAATAATCCTTGAATTCTGGGCGCAACGCTTCGCCGAACGCCACCGCCTTGGCGGCGATAACGTGCATCAGCGGGCCACCCTGCAGGCCCGGGAACACTGCGGAGTTGATGCGCTTTGCAATCGCTTCGTCGTTGGTCAGGATCATCCCGCCGCGCGGCCCGCGCAGCGTCTTGTGCGTCGTCGTCGTCACCACATGGGCATGCGGCAGCGGCGAAGGGTGGACACCGCCTGCGACCAGGCCGGCAAAATGCGCCATGTCCACCATCAGCAATGCACCGACATCATCAGCAATAGCGCGGAAACGGGCGAAATCGATGGTGCGCGGATATGCGCTGCCGCCCGCGATGATCAATTGGGGACGATGCTCGCGAGCGAGTCGTTCGACCTGTTCAAAATCAATCAGATGGTCATCGGCCTTCACACCATATTGAATGGCGTTGAACCATTTGCCTGACTGCGCGGCCTTTGCCCCGTGAGTCAAATGGCCACCGGCATCAAGGCTCATCCCCAAAATGGTCGCGCCAGGTTTGGTCAGCGCCAACATCACCGCGCCGTTGGCCTGCGCCCCAGAATGCGGCTGGACATTGACAAAGCCGCAGTCGAACAGCGTCTTGGCGCGCTCGATTGCCAGTGTTTCCACCGCGTCCGACGGGGCGCAGCCCTGATAATAGCGCTTGCCCGGATAACCTTCGGCATATTTGTTGGTGAAAACGCTACCCTGCGCCTCTAGCACCGCTTTCGACACGATGTTCTCGCTCGCAATCAGCTCAATCTGATATTGCTCGCGGTCGAGTTCGCTCGCCAGCGCGGAAGCTACGGCGGCGTCAGTCGCGGCTACACCGTCGGTGAAGAATCCCGCAGCGCGGATGGCAGGGCGGTCGAGCGTAGCGGTGGTCATGCGGGCGTCTCCAGCGCAGGGGGATGGGTCAGTTTGCCGACACGCCGCGCATGGCGATCGCCGACAAAAGTAGTGGCAAGGAAAGTCTCGACGCAGGCGCGCGCCATGTCGCTGCCGGTCAGCCGTGCGCCAAGCGCAATGACATTGGCGTCATTATGCTCGCGCGCCAGCCGCGCCGACAGAGGTTCCGACACGCGCGCGCAGCGGCAGGCGGGGTGACGGTTGACGGCGATCGAAATCCCGATGCCCGATCCGCACAAGGCAATGCCGAAATCGAATTCACCCGCCGCGATATGCAAGGCGAGCTTATAGCCATAGTCGGGATAATCGACGCTGTCGGTGGTGTCCGGGCCCAGATCGGTCACTTCATGGCCGCTCGCGCGCAGCCACGCGGTCAGCTCGGCCTTCAAGCCGACTGCTGCATGGTCCGAGGCGATGGCAAGGCGCATGGTGGCTCCGTCACACTGGGCGAGAATCGTCTGGCGAGGCTTTAGGCGAAGCGCTGCACCTTGACCATAAGCGAAGGTGGCACTTTTGTTGCGGCGCGCTAAATCGGCGTGATGACCGACACTATCCTCGCCATTTTGATGTTAACGGGCTTTGCGCTCAGCATCGGCGCGCTCATCATCTTCCGGCGCGGCGACAAGCGGCGGGCGCTGCTGATGCTGCTCGCCGCGCTGGTGATGTTTGCCAATGTCGCGATCTGGCTCGCCCCGTTGCCTCCTATTTGATCGGCGAATCCGGCGCGAGTCGCATATCCAGATAGTTGTCGAGCGACTTCATCAACTGTTCGAGTTCGAATTCGAAGAAGTGGTTGGCGCGCGGAATTTCGTCATGGTGGATGGTGATCCCGCGCTGCGTGCGCAGTTTGTCGACCAGCTTTTGCACCGACGCGGGCGGAACAATTTCGTCTTGCAAGCCCGCAACGATGATGCCCGACGATGGACAGGGGGCAAGGAAGCTGAAGTCGTACATGTTGGCGGGAGGCGCGACCGACAGGAAGCCACGAATCTCGGGACGGCGCATCAGCAACTGCATCCCGATCCACGCGCCAAAACTGAAGCCGGCAACCCAGGTGGTCTGCGCTTCGGGGTGGATTGACTGAACCCAATCAAGCGCCGAGGCGGCGTCGCTGAGTTCGCCGATGCCGTTGTCGAATGTCCCTTGGCTGCGCCCGACTCCGCGAAAATTGAACCGAAGCGTGGCAAAGCCGCGCGCAACAAAGCTTTTGTACATGGCCTGCGTGATGCGGTCGTTCATTGTGCCGCCGCCCTGCGGATGCGGGTGCAAAATCAGCGCAACAGGCGCGCGCGGACGCGGCGGCGGGGAAAAGCGGCCTTCGATCCGGCCTTCGGGACCGGGAAAAATCACGTCGGGCATTGCTGACCTTCTCTTTTATGGGCTGCGAACCGGGGGCGCCAGCGGGGGCTGGCGAGGGCAGGGAGCGCGCTATATAGAGAATTGGTTGCAGAACGCAACTTTTGCGAATCGCTCGCAACAAGGTCTATTGCCCGGCATGCTTTATCTCGATTACCAGGCCACCACTCCGCTCGCTCCAGAGGCGCGCGCGGCGATGATGCCGTGGCTGGCTGGACCCGGTGAAGGCGACGGTTTTGCGAATCCCGCGAGCAATTACCGCGCCGGGCGCGCGGCGGCGGCGGCGGTGGAAGTGGCGCGCGATCAGGTGGCGGCACTGCTGCCTTCAGGCGGCCGCCTTTACTTTACCAGCGGCGCCACGGAGGCCATCAACTGGGCGCTATTCGCCGCGCAGCGCCACTATAGCGCGCCCGTTGCAGGCGCGGCTATCGAACATGCCGCCGCGATCCAGTGTCTGGACCGGTTGAACGGCGCGCTGTGGCCGGTCAATCAAGATGGCATGGTTGCCGTGCCCAATGAAATTGCACCCGGCACGATCGGCGCTTGCATGCTGGTCAACAATGAGGTCGGAACGATCCAGCCGGTCGCGATGTTCGCCGATGCTATTCATGCCGCTGGCGGTCTGCTGTTGTGTGACGCTGTGCAAGGGTTCGGACGCATGGTGATCCCCAATGGTCCCGATTTTATTGCCGTGACAGCCCACAAAATCCATGGCCCCAAGGGCATTGGCGCCTTGTGGGTCAAAGACGGCGTGCATTTGCCCCCATTGCTGGTTGGCGGCGCGCAAGAAGAGGGCATGCGGTCGGGCACGGTTGCGCCCGCGCTGGTCGCCGGTTTCGGCGCAGCGGCAGCGTTGGCGGCGGAGCGGATGGACGCTGACGCGGTGCATGTCGCGCGGCTGTGGGACCTCGCGACTGACCGGCTCAAGGACTGGACAATCAATGGCACGACCGGCGCCGATGACCGCTATCGGGGCAATCTGAACATAAGGCGCGAAGGCATCAATGCCACGCGGTTGTTGTCGGACGCGCGCGAGGTCGCCTTTTCTTTGGGCAGTGCATGCGGCAGCGGATCGGGCAAGGTCAGCCATGTGCTACGCGCGATGGGTCTGTCGGAAGCGCAGGCGCGATCATCGATCCGGCTCGGCTGGGGACGCTATACCACCGAAGCCGAACTCAGCGCGGCACTTGACGCGTTGCTGGCGGCTGCAAAACTGCAGGGGTTGAACTAACCATGGTGCGCGTGACTTTTATCCGGGCCGACGGCGAGAACCGTGTCGAAGCCGAGGCCGAACCCGGCACCCGTCTGCTGGAATTGGCGCAGGCGCAGCTGCTCCCGCTTGAAGGGACATGCGAGGGCCAGATGGCCTGTTCAACCTGCCATGTCATTGTTGCCAAGGAAGATTTCGGCCGCCTACCGCGTGCCAGCGAGATGGAGGAGGATATGCTCGACCTTGCCGCTGGTGCCCGGCGCACCAGCCGACTGGCATGCCAGATTGTTCTAGATAACACGCTGGACGGGCTGACCGTGCATATTCCCGCCGAAAGCCGGAATATGCAGGGACGTTGACCGGCTATCCCAAAGCCAGCAATCCGATTGCCACGATCAACCAGAATCCTGCCATGATCATGAATGGCTTGGAAAAATCAGGAACGGGATCACTGCGAACCTGCTGTACGGTTCCTTGCGCAATGGCTTCGCCTTCCTGGGTCAGGCGGTAGGGCAATGGATCAGCCTTGAGCAATGCTGCCGCCAGCTGGCCCGCGGTCAGCATGCTGTCCAGCCGGCAACCGAAAAATGGCGGTGCAGCCCATTTGACTTCAGCCGAGACCAGTCCCTTGTCAGGCAACTCCACCTCGATGACATCGCCAACAGACAGGAGGGGACTGGTGGTTTCCAGTAGCAGTCCGTGTTCGGCAATATTGCGCACGCGGACATTGACCAATCGCCCGTCGGCGGCCCGTAGCTCAATTTCCAGCCGCAAATCCCGGCGCCCCCGGCTGGAACGCCGATCAGCGATTTTCGCGGCAAGGGCAGCTGTGAATTTCATGGCTCGGCTCGCTACCGAACGCTGACCGAAATAGGTAAACAGATGGTTAACAGCAATGACGACCGCCGGATTATTCCTTTCAAAAATCAGCAAAAAATGGGGAGTTCTGACCAAGCCTTGCTTTTCGTGCGCCCCACCGCCATATGCGCATCGGGAGTCGGGCGGACGTGGCTTTCGCCAACCCGGTCAGGTCCGGAAGGAAGCAGCCGTAACGAATTTCGCTGCGGGTCGTTCCGGCTCCCACCCAGCCTTCATGGCTAGTCCAGACTGATGCCCAGCCGTGCCGCCTCGGCGGCCAGCGCTGCCTGCGTACTCTTGGTCTGCGCTAGCGTGATCGCATCGACCCGCGTCATCCAGCCGTGAAATTCGGTCATCGCGCGGCAGATTGCGGGCATATCCTTTGCCTTTTCACCTTTTGCCAACTTGTCGATGATCGGGAACATTTCCTGGATCATCTTGAACCCCGCGAAAATATCGCCGCCGGGGCTGCCTTGCGAAACTCCGGCAAAGGCCAGTTTGAGCAGCTCGTCGGTTGACAGTTTACCCGATTCGCCGATTTTCCAAAGCATCCATGCCGTCAGCCGGTCGCGGTAGGTGGTGCGCGCGACCATGGTGGCCGTAATTTCGTCGGTGCTACGCCCTGCCATAAAGGCTTCGAGTTCGGCGAGAGCCTGCGGCTCGCTGCACTGCGCGGCGCTGCGGAGCGGCGGCACCGCGATGTCAGGGACCAGCGGACGCGGCGTACCGGGCGGCAGTTTACCAAACGCCTCGCCCGCATGCACTTTCAGCAGGTCGCTGCGCCCGCAGGTCAGGACCAGTTCGCCAAGGGCATGCACCACGTTCAGCATCAGCCTGGGCGCATCGGCACCCTCGCCCAGCGGTTTGAAGAAACTGTCGCTCTCGGCGTAGCCCGCCAGATACAGCGGCGTATCGTCGAACGTGCCATCGAAAAACTGCCAGCCGTTGGCGTCGGCCAGCGCCGTAACTTCGGCAATCATCGCCTCAGCCAGGTCATGGTCATTGGTCCGCACCGAATAGGCCATTTCCATAAACTGCCCCGACCATTCGGTGCTCGCCGCGCGCGCATGGATGAACGGTCCGTAGCCATCGGGCAGCGCCATCGGCTTGGCCACAAGGCGCATCAATCGCCCGCCGCCCGGGACGCCCGCCTGCCCGAACTTATACTGCATCGCGCCGTCGGGGTTGCACAGCCGTTCAAGTTTTGCGGCATCAAGCGCGAACGGAGGCGGAGCCGGAGGTGATGTCTGGGCGGACGCCGGGGCTGCGGCGACAATGAGTAAAAGTGGGGAGAACCATCGGCAGAGATATTGCGTCATCGCAGCCTTTTGACGCGCGTGATCGGGGCTGGCAAGCGGGCTTGCTGCAAGGCCACGTTTGGCGCTAGGCCATGCCGCGCGAATTGTAATTGAGGAGAAAAATGCTGGTTGGACTAGGTTGGGTTCGTGCGGGGCTTTTGGCGCTGGCCGTGATAATCAGCGGAACGACTGCAGCGCATGCCGCGCCAGACTTTGCGGCTATGGCGGCACAATGTCGCAGCGATGGTGCCGGGCCATGGGCGTTCGGGGAAGACCTTAGGGCTGCGCCAATATCAACCGCGGTCGCTGTCGGGCCGTTCAGCAAGGCGCTCGCCCGCACCACCAGCTGGTCCGACCGTGTTGCCAGCGTCGAGTTGACGATTCCGGTTGAAGACGAGACCGCTGGTAAGGCGCAGGAACTGGCGCTGATTGTCGCGCTCGAAGCGGCGGGCTGGACCCGTGCCGAGGATCCAGCCAACGCGGATATTGGTCTCATCCTGATCGAATCCAATTACATCCTGCGGCCTTCGGGATCAGACAATACCGAAACCGCGCCGGTTTTTGCCGGGGTCAGCTGGTATCCCGGCGAATTGCGGCTGACATGCACCAGCGCCGCATGGGCCCGCCGCGACCGCGCCGAAATGGACGGACAGCTTCCGGCCGACAGTCTGCGTCCGGCACCTTTGCCCGCCATCACCGCCGTTCGCCCTACAAAGGCCAGTTGCACCGACCCTGTCTATGTCGCCAACGTCGATGCCTTGTTCGGTACCGATGCCCGCGACGCCTGGGTTGATCAATCCGCGATGCGGTCGCGCCAGGCGCAGCGGCTCGAGACTTGGATGCGCTGGAAGCTGCTCGGATCGGGGAAAGTCAGCGAAGATCAGCTATGGGCGCTGGAGGACCGCGTCGTCGAGTCCGGCGACGACGATCCCAAGACCGAACTGATGCAGGGCATGGAAATGTTCGCGCTGATGCCAGAAATTGAAAAGGCAAAGGCCAAGGGCGATACTGCCGCGCTGTGCCCGCTCTATATCCGCGTAGTCGACATATTGGCGCTCGAAGACAAGCGCCGGCTCGACCGCTGGGCACGGATCGAGCCGCTCTATCGCGCTGAAGCAGCGGCAGCGGGCATCGATTTGAGCCGCTGATCCATCCCCCTTCGACAAAGGCCGCGTGCGGTCCTAAAGGTCGCTTATGAGCGATTCCGCCGACGATGACATGCCGATGATGGGGCTGGGCCTCGACGCGCCTGTGCAGCCCAAAAGCGGTGCAACCGGGGCTGCCTATCGCGTGCTGGCGCGCAAATATCGACCGCAGACCTTTGCCGAATTGATCGGGCAGGATGCGATGGTCACGACGCTGGCGAACGCCATAGCCCGCGACAGGCTGGCGCATGCGTTTCTGATGACTGGGGTGCGGGGCGTTGGCAAAACGTCAACCGCGCGGCTGATTGCCAAAGCACTAAACTGCATTGGCCCTGATGGGCAGGGCGGGCCAACGATCGATCCGTGCGGAGCATGCGAGCCGTGCCGCGCCATTGCCGAGGGGCGGCACATCGATGTCATCGAAATGGACGCGGCGTCAAACACCGGCGTGGACGATGTGCGCGAGATTATCGAGGCGGTGCGTTATGCTGCCGTGTCGGCGCGCTACAAAATTTACATCGTCGACGAAGTGCATATGCTGTCGAAGAATGCCTTCAACGCGCTGTTGAAAACGCTCGAGGAACCGCCGCCACACGTCAAATTCCTGTTCGCGACGACCGAAGTGCAAAAGGTGCCAGTGACGGTGCTGTCGCGCTGCCAACGCTTCGATCTGCGCCGCATCACCCCCGCGATGTTGTTCGATCATTTCGCGGCGATTTTGGCTAAGGAAGGTGTCGAGGCCGAGCCGCCCGCTATCTGGTTGATTGCCAATGCTGCCGAAGGTTCGGTGCGCGACGGGCTGTCGATTCTCGATCAGGCAATTGCCCATGCCGACTTGGAAAGCGGTGGTCGGGTTACCGCGCAGCAGGTGCGCGCGATGCTGGGGTTGTCCGACCGGTCAGGCATTTTTAACTTGCTGGGCGCGGTGCTGGCGGGCGATGCTGGCGCAGCGATTGATCAGGCACGCCAGCACTATGCGCTGGGGATTGAGCCCATCGCGCTCGTGCGCGGCATGATGGATTTGGTGCATGCAGTCACGCTGGTAAAGGTTTCGCGGCACGAGGACACGGGACTGCCCGACGAAGACCGCACGCGCATGGGCGACTGGGCGGACCGGTTGGCGCACGGCCAGCTCCACCGTCTGTGGCAGCTTCTGACCCGCGGCCATGACGAAGTGCTGCGGGCCAATACGCCGCTCGATCATCTGGAAATGTTGTTGCTACGGATCGTGCATGCGGCCGCGATGCCCGATCCCGGCGAGCTTGCGAAAATGCTGGCAAACGGTGTGCCGACACCGGCATCTGCGATCGTGGCACCGGCACCCGCCGTTGCCGAGGGGCCGCGTGACGCCGCCGCCATCCATGCGCTTCTCGAGGCGGCGCAGCGTCATCGGCTTGCGGTGCAATTTCATGACCATGGCCGCGTAATTGCGCTGGGGGACAATGTGCTGACACTGGCGCGCGCACCAGGCATCGACGATGGCGCCGCGCGCGAACTGGCCGATGCGCTGCACGCAGCGACCAGCCAGCGTTGGCGTGTAGAATTAGCCGACGGTGAGGGCGCGTCCAGTCTTGGCGAGACCAAAGCTGCCGCGCTGCGGGATAGCGATAGCGCTATCCGCGAACTGCCGGTGGTCAAGGCAGCACTTGCGGCATTTCCAGCAGCGCGCATCCTCCCCCCCGAAACAGAAAGCAGGAAGGCATCATGAATTCGTTCGAGGAAATGATGAAAGCGGCGCAGCAGGCCGCGGCCAACGTGCAGGCGCAAATGGCCGAAGCACAGGCAAAGCTCGACAGCGTCGAAGTGGAAGGCGTGTCGGGCGGCGGATTGGTGCGCATCCGTGCTTCGGCCAAAGGACGCATCATCGCCATCAGCATCGACGACAGCCTGATAGTTGCCGAAGAGAAACAGATGTTAGAGGATCTGCTGGCTGCAGCGTTCAACGATGCGCGCGAAAAGGCCGACGCGGCGAGCGGTGAAGAGCTGGGCAAGGCGACGGCGGGACTGCAATTGCCCCCTGGTTTCAAGCTGCCGTTTTGAAGCACAGGTGCGA
>VFQM010003041.1_pt1 | contig 11335 bp, 9 predicted proteins | sample 3512391 | NCBI WGS metagenome assembly VFQM01 (sample SAMN10412369, study PRJNA504923) | tailings metagenome | isolation source: Replicate 1 from Balatoc abandoned mine | place: Philippines
AATTCGATGCCCGTTTCGGCCCGCGCGGCGCGCAAGGTGTGCCGCTCACGCCAGGACGCTCGATCGCGGTCGACCCGCTGAGCATTCCCTACGGCACCCCGGTGTGGCTGGCCACGCAGGGCGCGGCGCTCAACACGCAGCGGCTGGTGCTGGCCCAGGACACGGGGGGTGCCATCGTGGGCGCGGTGCGCGCCGACCTGTTCACCGGCTGGGGGGGATGGAACGACGAGCCCTACCGCCTGGCGGCCATGCTCAAGCAGCCGCTGCAGATGTGGGTCTTGTGGCCGAAATGAACTGGGGTGGCGCGTTCAGAGCGCGCTGAGTTCGATCTGCACCGGCCAGCCCACGCTGCCCGTGGCCTGTGACGGACCGAAATCGAAACGGTGTTCCAGCGCGACCTGGTGACGACCCTGCCGCTCGGCGCACACGCGATATCCGTCGGACGTGCGCTGCACCCGCGCTGGAGAGCCGACGGATTGCACGGTCCAGTCGCGCACCCCGCTCATGGTCAGGCGCAGCGTCGCGCAGAAGCCGTGGCGCAAGGTGGTCTGAACGTCCAGTTGCTGTTGCACGGCAGTGCCGCTGAGCGGTACCGCCGCCGGGTGGCGGTTGTCACGCAGCTGCAGCAGCGCGGGGATTTCCACGCGCAGCCGGATCGACGCGTTGGCCGAGGGTTGCGGTCCGCTCGCGTTGCGTGACTCCGCCAGCGCCATGACCGGCAGGCACAGGGCGAGGACAAGCGGCAGCAGGCGGTGAGCCAGCGGGTTCATGCCCCTTTATCGGCATTCGCCCGACCGACTTGAAACCAAAAACCATGATGCCGTTCGGGTTGATTCCGCGCCTGCTCACTCGGGCCGTTGCACTGGCAATTGCACCCGTATCGTCTCGCGCAGGCGCACATCGATGCGGGCCTGGCCGTCATCGACCACGTTCCAGGGCAACGGCAGCGTTTCGTTGCGCAAGGTCACGCTGCGCGCACCGGTGGCTACCGATGGAAAATCGAAGCGCCCCTGGTTGTCGGTACGCACGGCGTATCGGTTGTCCAGGTAGATGGTGACGCCTGGCACGCCCTGCTCGCTGGCTTCCTGCACACCGTTGCGGTTGGCGTCGAAGAACACGATGCCCTCCACGCGACCGCTGCCCGCACCCGCCCCGCCACCCAGCGGCACGTCGCGACTGCCGGCCTCGAACTGATAGCGCAACAGCACCAGATAGCTGCGGTCGGCGGTGCTGGCAAGCAGCGCGTTGACCACCAGCGGGTCGAGCGACGTGGCCAGGCGCGGGCGACCCAGCACACGGGTGAATGTGCCCTCCAGGCTCCAGCGCTGGGTCAGACGCCATTGGGCGGTGAAGGACAGGTTGTGCGAGTTGCGCCCGTCGCTGCCGCGTTCGCTGGCCAGGCTGCCGAAGAGGTTGCCGCGATTGCCGAGGCGCCCGTTCAGGCTCACAGCGGCCTTGAGCAGCGTGTCGCCTGGCAGGCCGTTCGAGGGGTCGGCGCTTTCGACCACCGCCCCCAGGGACGTGGACAGCGACCAGCCGAGCGGCATGCGCCAGTCCTGGTCGTAGCTGAGTTCGGTGTTGTCGGGACGTCCCAGGCCGAAGCTGTGCTCCAGCCGCAGGCCGGCCTGCCCCTGGCCATTGACGAATCGCCAATCGACGTATGCGGAGCCTGCCCGCCCACTGAATTCGCGCCAGGCGAGGCCGCTGCCCAGGCTGCTGTCGCGCGAGAGGCGCCAGCGGCCATTGAGCGTGGCGTAGTGCCCCCAGTTGCGGCCAGGGCGCAAGGAGCGCAAGAGATCAAGCGACCCGTCGAGCGTCCATTGCCGCTGGCGCCACAGCCCGCGCAGGTAGCCACCTTCGAGGTCGCTTGCCATCGGCAGTTCGGTCCAGCGCAGGTCGGTGTCCAGGCGGTACACGCCAGCGCCCCAACGCACGGGCTGGTCGTCCCATTCGGTGTCCACCCAAAAGCCGTTGCGGGTGGTGCCCTGCGCTCGGCTTTGCATCCACTGGCCTTGAGCGTGCCATCCGTTGCCGGCCTGGCGCAGGCCGAGCAGCGTGGCATCGGCGTCGAGGCGACTCACGCTGCCGCTTATGGCACCCGGGGTGATGCCGCGCGCGCGCTCGTGCTGCATGGCCACCACAAGTCCCTGTTCACCCCCCGGTGCGGCCGACCACTCACCGCCCAGGCGCGTGCGGGTGCCGGGCAAGCGCTCGAAGCGCGTGTCGGGATAGATGCTGAGCTGTCCCGGGTCGCCCACGGTGGCCTGAAACGCCCAACCGCCCTGGGGTTGGCCCCAGTCGGCACTCAAGCCGCGCAGGATGGGCGAGGGCACGAAGACGCGCGAGGGGCGTCGGAACAGCCCCGGAGACGGCGCGGTGATCAGCCCCAACTCGTGGTTGGCCAGCCAGCCCCCTTCGATCGGCATGCCTCGTTGACGCAAGGTGAACGTGCCACCGCCGCCGTGCAGGTCACCGTTGGCGTCGAGGGACATGCTGCCGTGGTTGGGGGTTTCGATCTGGCCGTAGAGCGCGGTGCCCCAGCGGGTCTGCACATCGCCCTGCAGGTTGCGCGACGCGGCGCGCAAGTCCCAGCGCAGGTAGCGGGGCCAGCCGCTGTCGTCGTAGGCCGCCTGTGGTACAGATTCTTCCTGGGTGATGCCTTCGATCACGCGGTCCACATACGGGGCGGGCTCGGGCGCCTGGGCAGCCGCGGGACCGACCAGCAGACTGACTGATGCCAGCAAAGCCTGCGGCCAGCGGGTGCCGCACAGGTTCATGGCGCAAAGGTCAGGTCGATCGGCAGACGCTGGTCACCCCACTCAAGGCGTCCTTGCACGCGCAACGGGAAGCGCGGTTTCACAGCATCGGGTCGCTCCTGATCGAGCACGATGAGTTCGATGTTGCGGACTTCGCCGGGCAGCACGGGTAGGTCCCGCGGGGCGAGTTCGTAGCGTCGATCATCGGCATCGCGCCCGTCAAGAAAGCCCTCCAGACGGCCATGCGCCTGGCCCTGGTTGCGAACGATCAACGCGGGCACTTTCCTGCTGCCGTCGGATTCGGTGCGGTGTTCCACCAGCGCAAGCTGTGGCTTGGCACCACCAACGTTCGCATAGACGATCACGCCGATGCGGCCCGACACCGGCATGTTCAGCCCGCCGGAGACGGCTGCGGGATCGAGGCCTTCCATCATGATGGCGAAGCGGCATTCGCGCACCGGCGCATCGGCGGGGGCCTGCACCTCGAAGCGGTAGCGGTAGCGATCGCCCGGGCCCAGGGTGAGCTCACGGCGTTCGATGGCCACCCAGGGTCGGCAGCTTTTCGGCACCAGTTCCTGCGAGAACTCCACGGTGCCGTTGGCGCTGAGGCTCCAGTCCACCGTGTAGAAGCGGTAACGCCCGGGCTGGTTGCCGGCATGCTGGATCTCGATCACCTGGCGCTGGGTCTGGCCGGGCTGCATCTGCATGAGCACGCGTGGGGGCGACACATAGGCAGCAAAGCCCTGGGCGATGGCCAAGGCGGGCGCGGTCACGAGGCACAGGGCAAGCGCGCGGGCGAGCCAGCGCGCTGCACGACAGGACTCACTGCTCATCGAGTTCGTAGGTGAATTGCAGGCGGCGCCGATCGGTCATCCAGCGACCATCCGTGCGCAGGTCAATGGTGAGGCGCTCTTCCATGAGTGGTTGCGTGATGGTGCCGGCAAAAATCAGGCTGCGATCGCCCGAGACGACCTCGCCGTCGAGCATGCGCCCGCGTTGCGTGCGCCACACCGCGCGCACATCGGGCCCACTGTCGCGCGCCAGGCGCATGTGGATGCGCGCCGGGCGTCCCACCCAGGCGGCGGTGTTCAGGCGCAGGTCCACCACCACGGTCATCACCACGTCGTGGTCGCTACCGCGGCCAGGCAGGGGCGAGCGCCATTGCATCTGGCGCTGACTGCTCACCACCTGGCTCGCGCTGTCGTCAAGAAGCACAACCTCGGCCGCAGCCGGCATGCACAAGGCCAGCAACAACGAGAACAGGCCGAAGCGCGTCATGGCACCACCAGCGAGAACCGCAGGGTGCCGGTGTAGGTGCCGGCGCCGCGGACGGCGGTGTTGGCATAGAAGAACGTGAGGCAGTTCTCGACCCAGGTGTTGCGTGTCACCGTGCGCAATGTCTGCAGACCCGCACCGATGGAAGCTACGTTGGGGATGTCGGCGTTGGAATTGCCCAGCGCGGTGCTCGTCCAGGAGAGTTCACCAATGGGAATGGTGTCGCCGTTGAGGCCGCCAAGGAGTGCTGCCGGTGCCTCGAGCCGCAACTGCGCGTTGTCGAAATTGTTGTTGGGTGTGCGCCATGAAGCGCCCACATACACCTGGTGCTGAGACGGCTGGCACACGGTGTAGCCGTCGTAGGGACTGCTGGCCTGGGTGCTGTTGCTGTTCAAGCGAAGTGCCGTGCCGTTGCCCACGCTGTTGACGGGCACCGTCAGGCTCACGGTATTGACCGTGGCGCTGTCCATGCCCACTTGCAGAAACAGGCGGCGCGGGCCGCTGTCGATGTCCAGCACCCAGGCCGATGCCGCGGCGGGCAGCAGTGCCAGCGTCAGGGTGGCTGTCGTCAACAGTTGGCGGTGTGCGTGTGCGGCGGACATCGGGGCAGGCCGGAATCAGTGGAACGGGGCGACTGAAAACAGCAAGAGCGGCGTTGCCATGGGGCGAACTGCCGCTGCGTGGAAGGCCGCCCCGCAGAGACTCTGCAGTGGCGGCCCGCAAAGGGGCGCTTCAGGGTGCCGAGGCGGTGTAAGTCACGGTGGCGGTATAGGTGCCAGCGGCGCGCGACGTGTTGTGGTTGTAGGTGTAGGCCCAGGTGCCGCTGCGGTTGATCACGGCGGTGCCGACGTTGGGCGCCACGGGCAGGGAGCCGCCGAATGCCGGGTGGGCCAGATCGCCGGTGGTGGTGACCGACAGGTCGGTCAACGGGATGTTGTTCGTGCCGTCGCTCAGGTTGCCACCGGAGGCCTCCAGGTCGACGCTGCCGACGTTGGAGCGCAGCGCCACGGTGACGGGGCTGCCCGAGGTGGCGTTCACGGCGCCGCCGGTGGTGGCCTGGGTCTCGTTGAGCACGAAGGACACGGTGTCGACGTTGTTGGTGCCGGTGGTGCCCACCTGCAACGAAATGAAGCGCGGGATGGTGATGCTGACGTTCAAGCGGGCCGAGGCGCCTGCGCCACCCGCGTTGGCTGCAGCGTTGGTGGCAACGTTCGATTCGGCCTGGGCCAGCAGCGGCGCCGTCAGGGCCAGCGCCAGGGTGGATTTCAGGAGCAGAGACTTGTTCACGACGATTCCTTCGGTTGGCGGTCGGGATGCAGATGAGTACTTTCGGACTTACTACATCTGTGCAGCAAGTGGTGCGATGGTAGGTAGATGCACCATTTGTGACAAGTCATGAGAGTTGAAAAAGTCACATTTTTCAAGCACTTGACGCGTATTTGTGACTTAGCGGTCGAAATGAATGCACCAATGGAGGGGCGCCGCGCTCAAGTTTTCCGTCTGTCTGCCGTGTGCATACCTTTGTCTGCCAGCCAGTGAGTCAAAGGCAGTGCTGCGTCGGCCTTGACCTCGCCCAGCGAGAAACTGGTGTGCAGGTCCTTCACGTTGGGCAGGTTGAGCAGCACCTCGCGAGCGAAGGTGCTGAAGTGGTGCAGGTCGCGGCTGACCACCTGCAGCTCGAAGGTGCCCGAGCCGCTGATGTAGTGGCACGACACCACCTCGGGAATGGCGCGGATGGCTTGCTCCATCTGGCGCGTCACATCGCCGCTGTTGCGGTCGGCGTCCAGGCGCACGAAGGCCAGCACGCCCAGGCCGAGCTTGTCGCGGTCGAGCACGGCACGGTAGCCCTTGATGTAGCCCCCTTCCTCCAGGGCGCGCACGCGCCGCCAGCAGGGCGCGGCCGACAGGCCGACGCGCTGGGCGAGCTCGGCGTTGGTCAGTCGGCCGTCGCTTTGCAGCTCTTGCAGGATGGCGAGGTCGAATCTGTCGAGCGTTTCCATGAATACCCCGTTCGAGAAAGAAGATTTCTCGATGATCGGTAAACCGGGCATGAAACGCAAACACCTGTCGTCGAGTCGGACATACACTGCGCGGCAGACTGGAGAGCTATCCCTACCCGGTCGGCCGATGGGTGCCCACAAGGCGCTCCACCCCCCCACAGGAGACACACAACATGAACGCGCCGCTGCCCGAGCACATCCGACAAGCCCTCGAAACCGTCACCCTGGACGACAAATATGCGCTGGAACACGGGCGTGCCTTCATGAGCGGCGTGCAAGCCCTGGTGAAGCTGCCCATGCTGCAACGCCAGCGCGATGCGCTGCAGGGCAAGAACACCGCCGGGTTCGTGAGCGGCTACCGCGGTTCACCCCTGGGCGGGTACGACCAGTCGCTGCAAAAAGCCGCGCCCTACCTCAAGCAGCAGAACATCGTGTTCCAGCCGGGCGTGAACGAGGAGCTCGCGGCCACGGCCATCTGGGGCACGCAGCAACTGGGTTTTGCACCGCCCGGCACCAACCGCTTCGACGGCGTGTTCGGCATCTGGTACGGCAAGGGCCCTGGCGTGGACCGCTGCTCCGACGTGTTCAAGCACGCCAACATGGCCGGCACCAGCCCCTGGGGCGGCGTGATCGCGGTGGCCGGCGACGACCACGTGGCCAAGAGCTCCACCGCCGCGCACCAGAGCGACCACATCTTCAAGGCCTGCGGCCTGCCGGTGTTCTTCCCGGCCAGCGTGCAGGAGATCCTCGATCTCGGCCTGCACGCCTTCGCCATGAGCCGCTTCAGTGGCGTGTGGGCCGGCATGAAGACGATCCAGGAGATCGTCGAGTCCAGTGCCACCGCGCTGATCGATCCCGAGCGCGTGGAGATCGTGATTCCCGAGTTCGAGATGCCGCCCGGCGGCCTGCACATCCGCTGGCCCGACCATGCGCTGGAGCAGGAGGCGCGCCTGTTCGACCACAAGTGGTACGCGGCGCTGGCCTACGTGCGGGCCAACAAGCTCAACCACAACGTGATCGCCGGCCCGAACGACCGCTTCGGCGTGATTGCCAGCGGCAAGGCCTACAACGACACGCGTCAGGCGCTGATCGACCTCGGCCTGGATGACGCCACCTGCCGCCGCATCGGCCTGCGCCTGCACAAGGTGGCGGTGGTGTGGCCGCTGGAGGCGCAGATCACACGCGAGTTCGCCACCGGCCTGCGCGAAATCCTGGTGGTGGAAGAGAAGCGCCAGGTCATCGAGTACCAGCTCAAGGAGGAGCTCTACAACTGGCGCCCCGACGTGCGTCCCAACGTGCTCGGCAAGTTCGAGGAAGAAGAGGGCGATTACAGCGGCGGCGAATGGTCGCGCCCCAATCCGAGCGCCAACACGCTGCTGCGCGCCAAGGCCGACCTCAACCCGGCGCTGATTGCGCGCGCCATTGCCAAACGTCTCAAGAAGCTCGGCAACATCCCCGAGGACGTGATGGCGCGCATCGACGCGCAACTGGCCATCTTGGACGCGCAGGAGCGCTCGCTGCAGACGCTGCTGACGCAGGGCGTACCGGGTGCGGAGCGCCAGCCCTGGTTCTGCTCCGGCTGCCCGCACAACACCAGCACCAAGGTGCCCGAGGGTTCGCGTGCCATGGCCGGCATCGGCTGCCACTTCATGAGCATCTGGATGGACCGCGCCACCGTCGGCTTCACGCAAATGGGTGGTGAGGGCGTGCCCTGGATGGGCCAGCAGCCTTTCAGCACCGACCAGCACATGTTCGCCAACCTGGGCGACGGCACCTACTTCCACAGCGGCATCCTGGCCGTACGCCAGAGCATCGCCGCGGGCGTGAACATCACCTACAAGATCCTCTACAACGACGCCGTGGCCATGACGGGTGGTCAGCAGGTGGGCGAGCGCCCCGAGGGCCACAGCGTGGTGCAGATCGCGCAGAGCATGCGCGCCGAGGGGGTGAAGAAGATCACCATCGTGACCGACGAGCCCGAGAAATACGCAGGCGTCAGCGGCATTCCCGAGGGCATTGCCATCCAGCACCGCGACACGCTGGACGCGGTGCAGCGCGAATTCCGCGAGATCGCCGGCACCACAGTGATCATCTATGACCAGACCTGCGCCACCGAGAAGCGCCGCCGCCGCAAGCGCGGCACCATGGCCGAGCCGAACCAGCGCGTGGTCATCAACGAGCTGGTGTGCGAGGGCTGCGGCGATTGTGGCGAGCAATCGAACTGCCTGTCGGTCGAGCCGCTGGAGACCGAATTCGGTCGCAAGCGGCAGATCAACCAGAGCACCTGCAACAAGGATTTCTCCTGCGTGAAAGGTTTCTGCCCGAGCTTCGTCACCGTCGAAGGCGGCCAGTTGCGCAAGAAGAAAGGCGCGGCCAAGGCCGAGTGGACGGGTGGCGCGCTGCCGCACCCCACGCTGCCCGCACTCGGCGGTGACGCGTGGGGCATCATCGTCGCGGGCGTCGGCGGTACCGGCGTCATCACCATCGGCCAGCTGCTCGGCGTGGCCGCGCACCTGGAGGGCAAGGGCATCGTCACGCAGGACGCGGCGGGCCTGGCGCAAAAGGGCGGCGCCACCTGGAGCCACGTGCTCATCGGCGCCACGCAGGACGACATCCGCACCACGCGCGTTTCGGCCGCCTCGGCCGACCTCGTGATCGGCTGCGACCCGATCGTCGCAGCCAACAAGGAGACCTGGCAGCGCCTGCGCGACGGTCGCACCCACGTGGCGCTCAACAGCAGCGCCACGCCCACGGCCGCCTTCGTGCACAACCCCGACTGGCTCAACCCCGCGCAGGCCTGCGTGGACACGCTGGTCAACCACCTGGGCGCCGGCGCGATCGGCGTGATCGACGCCGAAACCGTGGCCACACGACTGCTGGGCGACAGTCTCTACACCAACCCGCTGATGCTGGGTTACGCGTGGCAGAAGGGCTGGATCCCGCTGGGCCAGGCCGCGCTGATGCGCGCCATCGAACTCAACGCGGTGGCGGTGGAGCAAAACAAGGCCGCCTTCGAATGGGGTCGTCGCGCCGCGCACGACCCGCAGGCCGTGCTGGCCGCCTGCGGCCTGGGGCAGCCCGCCGCGCAGGTGATCCAGTTCAAGAAGCGCGAAAGCCTGGACGACATCGTGGCGCGCCGCGTGGACTTCCTGACCGGCTATCAGAACGCCGGCTACGCACAGCGCTACCACGAGGTCGTGGAACGCGTGCGCGCGGCCGAGGCGCCGCTGGGCAAGACGGCGCTCACCGAGGCGGTGGCGCGCAACCTGTTCAAACTCATGGCCTACAAGGACGAGTACGAGGTGGCCCGTCTGCACACCGACCCGAGCTTCCACGAGAAGATTTCGGCGCAGTTCGAGGGCGACTTCTCCCTCAAGGTGCACCTGGCGCCGCCCATGCTGGCAAAAAAGAACGAGCGCGGCGAACTCGTCAAGCGCCCGTACGGGCCGTTCATGTTCACCGCCTTCCGGTGGCTGGCCAGGTTCAAGGGCCTGCGCGGTACGGCACTCGATCTCTTCGGCCGCACCGAGGAGCGACGCATGGAGCGCGCGCTGATCGAGCAGTACCGCGCCGACGTCGACGCCTTGCTGGGCGCCCTGGACGCCGAGCGCCACGCCCTCGCTTTGGATATTGCCCGCGTGCCGGAGCAGATCAAGGGCTTCGGCCACGTGAAGGAACGCAACGCCAAGGCGGCCGCGGCACGCCGCGAGGCGCTGTGGGCGCGCTGGCACGGCGGTGAGGCCGCGCCGCAGCGGCAGGCGGCCTGAGCCGCGGGGAAACACCCGCGGCATACAATCCCGGGCTGTTTTTTGACTCTGCTGGAGACTGCCCGTGTTGATTTCCCCCGCCTACGCCCAAGCCGCTGCCGGTGGCACCGAGTCCACCCTGCTCGGCCTGCTGCCGCTGGTGCTGATGTTCGTGGTGCTGTACTTCGTGATGATCCGTCCGCAGCTCAAGCGCCAGAAGGAGCATCGCGCGATGGTCGACGCCCTGGCCAAGGGCGACGAGATCGTCTCGGCCGGTGGCATCCTCGGTAAGGTGTCGAAGATCGGTGACACCTACATCGGCGTGGAACTTGCCGATGGCCTGGAGGTCCAGATGCAACGCACCGCTGTCGTGCAGGTGCTGCCCAAAGGCACGGTGAAGTAAAGCCCACCCCCGCACGGGCCGGCTGATGCCGGCCCGTTCCCCCTTCAAGGGGGCAACGCGGACGGACCGGCAGAGCCGGATCCTTCGCGTTCTCGACTTGCAAGACCCTCGCGCCGGACCCGCCATGAACCGATACCCGTTGTGGAAGTACGCGATCATCGTGATCGCTTTGCTGGTGGGGGCGATCTATGCGCTGCCCAACCTGTTCGGCGAAGCGCCGGCGGTGCAGGTGTCGGCGGGCAAGGCCACGGTGCGGGTCGATACCGGCACGGTGACGCGCGTCGAGCAGGCGCTTGCGGCCGCGTCCATCACGCCGAGCACGCTGTCGCTCGAGGGCGCTTCGGTGCGCGTTCGCTTCGAGGACACCGACACGCAGCTCAAGGCGCGCGACGCCATCGACAAGGCGCTTAACCCCGACCCGAACGACCCCGGCCACGTGGTGGCCCTCAATCTGGTGCCGCGCACCCCTGCCTGGCTGGCTGCGCTGGGTGCGCGCCCGATGTACCTGGGTCTGGACCTGCGGGGCGGCGTGCACTTCATGCTGCAGGTGGACATGCAGGCCGCGCTGGAGCGCCGCGCCGACGTGCTCGCCACCGACCTGCGCACAGCCCTGCGCGAGAAGAACATCCGCCACGGCGGCATCGCGCGCAACGGCCAGACCATCGAGCTGCGTGTTCGCGACGAAGCCACGCGCAACGCCGTGTTCGACCTCGTGCAGGCGCAGTTCGCCGAGCTGCAGCTGGCCGAGGCTGCCGAGGGCGGCGACACGCGCATCACGGCGACCATCCGGCCCGAGGCCGCACGCTCCGTTCAAGACCAGGCGCTCAAGCAGAACATCACCACGCTGAACAACCGCATCAACGAACTCGGCGTGGCCGAACCCGTGATCCAGCAGCAGGGCGCCGACCGCATCGTGGTGCAGTTGCCGGGCGTTCAGGACACCGCCAAGGCCAAGGACATCCTGGGCCGCACCGCCACGCTGGAAGTGCGCCTGGTCGATGAGAGCACCGAGGGGCTGGCGGCCGAGCGCGGCACCGGCCCGGTGCCCTTCGGCTCCGAGCGCTACCTCGAGCGCAGCGGTCGCGCCGTCATCGTCAAGCGCGAGGTGCTGCTGACCGGCGAAAACCTCACCGACGCGCAGGCCGGCTTCGACGG
>VFQM010003042.1_pt1 | contig 11334 bp, 11 predicted proteins | sample 3512391 | NCBI WGS metagenome assembly VFQM01 (sample SAMN10412369, study PRJNA504923) | tailings metagenome | isolation source: Replicate 1 from Balatoc abandoned mine | place: Philippines
GTGCAGGGCGCCCGTGCGCTGCCGACGGCCACGCCAAGCCTGAACTGGACTGCGGACGCAAGATCGTCGGGCCCCGTGCCCGGGCGCGAGCACGCGCCGGCGGCGTTGGCCTTCCTCGACGGACACTCCTCCCGAGCCCCACCGGCCCTCGGTTGAGTTGAGCGCTGCGCCCCCCGTGAGGCGCGGCGGCATTTCGCAGTGTCAGGCGGCGGTCCGCCTGTCCATTCCCCGAATCATTTGAACGTTATGGCTCGCCATCAGTTGGCGTTCCGCGCGGCGTTGCTTGCCGCGACAATCTTCCTGCCGTCTGCGATTCTCCGCGCCCAGGCGCCGGTGGTGGTTGGCCGCGTCTTCGACGAGGCCACGGGTGGCGCGCTCGCGGCCGCGAGCGTCCGCCTGGTGGAGCTGCACCGCGAGGCCCGCAGCCACGAGGACGGCACCTTCTCGCTGGGGGCCGTGCCGCCCGGCGAGTACCGGCTGAGCCTGCAGCGCATCGGCTACCGCAGCGTCGTGCGCAACATCAGCGTGCGCTCCGGAATGGACTCGCTGCGCATCGGGATGACGGCGTCGCCGCTGCAGCTCGGCGCGACCGTCGTGACGGGGCAGGTGTCGGAGCGCGGCGCCGCGGATGCGATCAGCCCGACGAACGTGCTCTCGGATTCCAAATTGGATCGCGCGCTGGACGGCACGGTGGCCGCGACGATTCGCGGCACGCCGGGCGTGGCGATGGCGTCGATGGGTCCCGCGACGGGCCGGCCGGTCATCCGCGGCTTGAGCGGCGACCGCGTGCTGATGCTCGAGGACGGCCAGCGCCCGGGCGACCTCTCGAGCTCGTCGATGGATCACGCGGTGGCGGTCGAGGCCCTGACGGCACGTCGGATGGAAGTCGTGCGCGGCCCGATGTCGCTGCTGTATGGCTCGAGTGCGCTCGGCGGCGTGGTAAACGTGATCCGTCAGGAAGTGCCCGCCACCGAGGTGGACCATCTGCACGGCGGAATGAGCGTGCAGGCCAGCTCGGTGAACGACGGCGGCACGATCGGCGGCTATGCGGAGCTGCCGCTGATGGGCTTCGCCGTGCGCGCCGAGGGCAGCGGCCGATTGGCGGGCGATATGCGCACGCCAGTGGGGCGCCTCGTGAACACCGGCGTCACGAGCGCCGGTGCCGCGCTCGGCGTCTCGAAGGTCGGCGATTGGGGCTACAGCGGCCTCAGCTATCGCTTCTATGGAAACGAGTACGGCATTCCCGGCGGCTTCGTCGGGGCGCATCCCGGCGGCGTGGACATCCGGATGTTCCGGCACACGCTGCGCAGCGAGACGGATTGGCATCCGCGCAGCGGGCGCTTCGAGAGCGTGAAGGCCACGGCGATGTTCACTGCGTACGATCACGACGAGATCACGGCCAGCGGCAACGTGGGCACGAGCTTCACGCAGTTGATGAGCGCCTTCGAGGTGGTCGCGCGGCATCGGCACGCAGGGCCGGCCGAGGGCGGCGTGGTGGGCTTCCGCGCGCAGTACCGCGACGTGGACCCGTCGGGCGCGATCCGCGCGACGCGCACGGCGGATTGGTCGCTGGCCGGTTTCGTGGTGGAGGAGTTCGGCAGCGGTCCGCTGCGTGCGCAGGCGGGCCTGCGCTACGACCTCGCGCGCTACGTGCCGCTGGAGTCGCGCAACATCGTCGTGCAGGATGACACGCTGCCGGTGGTGCCGCGCACCTTCGGCTCGCTCAGCGGCTCCGTCGGCGCCATCTACAGCTGGACGAACGGGCTCCGGCTCGGTGCCAGCGTGAGCCGCTCGTTCCGCACACCGGACTTCAACGAACTCTACTCCGACGGTCCGCATCTCGCGGCGTACTCCTACGACGTGGGCGATCCGCGGAACCGCGAGGAGACAGGGCTCGGCGCCGATGTCTTCGTGCGGATCGACCGCACACGCCTCCGCGGCGAGGTCGCGGCCTTCGTGAACCGGATGCGGGGCTATCTGTTCCCGCGCAACACCGGCGAGCTCGGTCGCGTGGGGGAGCGCTGGAAGTTCCAGTACACCAACGAGAACGCCACGCTCGTCGGCGCCGAGGGCGAAGTCGAAGTCACGCTCGCCGAGCATCTGATCCTCGAGGCGACGGCGAGCTACGTGCGCGGCACCATCTCCGGCGCGCGCGACACGATTCCCGGCACCGGCGGCGAGCCGGATCGCGTGGAGTCGCGCTACCTGCCGCTGATGCCGCCGCTCAACGGACGCCTCGGACTCCGGCACGAGACCGTGAACTGGAGCTACGGCGCCGGGCTGCGGCTCGCCGCGCGCCAGGCGCTGCTGGGCGACTTCGAGACCGAGACGGCCAGCTACGCGACGATGGACTTGAGCGTCGGCCGACGCTTCGTGCTCGGCTCGCGCCTGCACAGCCTTACGCTGCGCGTGGACAACCTGCTTGACGCCGAGATCCGCGAGCACCTCTCGCGGACCAAGGAGATCATCCCCGACGCGGGCCGCAATGTGGCCCTGCTGTATCGGGTGCAGTTCTGATGTGCCTGTCCTTTTCCCTGGCGGGCCGCGTGCCCGCCGCATTCACCCGCAACACGGAGAGTCTCTAAATGATGCGTCAGTTCCGAAATGCCCGTCGTTTCGCCGTCCTCGCCGCCACGATGCTCGCCGTCTCGGCCTGCAGCTCGAGCGAGGACGACCACGAGGTCGACGTCGACCGGATGCGGATTACGGTCGGTGCCCAGGTGATTATGGTCAACTCGACCGGTGCCGTGACGGGCGGTCCGATCACGCTCAACTCCGGCGCGGCCACGAACGTGACGGTGGAGTTCCTCACGCCGGAGATGACGGATGCGCTCGGCGAGCACGCCGACGACTTCCAGGCGAACGTGACCACGCCGGCGGGCATCGCCTTCACGCGCACGGGGCCGTTCGCCGGCACGCTGACGGGTTCGGTGGCCGGCTCGTCGAACATCGCCTTCGAGCTCTTCCACATCGAGGAGAACCACGAAGACTTCGGGCCGTTCAACGTCCCGGTGACGGTGGTCGCGCCGACGGTCGTGGTGAAGTAAGTCAGGCCAAGCTGCGAAACGGGGGTTGGCGCATCGGCGCCAACCCCCGTTGTCGTACCGACGATTCAGCGCCGTTGTGCGCGCCGCCAGTCGAGCGGGTCCACGGCGCGACCGCCGTTGGGGCGGATCTCGAAGTGTAGGCGCGGCGGCATATCGGGGTCGGACATCCCGACCGTGCCGATGGTCTGGCCCTTGGTGACCTTGTCGCCGCGGCGGGCGTGGATCTCCTGCAGCGAGGCGTACATCGAATACGCGCCGCCGCCGTGCTGCACGAGCATCGTGAGGCCGTAGGTGCCGGCGGGTTCGGCGAACACCACTTCCCCGTCGGCGATCACCTTCACCGGCGTGCCGGCAGGCGCGGCGATGCCGATGCCGTTCCAGGTGATGCTGGTGTTGTTGGGGTTCACCACGCGGCCGTAGCGATAGATGATGCTGCCCTCGACCGGCCAGTCGAGGCGGCCGAGGTCGGCGGTGGTGAGCGCGCTGGCCCGCGGCGCGGCGCCGCTGCGTGCGGCGGCGGCCTCGGCACGGCGGCGCGACTCCTCGAGCGCCGTGATCACGTTCGCGAGGCGCTGCTCGTCGCGGGCGATCTGCTGCAGCCGCTGCTGCGCGGCGCGCTGCTGCGCCTCGATCTGCGCCAGCGTGCGGCCGCGCTGCAGCTCCAGCCGACGCAGGCGCGCTTCTTCCTCGGCCTTCTCGCGCCGGTTGGACTCGACGTCGCCCTGCAGGCGCACGAGCAACGTGCGCTGCTCGGCGATCTGCCGGTTCAGTTGCTCCACGCGCTGCACCAGCGCCTGGTCGCGTTGCGCCACGAGATGCAGGTACTTGTAGCGCGCGACCAGCGAGCCGAAGCTCTCGGCCGAGAGCAGGGCCTCGAGCGCGTAGAGCGGCCCGCGCTTGTAGATCTCCTGCACGCGCTTGCGCAGCACGGCGCGCTTGATGACGAGTTCGTCCTGTGTGCGCACCAACGAGGCGTTGATGTTGTCCACTTCGTTGTAGAGCGTCCCGAGCTGCGCGTCGAGCGAGCGCACCACGCGCGCCGTGGCCTGCGCCTGGCGCTCGAGGTTCTGGCGCTCCGCGGACACGTTCTGCGCGTTGCGCTGGTAGTCGCGCATCCGTTGCTCGAGCGTGCGGCGCTCCTGCCGCAGGCGTTCGAGTTCGAGCTGCTGCTCGCGCAGGCGCTCGGCGCTTTGCTGGGCGCTGGGGGGGAGGGCGGGGCGCTGCTGGGGACGGATGACGGATGACGGAAGCGACAAGGCAACCGCAACCGCCGCGAGATACAACCCGCGCGCGGGGTTGGCATCCGTCATCCGTCGTCCGTCCAAGTTCAAACCTTCCTCAAGTGCCGCCCAACCGACAGCGCGCTGCCCAACAGCCCGATGCCGGCGCCGGCGGCGATGCCCGCGAGCAGCATCGGCGAGTCGAAGAACTGCACCTGCAGCACCCATCGGCCGGAGACCTGCACCGCGATCCAAGTGAGCACCATCGCCAGGATACCGCCGAGCGTGCCCTTGATGGCGCCCTCGATGAGGAAGGGCGCGCGGATGAACCCGTCGGTGGCGCCGACGAGGCGCATAATCGCGATCTCGCGGCTGCGCGCGAGCACGGCCATCCGGATCGTCGAGCCGATGATGATGATGGCGACGAGCGCGAAGGTGATGCCCAGCGCGATGCCGGCGCCGGTCGCGATGTTGCGGAGGCGGTAGAGGTTCTCCACCCACTCCTCACCGAAGCGCACGTCGTCGATGAAGTCGTAGTTCTCGAGGCGCCGCGCGACCTCGCGCACCGTGGCGGGATCGCGGAAGCCCGGCTTGAGCCGCACCTCGATGCTGGCCGGCAGCAATCCTTCCTCGAACACGTCCGTGAACTCGCGCAGCTCGCGCCGCGCACGCTCGAGGGCCTGCGCCTGCGTGACGAGGCGCACTTCACCGACTTCCGGGAACAGGCCGACATCGGCGACGGCCGCGCTGGTGGCCTCCGGCGCCGTCCCCGCCGCGACGAAGCCGCGCACTTCGACGCGGTCCTCCACCTGCTGCAGGGCGTTGCGGAGGTTCAGCGCCACCAGCCCGAAGAGGCCGAAGGCGAACAGCGAGAACGCGATGGTCGTGACGGACAGCGCGCTGAGCATCGGCGCGCGCTCGAAGGCACGCAGGGCTTCGCGGAAGGCGAGCTTCATCCCTGCGCTCCCGGCTCGTCGGCGGCGGAGTCGAACACGAGGCGGCCGCGGTTCATCTCGAGCGTGCGGAAGTCGGTGTCACGCACGAGGCTGAGGTCGTGCGTGGCCATCAGGACGGCCGTGCCCGAGGCGTTGATGTCGCGCAGCAGCTGGAACACGCCGCGGGTGGACCGCTCGTCGAGGTTGCCGGTGGGCTCGTCGGCCAGCAGCACGAGCGGATCGTTCACCAGTGCGCGGGCAATCGCCACGCGCTGCTGCTCGCCGCCGGACAGTTCGTGCGGATACGCCGTGGACTTGCTCGCGAGGCCCACCTGCGTGAGCACGCGCGCGACCTTGGGCCCGATCTGCGACTCCGGCGTGCCGGTGACCTCGAGCGCGAAGGCCACGTTCTGCTCGGCCGTGCGGTCATCGAGCAGGCGAAAGTCCTGGAAGACCACGCCCAGACGGCGGCGCAGCTGCGGGATCTCGCGGCGCGAGAGCGTGACGGAGCTCTTGCCGTCCACGCGCACCTCGCCGCTGGTGGGCTGCTCGGCGACGTAGACCAGCTTGAGGATGGTGCTCTTGCCGGCGCCGGAGGGACCCGTGAGGAACGCGAACTCGCCACGCCGCAGGCTGAACGACACGTCTTCGATGGCGGGCCCGCCGCGCGGATACTGCTTGGAGACCTTGGTGAACCGGATCATCGCTTACTTGAGGGCCTGCTCGAGGTCGGCGATCAAGTCGTCGGCGTCCTCGAGCCCGATGCTGAAGCGCAGGAAGCCGTCGGGGATCCCGATGGCGGCGCGCTGCGCGGACGTCATCTTGGCGTGCGAGGTGTAGCGCGGCTCGCTCACCAGCGTATCGACGCCGCCGAGCGACGGCGCGTGCGTGACGAGCTTGAGCCGCTTGAGCAGGCGATCCGCCGCCTTGCCGCCGGCCTTGAGCTCCAGCGCGAGCATCCCGCCGAAGCCGTCGAGCAGCTCCTTGGCGACCGCGTGGTCCGGGTGCGACTTGAGCCCGGGATAATGCACTTTCGCGATGTCCTTGCGCTTCTCGGCCCACTGCGCGAGTTCCAGCGCGGTCTCGTTGGCGCGCTTCACGCGTACGTCCAGCGTCTTGAGCCCGCGCTCGAGCAGCCAGCAGGCGAAGGGATCCGGCGTCTGGCCCCAGAGCTTCTCCTTCTCGAGCACTTCCTCGATGTAGGGCTCGGAGCCGAGCACGGCACCCATCAGCACGTCGTGATGGCCGTTGAGGTACTTGGTGGCGGAGTGGATGACGACGTCGGCGCCGTGTTCGAGCGGGCGGAAGTTCACCGGGCTCGCGAAGGTGCTGTCGACGACCAGCGCGATGCCCGAGTGCTTCGTGAGGAAGGAGATGGGGCGGATGTCGAGCACGCGGCAGGTGGGGTTCACCGGCGTCTCGAGGAAGATCGCCCGCGTCTCCTTGCGGATGCGCTTGCGCCAGACGCGCGGCTCCCAGGGATCGACGAACTCCACGTCGATGCCCATCCGCACGAACTCTTCGGTGAAGAGCCGGTGCGTGCCGCCGTAGATGTACTGCGAGGTGAGCAGGTGGTCGCCAGGGCGGAGCAGGGCGAGCAGCGCGCAGGCGGTGGCGCCCATCCCGCTGGAGAGCAGCAGGCAGGACTCGGCGCCCTCGAGCAGCGCGAGGCGCTTCTGCACGCGCGCGGCGTTGGGCGTGTTGCCGTAGCGCGTGTAGAGCAGGCCCTCGGCGGTGCCGGGGCGCTGCAGGTGATTGACGCTCTGGACGAGCGGCTCCACGACGGCATCGCCGTGGGCGTGGGCGTCGCGCGCGCCGTGGATGGCCAGCGTCGCGAGGGAGGGCTGCTTGGGCTTCGGCATCAACCTGCTCAGGCGAGGTTCTTCGTGAGGACGGGGCGATGGTCCACGTCCATCTTCACCAGCTTGACGATCTCCGTGATGGCGACACCCGCGAGGTCGCGCACGACGATGCCGCCTTTGGGCAACGTCTCGTCGTACACCACCGGCGCCAGCTCGTGCCGACGCGGGCCGTAGACCCACACGAGTTCACCGTCGTCGATGAGGCGCATCCGCGCATCTTCGGGGCGCACGCGCACCTGCGGGCCGCGCTCGGCGTCGCCGCGGCGCGTCGCGATGTAGCCCACCACCTGCAACGGCTGGAAGGCCCGCATCAGGCCACCGCTCCCAGCGGCACGAAGCGATCGGCGTCGCGGCGCAGCAGGCGGCGGCGCGCGAGGCGGTCGAGCATCTCCTGGCAGGCGTCGCAGGCCAGGCTCAGCTCCTCGGCGACGGCATCGACGAGGGCCGAGCCGTGACGCATCACGAGTTCCCAGCAGCGGCGCTCCTGCTCGCTCACCGCGCCCACGAGGCGCAGCTCGGCGCTGGGCAGCTGCACCACCAACGCGAGGCCGTGCACCTCGAGCACCGCTTCGATGATCTCGAGGTGGTCGTCGGAGATGCCGCGCAGCACCACGTAGCCGTCGCGCGACGGATGGTCCGCCGTGAGCGGCAGCATCAGCTTGGCGAGGAACTCGTCGGCGCAGGAGCGGTCGATGAGCCCGATGTGCGAGAAGTCGAGCACGGCCACGGAACCGTCGGCGAGGCCGGCGATGCGCTGCTCGATCAGGCGGCGCACCAACTGGCCCGTCTGCCGCGTGACGAGATCCGAATACGACGGATTCACCGAGGCCTGCAAGGCGGAACGTACGTCGATGCTCGGCGTCATTGCGCCTCCACCCGTTCCGGGATGATGATCTGCAGCTGCGCGCCCGCAAAGGCCGGTAGATGATCCTCGCGCGCGGGAGAATCGTCCCAAGGAGGGACGATCGTGACCCGCGAGGTGCCACTTCGGATACTCAGGCGGCCGTCGTGCCGGTGCACGTAGCCCTTGATGCCCCGGATGCCCTGGCCGCGGCCGGGCTCCGTGTGGCGGCTGTAGCCGTTGGTGACGGCCGCCTCGAGGGCCTCGCCGTCGCTCCAGCGCTCGCCGGCGATGGCCCGCACGCGCGTGTTGCCCAGCGACTGGCGGAATCCCTGGCCGGCGTCGGCCACGGAGATCACCACGACCTGCCGGCCCACGCGGCGCTTCGCCCAGTTGTACGACTGCACGGCCACCCAGCCGCCGCGGCCCGCGTGCTCGACGATGTTCTGGCAGGCCTCGGAGAGCGAGACGGTGAAGCCCATCGTCGCGCGCGACTCCAGCCGGAGCTTGTTCATCAGGATCTGCGTCGCGCGGTCCTTCACGCGCTCCACCGCCGCGTGCACGTCCTCGCTCTTGGCGATCGGCGTGACCTCGAGGATGCCGTCGGCATCCTGGTGCTGGCGACCCTTGGGGATCGTGCCGCGCACCGTGTACAGCTCCTCGGCGTAGCGAAAGAACGACGAGCGCGACCAGTAGGACTTCACCTCGTCGTCCGTCGGCGGCGCGAACTCCGCCTTCTCGGCGCGGGTCTGGGCGAGGCAGAGCAGGCCCGTGAGGCCGTAGGGCGTGGAGAAGCGCGTGTGCCGGGCATCCACCAGGATCTTGGCGTCCGCGGGGAGCGGCGCGACCTGCTCGATCACCTGCTCGAAGCTCTGTTCGTCGAGGGTCGCGGGTACGGTGATGACGGCAGTCACGGCGCGTGCAGTTCTCCCCGGAGGTGATGCGCGAGGCCGGTGGCCCCGCGGTGCTCGACATTGCGCGCCGCAGCATCGCAGGCGCGGCGCATCGCAACCTCTAAGGTATCACCGGCGACAGCCCGGGAGAAATAGGTTGCGCCCCACACGTCGCCGCAGCCCGTGGGATCGCCCGCGCCCTCGACCCGCGCGACGCTCGCCGGCACCAGCGCCGTGCGCAGCGGCCGCCCCACGCCGGCGTCCTCGAAGTACACGACGCCGCGCTTGCCCATCGTCACGAAGAGCGTGCGCACGCCGGCCGCGAGCGCCTTGGCCGCCAAGCCCAGCGGATCGGGCGCGAGCATCGCGACTTCGTCCTCGTTCACCTGCAGCACGTCGAAGCAGGCGCACCAGGCCTCCACCTCGGGGATCTGCCGCCAGGTGCGCAGGCCGCCCGGCTCGATGCCCATCGTCAACGAGTGCAGGTCGCAGTAGATCGGACCCTTGAAGTGCTGCCGGATCAGCTGCGCCGTCTCGAGGTCGAGCTCGAAGCCGCTGATCAGGTTGATGTACAGGGCATCGAGGTCGCGCAGCAGCGGCTGCAGGCCCGCCCAGGTCCAGCCCGGCACGCCGCCGCTCAGCACCTCGCTGCGGCGCTCGTCGCTGTGGTAGCGCAGCTCCACGCGGTTGTTGCGATACGGCACCTCGATGGGATGCGCGTCCGGCGCGAGGCGGCGCAGCGTCCGCAGGAACTCCCGCGCCTGCGGCGCGAGGTCGCTGCCGACCTTCGCCAGCGGCACCAGCTCCCAGTCATCGGGCAGGGCGGCATCGCAGGCCGAGAGCGCGTAGGTGATGCCGCCCCATTCCTCGACGGCCGCCTGTCGCGCGTCGCGACCGTGGATGACGTCCCAGACGAAGCTGCCGATCACGCCCAGGCGCCGTTTGCGCCCGGGACCCACCGCTGCGGTCACATCAGCCCCGTCTGCTGCGCGAAGGTCGCGACGGCGCCGACGACGCCGGCGTTGCCCTGCAGCTCGCCCGGCACGATGCGGCAGGCATCGACCGCCGGCTTGAACGCCCGGCGCCGCACCTCGGCGCGCATCGGTTCGAAGAGCGCGTCGCCGGCCTGCGTCACGCCACCGGCGAGCACGACGACGTCGGGATTGAAGATGTTGAGCAGGTTCGCCACGCCGGCGCCCAGGAGCCGCGCGGTCTCGCGCACGACCTCCAGCGCGAGCCGGTCGCCGTCCTTGGCCGCTTGGTACACCAGCGCCGCAGTGAGCCGCGAGAGATCGCCGCCCACCACCTGCGGCATCACGCTGGGCTCGCCGCCCGCGAGGGCTTCGCGCGCACGCTCGGCGATGGCCGGGCCCGAGGCGTAGGCCTCGAGGCAGCCGTAGTTGCCGCAGCCACAGCGGCGGCCGATGGAATCGATGGTCGCGTGGCCGATCTCGCCGGCGACGTCGCTGGCGCCGTGATAGAGGCGGCCGTCGAGGATCAACCCGCCGCCGATGCCGGTGCCGATGGTGATGCCGATGACGTTGCGGCCGCCCTTCGCCGCGCCCAGCCACCATTCGCCGAGCGTGGCGCAGTTGGCGTCGTTGTCGAGCGTGGCGGGGAGGCGCACAGCGTCGCTGATGCGGTCGCGCAGGGGAAAGTCGCGCCACCCGAGATTGGGCGTGACGATCACGAGTCCGCGCTCACGATCCAGCGGGCCCGGCGCGCCGATGCCGACGCCGAGCAGCGCCTCGCGCGAGGCACCGGTGGCGGCCATCGTCTCCGCCGCGACGCGCTCGACGAGCTGCACGATGCGGTCGACGACGGCGTCGGCGCCGAGATCGGCGCGCGTGGGGACGGAGTGCATCCCGAACTGCCGGCTGCCGTCGGCGCTCATCGCCCCGACGACGACGTTGGTGCCGCCGAGGTCTACGCCGAGGATGTAGCGGTCGGAGGGCAGGGCCGTGGGCATACCGAAAGTTAGCCCGCCGTAATCGGCCCTGCGCCGCGGGCGACGGCCGTCTCGAACACGCGCAGCACCTGCGCGAAGTTGCGCGGTTCGTCGTGCGTGGCGCCCTCGATCGCCGCCGCCGCGCCGATGCGGGCCCGGAGCTGGTCGTCCACGAGCCGGCGGATGACGGCGACGATGGCCTCGTCGCTGGCGGGATCCACGAGGAAGCCCGACTCGCCGTCGCGGATGAGCTCCGACGCGCCGACGTAGCGCGTGGTGACCACCGGCAGCCCGCTGGCCATCGCCTCGAGCGACACGAAGCCGAACGAGTCGTGCCACGAGAGGTGCAGCAGTGCGTCGGCCGCGGCGTGCGCGTGCAGCGAGGGCCGCACGTCGCCGGCGAAGGTCACGCGGGCATCGAGCCCCAGCGAACGGACGAGGGCTCTCGCCTTGCGGCGCTGCGGTTCGCCGGTGCCCTTGCCGGCGACGAGCAGATGCACCGGTCGCCCGCAGCCCTGCGCGCGCGGCGGCACCTCGAGGGTCTGCCAGAGGCGCTTGAGGCGGACGTTGTGCCCGAGGAACAACAGG
>VFQM010003043.1_pt1 | contig 11328 bp, 13 predicted proteins | sample 3512391 | NCBI WGS metagenome assembly VFQM01 (sample SAMN10412369, study PRJNA504923) | tailings metagenome | isolation source: Replicate 1 from Balatoc abandoned mine | place: Philippines
CGCTGGGCGCCGCGCGTGTGACCTACCTTGATGACGACGCCGACCGGCGCGCGCGTGCCGCAATGCTGGGGGCCGCGGCTGCGCCACTGGCGCTGGGCGACGGCCGCAGGCCCGAACAATATGACATTGTGGTCGAGGCGGCGGGCGACGCGGCGGCGCTGGGCTTTGCGGTGCAATCGACGGCGGCCAACGGCGTGCTGACTCTGGTCAGCATCCATTTCGGAACGACCACGCCGGTGCCGCTGCATCAGGCCTATTACAAGGGCATCAGCATCCACACCGGGCGCGTGCACGCGCGCGCCAGCGTCCCCGCCGTGCTGGGGTGCATCGCGTGCGGCAAGCTGCAACCCGAAGCCGTAACCCATCGCACGGCGCGCTTTGCCGATGCAGTGGACGCGCTGGACGAAGCAGGGCCGAAGATTGTCTTTCTAGCCGACTAGCCGCTGCGGCATTGCCGGGGCCGGGGCCGCCGCAAAGTCGAGCTTGCCCGCGGCGAGCGCGCGTTCGAGCGCGGCAAAGCAGGCGGCGTCGAGCGCACCGCCGACCTCCGCGCGCATGATGCCGAGCGCGGTGTCCACCGGCATGGCCGCGCGATAGGGGCGGTCGGCGGTCAGCGCGTCAAAGAAATCGGCGACGGAGATAATGCGGGTTTCCAGACCGATGCTGCGCGCGTCGAGGCCGAGTGGATAGCCTTTGCCATCCAACCGTTCGTGATGCGCGGCGGCAACCATCGCCATGTCGGCCATTGCCGCAACGCGCGAGAGTATAGCGCCGGTTTCAGCGGCATGGCTTTGCATGACCGCCCATTCCTGTTCATCGAGGCGGCCGGGTTTTTCAAGGATGTGACTCGATACGCCGAGCTTGCCGATGTCGTGCAGCATTGCTGCCTGGCGCAGCCGAAGCCGCGCTGTGGCCGAGAGGCCGATTTCGGCGGCGACGGCGTCGGCAATCATCCCGACGCGCTCGCTGTGCCCGCCGGTATAGGGGCTTTTGGCGTCGATCACCTGGCCAAAGGCGGAGACGATATCGTCGAGATAGACGGCATCGACAGGGCGATCAACGCGCGCAGGCGGCAGCGCGAACAGCTGCGATTCTAGATCGGGCGCGGCAAGCGGCGCCCAAAAAGCCGGGTCAGCCGACAGGGCGAGGAAAGCATCCGCGAGCGCGGGATCGAGCCAGCCGCCGCTGCGCGCCGCGATTTCGGTGCGGGCTTCCTCGGGGCCGTAAGCGGTGAAAAACACATCGGCGATCTGCGCCAGCAGCGCGATGCGCCCGCCGATATGGATCGCCTCGCCCGCGATGCCCAGCGGCAGGCCGCTGCCGTCCCAATGTTCGTCAAGGTGGGCAATGGCGGCAGCGACATCCTCTGAAAAGCGCAGCTGCCGCGCGATATCGGCCCCGCGCGTGCAGCGGGTGGCCATGATGTCGGTCATTTCAGTGGGCGCGTTGGCGAGCAGATGGTCGATCGCGCTGGAGCGGATATCGTCGATCGCGCCGACGCCCACCTCGGTCATGATGAAGCCGCCGAAATCCTCCGGCTTGGGGCCGATCAGCTTGAAATTATGCTTGAGCTGGCGGTCGTCGCCGACGAACAATTGCGCGACGCGTGCGGCGTTGGCGCTGCACCCCAGATCCTTGAGCAGCACGGCGTAATAAATGTCGCTGAGCGCCGCGCCGGTGATGCCGATGTGGGAGGCGAGCGCGGTGCCGATCCAGCAGGCGCGGATGCTGTGCCCCGCCGGCTGCCCCTCGGTCATGTCCAGCGCGTAGGAAAAGGCACCCAATATGCCCGCCAATGCGCTGTCGCTGGTGCCGCCGGATGTTGCGGTGAATTGGTCGCCGTGCCGCTGAAACATGGTCGATTCGCCTTTCCGGGCGATGATTGCGGAACTAAGGTTTGCAAGGCGTTAAGGGGTGTTTGGGTCGAGTCCCGGCTTGGGACGGCCCTAGCGTCGCCGCAGCAATGTCCAGACCAGTAGCAGCGTCACGCTCACGCCGATGGCGGTGTAGATGGCGGGGGACGGATCAGCCAGTGTCGAGGCCGACCCAGCCCACGCCACGATGAAGGCAAAGGGGATGACGCCGACACCGAAGCCGAAACAGAAACGGCCGAAGGGCATGCGCGACACGCCTGCCAGACACGCGCTCACTTCGGGCAGGATCGGCAGGGCCTGACAGGCAAATAGCACCAGCAGATCATTGCGCTGAAAGGCGGCTTCAATGTCGGCAAGGCGGCGCTCGCCCTTGAACAGGCGTAGCAGGATCGGCCGGCCCAGACGCCGCCCGAGGCCATAGCCGGTGGTTCCAAGCAGCATCAGCCCCGCCGCCGATGCGATACCGCCCAGCAGCGGGCCCATAAAATAGCCAGCTATCAAAATGGTGGTCATGGTCGGAATGGCGACCAACAGGTCGAACAGCAGCAGTGCTATGACGATGAGAGCGAACCATCCGGCATGAATCTGGTGCGCGCTGTTGAGAAAGGCGCGCACGCTATCTTCGGTGATCAGCCCGGTGCCGCGCAGCAGCGGCAAGGTGAGCGCAAAGGCTAGTGCAAGCACTGCCGCGACTTTGAGCAAATCCTTCATGCGCGCTTCAAAATTGCGCGCGGAATGGCGGGGGCAATGGCACCGAGCCAGCGCAGCAATTGCGCCTTGCCGATATAGATTTCGTCGCGCCCGGTGGCGATTCCGGCGAGGACAGCGGCAGCAGCAGCGCTCGCATCCATTTTTCCGCTGCCGCGCCCGGCGGTCATGGGCGTGTCGACCAGCGGCAATATCGCCTCGATGATGCGGACTTGGGTCGACGCCAGCTGATAGCGCAAGCTTTGCGACAAGCTGTGCAAACCAGCCTTGGTCGAGCAATAAAGCGCGGTGGTGGTCTTGGGGTAAAAGGCCAGCCCCGATGAGATGTTGACGATAGCCGCAGGGGTACCGCGCGCGGCCATAACGGGTAGCAGCGCTTGGGCGATGCGCGCGGGGGCGACCAGATTGATCATTGCCTCGCGCGCCAACAGCGCCGGGTCGAAGCCGGGGTCCGTGAGCGCCAGCGGCGATTGCAGCGCGGCATTGTTGATAATGACGTCAAACGGCGGTGCGGGGCGGAGGATTTCCAGCATCGCGTCAAGCTCTGAGGGATTGGCGAGGTCACAGTCGAGCGCGGTCAGGCGCTCTTGTGCGGCCAGAGCCGTGGCGCGGCGTGCGACCGCCGTCACGCGGTGCCCGTCGGCGAGCAACATCGCCAGCATGGCAGCGCCAATACCCGACGTCGCGCCGGTCAAAAGGATATGTGATGGGCTGGCGAGCAGACTTGACAATCTTTGGACTTTCCTTGCTTTCACCTCGCCATGCCACAGCAGCGCCCAGCCGCGATTAACCCGGGTTTATCCGGCGAAGATTTTCTGGTGACGCGCCTGATTGCCCAGCTGTGCACGCGGGCAGAAGCAGACGGACTGTGGCAGGTGAGCAGCTCGGCGCCGCGCACTGCGCTGTTCGAACAGGGCGATACGTGCGATGCGGTGTTTGTGCTCGTGTCGGGGCTGGTGAAGCTGAGCTACCGCACGGCGGGCGGTGACGAATGGATCAAAAGCTTCATCGTCGATCATGGCTTGTTCGGTGCGGAGTTGGGTGAAGCTGGCGACGGCGCGGTTCGTTATGCGGCGACCTGTGTGGAATCCGTCCAATATGTCCGGTTACCCCGCCAGTGGGTGGCAGCCGCATTTGGAGAGGATCCCGACATGCTGCGCGGTTTCGCAGATTTTTCTGCATGGGTGTTACGGCGCAAGCAGGCGCGTGAGGAAATGCTGTTGTGCCTGTCCGCCGAGGAACGCTACCGGCGATTGATGAGCGACGAACCGCTGCTTGCCGCGCGGCTGATGCAGTCTGAAATCGCCCGCTATATCGGGATTACGCCAATCGCGCTGAGCCGTATCAAGCGACGCGTTGGCGCGGCAGGATAGCCCGAATCCGGCCCGATCACCCGGTCGGAAAGCGATGTTATTCTCTGCCCAACATCCAATGGACAAACCGCCGTTCTGAGGCGCATATTGCGCCGAGGGGAGGGGGGCAATGGCGACAGTGGAGGCACGCTCGGGGCTGGAGCCGTGGAACCGGGCCGATCTGCCCGCGCCGCCGCCGACGCAGGGATTGCAGATTCTGGCTGTGATCGGCCCCGGCGCGATTTTGCTGGGGAGCGCGATTGGCAGCGGCGAATGGCTGGTCGGCCCGGCGGTTTTCGTCAAATATGGGCTGACCCTGCTGTGGGTGTCGAGCATCGCGATTTTCCTGCAGACGGTGTTGAATACCGAGCTGGTGCGCTACACGCTTTACACCGGCGAACCGGCGGTGATTGGTTTCATGCGGACGCGGCCGCATGCGCGGTTCTGGGCGTGCGTTTATGCGCTGCTCTATCTGGCGCAGACTGGCTGGCCGGCGTGGGCGGGGGCCGCTGCTGGCGCCATATTCTATCTGTTTGCGGGCAAGCTGGCGGATGAGGCGGCAAGCGGGCAGGTTTATTGGATCGGTGTCGGCGTTTACCTCGCCTGTGTTGCGATTTTGCTGGTCGGGCGACGGATCGAGCACACATTGGAAATCCTCAACTGGATTTTGGTGTCGACGGTACTCGCCGGGCTGTTCATCCTGTGCCTGATCGTCGCGCCGCCCGAACGCTGGATGGCCGCTGCGACGGGCTTTGCGGGGTATGACTGGCTGAACGGCGGGTTCAATTTCATGCCGCAAGACGCCGACTGGTTTTTGATCGGGGCCTTTGCCGCCTATTCGGGCGTCGGCGGGGTGGGCAATCTGACGCTGTCGAACTGGTCGCGCGACAAGGGGTTCGGGATGGGCGGGGTGGTCGGCTTCATCTCGGCCGCGGCGGCGGGCGAGAAGGCCGCGCCGCTGGCGCACACCGGCAGCGTGTTTGAACCCGGCCCCGCCAATATTGACCATTGGCGCGGCTGGTGGCGCATTGTCCGCGCTGACCAATGGGGCGTGTTCTTCGTGGGCGCGCTGCTCGGCATGGCGCTGCCCGCGATTCTCTATACGTCGGTGCTGAGCACTGGAGCGGATATTCGCGGGCTCGGCGTTGCCGCCGCTCTGGCCGACGGCTTTGGCGCGGGCACGGGCCTTGCCATCGCGGTGGCGTTCATGGGGGCGTGGCTGTTGTTCAAAACCCAGCTCGACATTTTGGAAGGCACGACGCGCGCCGTGACCGATATTTTGTGGGCGGGCAGCCGCCGGGTGCGGCGCTGGAGCAAGGGCGATGTGCGCGGCGTTTATTACAGCGTGCTGGCGATTTTCGTAGGCTGGGGACTGATTGCCATGGGGCTGGCCGCACCCTTTTTCCTGTTGCAGATCAGCGCCAATGTCGCAGGGGTGGTGATGGTGATTTCGTCGCTGCACATTCTTTATGTCAATACGACGATGTTGCCTCCCGAACTGCGCCCGCCGTTGTGGCGACGGGTTGCGCTGATCGTGATGGCGCTATTCTATGGTTTCTTCGTCATTCTGTGGCTGACCAATCTGGGTGGCGGCGGATGACCCCTATCCCGCGCCGCATAGGCTGGCTGCTGACGCTGGCAGCGCTGGCCGTTGCCGTGGCGGCGCGCGCGGCGGGCGCAACGCATTATGGCCCGGTGCCTGCGCTGGTCATCGTGCTGCTGGTCGGCGGGATTGGCGTGATGCTGGTGTTCACCGACATGATGGTACGCGGGCTGTATGCGCAGGTGGGGGCAGCAGCCAAATCAGAAGCGGCCAAATCAGAATCTGTTGCTGCGGGTGATGCTCTTGTCGGCGGCAATCGTGACGACGTCGCCGTCGGCAGCGATCTTGACCGGGCCTGAGTAGGTTGCGCTTGCGCCTTTGACCAGCATCCCCTCCATAAACCCTGGCACCGCGGGGACGATGTGGGTGAAGACCAGCTGGCGCGCGCGGGCATCATGCGCGGCCTGCCCCGCCTGGGCCGGGGTGATGTGATAATCGATAATGTCGGTGAAAATTTTGGCGCGCGCGGGCTGGCCGGACTTGGCGGCGGCGGCGGACATGCGCTTGACCAGCATGGGATTGAGTAGCTCGGCGACCAATATGTCGGTGCCGACGGCGGCTTGGCCAAGCGCGGGCGTCGCGGCGGTGTCGCCGCTGATGGTAACACTGCGCCCGTCCCAGTCGAGCCGGTAGCCATAAGCGGGGCTGACGGGGTCGTGCTTGACGGCAAAGGCGGTGATGCGCACGCCGCCCGCATCATAGACGACGCCGGGTTCAACCTCGCGCGGCGCGAGCCCCGCGCCGGACGGCGGCGCAACGGCGGCGCCATGGTGCGCGGTGCGGTAACCGGCATCGATGCGGTAGGCGGCGTTGAAGGCAGCGCCGACCTCGGCCGTGCCCGCTGGCCCATAGAGCGCGAGCGGTGCCGTCGCGGTGCTGCCGACCCAGCGCAGCAGCGCCAGATTGCCGAGGCCGTTGATATGGTCGCTGTGCAGGTGGGTGAGGAATATGCCCTGCGCCGCATCGAGCGGCGCCTGCATCCGCGCCAGATTGCGCACCGCGCCCTCGCCCGCGTCAAAGATAAACAGCTGGCCGTTCGCGATCACCGCGGTGCAGGCTTCGCCGCGGTCGGGGCTGGGCAGCGGCGACCCGGTGCCGCAGAAGAGGATGTGGAGCCCGTCCCGGGCATAGGGTGCCGGCGACATCGCCGTCGCGATCGCGCGGTCGAAGAGAGCGAGCATGATGCGTTCACGCATGGCAAAGGCCGTCACCAGCGCCGCGACCAGTAACACCGCCACCAGCCCACATCCGGTTGCAACTTTGCGCTGTGCCATCTTCAGCCTCCCCCCAATTGCCTGCTTTTGGCACTTTGCCTTTTTGTTCGACAGTTACAATGGGGGCCGATATGACGGGCCGATGACCGTAGGCCTTTCGACTCCGTTGCTCGATACGGTAAATGTCCCCGCCGATTTGCGGAAACTGCGCCCCGACCAGCTGCGCCCGCTTGCCGACGAATTGCGCGCCGAAATGATTGCCGCTGTCGGCGTGACCGGCGGGCATCTGGGCAGCGGGCTGGGCGTGGTCGAGCTGACCACCGCGATCCATTATGTGTTTAACACCCCCGACGACCGGCTGGTGTGGGACGTCGGCCACCAATGCTATCCGCACAAAATTCTGACCGGGCGGCGCGACCGGATTCGCACTTTAAGGCAGGGCGGCGGCCTGAGTGGCTTCACCAAGCGCAGCGAGAGCGAATATGACCCGTTCGGCGCGGCGCACAGTTCGACCAGCATATCGGCCGCCCTGGGCTTTGCCGTCGCCAACAAGCTGAAGGATGCGCCGGGACGCGCGATTGCGGTGATCGGCGACGGGTCGATGTCGGCGGGCATGGCCTATGAGGCGATGAACAATGCGACGCAGGCGGGCAACCGGCTGGTCGTGATTTTGAACGACAATGACATGTCGATCGCGCCGCCGGTGGGCGGGCTGTCGGCCTATCTGGCGAAGCTGGTATCGTCGCGGCCCTTCCTGGAGCTGCGCGAGATTGCCAAGAAATTCGCGCGGCGGTTGCCCGAGCCGCTGCACACCGCCGCCAAACGCACCGACGAATATGCGCGCGGCCTCGCCATGGGCGGCACCTTGTTCGAGGAGCTGGGATTTTATTATGTTGGGCCGATTGACGGGCATAACCTCGACCATCTGATCCCCGTGCTCGAAAATGTGCGCGATGCGGCCGAAGGGCCGTGCCTGATCCATGTCGTCACGCAAAAGGGCAAGGGCTATAGCTTTGCCGAGGCGGCGGCCGACAAATATCATGGCGTCCAGAAATTCAACGTCGTCACCGGCGAGCAGCAAAAGGGCCCGCCGGGGCCGCCCGCGTACCAGAATGTGTTCGGCGATGCGCTCGCGGACCTCGCCGACAGCGACGCGCGCATTGTCGCGATTACCGCCGCGATGCCGAGCGGCACGGGCGTGGACCGCTTTGCCAAGCGGCACCCCGACCGTGCGTTCGATGTCGGCATTGCCGAACAGCATGCGGTGACTTTTGCCGCCGGTTTGGCGGCGCAAGGGATGCGGCCCTTTTGCGCGATTTATTCGACCTTCCTGCAGCGCGCCTATGATCAGGTCGTGCATGATGTCGCGATCCAGAATTTGCCGGTGCGCTTTGCGATTGACCGTGCGGGGCTGGTCGGCGCCGATGGCTCGACGCATGCGGGATCGTTCGATGTCACCTATCTCGCCACGCTGCCCAATATGGTGGTGATGGCGGCGGCGGACGAGGCCGAGCTGGTGCATATGACCTATACGGCGGCCGAATATGACGATGGCCCGATTGCCTTCCGCTATCCGCGCGGGTCGGGGACCGGCGTGCCCTTGCCCGAAGTTCCAGTAAAATTGGAGATCGGCAAGGGCCGCGTGGTGCGCCACGGCAAAAAGGTGGCGATTTTCTCGCTGGGGACGCGGCTCGCCGAGGCTTTGAAGGCCGCCGACACGCTGGAAGCGCGCGGGCTTTCAACCAGCGTCATCGACCTGCGCTTTGCCAAGCCTTTGGACGAAGAATTGATCCGCCGCACGCTGGCGACGCACGAAGTGTGCGTGACGGTGGAGGAAGGCAGCATCGGCGGCCTCGGCGCGCATGTGCTCACGCTGGCGAGCGACGAAGGGCTGATCGACGCGGGGCTGAAGCTGCGCACGCTGCGCCTGCCCGATGTTTTCCAAGAGCATGATGCGCCCGACAAGCAATATGACGCCGCAGGCCTGAACGCGCCGCAGATCGTGGACTGCGTGCTGAAGGCACTGCGCCACAACAGCGCCGGTGTGGTGAGCGAGGTTGGCGGGGTGGCGTGATGGCCGGGTGGCCCGATTGGGTTATTGCAGTCCCATTCGCCGTCATATTGCTGATAATCATAGTCTTCATTGGACATCGTAATACGCAACGTCAGATCGCCCAAACCCTGACGCGGCGGGCGAATCCGTCGCGTGAAGAGTTTCTGGCACTGATGGCCGAGGATACTTCTCCCGCTGCGGCAGAGTTTTTGTGGGAAACCACGCTATTCTATCTTGCTCCGCGGCTCACGCCGCATCCCGACGATGATTTGGTCGGCGATCTGCCGATCGATGACGAGGACTGGAGCATGGATTGGCCGGTCGATTTTGCGAAGCGTCACGGGTTCAGTGACAAAGTCTATCCTGACTGGCCGGAGGGCTGGCCAGCGACGCTTCGCAATTATGGCAAATGGCTGGACATGGGCTTGGCGGCGGCAAGGAAGGACAGTTCTTCGGCAAGCTCAGGGCAGACGGTTTAGAGGTTCAACGGGCTTGACTAAGGCAACAGCAGGATATACTTTTTAATATCGGTATATCCAAGGAACTGATATGCAAATCGCCAAATGGGGCAACAGCCTTGCCGTGCGGATTCCCGCCGATGTGGCCCGCACCTTGGGCCTGAAGGAAGGCGACGAGGTGGATTTGTGCGCGCTGGACGACAAGCAATTGGCGGTCGTGAGTGCGGCGCAGCGGCGCGCGGCGGCGATGGCGGCGCTTAAGGGGCTGGCGCGGCCCTTTCCTGAAGGGTTTCGCTTTGACCGAGACGAAGCCAATGCGCGGTGAAATGTGCCTTTGACAGCAATGTGCTGGTCTATGCTGTGGAAGCGGGTGCGAAGGGCGATGCGGCGCGCGCTTTGATGGCGGAAGGCGGGGTGCTGACCGTCCAGAACCTCAATGAATTCACCAATGTGGCGATCCGCAAGTTGGGCTTTGGCTGGGATGCGGTGGCGGAGGCCATTGCCAGCTTTATGGATTTATGTGGCATTCCGAACGCAATCGAGTTTGGTACGCATGTGGCGGCGCGCCAGATCGCCGAACGCTACAAGCTGTCCTTCTACGACGCGCTGATCGTAGCAAGCGCATTAGCTGCAGATGCCGAAACGCTTTTCAGCGAGGATATGCAGGACGGGTTGGTGATCGCGGACCGGTTGACGATCCGCAATCCCTTCGTCTGACCTGTTACTTCCCCGGGATCGCCGCCTGTGCGCTTTGGCCGTCGCCTTCGGGGGCGGCGAGGATGTCGCGGACGATCAGGCCCTTGTCGACCACTTGCACACCCGGATCAGCGACCTGGCTGCGGATGCCGGGGTCGGCGCGGGTCGCGCCGGCGGCGGCGACCACTTGCGCCTCGCTCGCGCTGCGCGCCGACGGGCCGCCGAACAGCGCGCGCAGCGTTTGCTCGGCAGTTGATTCGCTGCCGGGGCGCGCGGCGCCGGGTGCGGGCGGGGTCAGCGCAAAATCGGGGGGGACGACTAGCGGCGCCTGACGCTGCACCGCCATTTCATCGGGGCGGTCGCGGTTGAACAGGCTGGTCGAGCCGCAGCCTGCCAGCGTGGCGGCGATCAGCGCGGTGGCGGCAATTTTGGTGGTGGCGGTCACTTGGTCTTACTCCTTGGCCGCGCTGGGCGCGCTGGCCGTTTCCCCGTTGTCGGTTCCACTATCTGACTTGTCGCTTAACAGCAATGCGCGTGCAACCAGCAACAGCACCCCGATGGTGATGCACGCGTCGGCGACGTTGAAAATCAGGAAGGGGCGGAAATCGCCGAAATGCAGGTCGGCGAAATCGACGACATAGCCATAGCGTACGCGGTCAACGATATTGCCAAGCGCGCCGCCGAAGATGAGCGCCAATGCGGCAACATCGCCCTTCGACTTTTCGCGCGTCATCCAGACGAAAACGGCCGCCGCGACCACGCCGGTCAGCGCGACCAGGCTCCAGCGCGTGGTGTCGTTGCATTTGGACAAGAGCGACAGCGCGATGCCGCAATTTTCTGCCCAGGTGAGGTTGAAAATCTCCACCACCGTAATGCTGCCGCGCCGTTCGAGCGTCAGCACATCGACAATCACGAATTTGGTGAGCTGGTCGAGGAAAAAGGCGAGCGCGGCGATGGACAGGCCGGTGCTGAGGTGGGGGGAGCGGGTGGGGGTAGTCATCACTCGCCCAATACATCAGTGCAGCGTTGGCACAAGGCTCCGTCCTCAGTCACTTCGGGCAGATGACGCCAGCAGCGGCCGCATTTGTGGTGGGTGGTGCGGGTGACCTTGGTCTCACCGCCGTGTTTCGCTGACGAGACAATCAGGATTTCGGCATAGTCGAGGTTGCCGACATCGTTGGTGTGCGTCACCTCTGCTTCCAAGCTGGAGCGGATGATCTTGTCACGACGCATTGGTTCGATCAGCTCGTTGATGAGCATGCGCGAGGCACGGATCTGTTCCCACTTTTCCACCAGTTCAGTTCCTCGGCGAAAGCCGGGGCCCATCTCCGGGTCTGTCGTCACGGCACCATCGGGTGATGGACCCCGGC
>VFQM010003045.1_pt1 | contig 11323 bp, 9 predicted proteins | sample 3512391 | NCBI WGS metagenome assembly VFQM01 (sample SAMN10412369, study PRJNA504923) | tailings metagenome | isolation source: Replicate 1 from Balatoc abandoned mine | place: Philippines
GCACCTCCTTCTGCACCGCGGGCGCGATGGCGTAGGGCATGCCGTGCAGGAAGAGGCCGCGCTCGCCCAGCGATTCGCCGTGGTCGGAAACGTAGATCATCGCCGTGTCGTGCGTGGCCTGCTGCGCCTTGAGGAAGTCGATGGTCTGCGCCAGCACGTGGTCGGTGTAGAGCAGGGCGTTGTCGTAGGCGTTGACCACTTCCTCGCGCGTGCAGCGGCCGAGGTCCGAGGTGTCGCAGGTCGGCGTGAATCTCCTGAACGCCTCGGGGTAGCGCTTGAAATAGGCAGGGCCGTGATTGCCGAGCTGATGCATGACGAGAACCAGGTTGTCGCGCGAGCCATCGACGATCTGCCGGGCACCGGTCAGCAGGGCTTCGTCGAGGCAGTTGTCGCCGCTGCACAACCCGGGTGTGGTTGCGGCACTCGGACGCCAGGTCTCGAGGCCGTCGCAGGTTCCCTTGCAGCCCGACTGGTTATCCAGCCAGACGACGCGGAAGCCGGAGCGGTTGAGCACGTGCAGCAGCGACTCGCTGTTGCGGATGCGGTCTTCGTCGTAGTTGCGGCGGCCATCGACCGAGAACATGCAGGGTACGGAAACTTCGGTATTGGTGCCGCAGGCACTGACCTTGGCGAAATTGATGAGCTCATTGATTTTGGCCAGTTCAGGCGTTGTCTGTCGGCTGTAGCCGGATAGCCCCCAGTTGGCCGCGCGTGCTGTTTCGCCAACAACGAGTACCAGCAGCACGGGTCTCGTGCGCGTCTTCCAGCTTTCGCCGGGCTTGGCGTCGGTGCCGATGGGTTCGCGCGCGCGGGTGGCTGCCGAAGCGTCCGCGCCCAGCGTACGGCCAAGGGAATAGAGGTAGTTGCCGGGAGTGACCAGATAGCGGATTTCCTTCTTCGCCCGCATCAGTGCCGAGAACTCCTGAAAGACGAGCAGTGTCGAGCCGCCCATCGACAACGCGGCCAGTACCAGCGCGGCGGTGCGCACGCCGGCAGCCCGCAGCAGCGGCGTACGCTTGATCTGCGCCCACCAGACGAGGAGCAGCGGTGGCAGCGTATAAAGAGCCAGCGGCGGCAGCATGCCCCAGGTGAACAGTTCGGCGGCCTCGCGCGTGTCGGTGCGCAGCACGTTGCGCAGCATCGAAGGGTCGAGATAGACGTGGTACTGCCGCATGTAATAGGCGGCAAAGGCGGTGGCGACGATGAGCAGGGTCAGGATCGGCTTCGCCGTCCAGCGGTTGGCGAGCAGCGCCAGGATGATGAAGTGCAGCGCAGTCACGGTAATCGCCAGCGAGGAGCCAAAGAGCAGCGTGCTGGTCTGCGCGGCTTCACGGCCGGCGAAGATGGCTTCCCAGAACAGCGGGTTGCAGACCAGCGTGAACCACAGGCTGGTGATCAGCGCGAGTGTTTCCACGCGTAGGGTCGGGCCCCGTTTGAGCCAGCGGAGTGCGGGGTGGCGATGGTGGGTCATGGGATGGCGGGGCTGGGCGGTGGCAAAAATTCGGCCTTGAGAATATCATGGCCCGCTGACGGGGGCGGCGGATCGGGCGAGGTCCGTACTATCGTAGCGGCAGATTAAGTGCGTCTTAAAGCTCGGTGAGGTTTGCGGTAGCAGTGCTTAAGACTGGTTTAAAATTCGCCCCCTACACTCGCCCGGTTTTGGCCAAAGAAAGCATCCATGTCGTCGTTATTCGTGCAGCAGCACACCGGTTTTGCTCATCGCCTGTGGCGATGGCTTGGCTTCTGTGGCCCCTATGGGCCGCTGGCGCTGTTGTTTGTAGTCGGATTGCCGATGCTGTCCCTGTCGCGTATCGGGCTGATGCTGTGGCAGAACGAGCGCGTCGCAGCCACCGGCCTGTGGGCCGAAATGCTGTTGCAGGGTTTTCGCGTCGATATCATCCAGTTGAGCCTGCTCTGTCTGCCTTTGGTGCTGCTTGCCCCGCTGTTGGCCACCAGACTTTCCTGGCGCTTCTGGCGCCGCCTCGCAGCTTTCTGGGTAATCCTTGCCATCGCACTGCTGGCGCTGCTGGAAATTTCCTCGCCGGCCTTCATCACCGAATACGACTCCCGTCCGAACCGGCTGTTCGTCGAATACCTGAAATACCCCGGCGAAGTTTCGGCCATGCTGTGGAATGGCTTCCGCATGCATGTGCTGGTCGGGCTGTCGGTAGTCGGTGCCGCCGCCTGGGGCATGGCGCGGCTGGTCCGCCCGTGGCTGGGCCGCGAGCGTGACTGGTCGCATCTCAGGCTGTGGCTGAGCTGGCCGCTGATCCTGCTGCTCTGCCTCTTCGCCATCCGTTCCAGCGTCGATCACCGGCCGGCCAACCCGGCGCTGTTCGCGCTCACCGGCGACCCGATGGTCAATACGCTTATCCTCAATTCGGCTTGGTCGGTGACGCACGCCATCTATGGCATGAAGCACGAAAACCGGTCGAGCGAGATCTACGGCAAGATGAGCGAGGAGGACATCCTCGCCAATGTGCGCGCGACCCGCGAACTGCTGCAGGATGCGCGTCCCCTGCTTGGCGACAAGGAATTGCCGACGTTGACCGAGCAACGGGCGACGGTGCGCCGCGAGCGGCCGCTGAATCTGGTGATCATCCTCGAAGAGAGCCTCGGTGCGACCTTCGTCGAGTCGCTCGGCGGCGTGCCGGTGACGCCGGAGCTGGAAAAGCTGAAGAAGCAGGGCTGGTGGTTCGAGCAGCTGTATGCGACCGGCACCCGCTCGGTGCGCGGCATCGAGGCGGTGACCACCGGTTTCCTGCCGACGCCGGCGCAGGCCGTCGTCAAGCTGTCGCTGGCGCAGCGCAATTTTTCGTCGCTGGCCAGCATCCTTGGCCGGGTGGGCTACGAGTCTGAGTTCATCTATGGCGGCGAATCGCACTTCGACAACATGCGCGGCTTCTTCCTGTCGAATGGTTTTTCGCAGGTGACCGACGAGAACGACTACAGGAACCCGGTATTCAAGGCGAGCTGGGGCGTTTCCGACGAAGACCTGCTGAACAAGACGCACGAACGCCTGCTGGAGAAGCACGGCGAGGGCAAGCCGTCGTTCACGCTGGTGTTTACCTCGACCAACCATTCGCCGTTCGAATTCCCGGATGGCCGTATCGAGCTTTACGAGCAGCCGAAGGGGACCGACAACAACGCCGTCAAATACACCGACTGGGCGCTTGGCCGCTTCATGGAGAAGGCGAAGCAGAGTGCCTACTGGAAAGACACCGTCTTCGTCGTTGTCGCCGACCACGACATCCGCGTGCGCGGCGAGACGCTGGTGCCGATCGAACGTTTCCATATCCCGGGCCTGATCCTCGGTGCCGATATCAAGCCGCGGGTGGTGAAGACCGTCGCCAGCCAGATCGACCTGCCGCCGACGCTGCTTTCGCTGCTCGGCGTCGATGCCCTGCACCCGATGCCCGGCCGTGACCTGACGCTGGAACCGGAGGGACTGCCGGGGCGGGCGATGATGCAGTACAACGACAACTACGCCTGGATGGAGGGGGATCGGGTCGTCGTGCTGCGCCCGGAGAAGGTGCCGACGCACGGCCGCTACGACCCGGTGAAGAAGCATCTGGATACGGTGTCGCCGCCGGCCGACGGCGCGGCGCTGGAACAGCGGGCGCTGGCACATTCCCTGTTGCCCGCCTGGCTCTACCGCGAGCAGCGCTATCGGCTGCCGGAGGCTCCAGCCGCGCAGGCCGGGCGCTAGTCTCCGGCGGGTTGCGGGGAGGCTGCGGCCAATGGCAAAAAGAGCTTGATATTTTTCGGAAAGTTGGATTAAAATCGCCGGCTTTCCTCTTCCAAGATTACTAACGGAGCAACAACCATGGCGCGAGTATGCCAAGTGACGGGCAAGGCCCCGATGGTTGGGAACAAGGTTTCCCACGCCAACAACAAGACGAAGCGTCGCTTCCTGCCGAACCTGCAGTACCGCCGCTTCTGGGTCGAAAGCGAGAACCGCTTCATCCGCCTGCGCGTCTCCAACGCCGGTCTGCGCCTCATCGACAAGAAGGGCATCGACGAGGTCCTGGTTGACCTGCGCGCCCGCGGCGAAGTCTGATAGAGAGGAATCCGAATCATGCGTGAAAAGATCAAGCTCGAGTCGTCCGCCGGTACCGGCCACTTCTACACGACGACCAAGAACAAGAAGACCATGCCGGAAAAAATGGAGATCAAGAAGTACGATCCCAAGGCCCGCAAGCATGTCATGTACAAGGAAACCAAGCTGAAGTAAGCGTTTGTCGCTTCGGCTTCGTTACCGAAGAAACCCGCCCGAGTCCTGCTCCGGCGGGTTTTTTGTTGCCTGCTTTCCTGCCGTTGGCGATATGTCGTGACATTGCCGGGCAAGCGCCTATGATGGCCCGGCAGCTGTTTTCCTCCGGCTGTTCCTCACTGACCCTCTCGGCAGAAAGCTTCCCATGCAACGATACGAATACATCATCCGCAGCGATTTCCATGCCACGGCGGAGGATGTCGCCCGCAGCTTCGGCGGCCGGGAGCGCGAACGCCTGGAAGCCTATACGCAGGTCGTCGTGACCGAACTCAACAAGCTCGGTGCTGAAGGCTGGGAACTCATCCAGGCGCCGGATCTGGCCGCCAACCGCAACTGGATCTTCAAGCGGCCTCTGGCCTGATCCGCTGGCCGCGGCGCCAGGAAAGAAAAGGGCCGGCATGTCGCCGGCCCTTTGCACGTGGGGTGTGCGCCGGACAAGGCCTCAGGTCAGCATGTCGGCCCAGATGTTCTTCGCCCAGCCCACCGCGTAGGCACCTTCCAGCTCGTTGCGCTCGGCCGAGACGCCGCCCGAGCCTGGCACCGTGACCAGCGTCTTCTTTTCGGCGTCGTACTTGTGTACCGAGGCGACGTGGATGACGTGGCTGGCATCGACGAAGCTGTAGCAGGTGTTGGCCATCATCGGCTCCGGGTTCGGCGCTTCGCCGGCGAGCAGGTTGAGGATCGCGGCTGCTGCGACCTTGCCGTGCTGGTTGGCCATGAAGCCCGACTTCGGCATCAGCGGTGCCGAGAGGGTCGAATCGCCGAGGATGTGCAGGCCCTTCACGTTCACCGATTCCATGCTCAGCCAGTCGACCTCCGCCCAGCGGTTGTTGGCCAGCTTGGCGCCGGATTGCGCGACGAGGTTGCCGGCGCGCTGCGGCGGCACCACGTTGAGCACGTCGGCCTTCACCTTGTCGAACTCCAGGATGGCCGTGCGGCTGGCGACATCGACGTCGCGCAGCTCGCTGTTCGGGCGGTACTCGACCATGCCCTTGTACAGCTCGTTCCAGGCCTTCGTGAACAGACCCTTCTTCGAGGTGACGTCCTCGTTGGCATCGAGGATCAGCACCTTCGACTTCGGCTTGTGCTGCTTGAAGTAGTGGGCGATCACCGAGGCGCGCTCGTACGGTCCCGGCGGGCAGCGATAGGGCGCCTTCGGGATGGTCAGCGCATAGACGCCGCCGTTCTTCATCTCTTCGAGCTGCTTCCTGAGCGCCACCGTCTGCGGCCCGGCCTTCCACGCGTGCAGGATCTTCGACTGGGCCTCGGCGCTCTTCAGTGCCGGCACCTGGTCCCAGAGGAACTCGATGCCGGGCGAGAGCACGGCGCGGTCGTAGGCGAGTTCGCCATGCGTGGCCAGGCGGATGCTGCGCTTGGTGGTGTCGATGCCGACCACCTCGTCATGGATCACGCGCACGCCCCACTTCTTCAGGCCCTCGTAGCTGACGGTGATGTCGGCCAGCGTCTTCTCGCCGGCGACGACGAGGTTGGAGATCGGGCAGGAGATGAACTGCGGGTTGCGCTCGACGAGCGTCACGTCGACGCTGCCGTTGCTCCACATGCGCAGGTACTTGGCGGCGGTGGCGCCGCCGTAGCCGCCACCGACGACGACGACATGGCCACGGGCCTTGCTCGAACCGGCGGCACAGCCGCCGAGGGTGACGATGCCGGTGGCGGCGCCGGCTGCGCCGGCAGCCTTCAGGAAATCGCGACGATTGAACATGTTCTTCCCCTTATTTCTGAGCCGCGAAGTAATTCGCCAGCAGCTCCACCTGTGCGTCGGTGTAGCCCTTGGCGATCTGGTGCATCACCGTTGCCGGGCGCGATCCGGAGCGGTATTCCTTGAAGCGCTGGATGATGCTTTCCTTCGGTTGCCCGGCCAGGCCCGGCATGCCGGCATTCGGCACGGCGTGGCCGTTGGTGCCGTGGCAGTTGGCACAGGTGGCGGCGAGGTTGCGGGCGAGATTCGGATCTTGCGCTGCGGCCGGGCTGGCAATGAATGCCAGGGCGGCCACGCAGGAGGTGAGGGTGAGCCTGTTCATTGTGGTTGTCTCCGTTGTCGGATCGGGCCTTGGTGAGCTTGCGCTCGCTGGTGTTGCTGCTGCTGAGTGGAGCAGTCTAGTGGCTATGCGTAGATTGGAAAAGAATTGGTGGCGAAGAGCTTATTCTGAATCGTTATAAAGAAGCTGCCGGGCCGCTAGTGGTCTGCTTCGTAATTGGCGTGACTGGACGAAAGCGCGGGATTTGCGCCGCTGGCTAGGCGCGAACCGCAGCGATAGCCGTAGCTATCGCGAGGATGAGCAACAACGCCAGCGGCACAAAGACAAGCTTTCGTGTCGCGTTAATTGCGAAGCAGACCACTCGCCGTTGAGGTCTCTGGAAAAGCGTTGCAGAAACGCAGTTCCTCCGGGTAGGGGAAGAAATCCTCGACGCGGCCGGCGAGGATCTGTTCCTTCGTCAGTTGCCAGAATTCCTGGGTCAGCAGATCCCCGTGGTGCTTCATGAAGGCCTGTCGCACCTTCGGCGAGCCGAGCAGGAAGGTGCCGAATTCCTCGGGAAAGATGTCGTTGCGCGCCACCGCGTACCAGACCTCGCCCGACATCTCCGTCTCGAAATCCGGCGCCGGCGGGATCTTGCGGAAGTTGCAGTCGGTCATGTACTCGATCTCGTCGTAGTCGTAGAACACCACCCGGTTGTAGCGCGTGACGCCGAAGTTCTTCCACAGCATGTCGCCGGGGAAGATGTTCGCGAGCGCCAGTTCGCGGATCGCGTTGCCGTATTCGCGCACGGCGTGCTCGGTCTTCTCCTCGTCGGCGCGGTCGAGGTAAAGGTTCAAGGGAACCATCCGCCGCTCGATGTAGAGATGCTTGATCACCACGTCCTCGCCTTCCTCCTCGAACATCGACGGCGCCAGCGAGCGCAGCTCCTCCATCAGCTCCTCCGAGAAGCGTGCCCGCGGCAGGGCGACGTGCGAGAACTCCAGCGAATCGGCCATGCGGCCGACGCGATCCACCTGTTTCACCAGCTGGTACTTGCGCTCGACCGTGGCGCGGTCCACCTCCTTCGAGCTGCCGAACACGTCCTTGATGATCTTGAACACGTAGGGGTACGAAGGCAGCGTGAATACCAGCATGACCATGCCCTTGATGCCCGGCGCGATGATGAACTGATCCTCCGAGTGCTTCAGGTGCTGGTAGAAATCGCGGTAGAACATCGTCTTGCCCTGCTTGCCCAGCCCGATCATCGTGTACAGCTCGGAGCGCGGCTTGTTCGGCATGATCGTGCGCAGGAACTGCACGTAGCCCGACGGTACCTCCATGTCGACCATGAAGTAGGCCCGGGAGAGCGAGAAGAGCAGCGAGATGCGCCACGCGTCGAGCAGGATGGTGTCGAGAAACAGCCCGCCGTTTTCGTCGTGCAGCACCGGGATCGCGAAGGGCAGTTCGAGGTGGCCGTTGATCGCCTTGCCGATGATGTAGGCGCCCTTGTTGCGGTAGAACGCCGAGTACAGCACCTGGATCTGGAAGTTCGCCTCCGGCTGTGGCCAGCTGCCGCCGAGGTGCTTCTCCGCCGTGCGCATGATGCAATCGACGTCGCGGTCGAGGTCGGCGAACGGGCGCTGCCAGTCGAAATCCTGGACGATGCGCTTCACCGTCGCCCGCAGGCCGCCGTGCGCCGACGGGTAGTAACTCGAATACACCGGCGGGTAGGACTCGATGTACTCGGTGGAAACCGCCGGCCGGGCGAAGATGAAATCGTTGTGGAAGTAGCTGCGATGCAGGATCTTCGTCGTCACCGAGTTGAAGAAAGTCTCGGCCAGTTCCGGCTGCTTGTGGTTCACCAGCAGGCCGATGTAATGGAGCTTGATCTGCTGCCAGGTCGGGCGGTCGATGTGATCCGCGTCGAACTCCTCGCGCAGGCGGGCCACATTGTCGTCCACCCGCTCGTCGTAGGAGCGGATGCGGTCGCGGACCGCCTTCTGCACTGCCAGCCATTCCGCATTCTCGAACAGCGTCTTCGCCTGCCGGCCATAGAGCCGGATGTTCCGGTAATGGCGGTTGAAGCCTTCGATCATGGCTTCGGCCATGCGCTGGGCGAGGGGGTTCTGAACGGTCGGGAGATCCATGGGTGTCGTCGGCAAAACGGGGCGGTGGCGTACTCCGGCAGCATTGCATCGGCTGCGATCGATTCTAGCATTCGGGTGTTGCGTCGCAGCATCGGCAAATTTGTGAAGTCATGTTTCACGATGTGAAATTTTTGCCATTTCTCTTGATCCATGTAAGGGTCGTGCAAGCGCCGAAGTAGTAAAATCGCCGCTTTCCGCGTAAATCATCATTTCTGAGGGGGTAGCATGGCTGCAGGCAAGTCAAAGATCATTTACACGCTAACGGATGAGGCGCCGCTGCTGGCCACCTGCGCATTCCTGCCGATCATCCGCACCTTCACCAGCCCCGCCGGCGTCGAGATCGAGAAGGCCGACATCTCCGTTTCCGCCCGCGTCCTTGCCGAATTCTCCGACCGCCTGCCGGATGCGCAGAAGGTGCCGAACACCCTCGCCGAGCTGGGCAAGAAGTGCCTGCTGCCGGAAACCAACATCATCAAGCTGCCGAACATCAGCGCCTCCGTGGCGCAGCTGAAGGCCTGCATCAAGGAACTCCAGGAAAAGGGCTACGCCATTCCCGATTTCCCCGAAGATCCGAAAACCGACGAAGAAAAGGCCATCCGCGCCCGCTACGGCAAGTGCATCGGCAGCTCCGTGAACCCGGTCCTGCGCGAGGGCAACTCCGACCGCCGTGCCCCGATGGCGGTCAAGAATTTCGCCAAGAAGCACCCGCACTCGATGGGCGAGTGGAAGCAGTGGTCGCAGACCCATGTCTCGCACATGCACGGCGGCGACTTCTACCACGGCGAAAAGTCGATGACGCTCGACAAGGCGCGCGACGTCAAGATGGAACTGGTCACCAAGAGCGGCAAGACCGTCGTCCTCAAGCCGAAGGTCTCCCTGCTCGAAGGCGAGATCATCGACTCCATGTTCATGAGCAAGAAGGCCCTGTGCGAGTTCTACGAGAAGGAACTGGAAGACTGCCGCGAAGCCGGCATCCTCTTCTCGCTGCACGTCAAGGCGACGATGATGAAGGTCTCGCATCCCATCGTCTTCGGCCACTGCGTCAAGATCTACTACAAGGAAGCCTTCGAAAAGCACGGCAAGCTGTTCGAGGAACTGGGCATCAACGTCAATAACGGCATGGTCGACCTCTACGAGAAGATCAAGACCCTGCCCGAATCGAAGCGTGACGAGATCATCCGCGACCTGCACGCCTGTCAGGAACACCGCCCGGCGCTGGCCATGGTCGATTCGGCCAAGGGCATCACCAACTTCCACTCGCCCAACGACATCATCGTCGACGCCTCGATGCCGGCGATGATCCGCGCCGGCGGCAAGATGTGGGGCGCCGACGGCAAGCAGTACGACGCCAAGGCCGTCATGCCGGAATCCACCTTCGCCCGCATCTACCAGGAGATGATCAACTTCTGCAAATGGCACGGCAACTTCGATCCGAAGACCATGGGCACCGTGCCCAACGTCGGCCTCATGGCCCAGCAGGCCGAGGAATACGGTTCGCACGACAAGACCTTCGAGATCCAGGAAGACGGCATCGCCAACATCGTCGACCTCGCCACCGGCGAAGTGCTGCTGACGCAGAACGTGGAAGCTGGCGACATCTGGCGCATGTGCCAGGTCAAGGACGCCCCGATCCGCGACTGGGTCAAGCTCGCCGTCACCCGCGCCCGCAACTCCGGCATGCCGGCCGTGTTCTGGCTCGACCCGTACCGCCCGCACGAGAACGAGCTGATCAAGAAGGTGAAGAAATACCTCAAGGATCACGACACCACCGGCCTCGACATCCAGATCATGAGCCAGGTGCGTGCCATGCGCTTCACGCTCGAGCGCGTCATCCGTGGTCTCGACACCATCTCGGTCACCGGCAACATCCTGCGCGACTACCTGACCGACCTGTTCCCGATCATGGAACTCGGCACCTCGGCCAAGATGCTCTCCATCGTCCCGCTGATGAACGGCGGCGGCATGTACGAAACCGGCGCCGGCGGCTCGGCACCCAAGCACGTCCAGCAGCTGACGCAGGAAAACCACCTGCGCTGGGATTCGCTCGGCGAATTCCTCGCCCTGGCCGTCTCGCTCGAAGACCTCGGCATCAAGGAAAACAACGCCCGCGCCAAGCTGCTGGCCAAGACCCTCGATGCCGCCACCGGCACGCTGCTCGACAACAACAAGTCGCCGTCGCCGAAGACCGGTCAGCTCGACAACCGCGGCTCGCAGTTCTACCTCGCCATGTACTGGGCGCAGGAACTCGCAGCGCAGACCGAGGACAAGGAACTGGCCGCCCACTTCGCACCGCTGGCCAAGTCCCTCGCCGAGAACGAGCAGAAGATCGTCGCCGAGCTCTCCGCCGTCCAGGGCCAGCCCGCCGATATCGGTGGCTACTACAAGGCCGACCCCGAGAAGTGCAAGGCCGTGATGCGCCCGAGCGCAACGCTCAACAGCATCCTCAAGGCCGCCTGCGCAGCCTGATCCAGCGCTTTCTCAGCCAGCAAAAAGCCGGGGACTTCCCCGGCTTTTTGTTTGGGTGCAGTGCTGGCGATGCAGGGGGTGGAATGCGTCCGCTGCCGTTCGGCCTGGGTGAAGTAGCGCACAGTCACAGCTTGCCTACCGATGCCCAACGTGCAAAGTAAATGGCGTGCCGCTTGCGGCACGTCCAAGCGCCTGCAAGGCGCGGTTTGACTGGGATGTTAGAGATCTTTGATATTTTTTCCGTCGAGCCGCAGACCGCAGTTAAAACACTCTCGTGCGAAAGGGCTCCAATAGTATTTTCGTGCATGGAAATAGTTGTTACACCGTGGGCATTTGAGGCCAACCAAAGGCACAAACACTGCAGGGAAGCACGCGAAAATAAACGGAGCGAGGAGAACTTGAATGAGCTTCCCTCTGTTTTTCGTCTTCCAACCCGGCAGCATTATGCCGCCAATTGC
>VFQM010003047.1_pt1 | contig 11320 bp, 4 predicted proteins | sample 3512391 | NCBI WGS metagenome assembly VFQM01 (sample SAMN10412369, study PRJNA504923) | tailings metagenome | isolation source: Replicate 1 from Balatoc abandoned mine | place: Philippines
CCAACTTCCAACGCGGCGGTCGCTACGACGATTTCGGCGTCGGAATCGACACCGCCGTGGTAGGAAGTCGTGCGCTCGACCCTATGTCGCTGGTTGAGTGAATGGCCGATGCGGGTGGGAAGACGCCAGTCTTGTCCTGCTTCGAAGCGCTTGTGGTTCTCAGGCCGTGGTTCGCGCAGGTGCGCCAGACCGCCATTTGGGTGACGCAACATCGCAGCATTGCCGCTCTCGTTTCGACCTTCCGCGTCGCGAAGGTCGTAGAAGAGGCGGTTTGTCGCGTCCACTTGATCTGTGAAGGCAAAGCTTCGCCACCCTGCAAAGGGACGCTCTTTGGGCGAGAAGCGCTGACGCGGATCCAGCAGTCGTGAACCTAGCATCAGAGTTTGGATTGTGGTTGACAGCAACGCGGTTTGCGATACGGGATCGCCGCGCAAGGCGAGCATGTACTCCGCGCCTTCGTCTTCCATATCTCCGAGTTGTGGCGAGATTTCTTCGACCACCGTTTCATCCATGCCGGTCAGGCTCGCGAAGAAACGCCTTCCCTCGGCAAGGGTCGCCGATAGACCCACGAAACTGGTGCGTCGGCGGGTGAGGTGCGACCAACGCCGCAATAGGTAGGCAACTTGCGCACCGTAGGTGCCAGTGTAGACGTGGACCTCGTCCAGGAGCATCAAGGCCGGGACACTATCGGCATCTGGACCAAGCCCGAATAGATGACGCATCTCCGAGTCGGACATGCGCTGATTGAGCATCTCCACCGAAGTGAACAACACGTCCGGCGGCTCGGCCTGCATGTCTTCACGGGTCAGTCGCAACTGGCGTCCATCGACTACGGTGCCGCAGTTTCGGCAAAGCAGCGACGCCTCCGACGACGAATGACCTCCTGAGCGTAAGCGCATCTCCTGCTGGCACGCCGGACAGCGGAAGAACGGACATGCGCCATGGTGCGGTCGCCAGTCGTCCCATGCTTTTGCCAACGTGCGCGGCGTTTCTCCGTAGAGTACGCCAACGCTAATAGGCGATGCGCCAGCGCGGCCGAGGTACTCATCAAAGCTCCGCGCCTGCGAGAACACTTCGCGCAACTGATCCTTGAGCAATTCATTGCGCGGGTAGACAGCAAGGATACGCACACCACGACTTTTGAGGTTCCCATGCTTCTGCGCCGCGAGCCAGGACAGTGCTGGTAGGTAGAACGCGAGCGTCTTGCCGCTGCCCGTGCCGGCTGCGACCAGAGTACCGCCCGAACGCCCGCTATCGAGACCCTCCAGAATCCGGGCGGCGGCATCGACCTGGAACTGAGCCAGCTTCAATCCGGCGCCGCGCTGATGCAGCCAATGCTCTACGGCAGAAAACGTGTGCGGTTGAGTGCGGCTCGCAAATTGTTCGCGCGCCTTAGCGACCGTGATGTTGCGCTTTGGATAGCGACGTTGGCGCCAGAGCAACCGGTAGTCCGCGACAAGATTTGGTGCGGAGATCCATTGATCATCCCTTCCGTGTTTCGGTATCAGTTGCCGCAGTCGGACCAGCAGGCGCACGCCTTCTGCCATTCGACTGCGGTATCGTACCGAGCGTCCGTCGCGTGCCTCGATCGGCATGAGCAGCGACAACTCCAGTAAGACTTTGAGCAGCCCGCGTGAGCCTAGGAAGCTGCATTCTGGATGGGCTGCGATGTCGCTATAGGTGTCGAGCGTTTTATCAAGAACCTCCAGTACCTCGGCCTCGCTAAGCCCACTGTCAACCAAGCCCCAAACCAGAACGCGTACTTCGCGACGCTCGAGTTCGTCGAGCGCCTTCTCAACCAGGATTAGATCAGGCGAGAGTGTCACGCTTGCCTACTCCCGATTACGTATTGATTCAACTGGCCGTGTTCACGCAACCACTGCAAGACTTCCGGCGTTAGGATCGCTAGCGTTGCAGTTCGCCCATCGACAGCACGGAAAAATGCTTCTACTGCCGGCGGCACGTCGTAGCTCAGACTATCGGCGGCCGCTTTGCACTCTGCTTCAGCCGTGCGCAGCGCGACGGCATCGTCGACAGTGCGCGGCATCGGCTGCGCGGCCAACCTCTCGTAGACGGAGTACAGTTGTTCGTAGCGCCTTAGGACCTCGCGATTGGCCGGAATGCTGGCAACCTTCGCCCGCAACGCCGCGGGTGCCGCCGGTCGCTCCATAGACTCAACCCTGGCGCGCCAAGCTGATTGCGTTGCCGCGCGCAGGATTTCGGCAGCTTTGCTAGTAGTTTGGAGCAGTCGCTTCCACAGCGGATCCGCTGCTAGGCTGGCGACGTCCTGCATGTCGCCTAAGCGTCTTGCTGCTTCGACTGCATCGGCGCGTAATGTCAAATGTATCCTTCTGCAATCTGGCAGAGATTCGGGACGCAGGTCGATCCAACTGGCCTGTTCGACGGCCTTTGCCCAATCGGTGCGCACTTTGGTCCACTCTTCAGACCTTTCTCGCAACGCTGAACGCTGGTGCTGGTGTCGCTGCGCGACAACCAACGCTTCGATGGTGGAACGTGCCTTCTGGCATTGCTCGGTTAGCATCAAGGGCTCTCTCCTTCTTCAGCGATAGCCGCAAGGCTTGTGCGCAGGGAGTTCAAGACATCGGCCACATCGGCGCCACCGTAGGCCTTCAACTGAGAATCGGCGGCACGCTGGATCCTCATGACCAACGCCTCCAGCGCTTCTAACGCTTCGGTGGTTGTCCGTAGCGCGGCCAGTTCGACCTCGGTGCACGCCGCCAATTGAAACTCCGTCGAACGCGCGGCGTCTGGAGCGCTGAAGGAATCTGCATGGCGGAGCACCGAGCGGGCCACGTCAGAGGCAAGGAAGCCAAGTGCACGTTCAACTGCAGCCTGACTGTATTCGACGCTCGCGAGCGTTCCCGACCGCTTCGCTTCGGCGAGCAGCTCCTTGATCGGGGCCACCAAGCTGATTTCGGGATTCGGTCCGACTAGGCGCTGGATGATTGGCAGCCGTTTATCGAGCACGCTGGTGTAACGTGACACCAGGGTCTTCAAACGACCTGACCCCAGGTCACGCGCTATCTGGCGAGCTTTATCCGATTGAGCAAGTACTGCCGGATCCTGGCTATCGTCGTTGTCTGCATTCCAAGCGGTCTGCAAGCGCACACGGTCTACTCCCAGGGCGGTCGAGCCCGGGCCTTGAAAGCACGCTACCGAAGCCAGAAGCACTTCTCGCACTTCGTCCAGAGCGTCAGCCGCCATCACGGCAACCTGCTGGATGGATGCCTCGTGACTTCGGTCATCAGTCTCTGGGGCGACCGGCGGTGCATCCAGTGATCGGAAATAGTCCTCTAGCGCCGGTTCATCGGGTTCGGCTTTGCGTGTCATCCGCAGAAGCAACGCCTGGCGATGCAGCGTTCGCAGAGCAGCGGTCGCGCGCTGACGCGCGATCTTCGGGAAGAAATTCATGGCCTGCAGTTCCATCCCGTCGAGCAGCAATTGCGCTACCGCGTAGTCGTCTTCCGCTCGTGTGTAGTTCCAGTTGCGTCCATTGGCCGCCCAGCGGCATAGAGCCAGCACGCCGGCGCGCACGTTGAAGTTCAACGGCCTAACTTCAAGGCCAACGACGAATCGCGGTTCAGCGGTTGGATTGCCGACGCGCGCAAATGGCAGCCAAATGTGGCCAGGCTGAATCGGCTGACGCCGCATTCGCAGCGAATTCCAGTCGATGCGGTCGTTAAGCGCTTGTGCGATGACCTTGCGGATCTCATTCGCTGGCTGCTGAATCAGCTGTCCGCCGGTTGCCCAGCTTTCGATGTTTTCGTCCTGCGGGGTAATCGGTGGTACCGCCGGGTCGGTCGGACGAATCGGCTGTGCGGGGTTTCCTCCAGGGTTTGTAATTGCGAGCGGACGCGGCGCCGGTTTCGGTACTACCGACGCGCTGGCATCGAAAGGCCAAGCAAGTTGAAACGCGTCAAAGACCTCCTTTGGCACACGTGGTGACGACGCTAGATCCTGAGGGTTACCAGCCCAATACACCAACGCGGGTGAGAGCCGCGCGCGCATTGTTTCCGAAAGCGGTTTGGCGCGGAGGGCGATCTCCGCCCCTGTGCTCATAACTGCATCTTTGAAGCCTCCTGGGGGAAACTCGCCACGCTCGAATTCGTCGCGATGCACGAGCACGTCGCGAAGAACGTGGTTAATGAATGCGCGTGGGTTGAAGATCAGCTGTGTGCCTTGGCGTAGTTCGCGGCGCGCTAGGGCCGCGATTGACTCGCGCGACAACGGAAACAACGGGTATCCGTGGCGACTGATGCCGAAGGCCTTAAGTCGGTCGCTCTCGTCCGCGTCGAGTTCATGGTCGAATGGTCGCAGCCAACTATCTAGATCCTTGCTACCCCGTTGCGAGTATTGTTTGGTTAAAGCTTTGATTCCCCAACGTGCGGCATTGAGGTAGCGGCCGCTCAGATCGATCAACCGATCGATAATTTCTTCCTCTGTTCGGGCGGAATTAGGAATGATCCATTCTCGCTTGGCCCGGGTCAGAATGGTCTGCCGGCTCGGCAAGAAGCCGTCGGTAACAGCGAGCGCGGTTCGTAGTGGCGCGCGGATGCGTCGGCCCTGGTGATCGCTCTCGGCGATGATCAAATTTAGAAGCGGTTGCTGGATTCCAGCCAGAGCAGCAAAGTCTTCAATCAGCAGGACCAGTTCGCGGTCCTGCTCAAGTAGATGGCGGCGGATTTCGTCGACAATCTCCTCGATAGAACGCTGGCCCAGCGCTTCGGAAAAGCGGAACACCGTTCGAAGCGCAGGATCCAGCGCCTCTTGCAGCAATTCCGCAGCAAGGGGCAGCGCCGCGCCCTCGTCTGACTGCAATCTCTGGAGATAGACGTTGGCTGCGCGCGTGGCTTGCGTCGGGTCCCAGTCGTCTCGCACTTGCAGGTCCTGCGGGGTGAATCGCCGCGAATCACCCGTTTCGGCCTCGCTTCCGCCGTTCAGGGCCTGGGTGACGATACGCGCCAGAACCGCATAGAACCATTGCTCGTTGACAACTGGATCTCTTAGCAGATGGCTCAGCCCCTTGGCATGGTCGGCACGCGTACGCAATGCACGATCATCCAGTCGTCCGCCACTGCGCAGCGTCGCCATATCTTGCTGGTACAGGCGGTCGAGTTCCATTGCCAGACTAGTTGCCAACAATTGCTTGGCTTCGTCTGGCTTGAGTGTTTCTACTACTCGCGACAGCTCTGCTTTAAGGTGGGAGTACTGTTCGCCTTCTAGCGGCTCCAGAATGCGCTCCACGACTTGGCGCAGGCTGGCGGTCTTTGGCACCAGCACGACTACTAGCCGCTGGCGCTCTGTGTGTCGCTGCAATTGCGCGTGCAACCAGCGCACCATGTGAGATTTTCCGACTCCGGAGTCGCCGGTTATCGCAACTACCACGGCGCTTCCGTCGTCAGCTGGGCGCATCAGTTCGCTGAGCAGATCCTGCTCTGTGGCAGCTATGTCGGCCGACGCGTTAGCGGCGCGTACACGCAGCGGTCCAGGCTCGTGGACGGCGAGGAGAACGGCGTCGTCTACAGTTTCTGCCTCAGTGCGAATGCACTGATCGACTTCCGCGGCAGTGGGCCAGTAGCGATTCAGTGTGCTCATGCGCTCTTCTTCCGGGTTGGTTCGCGTAGTCGAATCCAACTGTAGCGATAGTCCGGGCGAATCCCGTCCCGGCCGGTGAGCACGATGCTGCGTCCAACGTCGGCGCGGTTCTCGAAGGTCAACAGTCCCTCCATGTTGAGCTGGATTAGCGCGCGTGACAGTGCTGTTGATAACTGGCCTTCGGCGAGAGCCGGCAGCGCCTGTCGCTCCAGGCGATCTTCAACCGCCACACGCCACCGCCCACCATCGATAACTGGCAGTTCATCGGCTAAGTTTCTGATGAAATCCGTCGCCGGCATTCCTTCTCCACGAACGATGCAACGGTTCAGTGACTCGCGGATGGCGCATGTTGGGTCAATTCCTCCTCCGCCAGGTTCGCGGACGAAGCCGAGAAAGTGACTCCAGTACTTCAGTCCGTTCTGGCGCGTGTCATTGCGCATCAGCCTGGAACTGGTGTCAGCAATCTGCGCAGCTTCTAATGCTTCGATATCACCAAAGCTGAAGCGATAGACATCCTGCGCGAGAAGCCAGGCCAACGACCGAGTGAGGTCGGCTGCCTTCGCTCCCCGATCAGCCCACAAGTCCGGATTGTTGGCTTCGGACAGCGCGCAGCGACGCGCCGCCTTCCGCACCTCAGCCAAAAGTGCGGCCTCATCGCTGACTGCTGATTCCAACGGCTGCGCCAGGAGAATCGACTCATCTTTCTCTTCGAACAGACCCAGTTCAAGCCAGCGGTTCATCGTCTGCCGCGCCATCTTGCCGTCTTCGTTTGCGACGGTCTTGGGCGCGACACGCGCGAGTAGTTCGGCGCGTGTCAGCGACTTTCTTGCCCGCTGCAATGTCGCCACCAGGCTTACTAGGATGTTGGGCAGGCCATCGCTGGCGAGGTTTAGCAGGCTCATGATGAGATCTTGTCTAGGAAAGTGGCCGCTGCCACGTGTGGCGTGGTGTCAATTAGATGGCGCACCGCGTGATCGGGGTCGCCGACGGACTTTGCAACGACAGCGATGTCTAGGGCCGCGCCGGAGCTCCAGAGTTCTCGTGGGAATGTCGCCGGGCGTACGCGATCCAGGAAGATCACGCGGATTTCTTCATTGCCCGCAAACCAGGCATCCGGCGCTCGCGCGTCGACGATATCGATGAAGCTGTCGTCATTTGGGAGTGGGCGCAGCAATTCGCGTAGGCGCAGGGCGAAGCGAGTCTTCAGCGAAGGCTCAATTAGCCAACTGTGTGGCCGTAGGACGGACGAAAGGTGGGTGGCGATACGTTCACACGTAGCCACAAAGTTCCCGTCATCCGGAATCGCAACGACGAGCAGGCGCGGCGACGCCATCGGCAGGCCGAGGCTACGGATTCGCCCAGTATCGCGGTGGGAAAATCGTCGCAGCCTCCCGGCACGAGGAGGAGGATACAGGCCGGTCGTCGCGCGACTTTCCCAATGGGTCGCACAACCACCGCAACTGCTGACGACGGGTGACCAGACCCCTTGTACGACGGAGTACATCGAGGCCAGTGCTTGCGATATCTCAGTTCGAAGACCGGCCACATCCTGCATGGCCCGTACGCCCTCGTCCCCGGCCCGCAACATATCCGCACGTGCCTGCGCCACTCTCCGAGAAAACACTTCGCGATCGAGGTGGCTCGTCTCGAGAATGCGCACTGCAGCCTGGGACGCCAGCGCTAGATCTAGCGGCGCCTCTTCTCCAGCCTGCGCGCCATCGCGCAAAGAGACCAGTTCAATCAGGCCGGCGCGCGCCATCAGGGTTAGCGTGCGGATATTCCACAGCGAACTTTGCTCTGAATTCACAGTCAGATGTGACGGCAGACGGTTCAGATCTACCCAGAAAACGTCATCACCGTCGCCCGCTCGAGCGTGGCTAATCATCAGGCTCCAGCGTTCGAAGGCGGTATCGTCACGCAGCAATTTCTCGCTAGCCATGCCCTTGGCCTGGTCGATGTCTCGATCGGTATACACCAGCAGGCTCGCGCTGGCGCAGCCATCGCGACCACCTCGGCCGACTTCTTGATAGAAGCGGTCCAGCGACTCCGGCAGGGTGGCGTGCAACACAGCACGGACGTCATTCTTGTCGACGCCAAGTCCGAAGGCGGAGGTGGCGATCATGCCATCGATTTCATTGGTCGCCCAGGCTCGCAGTAACTGTTCGCGCTCGCTTGAGGGCGTACTCCCGGTGAATGCAGCGACGCGGGAGTAGCCCGCTTCCCGGAGGCGCGCGAGCCATTTTGTCGCCTCGTCCGGCCGAGTGACGTACAGAATGAACGGCCGTGGCGTGAACCGGATCGCTTCAAGAATACGCTCTTCCTGGTTGGACGTGCCGGGACTGAACTGGAAGGCGTAGCGCGGCTCAGATCGCAGATGCACCGCAGCCACTAGGTATGTGGATGGCGCGGGACCAAATAGTTGCCGTAGCGCGGACAAGGTCGCGGCAGACAGTGTCGCCGAGGCAAGCACTACACGAAGTGGGCGACCGGCCGCGCGATTGCGCAGATCGTGCACGAGCGCCGGCAGCAACTGAAACACCGGGCGGAAGCCGTTTCCCCAACCAGTTACTAGATGCGCCTCATCGACCACAACATGCGATAGCCGGCCCTCGGCAGCTGCGCGCTCTAGCCAGGGACGCAGACTGCCGGTGGCGCTTTCGGGGGAGGTGAATACGATGGGCTGTTCGCCCGAGCGGATCGCCTGCCGGATGCTGCCCCGCTCTTCCGGACTAAGGCCGGCGTGGTAGGCCAGCGGCGGAATCGTCCGATGGGGGAAGCGTTGCCCCAGTAACGTCTCCATGCGTCGCGCTTGATCCATTGCCAGCGCGACTGTCGGGACGATAGCTAGTGTGAGCATGCCTTCAGGATTGAGCAACGGCGGCAACTGTGCCAGCAGGCTCTTTCCGCTTCCGGTCGGGAGGTTAGCAATCAGAGTCTCGTTCGGCGGAAGATGCAGCAGTGCGCGCACAGCCTCACGCTGCCCGTCGCCGGTATAGGTGGGTAGACCCAGCGAACGCAACAACAGCGGGTCGCCGTCCACGTGGGCCGTTGGTCGTGCAGGCAATTCGCGGAAGGCATCGTCGAACAGATCCTCCTGTGCACCGAGAAAGCCCAGGCGCGGGAATCGCGGCGATACGCTCAACCCGTCGCCGGTCGGATCCGTATGGAACTGGCCGTCGCGCCAGGCCGACTCATTCGGCCAGCCTGGTGCGATCGGCACACGAAGCCAGCCTGGCATAGTGCCTTCGCTGGCATGGCGCAGCAAGATCTGCCGGATCAGCGGTACAAGATCCGCGCTCCCCTGATGGATGCCGCGCTGCAGATCGCGCAAGACCTGTCGCAGTCGCTCCAAAACGCCGTTGGCAACCGTTGACTCTGGGACTTTGATGTTCGGCCAGTCACTGCAGATCGCCCGCACGGCAATAAGATCGAAGGCATCCTGTGTCGTCATTTCGAAAACGGCTTGATTGGCGATACGAATACGGCGCCGGCAACATCCACGCGAAAACTGGGCGAGGCGATTGCCTTGGCAAGCCTACCGAATAGATCAGTTTCCGCCCTCAACTGCTCCAATTCGGCAGCGCGTGCAGCGTTCTCCAGCCGCAGCGCGCGCGCGCGCAACTGGGCTAGTCGCTCGTCTCGCTGGCGACCGAGCGCAATAAGTGCTGTCTGGATGTCTCGCTGCATCGTCAGAGAGTCCCGCAGGTGACCAATCGACGCATCGCGTGCCTGCAAGCAGTGCTGCATCCATTCCGGCAACCACGGCAGGATTGCGGCGCGTTCCAAGCTATACCAGCGCTGCGGATTGAGGTTGTAATCGCAGCCATCGCCCGGCAACTTTGGTTCGGGCGTGTAGGGAGGGCGCAACTCGGGTGGCGGCTCGTTCGTGATTTCACCATCAATACTGACCCATAGCGTGTGGCACTGCGGCGGGAACATGCCGCTGGCACGGCGGCGGAGTGCGCGCGTTTCGGGGTCGTCGGACTCAGACGAGGGAACGGGATCGGCTTCGACATGCAAGTCGAAGCGGAAGTACAGATCTATTCCGCTTGCATCGCGAGCTTCATAGCTCGGGAGATGCCGCCACATCGCGAAAGAACGGCCACGATCATCGTAATCGCAAAAAGTGCTCAGGGATTCCACCAGGGGGTCGCCATAACGCAGTGGACGCACCCCGCGCGCCATCCCCTGGCGCGACAACGCGCTGCCGCGCCGAAAGGCATAGGGAAAGGTCAGAGGGTTACCGGGGCGACTGTTGCGGTTGTTGGTGTCAATGGTGCCGAGGAAACTGTTCACGAATGTGGGCAGCGACAGAAGCGTGGAGCGCTGTCCATCGCGGTCGTAAGCAAGCCTGAACACCTGTTCACCCGCAGGCAAACCACCGTCCCAGGGTTCGATCTGGATACGAAACTGCAGGCTGTCCACGGCGAACGCGCGGAAAGCATCGCGCCAGCGCTCCCATTCGTCGTCCTCTGCTTCCAGCCGTTCGAACGCCTCGTCCTCGGTTTCGGCGAGGGAGTCCAGCGCATCCTGCTGATCGATTCGACGCCGCTCGCGCGCCACCCAGCCCGTCGGTCCTGCCAACTGCGCCTTCCACTCCTGCAATGCGGTAATGCCGGTTCCGAACCAATCGATTGTGGCTTGTCGCAACGACGATTCGATTAGGTACTGCAAGCTGGCGATGGAATGGCGAAATACATCGAAGCCCTCATCCAGGCAGGCCAGCCAGGCTTTCTCGCTTGGATCGTCCACACAGATCACGGCCGCCGACCGGATTGGTTCGCCGGCGCCAAAACGATCCAGTCGGCCCAGACGCTGTTCGAGGCGGTTCGGATTCGCCGGCAGATCGAAATGCAGTGCGACCTTTCGGCCTCCATGCAAGTTGAGTCCTTCCTCGGCGCGTGCGTCGCAGACCAAGACTCGGCAGCGCGCCGGGTCCTGCAGGAATGCTTGCCACGCGTGCGGCGCGTCCGCGTCATCATCTTCGTTTTCATCGTCGACTGACGCGCATACGTGCCGCAGCACGGTGTCGCCAGGAAACGCATCACGCAGCGTCGCCGTAACCCGGTCGGCCTGGTCTGAGCGGTCGCAAAATACCACCACTTGCTGCGTACTCACTGCCAGGAGGCGGCGGATCGCGTTCGCAGTCGCGGCCAAACGTGCCTCGATGGCGTCTTCGGCCATGAGCCGATCCACGCGACCGGCCAATTGGTGCGCATGTGGGTCGTTGATGCCGTGCGCTTCGAGTTGCGGACACAGCGGTGGCGCGGATGTCGGATGTAAGGCGGTGACGAACAGCGAGTGCATCAGCGCATCGCCGGCCTCCATGTTAGACAAATGCACACGCAACTCATCCAGCGCCTGTGCGCGTTCGCCTGCCAGATCGCAGTGGTACGGCAGCGTTTCCAGACCCGCTCGGCGCGGCGTTGCCCAGGGCACGGACCGACGCCGGTTGCGCAGAATCCGTCGATGCAGGCGGTAGGTTTCGGTCAGGTGCGAACGCAGCGCGGTCAGTGCCTGAGTGAAATCCGGATCGTCTTCTTCCGGCAGCCGCTGTACTACGGGACGCAAGTGACTAATCAAGTCCCGCAAGGCGGGATCGTCACCAAAGGCCGATTCCAAGCGATCGAGTTCATCCTCCATCGACAGGACATGTTCCGGCGCTAGGCCCGCGACCGTTTCGGCGACCAATTGGCGGGAGGCG
>VFQM010003051.1_pt1 | contig 11313 bp, 9 predicted proteins | sample 3512391 | NCBI WGS metagenome assembly VFQM01 (sample SAMN10412369, study PRJNA504923) | tailings metagenome | isolation source: Replicate 1 from Balatoc abandoned mine | place: Philippines
CGCCTTCCATGAAGGAATGGGCCATTTCGAGCCGCTTGAGCGGATCGGTCTCGCTCAGCATCGCCTGCTTGTCAGCCACCTTGGTCTGGATATGGGCCGCAACGGCATCGGCCAGCTGCGATGGCTCGGTGATCTCGCCCAGGTTTTCGCCCGCGTCCTGCGGCAGCTTCTTGTTGAGCTTGGCATATTCGCCAAAGGCATCGACAACCGAGCGCATCATCGCCTCGACCTCGCTGCCGCTTGCCTCGGGCTGGTCGATGGTCTCGACCCCCGCGACCACCATTTCGCCCGACGCGGTCGTTTCCAGCCGCAGGTCTTCCAGCCGCGCGCGCTGCCGCGCCTCGACCAGCACGCGGACGGTGCCGTCGGGCAGCTTGAGCAGCTGCAGGACGGTGGCGATCACGCCGACGTCATAAAGATCATCGCCATCGGGGTCATCGCAGCCCGGATCGAGCTGCGCGAGGAGGAAGATATCCTTGTCACCCGCCATGGCTGCTTCGAGCGCCGCGACCGACTTTTCGCGGCCAACGAACAGCGGCACAACCATGCCGGGGAACACGACGATATCGCGCAAGGGAAGCAGGGGGAGCAATTGCATGAGATGTTCCATTTGATCATCCGGTGCCCGCCAGCACCATCCGGGTGAATCCCGGTCTTGCTATGGGATATGGGGTTGACCATTGAACGGTGCAATGGGCGCCACTTTCAGGCCTGTGGACGGCGCGGGATTGCTATTCGCGTACGGAACAATCATCGTCCTGTCGAAATCCGAGGAGATTATTGCTGATGAAGCGCCTTGCCTTTTCGCTTTCCATTGCCGCCGCAGCTCTGGCCGCTCCCGCACTGGCCAAGCCGACGGTGATCACCGCCGATCGCTATCTCGATGTCGCCAAAGGTTCTTATGTCGAGTACCCCGCGATCTTCGTTGATGAGGCCGGCCGGATCACCAATATTGCCGATGCACGCACGATCAAGCTGTCAGCCGAGGTCGAGCGGATCGACCTTTCCGGCAAGACGCTGGTGCCAGGCCTGATCGACATGCACGTCCACCTCGATGGTCCCGCCGACATTGGCGGTTATCGCGGACTCGAATTCACCGACAGCTTCTTTGCCATGACCGCAGTCGGCAATGCCCGCGCCATGCTCGACGCCGGGTTCACGACTGTGCGCAATGTCGGCTCAGGCAATCGCAACGACATTGGCCTCAAGCAGGCCATCAACAACGGCTATGCGATCGGCCCGCGGATCGTGCCAGCCGGCTATGCGCTCGGCGCAACCGGCGGACACTGCGATTCGACCTTCCTGCCGCCCTCGCTGGAAAAGCCGAAGAAGGAAGAAGGCGTCGGCGATGGGGAAGAGGAGCTGCGCCACCAGGTCCGCCGTCAGCGCAAGTTCGGCGCCGAAGTGATCAAGGTCTGCGCCACGGGTGGCGTCTTCAGCCGCAACACCGAACCGGGGCAGCAGCAGCTGCATGAGGCCGAACTCAAGGCGATTGTAGACGAGGCCGAGATGTGGGGCCTGCGCGTGGCCGCCCACGCCCATGGCGCTGCGGGAATCAAGGCTGCGATCAAAGCAGGGATCGACACTATCGAGCACGTCAGCCTGGTTGACGATGAAGGCATCAAGCTGGCCGCAGCGCGGGCCAAGCCGGTCTATTTCAGCATGGACATCTACAACACCGAATACACCCAGGCCGAAGGCAAGAAGAACGGCGTTCTGGAAGACAACCTGCGCAAGGACCGTGAAGTGGCGCAGATCCAGCGCGACAATTTCCGCAAGGCCTTCAAGGCTGGCGTGAAGATGGTGTTCGGTTCGGATGCCGGGGTCATGCCGCACGGCCAGGTCGGCAAGCAGTTCGCCACGATGGTGCAATACGGGATGACCCCGCTAGACGCGATCCGCGCCGCAACAGTCACGGCCTCGCAAGCGCTGGGCAAGGAAGGCGACGTCGGCCAGATCGCGACCGGGCGCTTCGCCGATATGGTCGCAGTCGATGGCGACCCGCTGAGCAACGTCCGGCTGCTGGAGCAGCCGGCGGCCGTAATCAAGGGCGGCAAGAAGATCGAACCAGCGCGCTAAACGCGCGCTGGCCGAACCTTACATCCCTGGCAGCTTGAACCCCGGCGGCAGTCCCATGCCGGACTGCATCCGGGCCATTTCCTGACCGGCCACTTCGTCGGCCTTGGCGCGCGCATCGTTGAAGGCGGCGGCGATCAGATCCTCCAGAATGCCCTTTTCCTCGGGCTTCAGCAGGCTGTCATCGATGTTTACGCCGATGATGCGTCCCTTGGCCGAAGCGCGGATGGTAACCAGCCCGCCCCCGGCACGCCCTTCAACCTCGATCCCGTCGAGCTTGGTCTGGCTTTCGGTCATCTGCTTCTGGATGGTCTCGGCGGCTTGCTGGGCGGCCTTGAGCATCTCTTCCATCGACTTCACGTCAGTTTCTCCACTTGTTGCCCATGCTCGCTATGCGCGCATCGGGCGTGTCTTCGATAATCTCGGCCTGCGGGAAAGCGGCAAAGGCCGCCTCCACCAGCGGATGACGCCGCACCGCTTCGTCTTCGGCGGCCTTTTGGGCCTCAGCCTGCTCGCGCAGCGTCAGGGTCCCCTCGCCTTCGCCGCGCTGGACGGTCCAGCGCTCACCCGTGGCGCGCAGCAAGGCGTCTCGCAGCTCAGGTCCAAGGTCGCCAGGATAGCCCGGCGCCACGGCATAGATCAGTTCACCCGGTTCGAGCGTGATCACCCGAACCCAATCGCGCATGACCTGCGCCACGCGCAGCTGGCCGGATCGATCGACCGTTTCGATCAACTGCTCCCACCCCAGACTCGCGACCGGAGCGGCAGCCTGTGCCGGCGTGGCTGCATTCTCAATCCGCGGCGCGTTGGCGAGCGCGCTCTCGATATGCTTGGCAAGCGTCCCGGGGTCCGGCAGGTCGGAAGCGTGCAGCACCCGCAACAGCGCCATGCGCGCCGCGACCAGGGGATCGGGCGCAGACTTGACCTCGTCGTGGCCCTTTAGCAGCAATTGCCAGAGCCGGTGCAGCTGTCCGGCCGACATGCGCTGCGCCCATTCGTTGACCGCGCCGCGTTCTTCTTCTGAAAATGAGGATTCGTCGCGGCCCAGCTGAGCCAGTGTTACGCGGTGCGTCAGCTCCAGCGCGCCACGCAGCAGTGCCGGTGGCTCTACCCCAAGTGCAAATTGCTGGTCGATCAGGTCAAGCAGACCAGCCGCGTCACCGGTTACAAGTGTCGCAAACAGCCGCCGCTGGGCGGTCTTGTCTGCCAGGCCAAGCATGTCCTGCACCTGCGCGGCGTTGACTTTGCCATCACCGCCAAGGTCGGCGTGGGCAATTGCCTGATCAAGGATCGACAGGCCATCGCGCACGGATCCATCGGCCGCCGCGGCGATCATCGCCAGAGCCTCGGGCTCTGCCTCGACCCCCTCCTTGCCGCAGATCATCGCGAAGTGATCGGCGAGCAGTTCAGTCGGAATGCGCTTGAGGTCAAACCGCTGGCAGCGCGAAAGGACCGTGACCGGCAGCTTGTCCACCTCGGTCGTCGCAAACAGGAACTTCACGTGCGGCGGCGGCTCTTCCAGCGTCTTGAGCAGCGCGTTGAACGCGTTGCGGCTCAGCATGTGGACTTCGTCGATGATGTAGATCTTGTAGCGCGCCGAGACGGCTGAATAACGGACCGCCTCGATAATCTCGCGCACATCGTCAACGCCGGTGTGGCTGGCGGCGTCCATCTCGATCACGTCGATGTGGCGACCTTCAGCAATCGCCAAGCATGGCTCGCACTGCCCGCACGGATCGATGGTCGGCCCGCCCTGCCCATCCGGTCCGACGCAGTTGAGCGCCTTGGCGATCAGCCGCGCGGTCGAAGTCTTCCCCACCCCGCGGATGCCGGTCATCAGGAAGGCATGAGCCAGCCGATCACGCTTGATCGCGTTGGCCAGGGTCTGGACCATGGCATCTTGGCCGATCAGTTCGGCAAAGGTCTGCGAACGATACTTGCGGGCCAGCACGCGGTATGGCTGGGCTGATGACACCGGCGCTGCGACAACGGGCTTGGGCGCCGGAGCAGGATCCGGCGCGCCGAACATCGATTCTTGCCCGGCCGCCTCCAGGTCGGCTGCGCTCGGGGCCTCGTCCTCGGGTTCGTCGCCGAAAATGTCGGGTGAATCGTCCATCGCGTCCTAGGTAGGCGCTGGCGCGTGAATTGTCGAAGGGGGAAAAGGAGCCGGCCGACCCGCCGCAACCCGTTGTGGCTGCTTCCTTCCGGACCTGACCAGGTTGGCGGACGCAAGCGTCCGACCGACTCCCGGGCGGCCCTATGACGATCTTGTCGCGTTTACGCAAGTCTCTGACCAGCGAATCGGGTTATCCAGAATGAGAGCAGCCCTCTAGTGGGCTAGAGAAACGGTCAATCCCCGGATTGGCTGTTGCGGTGGCCGCCGGACGTCAACAGCGCGACCCTGGCGAAAGGCGGCCCCGCTTACTGCTCCACCCCAATCCCCAGCCGCCGTGCTTCTGCCTCAAGCGCTGCATTGACCCGGGTCCAGTAGGCAACCTGCTGGCGGCTCTTTTCGTGCTCGAACGCCATCAGCTTGCGCATCGCTTCGCAGCTTTTCGCCGCATCACCGCTTTCACGCGCCGCAGCCAGTTCGCCACCGATCGCAAGGAACTGCATCATCAGGCGCATTTCACCGTCAACGCTGGTCTTGGCCGCCGCCTCGCGCAGCGCGACGAGCCGGTTGTCATCGAGCTTGCCCGAACCGAGCAGCTTCCATTCCAGCCAGGTGTTGAGCCGCTTGCCATGCTGCGCCCGATCGCTTTCCTGCATGGTCGCGGCAGCGAACGGCACAATCTCGGGCGCTGCTTCATCCAGCTGGCCTTTTTCCGCAGTCAGTCGCTGCAAGGCAGCCGATTGACAGGCCGCCGGCTCTGGTAGGCGCAGCGCCGGGTCATAGGGCGGTGGCACCGGGCGGGGCGAGCCAGGTTCAAGCGTTCCGTCCTGCTCACGCCGCGATTGTTCCAGCAGGGCCGGATCACCGCACCGCAAGGCCAAAGCGCCCGATGCATCGAACTCCAACAAAAGGCGCTGCTTGCCCTGCGGCCCGTCAACTTCACGCTCCAGCGTGCGGCCGCCCAGGACACTCAGCGGCATGATCGTGTCGCCAAGTACCATCGGCTCCCACCCGGCGCGCATCATGGTTTCATCGAAACTTTCGAGCAGCGCATCATTCACATCGCCATCAGGGCTGGCGGCACGGAACGTGATCGCGGCAACCTTGCCGGACCACGAGGTCTCTTCCAGTTCGGCTTCGGTGAAAGGTCGATAGCTGTCCGGCAGCTTGCGCAGAGTGCGAAGCAGTTCGGGCGGCTGCTCGGCCCGGGTTACCCGCAGCCGCAGCCCCGGCATGCCAATTACCGGGCAGGCCCGCGCAACCAGATCGGCGGAAATCGTTGGCGGTGCGGCTTGTGCCGCCGCTGGCGCGCCGTTCGCGAGCAAGGCTGCGGCGCAAGCGCTGGCGATGAAATTCTTCAAGCTGGCAAATCCCCTCTCACGACCAGCACATCAGGCAATCCGCCCGAATGCCGCATGAACGGGATCAGCGGAAATTGTCCGCGTAGCTCTGCAGCTTGAGGCGGCGCGGCGGGGTTGAATGGACCGTTGCGGCGATGCCGTGCTTGGCGGCATAGGCCTGGGCCTCGGCCAGACTGGCGAACTTCAACTGCACCTGGGTCTGGGTATCGCCCGAACCAGACCAGCCCATCAGCGGATCGGGCTTGCGCGCCTCGGCCGGAGCGAAATCGAGGATCCACTGATCCAGCAGGGCCTTGCCCGACTGCATGGCGTTCTTGGGGCGTTGATAGATGCGTGCAGACATGCCCGCGCTTTCGGGCGAATCGCCGCCGGAATCAAGAGCGGCGCGAGGCTTCGAAGGCGTTTTTCGTCTTGAGGCTGGGATCTTCAGCCCAGGGCGCGTCCGGCCAGCGGTGCTTGGGATAGCGCCCCTTCATGTCTCGCTGCACGTCTTTCCACGATCCGCGCCAGAAACCGGGCAGGTCGCGGGTGGTCTGGAGCGGCTTACCGCCCGGATCGGTCAGCTTGAGCAGCAGCGGCTGAGGCGGCTGGCCAAAGGTTGGGTGCCGATCCATTCCGAACAGCGCCTGGACGCGGACCTCGACCGAGGGACCGCCCGGATCGTCATAGTCAATCGCATGGTTTGTGCCGGCTGGCGAGGTGAACTGGGCGGGTACCAGCTTCTCCAGCGCCTGCTGCGCTGCATAGTCCAGCCGCGCGTGCAGGGCATCGTGCAGCTTGCCGGGATCAAGCGCGTCAAGCCGCCGGGTCAGCATGGGGCCTAGCCAGTCATCGAGATCAGCCAGCAAAGCGGTTTCGCCGAGGGGTTCGATTCCGGCAAACCGGGCGCGCTTAAGCAGGGCCAGGCCAGCCTTGCCAAAAGGCACCAGCTCTAGCCCATCGGCGCGAATCCGCTCGACCAGGAATGTCCGGATCGCGCCGGGATCAGGCGAGGGATCTGATCCATGCGCCATTCCGATTGCGCCGAGGCGCGATTCGACCAGCGCCTCAACGCGGCGCTCGTCGGCAATCCAGCGCAGCACGGACTTGCGCTCGATCCGGTGCGCCAGCCAGCGCTGTACTTCCGCTTCGGTCAGGGCAATCGCCCCGGTGATCCGAGCGCCCTTGGCCTCGCCCTGGGCGTCACCCACCGCCAGCCATTCTGCCCGCGCGAGCGGTGCAGCTGGATCGAGCCGCAGGCCCCTGCCCCCGGCAGTCAGCCAGTCTTCGCCGGCTGCATCGCGGCGCTTCGCGAGATTGTCAGGGTAGGCTTCAGCCAGCAGCACCGCCAGCAGGGGTGCATCGCCAGTGCCTGCCTGAACGAGTTCTGTTGCACGTGTGGCCCAGCGTCGGGCCAATTGGCGCGAAGCATCGGCGCGGCTTGAGCGATCGCTATTCCAGCGATCAAGCCGGTGTGCCAGATCCTCCCCGCGCCCACCCAGCCCGCGCTCTTGCAGCAAGAGTGCCAGCTTCGCGGCATCGCCCGCCGCACCGTACTGCGCAGCATAAAGCAGCATATGCGCCAGTCCGGGGGACATCGGCAAAGCGGCCATGTTGCGGCCATGGGGGGTAATGGCACCCGTCGGATCGAGCGCGCCAAGCGCCTGCAAGCCTGACTTTGCCGCAGCCAATGCTGCAGGCGGCGGCGGATCAAGCCAGGCCATGTGCGGCACGTCGCTCGCGCCCCATTGCGCCAGCGTGAGCAGCAGCGGAGCGAGGTCGCTGGTCAGGATCTCCGGCGGCTCGAACGCAGGCCGGCCGGCATGGGCCGCTTCTTCCCACAGGCGATAGGCCACGCCCGGCCCCTGTCGTGCCGCACGCCCAGCCCGCTGGGCGGCCGCAGCTTGCGAGGCACGATGCGTGACCAGCCGGGTCACCCCGGCCGCCTTGTCGAACTCCGCGCGGCGCGACAGGCCGGCATCGACCACGACCGACACTCCATCGAGGGTGAGCGACGTCTCGGCAATCGCCGTCGCCAGCACAATCCTTCGCCGCCCTTCCGGATCGCGCCGGATTGCTGCGCGCTGCGCCGCCGGTTCGCACTGCCCGTGGAGCGGCAGGATCGGCACGTCAGGCAAGCGCTGCACCAACCGCTCGCGGGTCCGCTCGATTTCGCCAACGCCTGGCAGAAAGGCCAGGATGTCGCCCCGCTCATCACGCCAGGCGGTCAGAACTGCGCTGGCCATGGCCTCATCCAGCCGCAGCTCGGAACGCGCGCCCAGCCAGCGGATTTCGAGCGGCCAGGCCTTCCCTTCGCTTTCGATCACCGGCGCCTTGCCCAGCAGGCTCGCAAAGCGCGCGCCATCAAGCGTGGCGGACATCACCAGCAATCGCAGGTCTTCCCGCAGCACGGCCTGGCTTTCGATCGCGAGGGCGAGGCCCAGGTCGCTATCGAGATGCCGCTCATGCGCTTCATCGAACAGCACGGCAGAGACGCCCGCCAGTTCGGGATCGCCCAGCAGGGTCGAGACGAAAATCGCCTCGGTCATCACCAGCACGCGGGTCTTGGCCGAGCGCTTGCTGTCGAGCCGGGTCAGGTAACCGATGGTCTGCCCGACCGGCTCGCCCAGTAACTCGGCCATCCTCTCCGCCGCCGCACGGGCAGCAACCCGGCGGGGCGAAAGAATGATGACGCTGCCGGTGCACCAATCCTCTGCCAACAGAGCTGGGGCTACCGCCGTAGTCTTGCCCGCACCGGGTGGGGCGATCAGCACCGCCGAGGCCTGCCGGCGCAATGCCGCCAGCAGGTCCGGCAGAACAGCATGGATCGGAAGCGAGCTCACGCCCGACGCCATGGCGGGCAAGCCGCCACAGCGTCAAGCGCGGGCTGGATTAGGAGTGCAGCAGCTGCCGGCTCCGTCGGACCGTCCTGTCGTGCTGGACTGCGGCAACCCGCAGCCCGGCGACGCCCGAGCGGTCCATCGCGTCTTCCCAGCTATAGTATTCGGCGAGTGACAGACTGTACCGCACCAGCGCCTCTTCCAGTGTCAGCAGTCCGGTCTGGACCGCCGCCACGACTTGCGCCTTGCGGCTGGCAACCCACCGCGTGGTGTGCGGCGGCGGGAGGGTTTCCCGGGTCAGGACTTCGCGGCTCGGTCCAATGATCCGGACCGGACGGGAGTTGGTATATTCAAGCATGATCACGACCTCAGTTGAGTGAAACAACATCGGCCCCCTAAGCGAGTCTCAATCTCGGCTTGGATGGTTAAATTGGTCTAAATTTGGAGCACGGCTCACCGCTTTCGGAGGGCGGATTTCGGCCAATGGTGGACCTGTAGCGACGAAACGGTGAAGGGTACGAATCCAACCCGCTCAGAAGCGGCGAGCGACCGCGAATTCGGCCGCTTCGACCATCGCATCATGCGCTGCACCGGCCGGGAACCCGGCTATGGCGTCAATCGCCCGCTGCGCAAAATGACGCGCGCGGTCGCGGGTCGCGCTGACGGTATCATGGCGGGCGATCAGCGTGATCGCATGGGCCAGATCGGCATCCGAACTGCGGTGGCCCTGGATCGCATCCTGCCAGAAGCGGCGCTCTTCATCAGAGCCACGGGCATAGGCCAGGATCACCGGCAGAGTCATCTTGCCCTCGCGGAAATCATCGCCCTTGCCCTTGCCCATCTCGCCGGCTTCAGAATCGTAATCCATCGCATCGTCGACCAGCTGGAAGGCAATGCCGAGATTGCGGCCGTAATCTTCCAGCGCGCGTTCATCGGCCTCGCTGCGCTCGGCAACCACGGCCGCGATCCGCGTGGCGGCGGCGAACAGTGCGGCTGTCTTTGAGCCGATGATCGAGAGATAGCGTTCCTCGCTCGTTTCGATCTGGCGCTGCGCGGTAAGCTGATCGACCTCGCCCTCGGAAATCACCGAGCTGGCGTTGGAGAGGATCTTGAGCACCTTGAGGCTGCCGTCCTCGACCATCAGTTCGAATGAACGCGTGAACAGGAAATCGCCAACCAGCACCGTCGCCGGATTGCCGAAGACGATATTGGCGGTGGACTTGCCGCGGCGCAGTTCCGAGCCATCGACCACGTCATCGTGCAGCAGCGTGGCAGTATGAATGAACTCCACCGCCGCAGCCAGCTTGTGGTGCCGGGTGCCGTGGTAATCGCACAGGGCTGCACCAGCGAGCGTCAGCATCGGCCGCATCCGCTTGCCGCCACCGGCAATCAAATGCCCGGCCAGTGTTGGGATCAGCGGGATCCGACTTTGCATCCGATCCAGGATCACTGCATTGACGGCGTTCATGCCTTCCGCCGTCAGCGCCAGGATCGGGGCCAGCGAAGGCTCGGTCGCGCGCTTGCGCAGCGGGATAATGTCAGCGCTCATCGCCTTCGCCCCTAGCGAGGGTGGCCGCCCATCGGCAAGTGCAATTGCAGCAATAGCCTTTCGTAAAACTGCATGCTAGCTGGCCAAATATGTCCGAACCCGATCCCGTCCTCGCCGGCTACCGCGCCTCCATCGACAATATCGATGCCGCCCTGATCCATATCCTGGCCGAGCGGTTCCGGATCACCAAGGCAGTGGGCGCCTACAAGGCCGAGCACGCCCTGCCCGCATCGGACCCTGGGCGTGAGGAGCGCCAGATCGCCCGCCTGCGGCAACTGGCGGTGGAAGCCAACCTGGATCCCGAATTCTCGGAGAAGTTCCTGCGCTTCATCATCCAGGAAGTGATCCGCCATCACGAACAGGCGGCCGGGAAGTAATCAAGCGGCCTTGGCTGCCCGCGGCAACCGCAGCTTGACCAGCAGGCCGCCAAGGTCCTCGCTTTCCTCCAGCGTCACGCTGCCGCCATAGATTTCCGCCACATCGCGGACAATCGCCAGACCCAGGCCCGTGCCTGGCTTGGTGGTGTCGAGCCGTGCACCGCGATCGAAAATGCGCGTCCGCTCGGCTTCGGGGATACCAACGCCATCGTCCTCGACCCAGATCTCGCACCAGTTCGGTTCCGCCGCCGGATCGACCGTGACAAAGACTGAGCCACCGCCATATTTGGCCGCATTCTCGATCAAGTTGCCCAGGATCTCGTCAAGGTCCTGCCGCTCGATCGCCACTTCGGCGGCGCGGTTACCGTCAAGGTCGAAGCGGGTCTTTTCATAGAGCCGCGTCACCGCGCGCAGCACCGCTTCGACACTGTCGAAGACCGAAGCGCGGCTGAGGCCGACCGCGCGGCGCCCGACTGCCCGCGCCCGCGCCAGGTGGTGATCGACTTGCCGCCGCATCACCGCCGCCTCTCGGATCACGGTATCGGACAGATCCGGCGCCTTGGCCGTCGCTGCGTTCATCACCACGGTCAGCGGCGTCTTGAGCGCATGGGCCAGATTGCCGGCATGGGTGCGCGCTTCCTCGGCCTGCTTTTCCGAGTGTGCCAGCAGGGCGTTGAGTTCCTGGACCAGCGGCTGCACTTCCAGCGGCAAAGGCTCGGTCAGCCGGTTCTGGCCAGTAGCCCGCAGGTGCTGGATCGCCAGTCGCACCCGGCGGAGCGGACCCAGGCCATACCACGATTGCAGCGCCGCCATTGAAAACAAGCCAAGCCCCAGCACCAGGAAGCTCCAGACCAGGATCGAACGGATCCGGGTGATCTGTTGATCGAGGTCTTCACGGCTGGCGGCTACGGCGAATTTCCAGCGGGTCGCGCTGTCTGGCAGGATAACCGTGCGCTCGATCACCCGCAGCGGTTCATCGGGGTACTGGAAATTGTCGTAGAGTTGCGGTGCCTTGTCG
>VFQM010003052.1_pt1 | contig 11303 bp, 13 predicted proteins | sample 3512391 | NCBI WGS metagenome assembly VFQM01 (sample SAMN10412369, study PRJNA504923) | tailings metagenome | isolation source: Replicate 1 from Balatoc abandoned mine | place: Philippines
CGCATGTCGATCCAGGCCGGCGCGACCGCGCTGGAAAAGGCGCATGGCGGGCGCGGTGTCCTTCTGGGCGGCGTTCCCGGCGTGGCGCCGGGCAAGGTCTGCATCATCGGCGGCGGTGTCGTCGGTTTCAACGCGGCGCAGATGGCGGCGGGCGTCGGTGCCGACGTCACCATCCTCGACCGCGACCCGGACGTGCTTGAACGCGTCGGAACTTTTTTTGAGGCGCGCGCCAAGACGCGCTTTTCGAACAAGGCCAACCTCGCCGAATGCGTGGCCGAGGCCGACCTTGTCATCGGCGCGGTGCTGATCCCGGGCGCCGAGGCGCCCAAGCTGGTCACCCGGGCAATGCTGGGCACGATGAAGCCCGGCGCGGTGCTGGTGGACGTCGCGATTGACCAAGGCGGCTGTTTCGAAACCAGCCATGCGACGACACACGCCGAGCCGACGTATGTTGTCGATGGCATTGTCCATTATGCGGTCGCCAACATGCCCGGCGCAGTCGCGCGCACCAGCACCTATGCGCTCAACAATGTGACGCTGCCCCACGCGCTGCGCATCGCCGACATGGGCTGGAAAGAAGCGCTGCGCCGAGATCCGCATTTGGCCGAGGGGCTGAATGTGTGCGACGGTAAGATCACTTATCAGGCGGTGGCGGAAGCGATTGGAACCGACTATGTTCCGGTCGCGGAGATGCTCGCTTGACCGGCAAACAAGATAACGAAAGACCAAGGCAAATGACCGACCCCACGCCAGCAGAAGAACCCGAAGAAAATGAAGTGATGCGCGAAACGCGCCGTGCCAAGGAACAAGCCGAAGCCGCCGCAAAGGCGGAAAAGAAGCAAATCGGCTGGAAAACCGGCGTCGGCATCGGCGTCGGCTCGGCCGCGCTGCTGGCGGCGCTGCTCTATGCGAATAGGAAGAAGTGACAGCGCGCAGCGGTTATGCGCCGGAACATTATTTGCAAATTGCGGTTAGACCCCCGCACATGCGGCCATTTCCGGGTGCAACTATGTGCCTAGGAGAAATGCTATGCCGTTCATCAATATCATCGCTGCGCTCGTTATCGTCGGGATATTGCTCTGGCTGATCAACACCTATCTCCCGATGGACGGAAAGATTAAATCGATCCTCAACATCGTCGTCGTTATCGCGGTAATCCTTTGGCTGCTTCAGGCTTTTGGGATTTTGGGTTCAATGTCGAGTTTCCAGGTCTGACTCTAGGGGGCTCCGGAACAATTCCCCCTGTTTCCGGTTAAACTTCTGATGGCGCACATATGCCGTGTCGCCAGCGGAGAACCGCCATGGGTGAATTCATCGACAAAACCAAAGCCGCCGGCAACAAACTGTTCGGCAAAGCCAAAGTCGAGCTGGGCCAGATGACTGACAGTCCGGAAATGATCGCCAAAGGGGCCGCCCAACAGATGAAGAGTAAGGCCCAGGAAGTTTCCGGTGCTGTTAAAGGCGCTGCCGGCGACAAAGTCTAAATCCACTGCTCGTTCAGAAGAGCGATCAAGCCACCTGCTTCCACCGGTCGACAAAGCCAATAGCTTTGTCGACCGATTTTGTTTGCGAGCTCCATTTGTGGCCGGATGGAACAAATCAAGAAAAATGCGGTTCTGCCCCTTAAGTATGGGCTTCCGCCCGCTTCAGGAACTTCAATCATGGTTAAACATATTTTCGCCGCGAGCATCGCCGCCATCACCTTGGTCCCCACGGCGGCAACAGCCCAATATCAGGGACAAGCCAGCTGCAAGCAGCAACGTTCGACACAGGTTGCAGCGACAGTTGGCGGCGCGGCTGCTGGCGGCGTGCTCGGCAATGTGGTCGCTGGCAAGGGGGACAAGGTCCTCGGCACCATCATCGGTGCGGTCGGCGGTGCGATTATCGGCAACCAGGTCACTAAACCGGCCGATGATTGCAGCGACGCCTATGGCTATTATGACCAGAATAACCGCTGGCATTCGACCGGCGTCAACGCCAGCAATGCGCGCGGCTATTATGATCGCGACGGCCGCTGGAATGACGGCACACCGAACGGCCGCTATGACAATGACAATCGCTGGCTAGCTAATCGCGATTCAGATCGCGGCGAAGGTCGCTACAGCGACCGTGGCGAATGGATCCCGGCTTCGGCTAATGGCTATTACGACCGTGACGACCGCTGGGTCGAAGGATCGAGCGGCGGACATTATGATGCGCGCGGCCATTGGGTCGCCAACGACGCCAACTACCAGTCCGACAGAAATGACCGCCGCGGCGACGCCTATGGCTATTATGATGGCGAGGGCCGCTGGCACGCCAACACCACTGCCCCGGGCCGCGCCACGGGCTACTATGATCGCGATAACAATTGGGTCATCGGCACCCCCAACGGCCACTACGACGAACGCCGCAACTGGATCCCACACCGTGACGATGGCACGTCCAGCGGCAGCTATGACAGTAACAATCGCTGGATCCCGGCCTCGTCCGGCGGCTTCTATGACAATAATGGTCAGTGGAATGCGGCTTCGGCGAGCGGCTATTATGACCGCCGTGGACGTTGGGTCGCGGGAGCGACGACAGGACGCTATGATGCCCGAGGACGCTGGATTTCCGGCGCGACTGCCGACATTCGCGATGCCAATGGCAATCGCATCATCAATGCCCAGCGTGGCTACTACGACAATCAGGGGCGCTGGCGTGCAGGCAATGTCACTGGCTACTATGACAATCGTGGCCGATGGATTGCGACCGCGCCGCAGATGTACGCCGATGATCGCGCCGATAGTCGCCCCAGCGTCCTCGCCCAGCTGAACTGGATGGACGAATATGTCCGCAACGCCGCCAGCGCGCGATCACTCAGCCGCCGTGATATCGTCGCGGCGAGGCGCGAACTGCGGATGATCCGGAACAGCGAACGCGCCATGCGGCATGATAGGCAGGGTACATTATCCAGCCGTGATCAGGCCGCAATTCAGCTTCGCTTGGATCGTCTGAGCCAGCGGTTGCGAATCTCGAGCTAAATGCAAATGAAGGCCAACGGCCCGCCGCATGTTGAGTTGGTCCCAAGCGGCGGGTCATTGCGTCTATCACAATCTCCATTGACCAGCCTTCTTCACTCCTAGGGCTGATTTACCGCACTGACCATGCTGTCCTTGGTCCATCCTGCACACCCGGTAGCGATGTCCCGAAAAACCTGCAATCGTAACTGAAGTTACGCAGTTTTGCGTGCTCCTTGCCTTGACGCTGTCGTCGCCCAAGTGCATGGCTGCGCCGCATTGCACCGCCAGACAGGGGACTCGCTTTCATGGCATCAAGCAGGCCGATTTCGCCGCATTTGCAGGTCTATAAATGGGGCCCGCACATGCTGGTCTCGATCCTCCACCGCGCCAGCGGAGATGGCCTCGCCATTGTCGGCAGCCTGATGTTTCTGTGGTGGCTGGGTGCCATCGCCGGGGGTGAGGCGAGCTATAATGCCTTCATCGATATCGTGTGGCAGGCCGCACCTCCCGCGCCGCCGCCGGCCGTGCCCGGCGCGCCGCCGGTGGTCGAGGTGGCTGCGACGGGGCTGTCCATCACCAACTGGATTGGCCGCATCGTGCTGATTGGCCTGACCTGGGCCTTTTTCCAGCACCTTTTCTCAGGGCTCCGCCATTTCGTGCTCGATACCGGTGCTGGCTATGCGCTGCCGGTCAACAAGCTGTGGTCGACCATCGTCATCGTCGCCGCGCTGTTCGCCACTGCCGCCGTCTGGCTGTTCATATTTGGGCGCGCACTCGGGGGGGCAGGGGCATGAGCGGCAAGATGCAGGGCGGCACCAGCCTGGGCCGCGTGCGCGGACTTGGCTCGGCGAAGCATGGCTCGGACCATTGGTTGATGCAGCGCATCACAGCGCTCGGCAATGTCGTGCTCGGCATCTGGCTGTTCGTCTCGCTGCTGCTGGGTGATTTTTCCAGCCACAGCGCCGCGCGCGGTTGGCTCGCCGACCCGCTGGTCGCGTTGCCCTTGATGCTGTTCCTCGTGTCGGTCTTTTACCACCTCAAATTGGGGTTGCAGGTGCTGATTGAGGATTATGTGCATGGCGAAGCGCCGCGGCTGGTCGCGCTCGTCGCCTTGAACTTCTTTGTATTTGCGGGCGCAGCTTATGGCATTTTCGCCGTGCTGCGCGTGGCTTTGGCGGGGACAACCGGCACATGACGGCTGCTTACAAGATTATCGACCATGTTTACGACACCGTCGTCGTCGGCGCGGGCGGATCGGGGCTGCGCGCCACCATGGGCAGCGCCGAAGCGGGGCTGAAAACCGCGTGCATCACGAAGCTGTTCCCGACGCGCAGCCACACGGTGGCGGCGCAGGGCGGTATCGCAGCGAGTCTGGGCAATAATTCGCCTGACCACTGGACCTGGCACATGTATGACACCGTCAAGGGGTCCGACTGGCTGGGCGATCAGGACGCGATCGAATATATGGTACGCGAAGCACCGGCGGCGGTTTACGAGCTGGAGCATGCGGGTGTGCCCTTCAGCCGCAACGCCGACGGCACCATCTACCAGCGCCCCTTCGGCGGGCACATGCAGAATATGGGCGCGGGCCCGCCGGTCCAGCGCACCGCCGCCGCCGCCGACCGCACCGGCCACGCGATCCTGCATGCGCTCTACCAACAGAGCCTGAAATATGACGCGGATTTCTTCATCGAATATTTCGCGCTCGACCTGATCATGGTCGATGGCGAATGCCGCGGCGTGATTGCGCTGTGCATGGACGACGGCAGCATCCATCGCTTCCGGTCGCAGGCGGTCGTGCTCGCCACTGGCGGCTATGGCCGCGCCTATTACACCGCGACGTCGGCGCATTCGTGCACCGGCGATGGCGGCGGCATGGTGCTGCGCGCAGGGCTGCCGCTGCAGGACATGGAATTTGTGCAATTCCACCCGACCGGTATCTATGGTGCGGGCGTGCTGATTACCGAAGGCGCGCGTGGTGAGGGCGGCTACCTCACCAACAGCGAAGGCGAGCGTTTCATGGAACGTTACGCGCCGTCGGCGAAGGACCTTGCCTCACGCGACGTTGTCTCGCGTTCGATGGCACTCGAAATGCGCGAAGGGCGCGGGGTCGGTCCGAACAAGGATCATATCTACCTCCACCTCGACCATATTGATGCCAAGGTGCTGGCTGAGCGCCTGCCGGGCATTACCGAGAGCGGCAAGATCTTCGCGGGCGTCGACCTCACCCGCCAGCCGCTCCCTGTCTGCCCCACCGTCCATTATAATATGGGCGGCATCCCCTGCAATTATTGGGGCGAAGTGGTGACGGTGAAGGACGGCGATCCCGAGACCATCGTCCCCGGCCTGTTCGCGGTGGGTGAAGCAGCGTGCGTGTCGGTACATGGCGCGAACCGCTTGGGATCGAACAGCCTGATCGACCTCGTCGTCTTCGGCCGCGCGACCGGGCACCGGCTGAAGGAATTGCTCAAACCTAACGCCGCGCAGCCCGCGCTGCCCGCCGACAGCGCCGACTTCGCGCTGGGGCGTCTTGATCATTTCCGCCACGCGGCGGGTGGATCGCCGACCGCCGAAGTGCGGCTCGACATGCAGCGCACGATGCAGACACACTGCGCTGTGTTCCGCGACACCGCGCTGCTCGATGAGGGTAAGACTAAGCTCGCTGCTACCTATCAGCGTTTGCAGGACGTTGGCATTAAGGACCGCAGCCTGATCTGGAACACCGACCTCGTCGAAACGCTCGAGCTCGACAATTTGATTTCGCAGGCGACCGTTACCATGCACGGCGCCGCCAACCGAAAAGAAAGTCGCGGCGCCCACGCGCATGAGGATTTCCCCAATCGCGACGATGCGAACTGGATGAAGCATACCGCGCTCTGGTTCAACGGCTGGGGCGGCAAGGGCGGCGAGGTGAAAATCGATTACCGCCCGGTGCACGAATACACATTGTCGGATGATGTCAGCTATATTGAGCCGAAGGCGCGGGTTTATTGATCGCGGATCCGGCTGGTCTGATCGTCTATCATGACGGCGCTTGTCCGCTATGCCAGCGCGAAATTGCGTTGATGCGGCGGCTTGACCGGCGGCGGGCGATCCACTTTGTCGATGTTGCCGATCCGGCCAATGCCGGATCGTGCCCGATTGATCCGGCCGATCTTTTGGCCCGCTTTCATGCGCTAGAAAATGGCAAATTGCTCTCAGGCGCAGCTGCGTTCGCAGCGATGTGGCGCGCCATTCCCCTGCTGCGCCCATTGGGACAAATTGCCAGGATTCCGCCGCTTTTGTGGTTGCTGGAACGTGCCTATGGGCAGTTCCTGCGCATCAGACCGGCAATTCAGCGACGGCTGCGTTAACGGGTCCTGACCCTAATTCCAGTTGAATTTCGGCGGCGGCGGCGGGGGCGGTGGCGGGTCGGGCAGATCAATCCAATCGATGGCCGTTGCAGCGCCGGAGAAGGGTTCATCGACCTCCTCGCGCAGTACGAACAGCTGGACACAGGCGATGGTGAAGAAAATCAGCGCAATCGCCCACACGATGCCGGTTTTGATACGGATCCAGCGCGCTTCGGCTTCGGCGGCGCGGCGGCGGGCGGCATGATCGATGCCCAGATCGGCTTCAAACTCGGCGGTGAGCCGCGCGCGGCGTCCACGTGCGCCGACGCTGCTGCCGTCGCTGTGATAACCGCCTTGCCGCTGCATCCGGGCCATGCTTGCCTCTTCCGACTCTTATGCCGTCGCATGGGTCTAGCGACACGGTTTCAAGAAAAGGTTAAGTGCGGTGAAGGATTTGCCGCCGCGTGACCGTGCAGCGGCGATTAGAAAGTGACCACCAGTTTGCCCACCGCGCTGCGATCGGCCAGCTTGGCGATGGCTTCGCCACCGCGCTCCAGAGGGAAGGTTTCGGACACGCGCGGGCTGATTTGGCCAGCCTCGTACATGGCGAACAGTTCGGCGATGTTGGCGCGGTTGCGTCCCGGTTCTCGCATGGTGAACGCGCCCCAGAATACACCGCACACATCGCAGCTTTTAAGCAAAGTCAGGTTAAGCGGCAGCTTGGCGATGCCCGCCGGGAACCCAACCACCAGAAAGCGACCTTCCCACGCGATAGCGCGCACGGCAGGTTCCGAATAATCGCCGCCCACCGTGTCATAAATGATGTCAAAGCCATTGGGCCCGGCTGCGGCCTTGAACGCCTCGGCCAATGCTTTGGATTGGTCCTTGTCGAAGGGGGCGTGGCCGTAAATCACCACGTCATCGGCACCAGCCTCGCGTGCGATGGCGGCCTTGGCCTCGCTTGACACCCCCGCGACGACGCGGCCACCCCATGCCTTGGCAATCTCGATTGCCGAAATGCCAATGCCCCCCGCCCCGCCGAGCACGAGGACATTGTCGCCTGCCTTCATCCGCCCCCGATCCTTCAGCGCATGGCTCGACGTGCCATAGGTCATCAGGATCGACGCACCATGTTCGAACGACATCGCATTGGGCATCTTGTACAAATTGTGCGCTGACACCGCGATTTTTTCGGCCAGTCCGCCATTGCCGCAACCCGCCATCACCCGGTCACCGACGGCAAAGCCGGTCACGCCTTCACCAATGCTGTCGACCAGCCCCGCCACTTCACCGCCGGGTGCAAAGGGGCGCGGCGGCTTGAACTGATACTTGTCGACGATCATCAGTGTGTCGGGGAAATTGATCGAGCAAGCCTTGACCGCGATCACCACCTGGCCGGGTCCGGCGACGGGTTCGGGCAATTCGCCAACGGTCAATGTTTCGGGGCCGCCGGTGACGGTCGATAGCAGGGCTTTCATTCTTCTCTCCCTCAGATGGTATTCGGCACCAGCCATGGCCGCAAGGCGGCGTCACGGGCTTCAAAGGCGCTGATCGCGCTTTCTCTCGCCATCGTAATGCCAATTTCGTCCAGCCCGCCAAGCAGGCAGGTCTTGCGAAAAGGATCAATCTCGAACGTGAAGCGGTCCTGAAACCGTGTCGTTACCGTCTGCGCTTCCAGATCGATGTCAACGGGATCGGTCACCGCGACCTCGAGTAAGCGGTCGACCGCCGCCTGCGAAAGCACCAACGGCAAGATGCCATTCTTCACCGCATTGCCCGAAAATATATCGGAAAAACTCGGCGCGATGACCACGCGAATGCCAAGGTCGGTCAGCGCCCACGCTGCATGTTCCCGCGACGACCCGCACCCGAAATTGTCGCCCGCGATCAAGATCGGCGCACCGGCGAATTCGGGCTGGTCAAAAATATTGCCCGGCTCGGCACGAATGGTCTCGAACGCCCCCGCACCCAGCCCCTCACGACTGATGGTTTTCAGCCATTTGGCCGGGATGATGACGTCGGTATCCACATTTTTCAGGCCCAGCGGAATCGCGCGACCGGACACGGTGGTGAGGGGGGTCATGCTGAAAGATCCCGCACATCCGTCAACCGCCCCGTCACTGCAGCCGCAGCGGCCATCGCGGGCGACACCAGGTGCGTGCGCGCACCTGGCCCCTGCCGCCCCACAAAATTGCGGTTGCTGGTGCTGGCGCAGCGCTCGCCCGGCGGCACTTTGTCGGGGTTCATGCCGAGGCATGCGGAGCAGCCGGGTTCGCGCCATTCGAGGCCCGCGTCGATGAAGATGCGATCGAGGCCTTCGGCTTCGGCCTGTTCCTTCACCAGTCCACTGCCCGGTACGACGATGGCCCACTTGATGCCGTCCGCCTTGCGCCGTCCTTTCAGCACGGCAGCGGCGGCACGCAGATCCTCGATGCGGCTGTTGGTGCAACTGCCGATGAATATATGTTCGACTGGCACATCGGTCATCGGCGTGCCCGGGGTCAGGCCCATGTAGGCGAGGCTTTTGGCCGCGGCCTCTCGCTTTGCGGGATCGGCGAAGCTCATCGGGTCGGGCACATGGCCGGTGATGGGCACGACATCTTCAGGACTGGTGCCCCAGGTGACCGACGGGGCGATGGTTGTCGCGTCGATCACGACGCGCTTGTCATACACCGCGGCGGCATCGGTCGGTAGGCTCTGCCACCATGCCAGCGCCGCATCCCAGTCCTTGCCCTTGGGTGCCATCGGTCGGCCCTCCAAATAGGCAAAGGTCTTGGCATCAGGCGCAATCAACCCCGCGCGCGCGCCATGTTCGATCGCCATATTGCTGATGGTCAGGCGGCCCTCGATGCTCAGGTCGCGAATGGCTTGCCCGGTATATTCGATCACATGCCCGCTGCCCCCCGCCGCGCCGAGTACGCCGGTGATGTGCAGCACCAAATCCTTGGCTGTCACGCCGGGGCTCAGCGCGCCTTCGACATGCACCTCCATCGTCTTGGAGGGCTGCAGCAGCAAAGTCTGCGTCGCCAGCACATGCTCGACCTCGCTAGTGCCGATGCCGAACGCCAGCGCGCCCAGCCCGCCGTGACAGGCGGTATGGCTATCACCGCACACGATGGTGGTGCCGGGCAGCGAAAATCCCTGCTCGGGGCCGACGACATGGACAATGCCCTGTTCGCGGTCGGCGTCGCCGATATAGCGGATGCCGAAATCAGGCGCATTTTTCTCAAGCGCGGCCAGCTGCGCGGCACTGTCAGGGTCGGCAATCGGAATTCGCGCGCCGTTGGCGTCGCGCCGGGCGGTTGTTGGCAAATTGTGGTCGGGCACCGCCAGCGTCAGATCGGGCCGCCGCACTGTCCGCCCGGCGGCACGCAGCCCTGCAAAGGCCTGCGGGCTGGTCACTTCATGCACCAGATGCCGGTCGATGAAGATGATGCAGGTGCCATCGTCGCGGCGTTCGACGAGGTGCGCGTCCCAAATTTTTTCATACAACGTGCGTGGGCGGGTCATGCAGTGGCGTTAGCCGCAGCGGGCAGCGCAACGCAAGCAAGCTTGTTTTGCGCAATTTCTGGAAATTGTAATCTTGCTACGCTACCTCTGGCCGATGGACACCTTAACCCTGCGATTCCCGATCAAAATTTTGCCCGACGACATCGACTTCATGGGGCATGTCAACAACAGCCGCTATCTGAACTGGGTGCAGGAAGCGGTGCTGGCGCATTGGCGCGGGCTGGCGCCGCCCGAGGTGGTGGCCCAGCGCGCATGGGTCGCGCTCAAGCATGAAATAACCTATCGCAAGCCCGCGTTCCTTGAGGATGATGTGGTCGCGACGGTGCTGCTGGAAAGCCTCCACGGCGCCCGCGCCTTTTACAATACGGTGATCCAACGCGGCGAGGAAGTGCTGGCCGAGGTCAAATCCAGCTGGTGCTGCATCGACGCTGAAACGCTGCGCCCATCGCGGATCACGGCAGACATCGCTGCCTATTTCTTCCCGAACGCCGATTGACGCGTTAGATTAGTACGCATGACCCTAATTGCCATCCTGCTGATTATTGTTGCCACCATCGCCGCGATGGAATTTGTGGCTTGGTCGAGTCACAAATATATTATGCACGGCTTCGGCTGGGGCTGGCACCGCGATCATCATGAGCCGCATGGCAAGGCACTGGAAAAAAACGATTTGTTCGGCGTGGTTGGCGCGGCAATGAGCATTTCGATGTTTGCGCTGGGCAGCCCACTAGTCGCGGGTGCGTCGGCGTGGGAGCCGGCCACATGGATCGGCGTCGGCATCCTTGGCTATGGCATCATTTACACGCTGGTGCACGACGGGCTGGTCCACCAGCGCTATTTCCGCTGGGTGCCCAAGTCGGGCTATGCCAAGCGGCTGGTACAGGCGCACAAACTTCACCACGCGACCATTGGTAAGGAAGGCGGGGTCAGCTTCGGTTTCTTGATCGCGCGCGACCCCGCCAAGCTCAAGGCCGAGCTGCGCGCCCAGCGCGAGGCGGGCGTGGCGGTGCTGCGTGAGGCAACTGCAGACTGAGGTGAAGGGGTAGCATCGCTGCGTCACTTGTGCTTATGGACCCCGCGACTCTTTACCCCGTCCGGTCCGGAAAGGCGCTGCTCTCCCCATGAACATTCACGAATATCAGGCCAAGGAACTGCTTGCGAAATTTGGCGTCGCCGTGCCCAAGGGCATCGCCGCAATGAGCGTGGCCGAAGCGGTCGCGGCGGCACAGCAGCTGCCCGGGCCGCTCTATGTCGTGAAATCGCAAATCCACGCCGGCGGGCGCGGCAAAGGCAAGTTTAAGGAACTGGCCCCTGATGCCAAGGGCGGCGTGCGGCTCGCCAAATCGATTGCCGAGGTAGAGGCCCATGCAACCGAAATGCTGGGCAACACGCTGGTGACCATCCAGACTGGCGAAGCGGGCAAGCAGGTCAACCGCCTCTACATCACCGACGGCGCCGACATTAAACAGGAATTCTA
>VFQM010003054.1_pt1 | contig 11295 bp, 9 predicted proteins | sample 3512391 | NCBI WGS metagenome assembly VFQM01 (sample SAMN10412369, study PRJNA504923) | tailings metagenome | isolation source: Replicate 1 from Balatoc abandoned mine | place: Philippines
AGAAGGAAGCCGCTCCCAAGGCCGAAAAGGCTGAAAAGCCGGCTGCCGAGAAGAAGCCGGCTGCCAAGAAGGCCCCGGCCAAGAAGTAATCACGGACCCCAGGTCCTGACGCAGCGGGGCGGCGCCAAAGGCGACCGCCCCGTTTGCTATTTGGGCTGTTCGGGGATGAAGGCGCGCCGGACGTAGTAGGGCATCTGCTCGGCAATCAGCTCAAGCGGATGGGCGTTCATGCCGATCCGGCACATCCGCCCCATCCATTGCGGAGCGCCCGAGGCGAGCGCCACGAAGACATCCGGCGGCACCGGCGCCAGGCGGCCGGCGGCAATGTGGGGATCGGCCCAGGCCTGGCCACGCTGGCTGACCACGTCGTGGACTTCCTGCGATAGCTGGGCGAATTGCTCGATCCATTTCGAGCCTGAAACGTCGAACATGAAGGCGGCTGCGCCCGGCTCTTCCAGTTGAAAGGCGAAGGCGGCGCGGACCGCGGCTTCGATCCCGTCAAGCGGATCTTCGGGGGCCGTCATCGCTGCCATTACCCGGTTCCAGAAATCGCGCCGCACCAGGCTGTAGACTGCGAAGCCCAGCGCTTCCTTGGTCGGGAACTGGTGAAACAGCGCGCCGTTCGACACTCCGGCGATCCGGCACACTTCCGCAACCGAGGTGCCATCGAAGCCCTTTTTCAGGAACAAATCCTGCGCGGCGGCGATGATCCGGTTACGCGTATCGGAAGAGCGACTCTGCTTCACAACCAAGGGTTTGCAACAGTTTGGATGGTTGTGCAATCGTTTGGAGTATTACTCCCCCCAGCGTTTTAGCGAGGGACGCGGCAGGGCGGCGGTGCGGGCGCGTTCATAGGCAGCGCCGACCTGCAGCACGGCATGATCCTGCCACTTGGCACCCATGAACGAGAGCCCGACTGGCAGGCCCTCGACCGCGCCCATCGGCACGGTCAGGTGCGGATAACCGGCGATCGCCGCAAAGCTGCCGGCGCCGATCCCTAGGAAGCGATCGCCGGTCACCAGGTCGGTCGCCCAGGATGGACCGGCGGTCGGCGCAATCAGCAGGCTGACCTTGTGGTCGGCCAGCAGCTTGTCGATCCCCAGTTCCCCCGCCAGCTTCAGCGAATTGGCCCGCGCCTTGGCATAGGCTTCGGCATCGGTCAGCTTGTCGGCGGCGATGAAGGTGTCCTGGCCGAACCAGCGCAGTTCCTTGTCGGCATTGGCGCGGTTGAATTCGATCAGCTCGGTCAGGCTGCGCGGCAGGCCGGTGCCAGGCAGGGTCTTCAAATAGGCATTCATGTCGCGCCGCAGCTCGTAACGGAGCACATAGCCCTCATCGCGGAACATCGAGCCGTCGGGCTGGAAATCGATCTCGACAATCTCTGCGCCGGCCGCCTTGAGATCGGCCACGGCCTGTTCGAACACCTTGCGCACGCCGGCGTGATTGCCAACCGCGCGGGTCAACAGGCCGATCCGCAGGCCCTTGAGCGAGGCGGTGGCGAGGCCCTGGGTGAAGTCGGTCTTGCGGCTATCGGCCTCGGCAGTCGCGGCATCGGCGGGATCGCTGCCGGCGATGGCGCCCAGCAGCAGCGCGGCGTCGGCTACGCTGCGGGTCATCGGCCCGGCGGTGTCCTGGCTGGCGCTGATCGGCACCACGTGGGTACGGCTGACCAGGCCGACCGTGGGCTTGAAGCCGACGATCCCGTTGACCGCGGCCGGGCAGGTGATCGAGCCATCGGTCTCTGTGCCGATCGCGCCCCAGGCCATGCCGGCGGCAATCGCCGCGCCGCTGCCAGAAGAGGACCCGCAGGTGTTGCGATCGATCGCGTGCGGGTTGCGGGTCAACCCGCCCACCGCGCTCCACCCCGATGTGCTGGGCGAATGGCGGATATTGGCCCATTCGCTGAGGTTGGTCTTGCCCAGCACCACGCCGCCTGCGGCGCGCAGCCGGGTAATCATCGGCGCGTCGCGGCCGGTCTTGTTGGTGGCGAGCGCGAGCGATCCCGCCGTGGTCGGCCACTCGCGCGTTTCGACGTTGTCCTTGACCAGCACGGTGCGGCCATCAAGCGGCCCGGTGCCGGCCAGGCGCGCGGCCTCTTGCGGGGCGGCCGGGTTGGCCGCGATCACGGCGTTGAGCTGCGGCCCTTTCTCGGCATCGTCCAGCCGCGCGATCGTCGCCAGATAGGCCTTGGCCTCGGCCGCGCGCTGGGCCGGGGTTTCGGCGGCGGCGGGCGATCCGGTCAGGGCGATGGCCAACGCCAGAGAAGATGCGGCGATACTGGGGTGCGCGATTGGCATTCATCATCTCCGGACTGGAAGAATTAACCTGCGCCGACCTTATGGTCAGGGCCGGGTAAACATCAATCGGTTAACGCCCTTGAACATCGCGCGGCCAGCGCCGACATAGGGCGGCCAATCACATGAGGACTACCATGCTCGACCTGTTCAATCAGCCCGGCGCCAGTTTTGGCAACAATGGGGGCAAGTTTACCCGAGACCCCATTACCGGCGCGCTGATTCCGGTTGTTGTTGAACAGTCGAGCCGCGGCGAACGCAGCTTCGACATCTATTCGCGCCTGCTGCGCGAACGGATCATTTTCGTGACCGGCGAGGTTGAGGACCACATGGCCTCGGTGATCGTCGCTCAGCTGCTGTTCCTTGAGAGCGAGAATCCGTCGAAGGATATCTCGATGTACATCAACTCGCCCGGCGGTGTGGTGACCGCCGGCATGGCGATCTACGATACCATGCAGTACATTCGCCCCCGGGTTTCGACCGTCTGCATCGGCCAGGCCTGCTCGATGGGTTCGTTCCTGCTGGCCGCCGGTGAGCCGGGCATGCGAATCGCGCTGCCGCAGTCGCGGATCATGATCCACCAGCCCTCGGGCGGCGCGCGCGGCATGGCCAGCGATATCGAGATCCAGGCCCGTGAAATCCTGCGCCTGAAGCAGACGATGCACGAGCTCTATTCGAAGTTCACCGGCAAGTCCGAGCAGGAAGTCGCCGAAGCGATGGACCGCGATACGTGGATGTCGGCCGCAGAAGCGCAGGCTTTCGGGCTGGTCGACAAGGTCTTTGAAAGCCGGCCGGCCAGCGACGCTGATACCAGCGGCTCTGGCGGGGCGCCGGAGTAAGCCGCGAAGGCTTTGCTAACCTTGCCGCTTCAGCCTGGGGCAAGCTCCCCTGTGCTAAGCGCTAGGATTGATTAATGCACTCGCCCGGTTAGGATTGGGCGAGTCCCGCCTCTGCGGGTAACGGGAATAGGCATGACGAAATTGAGCGGATCCGACGCGAAGAGCACCCTCTACTGCAGCTTCTGCGGTAAGTCGCAGCACGAGGTGAGGAAGCTCATCGCCGGCCCGACCGTGTTCATCTGCGATGAATGCGTAGAGCTGTGCAACGACATCATCCGCGAGGAAACCAAGGCCGGCATCGCCGGCAAGAAGGATGGCGGCGTTCCCAGCCCGAAGGACATCTTCGAAACGCTGAACGATTACGTGATCGGCCAGGACCGCGCCAAGCGCGTGCTCTCGGTCGCGGTCCACAACCACTACAAGCGCCTGAAGCACAGCGGCAAGGGCGGCGATGTCGAACTGTCGAAGTCCAACATCCTGCTCGTCGGGCCGACTGGTTCGGGCAAGACCCTGCTGGCCCAGACGCTCGCCAAGACCTTCGACGTGCCCTTCACCATGGCCGATGCCACCACGCTGACCGAGGCCGGTTACGTGGGCGAGGACGTGGAAAACATCATCCTCAAGCTGCTCCAGGCCAGCGACTACAATGTCGAGAAGGCCCAGCACGGGATCGTCTATATCGACGAGATCGACAAGATCAGCCGCAAGGCCGAGAATCCCTCGATCACCCGCGACGTTTCGGGCGAAGGCGTGCAGCAGGCCTTGCTCAAGCTGATGGAAGGCACCACCGCCTCCGTCCCGCCGCAGGGCGGGCGCAAGCATCCGCAGCAGGAATTCCTCCAGGTCGACACGACCAACATCCTGTTCATCTGCGGCGGGGCCTTTGCCGGCCTCGAAAAGATCATTGCCGATCGCCTGCAGAAGCGCTCGATCGGGTTCGGCGCGCATGTCGCCGATCCGGACAAGCGCAAGGTTGGCGAGCTGCTCCAGAAGGCCGAGCCGGAGGATCTCCTCAAGTTCGGGCTGATCCCTGAATTCGTCGGTCGTCTGCCGGTGATCGCGACGCTGGAAGACCTTGATGTCGAAGCGCTGGTCAAGATCCTGCGTGAGCCCAAGAACGCGCTGATCAAGCAGTATTCCAAGCTGTTCGAGCTGGAAGACGTGACCCTGACCTTCACCGACGACGCGCTGGAAGCGATCGCCAAGCGGGCGATCGAGCGCAAGACCGGCGCACGCGGGCTGCGCTCGATCGTCGAAGGGCTGCTGCTCGACACTATGTTCGACATTCCGAGCGAGGCCGAGATCGCCGAAGTCGTGGTCGACAAGGACGTGGTCGAGGGCCGCAAGGAACCGGTCCGCGTGCTCAAGGCCAAGGAAGAAGCGGCCTGACGCTGCTCCAAGGCGGCTCGTCCTGCGAGCCGCCGCGGGCTTTTCAACTGGCCGAAAATCGCGCCCGCTACGTCCTTTCGCCCGTGTCGTAAGCGGCCTGGTCGTTACTATCTCCTGTCCCGGGGGCGCACAGGAGAATACCAATGAACCGCAAGAATCTGACGCTCACTACCGCGCTGCTGACCGGCCTGGCCGCGATTGCAACGCCGGCCCTGGCCGATCACCATGGCAAGAAGCCAGCCACGACCGTTGGTGGCGGCCAGCTCTCGGCCTCGGCGACGATCGTCGAGAACGCGATGCAATCGAACATGCACAACACCCTGGTTGCCGCGGTCAAGGCGGCCGACCTGGTAACCGTGCTGTCGGGTCCGGGACCCTTCACGGTCTTTGCCCCGACCGATGGCGCCTTTGCCAAGCTGCCGGCCGGCACGGTCGATACCCTGCTCAAGCCTGAGAACAAGGCGGCTCTGGCCAAGGTCCTGACCTATCACGTCGTGGCTGGCCGGGTGACTGCGGCCGATGTGCTGGCGGCGATCCAGGCCGGCGGCGGCAAGGCTGAACTGACCACGGTTCAGGGTCAGAAGCTGACCGCTCAGCTCAATGGTCAGAATGTCGAAGTGATCGACGCCAATGGCGGCCGCGCGCTGGTGATCAAGGCCGACGTCGCCTCGTCAAACGGCGTGATCCACGTGACCAACGCGGTGTCGCTGCCGCAGTAACCGGCGGTCCTGACTGCTGAAATAAAGACGGCCGCGCGGTGCAAACCGCGCGGCCGATCTGATTTCAGGTCAGGCTCAGTTCGACTGCTTGAAGAACACCTCGCCGTCGCGCTTGACCACCAGGTCCTTCTGGAAGGTGGCCTTGAGCAGCCAGGCATCGCCGCTCTTCACCCAGATGTCGTTCGAGGTGACCGACATTTCCATCTTCATGTCGCTGCCATCGGGGCCGGGGCGGACCATCGTTGCGGCCAGTTCCTGCCGAACCGCTGCGCTATCGCCAGAGATCGTCGCTTCCAGCACGGTGGTCTTCGAATTCTGGCTCATCGCCGCGGGCATCCGCTCCATCATGGTGGCGATGCCGCTGGCGTCGTGGGTGTTGCCCTGGATGTCGGTCAGCTGGAAACCGGGGGCCAGGATTGCGTTCACCTTGGCGCTGTCCTTGGCAGCCATGGCGGCGCGATAGTTGTCATAGCGGGTCTGGAACGCAGCCTTGGGATCTTCCTGCGCGGCGGCGCTGCCGGCGATTGCAACGGCGACAATCGCGCCAAACCAGGGTGAAACGCGCATCGGTATTCCTTTCTCGATCAAGCCCCTGCGGACTTAATGGTGATGCCCGTCCTGGACTGCAAGGCGGCATCGACCAACGCCAAGTTCGATCTGGATCGTCGAATGATCGATCCCGAAGTGCTGGGCCAGCTCCTCGGCCAGCTTGTGCAGCACGGCATCGCCCGGGTGCCCGCCGGGCATTTCGACATGGGCGGTCAGCGCGGTCTCGGTCGTGCTCATCGGCCAGATGTGGAGATCGTGGACCGTGCTGACGCCGGGCCGGGCCATCAGCCAGCGCCGGACCTCGTCCGGATCGATCCCCGGCGGCACGGCCAGCAGCCCCATCCGCACCGCATTCTTGAGCAGGCCCCAGCTGCCCCAGCCGATTGCAAAGGTAATCAGCAGGCTGGTCAGCGGATCGATCCAGGCCTTGCCGGTCAGCCAGATTGCGGCCCCGGCCACCACCACCCCGGCCGAAACCGCCGCATCGGCCAGCAGGTGGACAAAGGCGGCGCGCAGGTTGAGATCGGCCTTTTGCCCACTGGCAAACAGCATGGCGGAGAGCGCGTTGATCGCGATTCCGGCGGCCGCCACGCCCATCATCACCCCGCCTTCGATCGGCTGGGGATAGAAGAAGCGGTGGATCGTCTCGAACAGGATCGCCCCCAGTGCGACCCACAGCAACGCGGCATTGGCAATCGCGGCCAGGATCGACGAGCTCTTGAAGCCATAGGTATAGCCGGCCCGCGCCGGCCGCGCGGCCAGCACGCTCGCCCCCCAGGCCAGCAGCAGCGCGAGCACGTCGGACAGGTTGTGCCCGGCATCGGCCAGCAGCGCCATCGAGCCGCTCCACAGCCCGGCCGCGACCTCGATGATGACGAACCCGACGTTGAGCGCCACGGCCAGGGCAAAGGCCCGGCCCGACCCGGCAACGGGGTGCTGGTGATCATGATGATCGTGATGGTGATGGCCATGGCCGCGGTGGTGATGAACCCCCGGTCCATGATGATGCGCGCCGCTCATTCTGGTCCCTTCCACCCAACCGTTGCACAATTGCCGCAGTGCAGCAAGAATCGTTATCGCCGCCTGCCGGACTAAGGTGGGGGAATTGGGCTATTTGCAGCGCTGTAAGCAGCAAAGTTATGCTAACCGCGACATTTACGAAACTTTCTGTCGAGTGTCCCGCGCTGGTCCAGCCCGGGGCCGAAGCTAGTCACAGGCTTGTCACACAGGGCTGTTTAGTGCGCGGCGCAGCGCCGCTATTAGCGTCCGCAGCCGGCGTTGAGGCGATTCGCCCGGCGCCTGAAGACACGTGTTTCGCAAGTCTGCCAAAACAGGGAATCTCTCCGTCATGCGCATCAACTCCGCCCTGACCACCGCCGCCAGCAGCTTCGCCATCGGCGTCGCCGCGCTGAGCGCGCCGGCCTTCGCCCAGTCGACCGGTTCGATCGACTTCGAAAAGGAAATCATCGTCACCGGGACCCGTTCGGGCACCCAGGAAGTGGCGGGCGTTTCCGCTCCCGATACGGCCAAGGCCAAGGCGGTGCTGACGCAGGAAAACATCGAACGCCAGAACCCCGGCCAGACCATCCTGGACACGATCAACCAGATCCCGGGCGTCAGCTTCCAGAACAACGACGCCTACGGTTCGTCGGGCGGCACGCTCAACATCCGCGGCTTCTCGTCGGACCGCGTCAGCCTCACCTTCGACGGCGTGCCGCTGAACGATTCGGGTAACTACGCGATCTATTCGAACCAGCAGATTGATCCCGAACTGATCGAGCAGGTCAACGTCAACCTCGGCACCACTGACGTCGACAGCCCGACCGCCTCGGCCGCTGGCGGCACGGTCAACCTGCGCACCAAGCGTCCGGACCGCGATTTCAACGTCATGCTGTCGGGCTCGGCCGGCCAGTTCGATTTCATGCGCATCTTCGCCAAGGTCGAAACCGGCGATCTGACCGAAAGCGGCCTGCGCGCCTGGTTCTCGATGAGCCGCGCCACCAATGACAACCCGTTCAACAACTACGGCAAGGTCAACAAGCAGCAGTACAACGGCAAGATCTATCTGCCGCTGGCAGGTGACGATTTCATCTCGGTCGCCGGCCACTACAACCAGAACCGCAACAACTTCTTCGGTTCGCTTCCGCTGCGCCTCGATGCCAGCCGCACTGTCGGTTCGGCCTCGATCAACCGCTATCCGGCCAATGCCGACGAGCGCAAGTATCTGATCAACTATCCGTGCCTGCTCGATACGCCGCAGGCCGGGATCGCCGACAGCCCGGCGCCGGCCGTGCTTGGCGCGAGCTGCGGCACTGAATTTGACCGTCGCTACAATCCGTCGAACACCGGCAACATCCGGCTGTCTTCGCGCTTCACCCTGGCCGACAACCTCGTCCTGACCGTTGACCCGAGCTATCAGTACGTGAAGGCCAATGGCGGCGGCACCGTGACGGGCCGTGAAGCACTGCGCGATATCGATCCGACTGCCGGAGTTACCAATGTCGCGGGTTACCTCTCAGGTGCTCCGGTCTTCGGCCGTGACGTCAACGGCGACGGTGACATTCTCGATACCGTGACCGTCCTGGCTCCCAGCCAGACCCAAACCCACCGCATCGGCGTGATCGCCGGTCTGCGCTGGGAAATGGACGAGCACAACACCTTCCGCGTCAACTACACCTTTGATCGTGCCCGTCACCGCCAGACCGGCGAAGTCGGCCTGCTTCAGGTGAACGGCGAACCGACTGACGTGTTCCCGGTCAATGCCGGCGAAAAGGACGTCAATGGCGCGGTGCTGCAAAAGCGTGACCGTCTGTCGTTGGCGATCCTGCACCAGTTCTCGGCCGAGTATCGCGGCGAGTTCATGGATGAGCGCCTGGTGGTGACCGCTGGTCTGCGCGCGCCGTTCTTCAAGCGCGACCTGACCAACAACTGCTTCACCAGCTCGGCTGGCGGCTTCGTTGAATGCTTCGGCACCAACACCGCGCTGAACGCCACCGCTGCAACGCTCAACCCTTATGTGGTGACCACCAATGCCACCACCGGCGCGATCACCGTCACCGGCTGGTCGCCGCCGCAGAACCGGGTGCTGAACTACTCGAAGGTGCTGCCGAACGTCGGGTTTGTGTTCGACCTGACTGACAACCTAAGCCTGTTCGGTAACTTCTCGCAGGGCATCTCGGTGCCGGGCACTGACAACCTGTACAACGCCTTCTACTTCCCGGCCGGCACCGCCCGCGCGAAGCCGACCCCGGAAACCACCGACAACTTCGATGCCGGTCTGCGTTACCGTTCGGGTATGATCCAGGCCCAGGTCTCTGGTTTCTACAACCAGTTCCATGACCGTCTGGCCTCAGCCTACGATCCGGAAATCAACCAGACCGTCTATCGCAACCTCGGCAACGTGAAGAAGTACGGCATCGACGGCTCGATCGCTTTTGCGCCGGTCGACAACCTCAGCTTCTACGTCTTCGGTTCGGTCATGAAGTCGAAGATCCGCGACAATATCGCCGTCGGTGAAAACCGCGACGGTACGCCGATCTACGCGCTGACTGCCGGCAAGCGCGAAGCCGGTGCGCCGAAGTACACCTTCGGTGCCACGGTTCGTGGCTCGCTCGGCCCGATCGATCTCGGGATCACCGCCAAGAAGACTGGCGAACGCTTTGTCTACGACACCAACGAAGCGACCTTCACCGGTTCGTTTGTGCCGAATGGCGCCAAGGCCTGCACCACTGCCGCCACGCCGGTTTGCACCACCCCGGTCGCTCCGGCTGCTGCCACCCAAGTCTACAACACGACTGCTCCGGCCTACTGGCTGGTCAATCTCGATGCTCGCCTGAAGCTCGGCTTCCTGGGCCTCAACGATCAGACCTTCCTGCAGCTGAACGTCTACAACCTGTTCGACCAGTACTATGTCGGCGGCTTCGGCGGTAACCTGAACCAGACGCAGACCTTCAACCAGACCACTGGTGTGTCTTCGTACGGCAACCCCGGCTTCGTCCAGATCGGCGCCCCGCGCACGATCAGCGGCACCGTGGTGTTCAAGTTCTGATCCGGCTGGTCAGCCTAACCGAACAAGGGAAAGGGGCGCTGCGGCGCCCCTTTCTTTTTGCCGGCGGTCAGCGCCCCTAGCGATAGACGCAGGCGTCAAGGGCTTCGTTGCGCACCACGCCGCTGCGCGCGGCAATCGCATTGCCGTGGCGGCGGGTGAAGCCGGTCGCGCCGGTGACCGCGCGCTTCTTGGGGCTGGGCAGGGCGGCAGCAATCCGCGCGGCTTCCACCCGGGTCAGCCGCGCTGCGCTCTTCTTGTAATAACGCTGCGCCCCGGCCTCGACGCCATAGGTGCCGATCCCGGTCTCGGCGACGTTGAGGTAAACCTCCATGATCCGGCGCTTGCCCCAGATGTGCTCGATCAGGAAAGTGAACCACACTTCCAGGCCCTTGCGGGCATAGCGATCCCAGCCCCAGCCCTGCCACAGGAACACGTTCTTGGCGGTCTGCTGGCTGATCGTGGAGCCGCCACGCAGCTTCTTGCCCTGCGCATTACGCTCAATCGCCTGTTCGATCGCTTCCTGATCGAACCCCTGGTGCGAACAGAACTTGGCATCCTCGCCCGCGATAACAGCGGCGACCATGTTGCGGTCGATCCGGCTGAGCGGGGTCCAGTCCTTCTCGAACCCGTTGGGATCGGCGATCATGGTGATCGTGATCGGCACCGGCACGAACTTGTACAGCACCGTGATCCCCAGGCTCAGCACCAGGAACCAGACGATCAGCCGGCCGATCCACCAGCCGAGGTTGTAAGCAAAGCCATGTTTGGCGGAGGGGCGGGAGGGCGTGAGAAAGCGCATCATTGCCCGCAGGCTAGCGCGAGAGCCGCGCCGCGCCAATCCTTTGGCACGGCGCGGCTGTTAACTCAGGCCGCTGGCAGGAGCCGGCGGTCGTTGGCGATACGCAGCATGGCCTTCTGCAGCTTTTCGAAGGCCCGGACCTCGATCTGGCGGACGCGTTCGCGGCTGACCTGGTATTCCTGGCTCAGCTCCTCAAGCGTCTGCGGCTCGTCGATCAGGCGGCGCTGGGTGAGGATGTGGCGCTCACGCTCGTTGAGGCTGCCGAGGGCTTCGGTCAGCAGCGCATGGCGCATGCCGGCCTCTTCCAGATCGGCGACAGTTTCGTCCTGCAGCGGGCGATCGTCCTGCAGCAGATCCTGCCACTGGCCTTCACCTTCATCGTTGAATGAAACGTTGAGCGAGGCATCGCCGCCCATCATCATCCGGCGGTTCATGTTGACGACTTCGCTCTCGGACACGCCGAGCTTGGTGGCGATCGCCTTCACATCGTCGGGATGCAGATCCGAATCCTCGTAAGCATCGAGGTTCTTCTTCATCCGCCGCAGGTTGAAGAACAGCTTCTTCTGCGCTGCGGTGGTGCCCATCTTCACGAGGCTCCACGAGCGCAGGATGAATTCCTGCATCGAGGCCTTGATCCACCACATGGCATAGGTCGCCA
>VFQM010003055.1_pt1 | contig 11288 bp, 14 predicted proteins | sample 3512391 | NCBI WGS metagenome assembly VFQM01 (sample SAMN10412369, study PRJNA504923) | tailings metagenome | isolation source: Replicate 1 from Balatoc abandoned mine | place: Philippines
AGGTCGAGTCCGCCCTGGTCGCCCATGCCAAGGTGGCCGAAGCCGCCGTGGTTGTCATGCCGCATGAGATCAAGGGGCAGGGCATCTATGCCTATGTTACCTTGAATGCCGGCGAGGAGCCGACCGACGACATGCGCAAGGAACTTGTTGCATGGGTCCGGCACGAGATCGGCCCGATTGCCACGCCCGACGTGATCCACTTCGCCCCCGCCCTGCCCAAGACCCGGTCAGGAAAGATCATGCGCCGGATTCTGCGCAAAATCGCGGAAGGGGATGTCTCGAACCTGGGCGATACCTCAACCCTTGCGGACCCCAGCGTGGTCGACAGCCTGCTGACCAGCGGGCGCTGAGCCTGCCAGGTCAGGGCTGCTTGGTGCGGATCAGCATCGACGTGTCATAGCCCAGCGCCTTGGCGCGGGCGATCTGTGCTTCGATCTTGTCCGGGGCGGGAGTGGCTTGGCGCGCCAGCAGCCAGAGATAGCGGCCGGACGGTTCGCCGACGATTGCCCACGAGTAATCATCGGCGCGGTCGAGCACCCAGTAATTGCCATAGAACGGGCCGAAGAAGCTGACCTTGAGCTTGGCATTGGTGACCGGGTCGACGATCTTGGCCTTGCCGTCGGCGACCGAGAGCTTGCCATCGGGCTTGCGGCAGGCATTGCGCACGGAAATCTTGCCGTCTTCGCGCAAGGCATAGTCGGCGCTCACGCCTTCGCAGCCCTTCTGGAACGACTGCTCATAGCGGGCAATCTCGTACCAGCGGCCAAGGTATTTCGCCAATTCGACCGGCTTCGCCGGCTCCGGCACGGCAGTGTTGCCGACCGGATGCTTGGGTCCCAGTGCGGCGCAGCCGGCAAGCAGGGCGGTGGATGCAAGGGCGAGGACGGCGATCTTGATCGGGCGATAGTTGGTCATTTGTGATTGTCCGTCCGGCGGCAGTGCCAGCCATTGAATCTGGGGGGTGAACGCCCCTATGCAAGGGGCCATGATCGCCCAGACCATTCAACTCGCCCTGGCCCCCGTCTTCGTGCTGGTGGCCATCGGCAACATGATGAACCTGCTCTCGTCCCGGCTCGGGCGGATTGTCGACCGCTCGCGCCATCTGCAGGATCGCCACACCGCGACCAGCGGGGCGGATCACGATGCCGTGGTGGTCGAAATGCGGGCGATTGCGCAGCGGATATCGCTGATCAACCGCGCGATCTTCCTGATGGTGCTGAGCGGCCTGACGATCGGAGTGACGGTCGCGGTGTTGTTCCTGGAGGAATTCGTCGCGGTGCGGCTGCAATTCGTGGCCGCCGGCCTGTTCCTGGTCGCGATCAGCCTGCTGATGTGGGCGCTGCTGCTGTTCCTGCGCGAAACGCGGATCGCCTCGGCCCAGCTTCGCATCCCGCAAGGTCTGCTGGAACTGGAGCGCGAGCTCTAGCTGAGCAGCTTGCGGCCCTTGGCCTCGATCTGGCTGCGGATCATCGGTTCGACGAAGCTAAGCGCGGCAGGTAGCTCGACCGTGAAAGCCACCTCGCTTTCGCCGACTTCGATCGAGCCGGTCATTTCCTGGCCCATCGCGCCGACGGTCAGATCCATCCGGTCATCGCTCTGCCAATTGGTGCTGACCGAGGCGAAGCCGGGGACGAAGTTGGCAATCTCGCCCGAACGTTCACGCACCCGGCGGCGGGCCTCGTCCTTGCCGATCGAGTGGGGGATCGCGATCCTCACTGGCCGTTCTCTCCTTCCGGGCCGGCGCCGTACTTGTAATCGAGGTAGCGGGTCTTGATCGCCAGGTTGTCGATCGCGCCGCTGGCGAGCTGGCGGGTCACGCTGTCGATCTCGCTGCTGATCTTGCCCAGGCTGTCGACAAGGTGCTGGTCCGGGCTGCCGCCGCCCTGCGCCTCTCCGCGCAAGTGGCGCGGGATCGCGGTGTAGCTGGAAATCAGTTCGGGCAGGTGATCGCCAACCAGCTTGCGCACCTCCAGCGCGGCAGGGGCATTGTCGGTCAGCCCGTCAAGCTGGCTGCCCAGCGCATCGAGCTGCAACCCGATCGTATCGACCAGTTGGACCGCCGGCGCGGGGAGGGCCGGGCGCTGGCTTTCCAGCCACAATTCGGTCCGCCCAACCAGTGACTTCACGTCACTGCCGCGGAGCGCCTCGCGCGTCGGGACCTTCAACTTGGGCACTGCAGCGAAGAAGGAGAGAGCCGCAAAAATCGCCAGCATCGTGATCAGCACACCGGTGACACCGATTCCGTCGATGATTAGGCCAGCGACCATCGCGGCGAACACGATTCCGCCAACCGTTGCCATCGCCCGCTTGGTCTGGCGCACGGCATGCTCGCGCTTCAGCGCCGCCGAACGCCGCCCGATCGAATTGCGCCGCCCGCCAAAATCGCGGTTGTTGACCAGCGATCGTTTGGCGTCCCGCAGGATCACATCCGAATTGTGTGCCTCGCCGGCCAAGTCAGCCCTCCAGGCTCAGCAGGCTGGGTGCGTCCGCCGCCTTGGCGGCCTGGGCAGCCCCTTCGGCGCGGGCGATATAGCCCTTCGACTTCTCCACCTCGGCGGTCAGCGTGGTGACCGTCTGCTTCATGTTCTCGAGCGCCTTCACCTTGAAGGTGTCGATGTTGTCCATCGTGTCATAGATGTTCTGGAAAGCGCGCTGCAGCGTCTCGAGCGGGATCGTGCTCGATGCCGCCATCTCGTGGATCTTGCCGGTCTGGTCGCGCAGCAGGGTACCGGTCGAATCGATCAGGCCCGCGGTTGTCTCGTTGAGCGCGGTAACCTGCTGCAGCACCAGCCGCTGGTTGGCCATGGCCTGGGCCACGGTCACGGCCGTGCGCAGCGCGGCAACCGTGGTGGTGCTGGCGCGATCCACGCCCTTGACCAGTTCGACGTTGTTCTTCTTGACCAGGTCCAGCGCCAGGTAGCCCTGCACCGACACGGCCATCTGCGTGAGCAGGTCCTGGGTGCGCTGGCGGACATAGAACAGCGCGGTCTCGCGGATCGCCTTGGCCTTGGCCGGGTCGGTCGCGTCAAGATCGGCGGCCTTTTCCTCCAGCTTGGTATCGAGCGCACGGCTGATGTGGATCATCTGCTCCAGCGCGCCCATCGCTTCCCACAGCTTCTGGCGCTCCACGTCGATCGCGGCGTTGTCCATCAGCAGCTCGTCCTTGCCCGAGGCAAGGTGGCCCAGCACGGCCTGGATATGGCCCTGCGCGCTTTCATAGGAATGGAAGTAGCGCTTCAGCGAATTGCCGAAGGGGATGATGCCCAGGATCTTGCGGCCCTTGGACAGCTTGCCCTGCTTGCCGGGATCAAGTTGTTCGACCGTGCGGCGCAGTTCGGCGAGGTTGGCGCCGACGCCCGAATCCTTGTCCATCGCGCGAACCGGTCGGTCGAGGAAGCGGTTGGACATGCCCGCTGCGGTCATGATTTCCTTGCGGCCCATATTGGTGATTTGATCGACCTTCTTGCCGAATTCGGGCGAATTGGCATCGGAGGCGAGCAGATCGGCCACGAAGGCATCGACCCGCTGGTCAAGCTTCGATTTGGCATCTTCGGCCACCGGAACCAGACCCACCGCCTGTTCGGGCGCGACCACGGGCACCGGATCGGGCGGAGTCAGGGTGATCGTCGGGGCGGCAGTCTCGGTCGAGGTCGGCGTGCTGGCCATGGGGCAATTCCGTGTTTGCAAAAGCTCCTGCCAACATGGGGCGGATTGCCGCACAGTTCAAGCTGTGTTGCGATGCTAATACAGAAGCGCGGATTTCCGCCACGCCGCAACCATTTGGGGCGGTTCAGCCGCCCAGCAGCCGGGCCAAGCGGCCGGGCTTCTTGGGGGGCGGGGTCTGGCCGGTGATCTGGAACAGGTAGTTCGCCAGCAGCACGGCCTGGCTCGCGGTCATCACGATGTGGTGATTGTCGAGCTCGTCGCTCTTGAGCTGGCGGGTCGATTGCACGGTCTGGAGCTTGAGGTCGAGCTTGTCGGCAAAACTGGAATGGGACCAGCCCACCAGGATGCCATAGTCATTCCGATCGTCCGGATCGCGATTCATCGCGGTATTCCCCTGTTCCCCCTGCGCGACCTTGTTTTAGCCTAATCAGCTAACCGCGAAATGCAAAGCGCCGCGCCGCCCCGAAACGGGACAGCGCGGCGCTGAATGGGTCTGGCGATCAGGCGGCGAGCTGGATCGGCGCGATCTCGCCCGAGAGGTACTGCTTCTTGGCTTTGGCGCGGCTGAGCTTGCCCGAGCTGGTGCGCGGCAGGGTGCGCGGCGGGACCAGTTCGACGATCGCCGGGTGGCCCAGGATCGAGCGGACCTTGTCGCGGATCGTGTCATGCAGCTTCTGGCGCTCGACCGGATCGGAGACGCGGCAGTGCACCAGCACGGCCACCTCTTCCTCGCCCGTTTCGCTCTCGATCGAAAAGGCGGCGATATCGCCATGGTTGAAGCCCGGCAGCTGTTCCACGGCCCATTCGATGTCCTGGGGCCAGTGGTTCTTGCCGTTGATGATGATCATGTCCTTGGCGCGGCCAACGATGAACAGGTAGCCATCGACCATGTAGCCCATGTCGCCGGTGTCGAGCCAGCCATCGACCAGGCAAGCCGCGGTCGATTCGGGATCGCGGAAGTAGGAGTGCATGACCGACGGGCCCTTGCACCAGACCTTGCCGATGTGATGATCGGGCAGGGCTTCGCCGCGCTCGTTGCGGATCGCCAGCTCCATGTCCTTCACGGCCTTGCCGCAGTTGACGATGGCGCGGTAGCGGGCCGGGCGGCTGAGATCGCGCGGGGTGCCCGACAGGCGCTCTTCCTCGACCAGCTCGACGCGGATCCCTTCGCCCGGCGGCATCAGCGTGACCGCCAGGGTTGCTTCTGCGAGGCCGTAAGAGGGCAGGAAGGCGCTCGCCTTGAACCCGGCGGGGGCAAAGGCGTTGACGAAGTTCTGCATCACATCCGGCCGGATCATGTCGGCCCCGTTGCCGGCGATCCGCCAGCGCGACAGGTCGAAGCGTTCGGCGACGTTGCTCTGGCTCGAGATGCGGCGGGCGCAGATGTCATAACCGAAGGTCGGCGAATAGCTGCACGAGACGCCCTTGTTGCGCGTGATCAGGTCCAGCCAGGCCAGCGGACGGCGAGCGAAATCCTCGGTCTTGAGGTAATCGGCCGAAACCTGGTTGGCGATCATCGACAGGAAGCAGCCGACCAGGCCCATGTCGTGATACCACGGCAGCCATGAGATGCACCGATCTTCCTGGGTGAACTGCATGCCATGGGCATGGCCGCTAAGGTTGTTGAGCAGCGCTTCGTGGGTCACCGCCACGCCATGCGGGAAGCGGGTCGAGCCGCTGGAATACTGCAGATAGCAGATATCGTCCGGGCTGGCCTGCGGCAGTTCGCACGCCACTGCGGGTTTCTGCGCAAAGTCTTCCCAGGCAATGCCATCGCACTTGCCGGTCAGCGCTTCCTGGCGCTTGGCGGCGGCGCCGGCCATCTCGGCAATCTCGGCCGGGTAGAACAGCACCTTGGGGTCAGAGCTCTGCAGCTGGACCGCCAGCTGGTCGATATAGCCTTCCTTGCCGCCAAAGCTGGTCGGCAGCGGCAGCGGCACCGGCCAGGCCCCGGCATAGACCGCGCCGCAGAACAGCGCGGCAAAGTCCGGCCCGGTTTCGGCGACGAGGGCAACGCGGTCACCCTTGCCAATGCCGTGGGCGATCAGGCGATAGGCCATGTCCAGGGCATCGCGGCGCAGTTCGCTGAACGGATAGACCCGGATCAGCGTGCCGCGCGGATCATGGAAATTCATCCCGCGCTGGCCTTGCGCGGCATAGTCGATCGCATCGCCAAAAGTGGCAAAGTCCGAAAACCGGCGCGGGTGCGCATCGTAATTGGGCGTCGGCACAAGGTCGGCAGCCGTCGCGACACTCGCCATGGTGGCGGCTTCAGTCATTATAAAAACCCGTCTTTCCAACCGGATGCGCCGTGTTCGGCGTCATACGCGTCCCCAATCGTCTGGGTGGTTCCCTGACAGCCCACCCGCACTCTTCCCCAATTGCCCGACAGTGTGGCACGATTAGGGCAATGGTGCCCCATTCCCCCGCAAGATCGGCGCGCGGATCGCGCGAACGCCGCCCGCCCAAGCCGCTCGACAAGGAGCGGCTGAACGAGCTGGCGCTGGCCTATCTCGCGCGCTTCGCAACCTCGGCGGCAAAGCTGGAAGCCTATCTGCGCCGCAAGCTGCGCGAGCGCGGGTGGGAGGGTGAGGGCGATCCGCCCGTTGCCGCGCTGGTCGAGCGCTGCGTCGCGGCCGGCTATGTCGACGATGCTGCCTATGCCCGCTCCAAAGCCGGCAGCCTGCGCCGCCGCGGCTACGGCGAGCGGCGGGTCGACCAGTCGCTCGGCGCCGCCGGAATCGGCGCAGACCTGCGCGAAGAGGTGCGCGGCTCTGCGTCTGAAGCCCGCCAGGCCGCCCTGGCCCTGGCCCGCAAACGGCGCCTTGGCCCGTTTGGGCCTCCACCGGCCGATCGCCAGGCGCGCGAAAAGCAGATCGCAGTACTGCTGCGCGCCGGGCACCGGCTGGACATCGCCCGGCAGGTGGTGGAAGCTGGAACCGTTGCCGGCCTGGAAGCCTGGGCCGAGGAGGAAGGTTGATGCGTCACCTGTTGTTCGCCCTGCTGGCCGCCACCTTGGTTGCCTGTTCGCCGGGCGCGGGCGGTGCTGCACCTGCTGCCGCAAAGGCAGTCCACCCCGAGTCCGGGCTGGAAGTAATCCCGCTGACTGTAACCAGCGCCAGCGGCACGCACAGCTTCAAGGTTGAAGTAGCCAGATCGGCGATGGAACAGGCCAAGGGGCTGATGTTCCGGACCAAGCTGGGCCCGGACGAGGGCATGATCTTTCCGATGAGCCCGGCGCGCGGCGCCTCGTTCTGGATGCGCAACACGGTGATCTCGCTCGATCTGATCTTCGTCGCGCCGGATGGGCGGATCAGCAACATCGCCGCCAATGCCGTGCCCTATGACGAGCGCCCGCTGCTTTCGATCGGCCCGGTCAAGGCCGTGCTCGAAATCCCTGGCGGCCGCGCCGCTGAGCTCGGCATTGCGCCGGGGGACAAGGTCAGCTGGTAGGGCCGTCGCTGTCTGTCGGGGAAGTCCGCGCTATTAGCAGCCTGCCGCCCGGTAAGTCGCAACCGAATCTTTGGAAGCAACGGTTGCTGCGACCCCCGCTCCGAGCGCCCGACATAGCCGGGTTGAGGGATCGGACCCGGCCGTAGCCCCGCCTGGCGGTGCCTTCATCCCGCTCAGCATGGCGGCTCGCAACGAAGTCGAAATCCAGCGGCCGCCGCTGCGCGTGAACGTGTCGGTCCGTTTGATGAAGGGTGACCGTCCGGCCTGCCGGCCGACGATCGGCAGCATCATCTCGACAAAAGCTGAAACCTCGTAGGTGCAGGTCTGGCTCTGGCTGTTGCCCTTTGCGAACTGGCAGCGGACATTCTGGACATCGAAATCGTACAGGCCGCTGCTGCCATCCATGTTGCGCAAGAACCACGTCCCCTCGGCATCATTGATCTTTGCCATTTTCGGGATGCCCAGCATTTCGCCCAATTTGGCATAGGGGTTGGCCTGCTGGTTGACCTCGTCAAGCTCACGGATCAGCACCCCCGGCATTGTCACGTCGGAGATGGTCGCGGCAAGGGTGGCTGGTGCGGCTGCCGCCGCTGCGGGAGCGGGTGGATTGGCGGGTCGGCTGGTCGCGACCGGGCTTGGCGCAGCCACCGGTGCCGTCGGCGCGGGCATGGCGACGCGGGCGGTCGGCGCTGTGGCTGCAGGGGGCGCGATCGGCCGGGGTGCCTGCGCAGCCAGCCGAGCTTCGCCTCCGGTCAGGCGCAGGTTGAACTGGCGACAGCCGGTCGCCAGCACCAGACCCGAGAGATCCCGGCCATCCGATGAAAGATTACCCGACAGCCCGACCATCATGAAGCCGCGCGGTTGAACCAGCCAACGCTCCGGATAGAGCGTCGTTTCCCCACCGGGTCGGATCATCCCGTACATCAGGTAGGAGCCAGGTTCCCCGGTCTGCGGTACAGTAAAATTGAACTTCGCTTTCACCGTGCCGCGTGCTGCGCCCATGATGGTCAAGGTCAGCGGGGTCGAACCCTGCTGGCAAAAGTAAGACCCTGCAAAAACCGATTCAGGCATGCCGGTCTGGCCCCAGGCGGGGCCTGACGATGCGGCCGCGCCGAATCCGATCAGCGCAGTGCTGACCAACTTTCCCAGGGTGCGCTTTACGAACAGCTTTCCAACTAATGGCATGGTCAATTTTCCAATCGGGTGCCGATGCGGCATTCATCTTCACAGAAGTAGCGGACGTAGAGGACATAGGTTCCGCTGATCGTTCCGCTGGTCACCCCTGGTTTGAGTCCAAAACGGGCGCGTCGTTGCGCGATGTTGCAGCTGTTATCGGCCAATGACGCTTCGCCGGTAACGAGCGATGTCTGGCAGCTCGCCACGCGGCCGTCAGACCCGACGGTCAAGGTGATGTAGTGATCACCGGTCAACTGCGCGTTGGCTGCACGGCTTGGATAATCGACACTGTTGACCCAATAGGACGGATTGCCCTTTGCCACGACGTGCGGCGGCAAAAAGCCGCGGGGCGCGCGCGGGTCTGGCCGGCGCGTCTGACCGGCCGGTCGTGCAGCAGGTCGCGTCGGCTGCGCCCGGCTGGCAGCCAAAGGCTGTCGGGGCGCTGTGGTCCGATTGAGTGGCAGCTCAACCGGAGTGGTGGCTGCGGCATGGCCGACTATGGAATAGTGGGCCGAAAGGATCGGCCAGAACCCGTCGTCGCTGTCGAGCACCAAAGACAGCTTGCCGCAGCCCGGGGTTGTCGACTGCCCGGCAACTACCGCCCCATTGGGATGGGCCATTCCGGTGAAGCCGAGCATCGGTTTGGATGCCGGCTTGCCGATCCAGCCCAGCGGCGTGACAACAAGCCTGCCCCGATCATCGATCGACGCCTTGACCCGATACATCCCGCCCGGTGCCGCTGGCCCGTCGTCGCGCAGCGCCACTTCACCAGGAAAATTACTGCGGTTGCCGCCGCGCAAGGTCATGTTGAAGCTGCGTGAAGAGGGGCCGCATTCGATGACGCCGAAGAAGCGCGACATCCGTTCTGGCGGCGACTGTGGCGGGGCCGTACGCGGCGTGTCAGCTACGGCTGGGGCAGCCAGGGCGCCGGCCACAGCGATAAAAGCGATTTTATCCATACGTTTAATCTGCACAATCTAACTTGCCCTGACAAGGCCGGATCTGGCGAGACGCTGCGTGGGATGTGCCATCTTGGGGGGCAGTCAGTTTTGGTGAGCCGACAATGCATGGCCCTGTGGACTGGGCGAGTTTTGCGGGGCGATCACCGTGTCATTCCTCTTTCGCGGCGCCGGCAATTGGGCTAGGCGCACGCCCATGGGAATCCTTGGCAAGATCTTTACCTGGTGGGACGGCGCGACGATCGGGACGCTGTTCAATTCCGCGCTGACCGGCGAACACGTCGGTACCGATGCGCAGGGCAACAAGTATTACCGCGCGAAGAAGGTCCGCAAGGACGGGCCCTTTGCCGGGACCGAGCGGCGCTGGGTGATCTACAACGGCGCCAACGATGCCAGCCGCGTGCCGTCCGAATGGCACGGCTGGCTGCACCATTCCTATGATGGCGTGCCCGAAAGCCACCTGCCGCCGCCGCGGATCTGGGAAGTCGATTACACGCCCAATGCCACTGGCACGGCCCAGGCCTATCGTCCGCAGGGCGCGCTGGAACGGGGCGGCAAGCGCGCCGCGGCCACTGGCGATTACGAGGCATGGAGCCCGGACGCCTGATCATGCGGCGCCTGCTTGCGCCCGGCCTGGTCCTGCTGCTGGCCGCCTGCAATGGCAGCAGCGAGCCCGATGCCGCGGCGACGGACATTCCCGAAGATGTGGCCGCCCAGGCCAGCGTTCCGGCTGTGGAGCGCGAATATGGCCCTCCGGTCAAGGACCGCGTGGCCACGCTGGGCCTGATCAACAAGCGCAACAACATCACCCAGGACATCGTGCTCAAGTCCGGCGAGGCGCGCCGGGTGGGCAATGTCGTGGTGCGGCTCGCCACGTGCGAGCGGACCCTGCCGTGGGAGCGCCCGGCCGAAACCGGCGCTTTCGTTCAGGTCTTCGTCGAGGAACGGGCCGATGCCGACAGCCAGCTGGCCTGGCGCAAGGTCTTTTCCGGCTGGCTGTTCAAGAATGCGCCCTCGCTCAACGTGGTCGAGCACCCGGTTTATGACGTCTGGGTGAAGGACTGCGCGATGAAGTTCCCGGGTGAGGAAGACAGCCCGGCTGCCGCGGCATCGTCCAGCAGTGCGCCGAAGGCTGCGGGTAGCGCCAGTCCGGCGCCATCCGCGACGCCCTCGCCCTCGGCAACACCGAGCCCGGCGCCCAAGGCGGCCGCTCCCTCGGTCGATCTCTGAGCTGCCTTCAGCAGCGCCAGATAGCGGGCCTGGCTGATTTCGATCGCGCCCAGCGAAGCCAGGTGATCGGTCATGAACTGGCAGTCGAGCAGCTGCGCTCCGCCGCGCCGCAGTGCCGCGACCAGCCAGGCCAACGCGACCTTCGAGGCATCGGGCACCCGGCTGAACATCGATTCGCCGCAGAACACCCGGTCAAAGCCGACGCCATAAAGCCCGCCAACCAGTTCACCGTGCTGCCAGCATTCGATCGAATGGGCGTGACCAAGCGTGTGCAGCCGCTGATAGCTCGCCTCGATCCGCCCGCTGATCCAGGTCTCGCCCGATTCGCGGCGCGGCGCGGCGCAGGCCTGCATGACCGCGCCAAAATCGGCATTGCAGGTGACGGTAAAGCGCCCGCGCCGCAGCGTGCGGGCCAGTGAGCGGGAACAGTTGAAGCCATCCAGTGGCAGGATCGCGCGCCGGCGCGGTTCAACCCAGAAGATCTCGGGATCGTCGCGCGCGTCAGCCATCGGGAAGATCCCGCTGCGATAGGCCATCATCAGCAGATCGGGTTCGATGGTCTGGGCGGGCACAGGCGCGTGCATGAAATCCATGTAGCAGACCCGAGTGGCTTCGGGAAAAGCCGAATGCGGCGATAGCGCTTTCCTGCACCGCGCTGGTCTGCGATACCCTTCACTCGATTGAATCGAGTCAGCAGGCCATTCCGCCTTGCCATACCGGTTTGCCTGACCTAAGGGCCAGCGCGCCTGCAGGAGTGTAGCTCAGCTGGTAGAGCATCGGTCTCCAAAACCGAGGGCCGCGGGT
>VFQM010003056.1_pt1 | contig 11276 bp, 14 predicted proteins | sample 3512391 | NCBI WGS metagenome assembly VFQM01 (sample SAMN10412369, study PRJNA504923) | tailings metagenome | isolation source: Replicate 1 from Balatoc abandoned mine | place: Philippines
CCAGCAGCGCGCCCTCGCACGCCGCGAGGCTGCGCGACACCTCATAGGCGAAGTCGACATGCCCGGGCGTGTCCATGAGGTTGAGGACATAGGCCTTGCCGTCGGCCGCGGTATAATCCAGCCGCACCGTCTGCGCCTTGATGGTGATCCCGCGCTCTTTCTCAATGTCCATATTATCAAGCACTTGCGCCGACATCTCGCGCGCGGTCAGCCCGCCGGTATGCTGGATCAGCCGGTCGGCAAGGGTCGATTTGCCATGGTCGATATGCGCAATGATGCTGAAGTTACGGATGCGGGAAAGCTCGGTCATGCGCGGCGCACTAGCAGCGCGCGAACAAGCTGTCAGCAGCTATGCTTGCGCCAGCCACCGCGCACAATCGTCGCGGACCCTTGCGTCGCCGTCGCTTAGCCCGCGTTCCAGCGTTGCCGCGCGTGCATCTCTTTCCGCCACTGCAGCGAGCGCCGCTATCGCGTTCGCTCGCACTCTCGGCACCGGGTGGTGTTTGGCAAACTGGTCGGCAAGGTCGATGCCCTCATCGCAGAAGTGCACGGCGCAGCGCAGCAGCATTTCTGCTTGGCTAAGCGTCGGGCGCTTGGCAATGGTGCCGCGTTCCAGGTCGACGATATACTGGTCACGCCAAGGGACATGCTCACCCTCTTCCATGATGTTAAGGCTGATCGACAGTTGTTCGGGCGGCAGCTGGCTGTGGATGTCGCGGTGCGCGCGGTACAGCATCACCTTGCCCTCGTTCAGGCTCGCGCGTTCGACAAAGCGCAGGTTCAGTTCTTCATCCTGCCGCCCATCCACGCATTCGGCATCATATTCATAATAGTCGCTGACATAGCCCGGCCCCAAATGGCCGACGGTCAGGAAGCTGAAATTATGGTCGTGCGGCACTTCATAGGAAAAAGCCGCCGGGCCACTGGTCGTATAGGCATAGTCGCGCGCGGCGGGCCACAGATTGGCGCGCAGGAAAAAGCGCCGCCCGCTGCGGTGGAGCAGTAACACTTGCGCGCTATAGCGATTGTCGTCGAGCTGACGGCCATAGCTCGCCTTGAGCTCTGCCATCACTCGGTCTGCGAGGAAGCTGCGGTTGGCCGACAGGCCTGCGAGCAGCGCGGCATAGCCGGGCAGCGCGTCGGCGTCGGTGAAATCGACGCCGCGCTCTTCCAACCGGGCGATCACCTCGGCAAAGTCGAACGGGGCGACGGCGCCGGGATCGATGGTGAGCGGCATCAAACGGCCTCCGGTGCGGGCAAGAGGGAAGTGCCGCGTTCGCGCAGCAGCGCCAGCGTCGCGGCGGCGGCCGCGCGCACTTCGGGGTGCGGGTCGGCGCTGGACATGGCGCTTAGATGCGGCAGCGCGGCATCGGGTGCCAATGCCAGAAATTCGCGCATCACTTGCCACCGCATCGCGAAATCATCATCGGCGAGCGCGGCGGCAAAGAGCGGCGCAGCGTCGGTGCGGCCACTGGCCCGCAGCACAGCAAGGCCCATCTGACGAAAGCTGGTGACACGTCCGGCAGCAGCGATACGAACCAGACGGCCGCTCGCGGTGTCATATTCGCGCATCGGCACGCGGGAGGGCTGGTGCACAAACAGCTGCAGCATGACCAGATCGCCGTCACCGGCGGTCAGGTGAAAGCTCTCGCACTGCTGATCGACGCGGATTTGATCGCCATTGCGCAGCGGATGTTCATCGATGAATTCAAGCGGCGCAGCGGTAGCGGCGCGAAAACCGCCTGCCCGTTCGGCAGCATTGACCGTAACATGATAGCGCCGGATGCGTGCACCGCCACAGCGGACAATATGCGTCAAGCCATGACCGGGCGTAAAAATCACCGATTGCGCGCGCTGCGCTGGCTGGATGAAAGGGCGAATCATCAACGACAGCGTGATCGGTGGCACCTCAGCCAGGATCAGTCCGCTCAGTGCACTGCCGCTGAAAATACGCAGCGGCGGCCGGGCAAGAGCATCGGCGGCGCATAGCGCGAGCGCGGCACGCAGCCGCTGCTGCACCCAAAAATGGTCGGTCATAAAGGGCGCGAGCTGCGCAAAGATGTGGTCAGGATCAGCGCCCGCGAGGTGCTGCATCCTATGGGCAATGCCCCCCGGCGCAGCATCTTCGGCGCGCAGCCGCGCATCAAGCGCTGCAGCATCGATCTGCATCTGCCGCCGCCGGGCCGCATCCGCGCGCGGATAATGATCATGCCGCGACGCGCGCGAAGCGGCGAGCGGGGCAGCCGCCAGCGGTGGCCAGCCGCCACCCCGCTCGGGCGCGTCAATCATAGATGATCAGAACCAGCGTGACGACCACTTCGAAAATCCCAGGGCCGGTGTACTCGCCCATCTGCGTCAGCGACCCATAAAGGCCGACGGCGGTTTCGAGCATCGGGATGGCATCGATATCAATCGGCGACATGAACTATCCCCTTGGTTGGGCCCGCCGCGGGAATGCGGCGGACTGTGCAAGGCATAGAGGCGGGGCGCCGCCGCGCCGAGTTAACTTTTTGTTATGTTGGGAGTAATGCGATGCAAGGCGGCCCGCCGCGCCCGCGAAACGCGGTGTCACGCGCAGCCGTGGGGATTGTCGATGCCGGGTCGGCGGGCACCGCGGCACCAAGATGACCGGTCTTGACCAATATCAGGCAGCCATCGGTGCTGAACGGCGTATGTTCCGAGCCGTGCGGGCTACGCAGCCAGCTGCCCTTTGGATAACGGCCATGCTCATCCTCGAACGTGCCCTCTAGAACAAGGATCTCCTCACCGCCCCAGTGGCGATGCCGCCCGAACTGTGTCCCGGGCTGCCAGCGCACCAGCGCGACATGCTCGTCCTCGAAATCGTGCAGTGGTAGGACCAAGAGCCCTTCGACCAAGCCAGGCAGGAAGATTTGGTCGCGCGTACGCATGACTTTCTGCTCAGTGTCGCGCGGATCGAACTGGTGCAGCTTCACGAAGATGGTGCAACCATGCGTGCTGTGCGGCGTGTGGCTGCTGCCGATCGGATTGCGCACATAGGTGCCGGCAGGATAATCGCCATGCTCGTCGGAAAAAACGCCTTCGAGCACCAGATATTCTTCTCCACCGCCGTGGTTGTGAGCGGAAAAGTAGGAATCGGGGGCATAGCGGACGAGGGAGGTCGCGCGAGCAACCTCCCCGCCAATGCGGTCGAGCATCTGACGTTCGACCCCGGCCATGGGGGACGGAACCCAATCGGTGTCGCCGGGACGGACCACGACCCGCTGGTCGAAATCGGCATTGATGCGCATGGCTCCGGTCCTTTCTCAGTGCTGAACGAAGTGGGTAGTGTGGGTGATCGCGCCGCTGGCCTTGATCGCGGCGGCAACGAAGGCTGCTTCGGCCAGTTCGGCTTCGCTGGTACTTTCCTTGCGCGCGGCGGTCGCTTGGATGTCGATGCAATAGGGACATTGCGTCGCCAGCGCGACGGCGATCGCGAACAGATCCTTGTGCTTCTTTGAAAGGGCTCCGTCCGCCATCACTGCCTTGTCCCACGCAACGAAGCCTTGCCACTGGGCTGCGGCGCCGAGCTTGGCCTGCTTCTCGAGATCGGCATTTTCGTCCATGGATCGATCCTCTCAGTTACGGCCAGCCATGATGCCGCCGTCGACATCGTGGATCGCGCCGGTGGTCCAGCCCGCTTTGTCTGAAAGCAGGAAGGCAACATGCTGAGCAACATCGTCGGCCTGGCCGACCCGGCCAATCGGGTGGAACGCGTCAAACCCTTCGGACAGGGTAGTAGCGATGGCTTCCGGAGCGATGAACGCGCCATAGATCGGCGTCACCACCACTGCAGGTGAGACCGCGTTGACCCGGATGTTGTGTTCCGCAAGTTCCATGGCGAGGTGCTGGGTCAGGCTGTGCAGTCCTGCCTTGGCCATCGAATAGGCCGAGGACGGCGTCGCCTTGATGGCCTGACGTGCCCACATCGAACCGATGTTGACGATTGCGCCGCCACCATGCTTTGCCATGTTGCGCGCGACCGCCTGTGTCAGGAAGAATGTTGCGCGGTTCAGATTTGCATAGACGTCATAATCGGCGTCTTCGTGCTCAAGGAACGGTTTGGGGAAGAAATAGCCAGCCGCGTTGACCAACTGGTCGATGTGGCGGTTATCGGCTTCAAGCTGTGCGATGACGGTTTGGACGGACGCGGGTGCTTGAAGATTGACGGTGATGATTTCGGCTTTACCGCCGGCCGCCTCAATCTCTGCTGCAGCCTTTTCCAGCTTGCCAGCATCACGGCCAATAATGGCGATCGTCCGACCTTCAGCCGCCAGCAGCCGGGCGGTTGCCAGACCCATGCCGGACGAACCTCCGACTATAAGAGATAGGGACTTCATAAGCGTGTTTCCTGTCTTCGAGAGAGAATGGGCAATCTATCTATCAGTAGGTATATTTCGACTCGATAAGGCTTGTCATCCGGCAGGTCAAGCCCTATCTATCGATAGGAAGGTTTGATCATGGACGATGCAAGGAATATCCGAGACCGGTTGCTCGATGCGGCGGAACGGCGCGCGCGCGCCGCTGGCTATGGCGGATTCAGTTTTCGTGAGCTGGGTAGCGATGTCGGCGTCAAGAGTGCCAGCGTGCATTATCATTTTCCGACCAAAGCCGATCTCGCCTTCGCCCTGATGGAGCGATACCGCCTTGCAGCCATGGCCAGCCTGGGAGATGTAACGGGACTGACTGCAAAAACGGCGCTGGTCCGTCTGATCGACCTGTTTCGCTCTTCCGCGCAGGGCCGCCAAATGTGCCTGTGTGGCGCGCTGGGCGTCGCGGCCGAAAGCCTTCCGCCACAGGTTGCCGCATCAAGCAGCCGGTTTGCCGAAGATCTTACGGAGTGGCTGGCGGCAACCCAGGAGTGGGATCAACTGCCCATGCCGCCGCACAGCGTGGTCGCCCTGCTCGAAGGCGCCCTCCTGCTGTCTGTCGCAGCAGGTGACCCTGATCGCTTCGAACAGGCGATCGCGCCGTTGGTGAATTGGCGGTAGCGTCTACCCAGGCCTAGAAATCCAGAACGTCAACGGCGCTGGTCTGGCCCCGCTAATGTGTTCAGGGTAGCGTAGTCGCACAATCTAAAGCTTGGCCGATTACCGGCGACGACGTCAGCCGCTCCATGGGCATCGCTGTTCACCCCAATCGACATCAATGACCGCTGCCTACCGCGAGGCGAAAAAATGTGATTGTAGTTACGCAGTGTATATACATGCGCTGCGATTGGAGGTCGATAGGCACGCCGGTCACATTGACCGCGGCACCATCATCCAAACCGCCATTCCGATCATCATAAGGTTTTCGGTGAGTGAGACGAAGCCAAGCGGGACGTTGGAGTTTCCGCCAACGCATGCGCATTTAAGGTCGCGCTGCTGGACATAGACTGCATAGAATACCGAGACAGCGCCGATACTGCCGATGAACAGGGCAACAGGGATAGAAACCCAGTGCAATGCCCCAGCGATCATTAGGACACCGGCCAAGCCCTCGAGCCAGGGATAAAGGCGCGCGTAGGGCACCCAGCGCTGCGCAAGCAGGTCATAGCCCAGAAATTGTGTTGCAAAGCTATCGACATCGCGCAGCTTTTGCAGCGCGAGCAGACACATAGCGAAGGCAACAAACCATTCGATAGCGCGAACAGAAACTATCGAGGCCGAAACCGCCCAATTTGCCGCAACGGCCATACTTGCGGCCATCGCGAAGATGGCGATGATCGGCGCATAGGTGAGCGCCGCTGGATCGCGAACCGGCTTGCAGAGGAAACGCAGCAGATCATCGTGACCACCGATGCGTTCGCCATCGATCCAGATCTGCGGGGTTGTCTTGATGCCGTGCGCAGCCTTGAACGCGTCGACGGCTTCGCGACTGGTCAGGAGATGTTCGTCGATGGCATAGCCGTGCGAGCGCAGCAAATGCCGGGCTTTCAGACCCCATGGGCAGATATGGTCGTCGAGCACCATGCGGTGGAGTGTGGCAGTCTTGGCCATGATTATGACTTTCTCAGGCGCCAGCGTGGTCACCTAGCGTTTCACTTTTTCAAACAGGTCGATGAGCTCGCTGAACTTTGTGCGCTGCTCGCTGGCATCACCCGATGCGATGGCCTCGGCGACGCAGCAGGCGGCATGGTCTTTGAGGATGGCACTCTCGACGCGCGCCAGCGCCGATTTCACCGCCTGCACCTGGTGCAAGATGTCGATGCAATAGCGGTCATCGTTGACCATTTGCGCTATTCCGCGCACCTGACCCTCGATGCGTTTCAAGCGGTTGATGGTGTCTGTCCGGTCCTTGGCCATCCGAAAATTCCCTCTTGATATACCCTACTGGGGTATCCTATATGGCCAGTCATCACAGGGATGCAAGAGCAAATGAACGAGATGGAAGTTTCGAGGCGCAAGCTGCTCAGCGCAATAAGTGCCAGCGCGGCATTGGCGGCGATGCCCGCCTGGGCGCAGGGCCACAATATGCGGCGCCATGAAGGTCCGCCGATCCGGGTGGGCTTTGACGAGGTCAGCGGCGAGGTGATTGATCTTGCGGTGCGCGGCGGCCGCCGCTCGGTGCAAGGACGCAGCGGCCATGGCATCGCGGTCAACGGCAGCGTGCCTGGTCCGCTGATCCGCCTCCGCGAGGGGCAGAATGTCCGGCTCAATCTTAGCAATCATTTGGCAGAGGATACGTCAATCCATTGGCACGGCCTACTGGTGCCGTTCCAGTTTGACGGCGTGCCGGGGATTAGTTTTCCGGGGATCAAGCCGCACCAGACATTCACTTATGAATTTCCAATTCGCCAATCGGGGACCTATTGGTATCACAGCCACTCCGGATTGCAGGAGCAGTCGGGGCACTATGGACCGCTGATTATCGATCCGGCAGGTTCCGAGCCGGTGCCCTATGACCGCGATTATATTCTGCTGCTGAGCGAGTTTACGCCGCTCCATCCGCATTTCATCATGAGCCGGCTGCGCACCGGCGAGGGCTATTTCAACGAGAAGCTGTCGAGCTGGACCGACAAATATCCGATGTCGGGCGCCGAACGCCGCATGTGGGCCGAGATGCGGATGCTGCCGACCGACATCGCCGATGTCAGCGCGCCAACCTACACCTATCTCGCCAACGGGCGGGGCCCCGAAGAGGGCTTGGAATATCTTTTCCGCAGCGGCGAACGCATCCGGCTGCGCATCATCAACGGGTCAGCAATGACCTTTTTCAACCTGCGCATTCCCGGACTAGTCATGACGGTGATCGCTGCCGACGGCCAAAATGTGCGTCCGGTCCAGGTTGACGAGCTACAGATTGCAACCGCGGAAACCTATGATGTCATCGTCGAGCCAGCGGCTGCCGAAGCCTACGCCATCGTCGCTGAATCGATGGACCGTTCAGGCATGGCGTTGGCGATGCTGGCGAGCAGGCCTGGTGCGCGCGCGGCCGTCCCGGCACTGCGCGATCCGCCGCTGCTGACAATGGGCGATATGGGAATGAACCATGGGCCCGCCGTTGGTGGCGGCCACGGGCATCATGGGCATATGAACCATGGCGGCGACACCGCAACGAAAGCCGAACCCGACCACAGCATGGACGGCATGAGCATGCGCGATACCGCCTTGCTCCCGCCCGATGTGGCGATTGGTCCCGGTGTGGACATGGTATCAATGGCACCGGTCGACAAGATGGGCGATCCAGGCCTTGGCTTGCGCGATGTGCCCCACCGCGTGCTCAACTATAAGATGCTGGCTGCGCTAGAGCCCAACCGCGATACGCGCGAGCCGTCGCGGCTGCTCGAAATCCACCTGACCGGCAATATGGAACGCTATATGTGGTCCTTTGATGGCCGGATGTTCAGCGCCGTCGACGATGTACCCATTCGTTTTGCCTGGAACGAGCGGGTGCGCGTGAAGCTCGTCAACAACACCATGATGGCGCACCCCATTCACCTGCACGGTATGTTCTTTGAATTGGTCAACGGCGAGAATGCCGCGCACCAGCCGCGCAAGAATGTTGTAATCGTGCAACCGGGTGCGAGCGCGCAGTTCGACCTCACTGCCAATGAGCCAGGCGACTGGGCCTTTCATTGCCATCTGCTTTACCACATGCACGGCGGCATGATGCAAACCGTCACCGTTGTTGGACCGGAAGACGCGGCATGAGCAGGCATTTTCTCCTTGCCGCATTGTTCGCCGGCACTGCCTGGCCGTCAGCAGCGGTGATCGCGCAGGATCATGGCGCGCATCAGCAATCGCCCGCTGCGAAGCCCGACCAGGCCGGTCCCCACGCCGGACATGTCATGGCTGAACCCGCACACAAGCCGGAGGACATGGACCACAGCAAGATGGACCATGGCACACAGGCTGAATCGGTGTCGCCCGGACCCGACATGGAAACGCCGCCGCCGGCCGAGACCGGTGCAGGCCCACCGCGCGCCGCCGATGCAATCTGGGGTGCGGATGCCATGTCAGCCTCGCGCGAAGATTTGCGCCGCACACATGGCGATTTTCCGGTTTTCTGGTTTCAGGGTGACCGGCTGGAGGTGCAAGTGCACGATGGCACCAACGGATATCTATGGGATGTTCAGGGCTATTATGGCGGACCAACCAGCCGGCTATGGTTCAAGAGCGAGGGCGAAGGCGCGTTCGACGAGAAGATCGAAGATGCCGAAGTTCAGGCGCTGTGGTCGCGCGCTGTCGCCCCCTACTGGGATGTCCAACTGGGCGTCAGGCAGGATGTTGCCGGACCCGCCACAACGCATGCTGTTGTCGGCATCCAGGGGCTCGCGCCCTATATGTTCGAGGTCGATGCGGCGCTTTTCGTCTCGCATCGCGGCGACGTTACCGCGCGGATCGAAGCCGAGCTTGACCAGCGGATAAGTCGGCGGCTGATCCTGCAGCCGCGCGCCGAGATCAACCTTGCCGCGCAAGACAATGAGCGCTTGGGCCTTGGCGCGGGGCTGGACAGTGTCGAGGCGGGGGTGCGGCTGCGCTACGAAATCATCCGCGAATTCGCCCCTTATATCGGCATCGAACAAAGCTGGCGGGTCGGCATTAGTGCCGACTTCGCCCGCGTCGCTGGCGAGGATCCCAGCGTCACCAATTATGTGGTCGGCATCCGCTTCTGGTTTTGAAATGCTAAGGACATCAAGATGAAACTTGCACCAATATTTATTGCCATCGCTGCATTGACGGCGTCGGTCGCGACCGCCCCAATCGCTTTGGCGCACAGCCGCGTTGTCGCCTCAACGCCGGCCGAGGGCGCAACGGTCAAGTCGCCGCGGGAGGTGAAATTGACCTTCAGAGAGGCGTTGCTACCTCCGACGGCCGCTGCCAGCATTGTCATGACGGCGATGCCGGGCGTGAAGGACCATGGCGAAATGGTCATCCGCAACTTCACCATGGCCTGGTCGGAGAGCAATCGCACTATGACGCTTACGCTGCGCAAGCCGCTGGCTGCCGGCACCTATGAGGTTCGCTGGCAGGCAGCCGGGGCCGACGGCCACCGCATGAAAGGCACTGTGGGCTTCAAGGTCAGCTGATTGCGGCGTGGACGATTGGTTCTATCCAGCGCTGCGATTTGCCCATTATGCCCTGTTGCTGGGCTTGTTTGGGCTGACGGCATTTCGCGTGATTGGTCTCAAATGGCTTGATCGCGGTGCCGCCCCACCCATCGAGCGCGCCGCTGTCGCGGCGGCTTTGACTGCACCTTTCGTATCACTAGTGCAAATGCTGGCCAGCATCGCCGCGATGATGGGGCAGGGGATTGCTGGGCTCGAATGGATGACGGTCGCTGCACTGCTCTCGGACACCAGCTTGGGCTGGGCCTTTTTGGCTCGCCTCACTTTGCTGATAGTAGCAGCGGCTGTGCTGCTGCTCGGTAAAGGCTCCCCGCCCGCGCTGCGGAGCGCCACTATGCCCTATGCCCTGGCGCTCGCTACCTTAGCTTGGAGCGGTCACGCAGCGGCGACCGAAGGCGCGGCCGGGACATTCCATCGTTTGTCGGACGCCGCACACCTCATAGCCGCCGGCTTGTGGATTGGCGCGGTCATCTGGTTCCTCTTTTTGACAAAAAAAGCTCACCGTCCCGAAGGCCATGGATTAGCGGCCCCTTTGCTATTGGCGATGCACCGGTTTGCCGGTCTTGGGCTGCTGTTAGTCGCCATCATGATCTTCACCGGCGCTGCCAATGCGCAGCTCATCTTCGGTTTGGCGAACAGCGGTGCGGTTTTGCAAACTAACTATGGCCGCTTGATGGCGGCGAAGTTGGCACTGGTTGGCGTGATGCTGTTGTTCGCCGCCCGCAATGCATTGATCGGCAGGCGTTACGCCAAAGCTGTTGGCGCGCTCGGCACCGAAACAGGTCCGACGCTCGCAGCCTTGCGCAAGAGCCTCAGCGCGGAACTTGCAGTCGGAATATCGATCATTGCTATTGTTGCGCTGATGACGATCATGTCCCCAATGGGGGATTGAAGCTCGCTGGCGACTGCGCGAACAGAGCAGAGGGGAGGGGCATTATGCGATCAATAAGAAATGGCAGCGCGGGATTACTAAGGCTCTCGGGCCTCGCGGCCCTGTTGCTATGTCCCTCAATCCTTATGGCAGCATTTCACCCAGCTCAGCATGCGCCAACCGAAGCTAGCGCGCCCGTCAAGCTTGCGGCTCCCGCGCGTTTGGCAACCGCTGCGGACGTTGTGGACGCGTTTCACGCAGCGCTGACGCGCGGCGACACCGGCGCAGCCCTGGCTTTGATGGCCGAGGATGTTGTTGTTTTCGAATCCGGAGGCGCTGAGCAAAATCGCGCCGAATATGCCGCGCACCATCTTGAAGCCGACGCCGCCTTTAGTGCCGCAGTTTCGCGAAAGCTCGTCAGCAGGCAAAGTGGCCAAGCGGGCGATATGGCGTGGGTCATGAGCATCGAACAAGTCTCTGGCACATATCACGACCGTCCCATCAACAGTCGCTCGGTCGAAACCATGATGCTGCGTCAGGCCGATGGCCATTGGCGGATCGTCCATATTCACTGGTCATCAGCAAATGTGGCAGCCAGGTGATAGTAACAGACGTACCGTGCCGAGCGATTAATCACCCCGATAACGCCCAAACCCTCGCAACGAAGTAACATCATGAAATTGTTTCATCTTGTTGGTGCGATCTCGGGAAGATTCTCAGAAGGCTCAACGGTCACCACAATGCCTCCGGCCTCAAGGCGAGCGCGCACTGGCCCCAACGCGCCTTCGCCTTGCCGCGCCTTCGCATTGTGGAGAAGCAGCACGCGTTTGCCGG
>VFQM010003057.1_pt1 | contig 11272 bp, 6 predicted proteins | sample 3512391 | NCBI WGS metagenome assembly VFQM01 (sample SAMN10412369, study PRJNA504923) | tailings metagenome | isolation source: Replicate 1 from Balatoc abandoned mine | place: Philippines
AGAAGGTGTCGAACATCCTGTTCCAGAAGCCGGTCAGCTGGCAGCTCGGCGGCGAACTGCTCTACACCGACGAGCGAAACCGCACGGTGCGCATCGGGCCGGGCGGGCCGTTGCCACGCCGCACCTACACCATCGGCGGGTTGTTCGGCAGCATCACGCTCGATGCGAGCGACGATCTGCTCGACCCGAGCGAGGGTTACCGCGCGACGATGTTCCTCGCGCCGGAAGTCTCGCGGACGGGCGGGGCCGAAACCTTCTACCTGCGCGCCCAGGCCGATGCGAGCGCCTACCAGCTGGTCGGATCGACCGTGCTTGCCGGACGGGTGCGTGCGGCGACCATTCAGGGGGCACCAGCCGAAGATATCGCGCCGTCGCGGCGGCTTTATGGCGGCGGGGGCGCATCGGTGCGCGGCTACGGGTTCCAGGGTGTCGGCCCGCGCGACACGGTCGGTAACCCGGTCGGCGGGGCCTCGCTGGTCGAATTCGCCCTCGAAGCGCGGGTGGAAACGCCGCTGCTGGGCGGGGCGGTTGAGGTGGTGCCGTTCCTCGATGCGGGATCGGTCGGCCGCGATTCCACGCCGGACTTCGCCGACATCCGCTTCGGCGCCGGGATCGGCATCCGCTACAAGACCACCTTCGGCCCGATCCGCGTCGATGTCGCAACGCCGCTCAATCCCACCCAGTTCGATAGCCCGGTGGTGGTCTATGTCAGCCTTGGGCAGGCGTTCTGATGGACGAGACGCCGATGCCTCCTGCCGAAACCGGCGCAACCGCGCTGCGCCGCTGGGGCAAGCGGCTGGGCTGGCTGCTGGCGCTATTGCTCGGGCCGGTGGTGCTGATCGCCGGGTTCTTCGCGACCCCGATCGGCAAGCGCTTGATTGCCGACCAGATCGCGGCGGTCGCCCCGGCATCGGGTCTGCGCTTCAAGGTCGGCCGGATCGAGGGCGATATCTACGGCAAGGCTGTGCTGCGCCGCGTGGTGGTGAGCGATCCCAAGGGTGTGTTCCTGACCATTCCCGAAGTCGCGCTCGACTGGCGACCATTGACCTGGTTGTGGAGCGGGCTCGATATCCGCGAACTGACCGCGCGGCGCGGGCGGCTGGAGCGATTGCCCGAGTTGCTGCCCGCCGATCCCGACGCGCCGCTGCTCCCCGATTTTGATATCCGCATCGACCGGCTGCGGGTCGAAAATCTGGTCATCGCCAAGGGGGTCGCCACGGCCCGCGATGAACGCGCGGATCTCACCGCCAAGGTCGATATCCGCGAGGGCAGGGCGCTGATCGATGCCACGGCAAAGCTGGGCGCGCGCGACCGCATCGCCCTGCTGCTCGATGCCGAACCCGATGGCGACCGCTTCGATCTCGAAGGCGATTATCAGGCCCCGGCGGACGGCGTTCTGGCGGGGCTGACGGGGCTGAAGGCGGGCTATACCGGACGCATAGTCGGCGAAGGCACGTGGCAGCGGTGGCGCGGCGCGGCGGTGGCACGGCGGGTCGGCGCGGTTGGCAAGCCGGTCGCGGCGCTGCGGATCAGCAATGATGCGGGGCGCTACGGCGTGCTCGGGCAGATGCGGGCCGGCATGGGCGATACCACCATCGCCGGACGCGCGCTGGGCGATGTGCTGTCTCTCGCCGCCAGCTTCACGTTCGAAGACAGTGTCGTCGAAGGGCGCATGGCCGCCGTTTCCGACGCGCTCGACTGGCGCAGCGGCGGGGTGGTCGACCTCGCGGACAAGCGGGTCGACGGCGCGCGGGTGATGCTCACGATGCGCGATCCTGACCTGTTCGGCGATGTCGTGCGGCTGGAGGGGGCCAAGCTCGCCGCCAATCTTTCGGGCGATTTCGACGATCTCGGCATCCGGCACCGGATCGATGTGACGCGGCTGATCTCGGGCGGGGTGACCGCGACCAAGCTGGCACAGGAAGGCAGCGCGCGGTTTGATGGCACCGTGCTCTCGGTGCCGATGGCGGTGACGGGCGAGCGGGTGACGACCGGCAATGCCTATGCCGATCCGCGGCTGGTCAAGGGCCGGATCAGCGGCGTTCTGACCTATGATTTCGCGCGCCACCGGCTGGCGGCGGACGCGGCGAAGGTGACTTTCCCCGGGCTGGAGGCGGCGCTGACCCTGCGCGGCGATATTACGGGCGGCGCCTATGCGCTGGCCGGGCCAGTGACCGCGCGAGGTCTCAAGATCGAGGGCGCGGGCGATGTGAATGCCAGCGCCAAGATGCTGCTCAAGTTCGGGCCCAAGGTGCCATGGAGCCTGCGCGCCAATCTCGCCGGGGTGCTGACCAGGATCGGCAATTCCAGCGTCCGCCATGTCGCGGGCGATCAGGTGCGCTTCAATGGCGAACTTGGCATGGGAAAGGGCCAGCAGACCGTGCTGCGCGAAGTCGCGCTGTCGTCCCCGCGGCTTACCGCCCGGTTCGATAGCAAGGTGGTGCCGGGCAGCCGAGGCACGCGCACCATGCTCGCAGGCAGCGGACGGCAGGTGCAATACGGGCCGTTCAGCTTCGAGGCGGAATTCGCCGCCGATGGCCCGCGCGCGCAGCTCGTGCTGGCTGATCCCTATCCCGCCGCCGGCCTGAAGGACGTGCGCGTGGCGCTCGCCCCCAGCCGTGACGGGTTCGGGCTTGATGTCGCGGGCGGATCGCTGCTCGGGCCGTTCGAGGGCGCGCTCGAACTGTTCCTGCCGGAAGGGAAACCTGCGCGGATCGCGATCAACCGGCTCGATGTCTACCGCACCAATGTCACCGGCGGGGTGGTGCTTGGCGAGGAAGGCGTATCGGGCGACCTGCGGCTTGCTGGAGGGGGGATCGACGGCACGCTGGCGTTCCGGCCGCAGGGCGGGGGCGCGGTCGGCTTTGCGGTCGATCTGGCGGCGCGCAATGCCCGCTTCGGCGGCGACATCCCGATTAGCATCGCCCGCGCCGATATCGGCGCGACCGGACGCTATGCCGAGGGTAATGCCACTTTCGATGCCGATCTCACCGCAGCCGGGGTCGAATATGGTGCGCTCAGGCTCGCCAATCTCACCGCCAAGGCCGCGATCGACAACGGCCGGGGCAAGATCATCGGGGCGATCAGCGGGCGGCGGGCAGACCGCTTCGCGCTCAATTTCGATGCCGCTGTGGCGCCCCGCCAGATCGCGGCTGTGGTGCGCGGGCAGTATGCCGGGGCGACGATCACCATGCCGCGCCGCGCGGTGCTGAACCGCGAGGAGGATGGTAGCTGGCGGCTGGAACCGGCGCAGGTCGGCTTTGCCAGCGGCTATGCCATTGCCTCGGGCCACTTGGGCGGCGAGGACACCGCGCTTGAACTCAAGCTCGCGCGGATGCCCTTGCGCTTGCTCGACCTTGCCGGGGCGCAACTCGGCCTCGGCGGACGGATGTCCGGTATTGTCGAATATCGCCAGCAGGGCCGCGCCGCCCCAACCGCGCGCGCGCGGGTGCGGATCGACCGCTTCAGCCGCGCCGGGTTGGTGCTGTCATCCAAGCCAGTCAATGTGCTGGGAGTGATTGACCTGTCGGCAGATCGCCTGACCGCGGCGGGTCGCTTGCTCGAAGGTGACGCGCGGCGCGGCGACTTTGCGCTGCGGATCAACGGACTGGACGCGGATGGCGCGCTGGCCGACCGGCTGAAGCGCGGGCGGCTCGACGCGCGGATGGTGTTCGACGGCGCGGCAGAGACCCTTTGGCGGCTGGCGGCGGTCGATCTGTTTGATCTGACCGGGCCGGTGGCCATGACTGCGCGGGCGACAGGCACACTCGCCGAGCCGCGCATCACCGGTACGCTCGCGAGCGATGATCTGACCGTCGCCAGCGCGCTGACCGGCACGCGGATCGACAAAATCAGCGCGCGCGGCCGCTTTGCCGGGTCACGGCTCGAACTGACGCGCTTTGCCGGCACCACCCCGGGTGGCGGGAGCGTTATGGGCAGCGGCACCGTGGATCTGGCGGGGATGAGCGCGGCGCGCGGGCCGCAGCTTGATCTGCGCGCCGCCGTCAAGAATGCACGCCTGCTTGACGCCACCGGGCTCCGGGCCACCATGACCGGGCCCATCCGGATCGTCTCGAACGGGATGGGCGGCACGATCGCCGGACGTGTCCGCCTGAATGGCGCGCGCTGGGCGCTGGGTAACGCCGCCGAGGATGTGGCCCTGCCGCGCATCGCCACGCGCGAAATCAACGGCGAGGATGGGCGTAGCCGCACGCAGGTTTCGGCGCGCGGTGCGGCATGGCGCTATCTCGTCGATGCCACCGCGCCCAATCGGGTGCTGGTCGAAGGGCTGGGTCTGGAAAGCGAATGGGGTATCGACATCGCGCTGCGCGGCACGGTCAATGATCCGCGCATCGGCGGGAGCGCGCGGCTGGTGCGCGGGGACTATACCTTCGCCGGCACCCGCTTCGAGCTGACCCGCGGGCGCATCCTGTTCGACGTGAACGAGCCGATCAACCCGCGGCTCGACATCCTCGCCGAAGCCGCGCGCAACAACACCAATGTCGATATAGCGATCACCGGCAACGCCCAGTCGCCCAGCATCGCCTTCTCCAGCGATCCCGCGCTGCCCGAGGAGGAAATCCTCGCGCGGCTGCTGTTCGGCGGGTCGGTCACCTCGCTTTCGGCCACGGATGCGGTGCAGCTCGCCGCAGCGCTTGCAGCGTTGCAGGGCGGGGGCGCGGGGCTTGATCCGATTGGCGATCTGCGGCGCTCGATCGGGCTCGATCAGCTGCGGATCATCAGCGCCGATCCGCTAATCGGGCGCGGCGCGGGGATTGCCATCGGCAAGAACATTACCCGCAAGATCTATGTCGAGCTGGTGACCGACGGGCGCGGATACAGCGCCACCCAGGTCGAATACCGCATTACAAGCTGGCTTGCGCTGCTGGGTACGGTCTCGACCATCGGGCGCGACAGCGTACTGGCCGAAATCAGCCGGGATTATTGAGGTAGAGCTCCGCCTCGGCGGCACGGCGGCGCACGAGGCCCTTGAGCACCTGACCGCCAGCACGGGTCCAGCGGGCGAATTCGCGCGCTGCGCCTTCAAAGTCGCCCGCGATGTGCTTGCGGGTCAGGGTCGCACGGGCAATCGCGCCGGTGTTGTAGTGGAAGCTGACCAGCGCATCTAACTGCGCCTGCGTGGTCGGCGCGTCGCCCAGCGCGGCGGCGACTTCCGCGCTGTAGCGCTCCAGATCGCGCGCCAGCCGCTCGTCGCATTGGGCCTGCGTCCACACGCTTGCCTTTCCGATCCGGCCGCCGAGCACATCGTCGCGGCCCGTGGCGCCCCAGCCGATCGTCCACGGCGCGCCGCCGGTGCCGGGATCGGGATAGGCTTCGACCATACCATCGGCGCGCAGCCGCGCGCAGCCTTCGAACCGCTTGATGAGGGCGATGCCGTCCGGGCTGATGCAGCGCGCCGTGACGGATTTCGCGGAAATTGGCGCGGCAAGGGGTGCAGCAGCGGGCAGAGACGCAATCCGCCGCATTAGCGACAGCAGCGAGGTCGAGGGCTCATAGGACATGGCGGGGCCTCCTGTTGGCAGGTGAGGCGATCCGATTCAGCACGATCGGTGCGAGTAGGAAAATCTTTTCAGGCGGGTGACAAGAGCTCTTGACTGACAAGAATTCTTGTCTGTAAAGAGCTCTTGTCAGGAGCAGCGGGAATGCCTTTGTTCGCGCGCGACTCCGGGATGCAGTTCGGCAAGGTGCCGGTCAGGACGGACGTGGAAAATCGGTTGAGGCATTACCGCGAGGCGAAGGGCTGGAGCCAGGGCGAACTCGCCCGTCGGCTCGGTGTCTCGCGCCAGACGATCAACGCAGTCGAGACCGACAAGTACGATCCGTCCCTGCCCCTGGCGCTGCGCATGGCCCGCCTCTTCGAGGTTGCGGTGCCTGAGCTGTTTATCGATCACTGGGAGCCTGAAGCATGATGACCGAGGACAAGTCGACCCAAACACCGCGCTGGGTTCGCAAATTGCTGATCCCCGCGTTGATCGGGGGGACTGTGGGTTTTGCCGCAAGTTCGGCGATGATGCGCTTCATCGACAGCGATGCGGTGGGCGGTCTGGGAGCTTCAGCCAGCATCGCCGCACTGGTCGGGGTGCTTTATTGCGTGATTGCGCTCGGCATCCTGTTCGGCGCGGCAAGGCCCCGGCTCGGCGCGAAGTTCCTCAATGTCGAAGATGCCGACGAGCTGCTCGAGCAGAAAAAGATGCTGACCTTGTCTGGCGCGTCGATGCTGCTGTGGGGCATTTCCCTGCTGGCTTTGGCTTTGGCGGCGCCTGATGGCCCCCTGCCGCAGACCGCCGCACTGGTGATCGGCGTGTGCGGGCTGGTGATCGGTATCGGCCTTTCGGTGCTGGTCTATCGGCACTCTGATGAGTTGATGGCGGCGGTCAATCTCGAAGCTGGCGCTCTCAGTTATGGCATCGTGTCGCTGGTGGTCGGCATGTGGGCGATGCTCGCGCACCTCGGCTATGCCGCCGCGCCCGCACCGCTCGATCTGCTGAGCCTGCTGTATGTGCTGGTGCTGTTGGCGAGTTTCATCGCGGTTGGCCGGCGCGGAATGCTGACGATCCGGTGACGGACCGGTTCGGCAAATTTGGGGGCGTCCGCATGGTTGCGAACGCCCCCGATGATTGCTTGCGCGGATCTGGCGATCAGAACCGGTAAGTCGCTGTCGCGCGCAGCACCTGCGTGTCGGCGTTGTCCCGCCCGATGGTGGTTTCGAACCCCGCGCTGACCTTGAGCGGGCCAGTGCCGAAGTTTGCCGCGATGCCGACTTCGCCCCAGGTGTGATCGGCGGTTTCGAGCACGAAATTGGCGTTGGGGCCGATGCCTTGCGCGAAATTGGCGGCGAGGAGCTGCGGTCCGTCCTCCAGCTCCCACACCAGTTGGGCATTGGCGCTGATCGCTACCTGCTGCCCTTCCTTCTGGTAATCCAGGCCGAAGCGCGCCTGCGAACTGGTGAAGCTTTCCCGCGCTGCGGCGAGAGCCAGCGTGCCGCCTGTCTCGCGGGCGGTCGTCAGATCAACCTTGGCATAACGCGCCTCGATCCCGGGAGAGATCGTGCCGATGCCGCTTTCTAGGTCATAGGACAGACCCAGCGCGCCCGAGACCAGGCGATCGTCCGATGCCGATTCGAGCGTCTGCGTCGCGCCGAGGAATTCGACTTGCCGGCTTGTGTCAAAGCCCATGCTGCCCATGCTGATCTGCCCGTCGATCACCGGCCCGCCCTCGAAGGCATGGCGCAGGTAGAGCGATGCGGCATAGGTATCGCTATCGACCCGCTGACCGAGCGGCGTGTCGGCGTCGAGCCCGCTGAAAAAGCCCGACACGCCAACCATCGTGCGTTCACCGGGGTAGACCTCGATCCCGCCCGCGATCAACAGGCCGGACATGTCGCTCTGCGTGGCAAAGCCGGGCAGGCTGCCGATGTCGCCGGTGACGAACCCGCCCGACAGGAAGATTGCCATATCCTCGGGCAGGTTGGCCTGCGTGACCACGGCGTCATCGCCGCTGCTCTGGAACGCCATCATCGTGTCGCCGAGCGGCTGGCGCATCGGCGAGAGGCTGGCTTCGAGCGCACCCAGCGGCGCGCCCTTCACCGCGATAGTGCCGCCCGCCTTGTTGCGGTCGGATTCGCGCAGGCGCGCATCGTTGAAGTTCTGGAGCAGGTTGATGGATTGCCCCGCCAGCGATCGCACCGCCTGTTCATTGACCGGTGCAAGGCTGCGGAAGGTGCTGCGGATCGTGGCCGCATCGGCGAAGTCGAGCCCGTATAGGCTCGCCAGTGCGCCGTTCGGCCGGTTCTGGTCCCACAATTGGGCATAGGCAGCCTGCGCCGGATCATTCGCGTCGATTACCGTGTTGTAGCTGGCGGCAGTGATTTCCATCAGCACGGCATTCGGTTCGTAGACGAAGGTCTGGCTGAGGATGCTCGACAGCGCGCGGGTGGTGAAGGTGCCCGAAACGCCGTCCGACGCGGTCAGGATGGTGTAGCGCTGGCCCTGTCCGTTGACCTGCTGGGTGATGGCGTTGCCGATGCTCACCACCCCGCCGATATTGGCTAGGCCGTTTACCGCCAGCCTGTCCGACACGCCGTTCGCGCCGATATCGACGAGGAAGGTGCTGCCCGAGGACATCACCAGATTGCCGTCGATATTGAGCGTGCCCGTCGTCCCCATCGTGCCCGGCGAAAATACGCCGGTGATGCTTGTAAGGAACGGCGCGGTGATCGTGCCGGTGCCTTCGAGCATGCCGGCGAACAGCGTGTAGTCACCAATCGAGGTGATCCCGCCGTTGACGTTCACCCGCCCGCCGAACTGGTTCACATCGATCAGCGAGGTGAGATTGCCCGCCGTGTTCACTGTCAATCCTGCCGCACCGCGCACGGTCAGCCGGTCGATGGTGACGTCGCTGTTCAAGGTGGTGGTGCCGGTCTGGCCCAGCGTCACATCGAAGTAGCGCGGATCGACATTGATGCCGGGATCGGCGCTCACTACTGGATCGATATTGTTCGGCACGAACCCGGTCGCGCCGGGAAGTCCGTTCGCCAGCGTGGGCGCGGGCAGGGCGCCTGCCACAGGGTTCGCGGCCGAAGCGAGATCGGTGCAGAAGTCTTCGGGCGTTTCGAACTCGATGCAGATCGCGCCGAAATCGCCGCCGGTGCCGTTCGTGCCCAGCTCAGGCGTGGTCGGAAGGCCGTTTACGACCTGCCCGTTGGCCGCGATGATGCGGTAGGCGGGATCGAGCAGCGTCACCCAATGGTTCGCGTCCTCCCAGTTACCGTTGCCCGCACGCGCGCCGACATAGCGATAGGGATTGGTCGCGGTGATATACTGCCAATAGAGCGACAGCGGCTGGTAGAAGCTGGTCGTCCCGATCGAGCTGAACGGCTGGGTGCTGAAGAAGCGCGATCCGCCCGATAGCACGCCGATCACCAGATCTTCGTTCGAAAGCGTGTTGTTCGCCGCATCAAGGATCAGCGGGCCGCCCGAATCCCCGCCCGCCGTGGTGCCTTCATTGGGCAAGGCATCGTCGCGGAACACGTTGATGTCGCGGGTGAAGTCGCGGTTCTGCGAATCGAAGTCGAGCTGGTAGAGGTTCTGCGGGAAGGTCGGCGCATCGGGGCCGAACAGCACATTGTCGCGATCATCGAGCGAGAAGAACCCGCCCAGCATGTTCTCCGCCGCGCGGCGACGCCAGTCGACGCCAAGCACTGCACCCTGCGTGGCATTGCCCGAACGGCCATAGCCGACGATCTCGACATGATAGCCGGTGCCGCTCACCGGATCGATCGTGGCAGGCGCAGGCAGGGTGCTGAACAGCAGCGCCCAGGTGGGGATCCCGGCCGCGGGCGTATCGAGGCTGGCGAGCGCGATGTCAGCCTCGATGAAGGCGAGCCCGCCAGCGGCCGCGGTCGAGCGCGGGTTCCAGAAGATGCGGTTGACGTTGAACACCGCCAGATCGGGATTGCTGGTGAAGTTGTTGGCGATCCAGTTCTGGAAACCGGGCAGGGCGTTGACGTTGAACGACCATGCCGCGGGTACATCATCGGGGTTGTAATCGGTCGCCGGGCGGTTGTTGACGCAATGCGCCGCGAACAGCACCGTGCGCGGATTGATCAGCGTGCCGGTGCACACGAAGCCATCCGCGCGGAAGAACATGCCGACGCCGCGAAACTCGTCTGTCGTATCGACGATCTCGGTCGGGGTGGTGGTCTCGTTGGGGACGACAGCACGGGCCGGCACGGCTGCCCCGGCAATCGATAGGGCGGCAAGCGCACTACCCGCCAGCAGACGCGAATGGCGGGGTTGGAACGGGGGCATGAGAGGTCTCCGGAAGGCACGGGCAAGCGGCCGCTGCCATGCCCTCAGGCTAACGGCAAAGCGCCGCGGTGCAATTGAAAATCTGTGCGAATCCACGACCATCGGGCCGCTTTCGCCCAAAGATTGTCAGCGTGTTGCGAGCAGGATGGTGTAGCCGATGTAGAGCGCCACCAGAACCGCGCCCTCAAGCCGTGACAGCTTCCAGCCGCTGCGCAATTGCACAAGCAGCAGCGCGGTGACGCCGAGCATCACCCAAATATCGACCGCAGCAATCTCGGCCGGCACCGCGATCGGGCTGATCACCGAGGTGATCCCGAGAATGCCGAGGATGTTGTAGATGTTCGAGCCGACGATGTTGCCCAGCGCGACATCCTCGTGCTTGCGGACAACCGCGACGATGCAGGCGATCAGTTCGGGCAGGGACGTGCCGACTGCCACCACGGTAAGGCCGAGCACGGTTTCCGATACACCGGCTGCGCTCGCCAGCACGGTTGCCCCGTCGACCAGCCAACCCGCCCCGACAATCGCCAGCGCCAGTCCGGCGATGATCATGCCCGCCAGCACCACTGGGCCGGTGTTGGGCGGCGGGGGGCGGTCTTCAGCCTCGTGCACATGGCGATCACCCTCGGGGCACGGCACCGCGCTCTCGGCCTTATAGGCCCACCAGACATAGCCGACGAGCGCCGCCAGCAGGGTGATGCCGATTGCCGGACCCATGAAGCCATAGAGCACTGCGCCGGTGCACAGCAGGGCCGATCCGCCAAGAGCGATCGAATCGCGCGTGAACGATGCCGGGTTGACCGACAGCGGCAGGATCACCGCCGAAAGTCCGAGGATGAACAGGATATTGGCGATGTTCGATCCGACGACATTGCCGATCGCGATCCCGGGCGATCCGGCCAGCGCGGCCTGCACGCTGGTTGCCAGTTCAGGCGTCGAGGTGCCGAAGCCCACAATAGTCAGACCGGCCAGCAGCGGCGAGATACCCAGCCTTGCGGCCATCCCCACCGCGCCGCGCACCAGCAGTTCCCCGCCCAAGCCAAGCAGGACGAGGCCACCAAGCACCAATAGAATCGAGTCGGTCATCGTCATCCTTCAAACGTAACATGGGCGCGCGCCCAAGGTTCAGCCGGTGCGATATCAATGTGCTGCGACAAGTGCAAAAAGGGCCGCCCGGTTCCCCGGACGGCCCCTTGTTGCATTGGCGTAGCCCTGATCCGAAGATCGCGGGCAGAGCCGATTACATCGAATAGTACATATCGTACTCGACCGGACACGGAGTGGTTTCGGTGCGGATCACCTCTTCCCACTTCAGTTCCATGTAGGCGTCGATCTGGTCCTTGGTGAACACGTCGCCCTTGAGCAGGAACTCGTGATCGGCGGCCAGCGAATCCAGCGCCTCGCGGAGCGAACCGCACACGGTCGGCACCTGGGCGAGTTCA
>VFQM010003058.1_pt1 | contig 11270 bp, 15 predicted proteins | sample 3512391 | NCBI WGS metagenome assembly VFQM01 (sample SAMN10412369, study PRJNA504923) | tailings metagenome | isolation source: Replicate 1 from Balatoc abandoned mine | place: Philippines
GGCCACCGACAGCGAGATATCGGTCAGGACGGCGCGCTTGTCATAGGACTTGGCGATCGAAATGACTTCGAGTCCGCCCTGCGTGAGCACGGAATTGGCTGCGGGCCGAGCGGCTTGGGTGTCAGTATCGGTCATTGCACCTGCTCGTTTAGGGCGCGCGGCGAAACTCGGCAAGCAGGGGAAAGTCCATTTGGCAGGTTTCGTGCATGGGGCATCGACCAACGACATAGAACGCGATTGGTAAACGAGGCTTGATCACTGCGCCCTTCGGTGTTTTACTCGCCTCGTCCTGAATGGCGGCACAGACTGCCGGGGCGCTGGGGAATGATAAGGGGATCGCCGATGGCTAAGGCATCGTATCGCGCAGACGTTTCGGCTGACACGGCCGACAAGCCGCTCGACTGGCGCAAACGGATGAGCGATCACATCGCCTATGCCCTGCTGGCCTATACGGGCCTGCAGATCTTCGTGACCATGGGCGCCCTCAACGCCAAGAGCGGCTCGCTCCTGCCCTATTTCGCACTGGTCGTGCTGGTCGCAGCGATCATCCCGGCCTGCCGCCGCTTCGAACGCCGCTGGAACCGCCTGTCGGACGCCCAGGCCGTCGATCCGGCCCTTGCCCCCTATTATCGCCGTGACCGCAACTGGGTCTGGGCCCTCGCGATCGGCCTGCCCTTCATCGTGACCGGCGTGTTCAAGCTGCTGGCATTCGCCTTCACCTGATTGCCCTTCGGCATTCGAGTACCTAGATCGGCCACTCCGCTACCGGAGTGACCCTTTCATGCTGACCCCTTCTGCTGCCCAGGAACGCGCTGCCGCGCTGATCGACCTTGCCCGTCAGGCCGGGGCCGATGCCGCTGACGCGATCTATTCGGGCAGTTCCTCCGAAGGGGTGCAGGTCCGGCTCGGCAAGCTGGAAGATATCGAGCGCAGCGAAAGCGAGCATCTGGACCTGCGCGTCTTTGTCGGCCGCCGCTCGGCATCGATCGGATCAAGCGACCTGTCCGATGCCGCGCTCAAGGAACTGGCCGCCCGCGCGGTCGACATGGCCCGCGCCGCCCCGGAAGACCAGTACGCAGGCCTTGCCCCCGAGGAACTGCTGCACCGCGCTGCGCCCGCCGATCTCGATCTGGAAGACAGCGCCGAACCCAGCCCGCAGGACTTGCTGGCCCGCGCCCTGGCAGCCGAAGACGCGGCCCGCGCCGTTTCCGGTGTGACCAACAGCGAAGGCGGATCGGCCAGCCTCGCGCGGCGGGTCATGGCCCTGGTCACCAGCCATGGCTTTGCCGGGGCCTATGGCGGCACCAGCCACGGGATCAGCGCCGTGGTGATCGCCGGCGAAGGCGATGCGATGCAGCGCGACTATGGCTATCGCACCGCCCGCCACTTGGGTGACCTGCCCGCCCCCGAAGAAATCGGGCAGATGGCTGGGGACCGTGCAGTGGCGCGGCTCAATCCCAGCCGCCTGAAAAGTGGTCCGCTGCCGGTGGTCTTCGACCCCCGCGTTGGCGGTTCGCTGATCGGGCACCTGACCGGGGCCATGTCGGGCAATGCGATTGCGCGCCGCGCCAGCTTCCTGCTCGACCGCGATGGCGCGCAGCTGTTCAAGCCCGGGATCACCATTGTCGATGATCCGCTGCGTCCGCGCGGCCTCTCCTCGCGCCCGTTCGATGGCGAAGGTCTGCCGGTCGCTCGGCGGGAATTGGTGGCGGACGGCCATCTGACCGGCTGGTTGATGGACAGCGCCGCCGCCCGCCAACTGGGCGGCACGCCGACTGGCCACGCCGTGCGCGGCGCGGGCGGATCGCCCGGCGTCGGCGCGAGCAACCTGCATCTGGCAGCCGGGACCATGACCCCGGATGAGCTGATGGCCGACATTGTCGACGGCGTTTATGTCAACGAATTGATCGGCCACGGCGTCAACGGCGTGACCGGCGATTACAGCCGCGGCGCCTCGGGCTTCCGGATCGTGGCTGGCAAGATCGCCGGCCCGGTCGCCGAGTTCACCGTCGCAGGCAACCTGATCGACATGTTCGCTGCCCTAACCCCGGCCAACGACCTGGAGTGGCACCGCGGCATCAACGTGCCGACGATCCGCATCGACGGAATGACGATCGCGGGGGATTGACCTGGCAGTCCGGCACGCCATGCTTTGGCCATGCAGATCCGCCCTGCCCGCCCCGAAGACTGCCCGGCCATTGCGGAAATTTACGCCCATCATGTGCTGAACGGCACGGCGAGCTACGAGACTGCGCCGCCCGATAGCGCCGAGATGAACCGCCGCATGGAGCGGGTAATGGGTTCAGGCTGGCCCTGGCTGGTCGCCGAGGACAATGACGGTCGCCTGCTGGGCTATGCCTATGCCACCCAGTTCCGAGACCGCGCCGCCTATCGCTTTGTCTGCGAGGACAGCATCTATATCCGCAACGAAGCGCGCGGCCAGGGCGTGGGCACGGCGCTGCTCGGCGCGCTGCTGGAAGCCTGCACCGCCAGCGGGTTTCGCCAGATGGTCGCAGTGATTGGCGGGGCCGAGCCAGCCTCCGAGGCATTGCACGCGCGGTTGGGTTTCACACTCGCTGGCCGCCTGTCCGCGATCGGGCGCAAGCATGGCCGCTGGCTCGATACGCTCTATATGCAACGCGCGCTTGGCCCAGGCAGCAGCGAACCGCCCGCTTTCGAGCCGAGTTGACGGCGATCAATTCAGGGCTTGGCAATTGCGGCTAATCGGCGCTTAATCGGACGATTAAAACAGCTGAGAGGAGAGTCGCCTGTGACCGGACAAGCAGCGGCGTTGCAAGCCAGCCAGGAAGCCACCCATGTCGACGTGCTGATCGTCGGTGCCGGGATTTCAGGCATCGGTTCGGCCTATCACCTGCAGGAGCAGAGCCCCGGCAAGTCCTATGTCATTCTCGAGATGAAGGACACCTTCGGCGGCACCTGGGAAACGCACAAGTATCCCGGCGTCCGCTCGGACAGCGATCTCTATACCTTCGGCTACCGGTTCAAACCGTGGATTGGCCCGCCGATCGCCAGCTCGGCCGAAATCCTGAAATACATGGGCGAGGTGATCGAGGACAACGGGATTGCCCCGCATATCCGCTAAGGCCACCGCATCACCCGCGCCGCTTGGGACAGCAAGACCAACCTCTGGACGGTCGATGCCGTCCGCGCGAGCGACGGCGCCGTAGTCAGCTTCACTGCCAACTTCCTCTGGATGTGCCAGGGCTATTACGATCACGAAAAGCCCTACCTGCCCGACTGGCCGGGGATGGACCGCTACAAGGGCCAGCTGATCCACGCGCAGCTGTGGGACCCGAAGATCGACTATACCGGCAAGAAGGTGCTGGTGATCGGCTCGGGCGCGACGGCGGCAACGGTGATCCCGGCCTTTGCCGAAAAGGCCGCGCACGTGACCATGCTCCAGCGCTCGCCCACCTATTTCTATTGCAGCGAGAACAAGAACGAACTGGCCGACCGGATGCGCGAAATCGGGATCGACGAGCCGACCATCCATCGCGTGGTCCGCGCCCAGATCATGTACGATCAGGACGTCACCCAGCGGCGCTGCATCGAGGAACCCGATGCGGTCTTCGAAGAACTCAAGGCACTGGTCCGCGCTTTTACCGGCAAGGAGGACTTCGAGTTCGAGCCCCACTTCATTCCGAAGTACCGCCCCTGGCAGCAGCGGCTGGCCTTCTGTCCCGAAGGCGACATTTTCCGCGCCGCTGTCCAGGGCAAGCTGACGGTCTTTACCGACGAGCTGGATACCTTCACCGAAACCGGTGTTCGCACCAAGTCGGGTGATGAGATCGAAGCGGACATCATCGTCGCCGCCACCGGCTTCAACCTGCTGATGATGGGCGGGATCCCGTTCTTCGTCGATGACCAGCCGGTCGATTGGCACGAGACGGTCAACTATCGCGGGATGATGTTCACCGGCGTACCCAACATGGTCTGGGTCATGGGCTATTTCCGCGCGAGCTGGACCCTGCGGGTCGATATGCTGGGCGATTTCGTCTGCAAACTGCTCAACCACATGGACGCCAAGGGCGTGAAGCGGGTCGAGGTTGCGCTGCGCGATGAAGACCACAATATGCCGCTCTATGACTGGATCGAGAGTGAGAACTTCAACCCTGGCTACCTGATGCGCGGCCTGAAAATGATGCCGAAGCGCGGCGACAAGCCAGAATGGCGCCACAATCAGGATTACTGGCGCGAGAAGGACGAAATCCCGTTCATCGACCTGGAAGGCAGCGAATTCGTCTATGACGGCGTGCGCGTCGGGACACGGGTAACCGAAGCCGCCTAGCCCCAGCCGCCGCGGGTTGCCCGCCGGACCATCGCCTCGATAAAGGCGCGGGTTGCGGCGGAGCTGGCCCGCGGCGGATCGAACACCAGGTTGACCGGAATCGGCTCGATCGGTTCCGGTCGCAGCACTTCGACCAGGCGACCGGCCGCCAGGGCGTCGGCGACCTGGTAGGACAGGAAGTTGGCGAGGCCCACGCCCGCCTCGGCCGCCGCGATCGCGCCATCGACCGAGTTGATCCGCAAGCGCCGCCGGGGTCCCGACCTGGGCGACGCGCCGACCATCCGCCATTCCCGTCCGCCGCGCGGACCGGTTGAGGCAATCAGCTCGTGGCTGCCAAGTTCTTCCGGTCGCGCCGGCACACCCTGGCGGGCCAGATAGGCCGGGCTGCCCACGATCACCTCACGCACCACCCCGATCCGCCGGGCCCGAAGCGCCGAATCTTCCAGGGCACCGATGCGAACGGCCACATCGATCCCCTCTTCGATCAGGCGGACATTGCGGTCGATCAGCATCAGCCGCACGTCGAGACCGGGGTGCAGGGCAAGGAGTTCGCTGACCACCGGGACAACGTGTCGCTGCCCGAAGGCGACCGGCGCGGTGATCGCGAGCTCGCCCTGCGGCTCTACCAGCATACCAGCGGCGCTGCGTTCGCTTTCTGCCAGGTCCGCAAGCAGCCGCTCGATCTGCGGGAGCAATCCGGCCCCTTCGGCCGTGAGCGCGACCGCGCGGGTGCTGCGCTGGAACAGTCGGATGCCGAGATGGTCCTCGAGCCCTGCAATCCCCCGGGTTACCGCTTGCGGGGCTAGGCCAAGCCGGCGGGCCGCGCCGCTGAACGATCCACTGCGCGCCACTTGCACGAACATGTCATAGGCAGCGAGGCGGTCCATATTATTCCCCATATCGGAATAATCTTGTTCCAACAAAGCTTATTATCGCTCACTGCGTGACGAGCTATCTCCCTCCTCGCACGGCCCAGTCCGCTTGCCCCCCGATCAAACGGGCCGTGCACCCCTTTTCAAGGAGGCTCCCGATGGCCCGCAACTATGTCCACACCCTGTTCAGCGATGCGGCCCGCGCGCTGCAGGCGGAAGACGGCTCGCGCGAGGCCTATGCGCGAATGGAGGAAGGGGCCGATGGCACCCCGGATCAGCTGACCGCCAAGGAAGCTGAATTCATCGCCGCGCGTGACAGCTTCTACCTGGCCACCGTCACGCCCGATGGCTGGCCCTATGTCCAGCATCGCGGCGGACCGGCGGGCTTCCTGAAGGTGCTGCCGGGCAACCGGCTGGGCTTTGCGGACTATCGCGGCAATCGCCAGCACGTGACCACGGCGAACCTCGCTGCCGACCCGCGGCTGTCGCTGTTCCTGGTCGACTATCCCAATCGTCGCCGGCTCAAGATCCTTGGCCGTGGCCGGGTGGTGCGGGCGGAGGACGATCCGGCGCTGCTCGCCGCGCTGATGCCTGACGGGTACCGCGCGCTGGGCGAACGGGCCACTGTCATCGACGTGGTCGGGTTTGACTGGAACTGCCCCCAGCACATCACCCCGCGCTTTACCGAGGCCGAGATTGCCGACGTGATCCAGCCGCTGTCCCACCAGATCGCCCAATTGCGCGCCGAGGCCGATGCCCTGCGTGCCCAGCTAGACCGAAAGAATGCAGGAGAATGACCTATGACCCAAGCCCTGACGACTGGTGTCCACCATGTTGGCCTAGCCCTTCCCGATATCGACGCAGCACGGGACTTTTTTTGTGACGCGCTCGGCTTTCGCCAGGTCGGCGGGGTGCCGTCCTACCCGGCCCATTTCGTGAGCGACGGCACGACCCTGCTGACGCTTTGGCAGGTCGAGGACCCGGCCACGGCAACGGGCTTTGACCGGCGCCGCAATGTCGGCCTCCATCACCTCGCGCTGGGCGTGCCCGACGAGGCCCATCTCGGCGTGGTTCATGCCCGGATCCGCGACTGGCCGGGGGTTGAGATCGAATTCGGCCCGGGGCCGATGCGCGAAGGATCGGCCGTCCACCACCTGATCGCCGCGATCCCCGGCGGGGTGCGCGTCGAATTCGCCATGCCCTTTGTGTGAGGCCGAAATGGAAGACCGTCCCCCGCTCCCGCCCTTCACCCACGACACGGCCGTCACCAAGGTCCGCGCCGCCGAAGATGCCTGGAACAGCCGCGATCCTGGGCGGGTCGCGCTGGCCTATACGCTGGACAGCCGCTGGCGAAACCGCGCCGAATTCCTGGTCGGTCGCGCCGCGATCGAGGACTTCCTGACCCGCAAGTGGCAGCGCGAGCATGACTATCGGCTGATCAAGGAACTCTGGGCTTTCACCGAGAACCGCATTGCCGTGCGCTTCGCCTATGAATGGCACGATGATTCCGGGCAATGTTGGCGTAGCTACGGCAATGAGAACTGGGAATTTGCCGCCAGCGGCCACATGGCGCGGCGCATTGCCAGCATCAACGATCTGCCGATCCGCGAAAGCGAGCGGCTGTTCCATTGGCCGCAGGGACCGCGTCCGGCTGACCATCCCGGCCTGTCGGAACTCTCGCTTTAGGGCAATTGCCTCCGCGCCAACTTTCCGCCAGAAAGTTGCAATGAGCAACGCAATGATCTGGTGGGGTGGCGCGCATCCGCCCCTGCAACCCATGACCGCGTTGGGCGAAAATGCCCTGCCCGGCCATATCGGCATCGAATTCGTCGACTGCGGCGATGACTGGATCCGCGCGCGGATGCCGGTGGACGAGCGCACCCAGCAACCGTTCAAGCGGCTCCATGGCGGGGCTTCCGTCGCGCTGGCGGAGACGATCGGATCGGTCGCCGCCAGCTATTGCGTTGATCGCGAAAAGTTCGTCGCCGTGGGCATGGAGATCAACGCCAATCACATCCGCCCGGCCTATTCGGGCTGGGTCTATGCCACCGCCCGGCCCGAGGCCCTGGGCCGCACGACCCAGGTCTGGACGATCCGGATCGAGGATGAGGCGGGCAAGCTGGTCTGCATTTCGCGCTTTACCGTCGCGGTGATCCCGGTGGAGCGCAAGTGACCGGCTCGGTCGCGGTGATCGGCGCTGGCGACCATATCGGCGCCGCCATCGCCCGCCGCTTTGCCGCCGAGGGCTTCCTCGTCCACGCCGGCCGCCGCAACGGTGAGAAGCTGGCGCCGCTGCTGGGCGGCAATATCACCGGCCGCAGCCTGGATGCACGCGAGAGCGAGGATGTGACCGCCTTCCTGGCCGAGGCCGAGGCGCGCGCGCCGCTGGATCTTGTGGTCTTCAACGTCGGTGCCAACGTAAACTTTCCGCTGACCGAAACGACCGACCGGGTGTTTCGCAAGGTCTGGGAAATGGCCTGCTATGCCGGCTTCGTCTCGGTGCGTGAGGCGGCCAAACTGATGCTGCCCCGCAGAAGCGGCAAGATCTTCGTGACTGGCGCCACCGCCGGCCTGCGCGGCAATCCCGGCTATGCTGCCTTTGCTGCCGCCAAGGCCGGCCTGCGCGCGATGGCGCAATCGGCGGCGCGCGAACTGTGGCCGCAAGGGATCCATGTCGCCCACCTGGTGATCGATGCCGGGGTCGATACCGATTGGGTCCGCGCCCGGGTGATCGAGCGGATCGGGGCGGAGGCTCTGGCCGCGCAGCCCGACCTGCTGATGCCGCCCGAGTCAGTCGCTGACGCCTATTGGGCGCTCTACAACCAGCCGAAATCGGCCTGGACCTTCGAGCAGGAAATCCGGCCTTACGGGGAGAAGTGGTGATGGCGCGCGAGATCGAGTTCGTGTTTGACTTTGGTGGACCCAACTCCTGGTTCGTGCACCGGGCGATCCCGGCGATCGAAGCCCAGGGCAAGGTCAGGTTCCGCTATGTACCGGTCCTCTTGGGTGGAATCTTCAAGGCCACCGGCAACAAGCCGCCGCTGATGACCTATGGTCACGTTGCCAACAAGGTTGCCTATGACCGGCTGGAAATGCAGCGCTTCATGACGCAGCACGGCATCAGCGGGTTCCAGTTCAACCCGCACTTCCCGGTCAACACACTGCTGGCGATGCGCGGCGCGGTTGCCGCCGAGCGGCTGGGCTGCGGGCCCGCCTATCGCGAGGCGATGTACACCGCGCTGTGGCAGGACGGGCAGAAGCTGGACGAGCAGGACGTCTGGGCGCGGGTCCTGGATCAGGCCGGGCTGGATGCGGCCGCGCTTGGCGCGCTGGTCACCGACGAGACGATCAAGGCAGAGCTGGTCGCCAGCACCGAAAGCGCGGTGGCGCGGGGCGCATTTGGCGTGCCGACCTTCTTCCTGGGTGACGAGATGTGGTTCGGCAAGGACCGCTTGCGCGACGTGGTGGAGGCCGCTGGCGGCTGACCCTTGCCAAGCGCTCCCGGCAGATGCATGGTGATTTAACCGACCGGTTAAACATCGGCGAAGCCAGGAGAGCCTGAGATGAGCGAATTCCCCCTGCCCAACAATTCCACCGACCTTGCGGGGCGCGTCGCGCTGGTCACGGGGGCAAGCTCAGGCCTGGGTGAGCGCTTTGCGCAGGTCCTCGCCAGCCAGGGCGCGGCAGTGGTGCTGGCCGCGCGGCGCAAGGACCGGCTTGATGCGCTGGCGGACAAGATCCGGGCTGCCGGGGGCAAGGCCTGTGCCGTGGCGATGGATGCGACCGATGCGGATTCGATGATCGCCGCAGTTGCCGCGGCCGAGGCGGAATTCGGCACGGTCGATATCCTGGTCAACAACGCCGGCATCCCCGATGCCCAACGCGCCCACAAGATGAGCCTGGAACTGATCGACCAGGTCCTCGGCATCAACCTGCGCGGGCCCTGGATCCTGGCCTGCGAAGTGGCCCGGCGGCTGATCGCCGCCAAGCAACCCGGCCGGATCATCAACATCAGCTCCACCGCACACTTTCGCTACGATGGCAGCGGCGCGGCGCTCTATTCGGTGACCAAGACCGCGATCGCCCGGATGACCGAATGCCTCAGCGTCGAATGGGCACCCTACAATATCAACGTCAACGCGATCGCGCCCGGCATGTTTGTCTCGGAGATGACTGACGGGATGTTCGAGCGGATGGGCGGCAACCCGGCCCCGCATCTGGCGCGCGAACGCGTGCCTGTCCCGGCGCAGCTCGATTCCACCCTGCTCTACCTGGTCTCACCGCCAAGTGAGTGCGTGACCGGGGCGATCATCCGGGTCGATGACGGCCAGAGCTCTGCCGTTCGTCTGCGCAAGTAAGGGAGTCTTCACGATGCTGGTAACCGTCGAACGCGATGGCGCCGTGGCCGTCGTCACGCTCAACCGCCCGGAGGCGATGAATGCCCTCTCGCGCGATCTGCGCGCCGAGCTGGCCCAGGCGATGACGGAGATCGATGCGGATGACAGCATCCGCGCCGTGGTGCTGACCGGGGCCGGCACCCGCGCCTTCACTGCCGGGCTCGATCTCAAGGAACTCGGCGTCGAAGGCCTCGGCGCGGCCAACGCCAGCGAGGCTGTCGCCAACCCGGTCAAGGCGATCGAGATCTGCCGCAAGCCCGTGATCGGCGCGATCAACGGGGTGGCCATTACCGGCGGGTTCGAGGTGGCGCTGGCCTGCGACATCCTGATCGCCAGCGAGAACGCCCGCTTTGCCGATACCCACGCGCGGGTCGGGATCATGCCGGGCTGGGGGCTATCGCAGAAGCTGTCGCGGTTGATCGGGATCAGCCGCGCCAAGGAACTGTCGCTGACCGGCAACTTCCTCGACGCGCAGACCGCCTGCGCCTGGGGTCTGGTTAACCGCGTGGTCGCAGCGGATGAACTGCTGCCCGCCGCGAAGCAACTCGCCGCCGATATCGCCAGCGCCGACCCGGCCATGGTCGCGGCCTACAAGAAGCTGATCGACGATGGCTATGCCCTGCCCTTTGGCGAGGCGATGGCGCTGGAACACAGCACCTCGTCCGCGCGCAATGCCGCGGTCAGCGGCGACGAGGTCGAGGCCCGCCGCCTCGCCGTGATGGACCGCGGCCGCGCCCAGCAGGGTTAGCGGTCGCTCCAGTTTGGCGGGCGCTTTTCGAAAAAGGCCTTCTTCGCCTCGGTAAAGTCGCTCGCCATGCCGAGCATGACCTGCTGCCGGTCTTCCAGCGCGAAGGCATGCTCCATGCTGGCTGCATCGATGTTGAGATTGAGCGCGTCCTTGGTCAGCCGCAGCCCCATCGGACTAGTGAGCAGCATCTCGCCGGCGAGCGTCAGCGCTTTATCAAGCAGCTCTTCCGGCGGCACGATCTCGCTGACCAGACCGCAGGCCAGCGCCTTTTCCGCGTTCATGAACTTGCCGGTCAGCAGGTACTCGCTGGCGACCGAGCTGCCCACCAGCCGCGGCAGGAAATAACTCGCCCCCATGTCACAGCCGCCCAGACCGATCTTGATATAGGCCGCGTTCATCCGCAGGTCCGGCGCGGCATAGCGTACATCGGACGAGAGCAGCAGCGAGAAGCCCCCACCGCAGGCCGGCCCCTGCGCACAGGCGATGATCGGCTGCGGACACTTGCGCATCGCCTGCATCACCGCGGCGATCATCCGCTGGGTCCGCCACGACTGGTGGACCGGGCCGGCGTTCGGATCGGGCGTCCAACCGCCCAGATCCAGCCCGGCACAGAACGCCCGCCCTTCGGCTCGCAGGATCACCACGCGGACGCTCGTGCGCTGTACCAACCCGGTGAAGTAATCGAGCAAAGCCTGGATCAGCGGCTCGTTCATCGTGTTGAGCTTGTCCGGCCGGTTCAGGCTGACCACCTCCACCGAACCGCGATTGTCGATCGTGATCACCTGTTCAGCCATGTCCTCGCCCCTTAATCCGGTTCGAGTCCAGTTGACCGACCGGGCCCATCATGGCAAGTGCGCGCTCGCCCGAGCGGGTGTAGCTCAATGGTAGAGCAGCAGCTTCCCAAGCTGAATACGAGGGTTCGATTCCCTTCACCCGCTCCAGCC
>VFQM010003060.1_pt1 | contig 11264 bp, 12 predicted proteins | sample 3512391 | NCBI WGS metagenome assembly VFQM01 (sample SAMN10412369, study PRJNA504923) | tailings metagenome | isolation source: Replicate 1 from Balatoc abandoned mine | place: Philippines
CTATGCCCTGCTGGAAAAGGCGATTCCGGAACTGGCCGACGAATTCAGCTCGCTGGTCAGCGAGGTCTGCATCGTTGTCGGCGACGAGAAGGCGACGATGCAGTTCGATGGCGGATCGTCCTACATGCTGTGGGGCGGCCTGTTCCTCAATGCCACCTCGCATGACACCGATGTGGCGATGGTCGAAGTGCTCGCGCATGAGAGCGCCCACAGCCTGCTCTTCGGCTACACCACCGAAGAGGTCCTGGTCCGCAACCCCGACGAGGAGCTTTACGATTCGCCGCTGCGCACCGATCCCCGGCCGATGGACGGCATCTACCATGCCACTTACGTCTCGGCGCGCATGCACTGGGCCATGTCGCGGCTGCTCGCGGCAGGCATCCTGGATGAGGCGGCGCGCAGTCAGGCCGAGGCAGCGCGCGAAGCTGACCGCAGAAACTTCATGGCCGGCTGGGAAGTGGTGAACAAGCATGGACAGCTCAGCGACACCGGACAGGCCGTCATGCAGGAAGCGGCGTCCTACATGAAGGCCGTGGCCTAGCTGGCGCAATCAGGCCTGGTCTGCCATTCACCGGGAGAAGCACTCGTCGAGTTCCGCCCTGAATCTGTCTTGCAGGACCTGGAACGCCTCAAGTGCATTTGCGCCGGCATCACCGGATTTGAATCGCCCAGCGGCCTGGCAGATGTTGCCGATCGTTTCGTCCGAAAGGGCATCTCTTCGGCAATCGAAGATGAGCGAATCGCTGCCCAGCATTTCATACAAGACGAATTTCTTGTGGTCATCCAGGGTCGACTGGAAATCGCCCTCCCGCGTGCCGATGCACAGCGCAGGCGTGCCCCGACTAAAGCTGTTGACGGAAAAGTGGTAGATGTCCGTGAGGGCGAACTGTGCCTGCGAGATGAGCCGGCTGTTGCGCACGAAATTTCCGTGCAGGGAACGATAGCGCGGTTTCCTGCCCAGCCAGTTGATCGCGACAGCCTTGAGGCCGGTGGACTTTTCGACCGCCCTGGCCAGACGCCTGCCGTCCTCCTTGCCTAGCGTTCGCCTGAACGAATAAACAAAAAAATTGCCCTTTGGTCCGGGCGGCAAACTTAGCAAGGCGGCACAGTCGAAGCCCTGCATGATTCGCGGATTGTGTGTAAGCGTGCTCAGGAGTCGATAGGAAGCGGAGTCACGCACGATGATCCGTTTGGCGGATGACAGAAAATCCAGAAAGGGTTGGCTGATAGCAGGGTCGGATAGATATTTCCGGGCCCCCATGAAGCTTCCGCCGATGGCGTAAACCCGGGCATCGCTGCCAATGTGGCGATGCAAGAGAAGATATCGGTTTGCCCAGTTGCTGAAAGCGTCTTCTCGACTGGCTACACCCTCGTAAGCGATTTCCTTGTCGCTGTAATCATTGGCGCCCCACAGCGGGTTGTTCTGGAAGTCGCCCCAATAAACGATGTTCTTGTAGTCGCGGAGATCCTCTGGCGTTCGCAATTTGCGGAACCGCAGATTGCCAACCTCGCTGTCGCCCTGGGTCATGCAAAGATCGTAGGACCTGCCGAGCTTGCTGAAGTAATGCTGGGCCGCCAGGTCGACCGAGTACATGCCGCTGTTGCGCTTGTTGATGTTGGCGGCACAAATTATGGCGAAATCTTTTTGCATTGGAAAAGAAATCAGGATTGACAATGACGGTTGCGCTCGGTGGCGACATGTAAAGTTAAGAGAAACGTTTCTTCATTGAATTAATGATTCTCGGCAGGCGATTTTTCCCAAGCCGGCCTTCTTTCAGTGGAACGTAAATCTGAGTGGCCTGAGGTATTTTATCCAGAGCGCCGTTCCGTCTGGCGTACAGGATCAGGTCGATCAGGAAAAGGCGGTCCTTTTTTATCGCCGGATCAATCTGGTCCGGCCAGTTTTCCGGTATTGCCCTGTCAATGAAGATGTCCGACACTTCGCCGGTAGCGGCCAAAAACATCAATTTCGTACGAATACATTTCTTGCATTGACCGCAATTGTCTGGCTTTTTGGCAGGGTTGGTGCAAACGTGAGGGAAGCCAGCGCCTCCCTGGAAGAACTCAGAAGCGGTATTCTTTCAGTTCGGGATGCATCAGAGGATTCCGTCAGCAAATAGGTTTCGCCATCGCAAAACAGGGGGTTTGTTGCCAGATTGGAGCCATACGGGAATCTGGAAAACTGCTGGTCAAGACGATGGTCGCTAGCCACTACCAGGTTCCTGAAATGCTCGCTATGAAGGAACCCTGCACCTGCAAGTGCGAAAATATGGGTCAAGTGTCCCTCTCTGCCGATGTTTATCTTGTACTTTGCATAGGCATCATAAACATTTGTCCTGACAATCAGCCGTTCCTGGCCGACCAGGCCCGCAAAGGGGCTGGTTTTTCTAATCAGTTCAAGAAAGCATTTCTCCTCTTTGACACCATAATCCATTCCATGAATGGTAAGCAGCGATTGACTTTTCCCTTCCTGGAATCTTCTGAGGATTGCGTAGGTGCTATCAACGCCACCGGAATAAAAACACAAATCCCGGTCAACAAGGGATTTTGGCTTTTCGTAGGCCTGACAGGTATTTTGAAAAGACACCTCTACTGTGTTGAAACGTTCTGGAAACCAGGATTCCCAAATTTCCGACATCCTCCTGGCATTGCGGATGGTGGTTTTCGAGCCGGTTCCTTCGACGTGGATGTTCATGCCACGTTTCATCGCGATGGGCATGAACAGCCAGGCGGCAAAGTCGCAGCGGTCATGGTTGAATCTGTCCAGCGAAGCCGACTCGATCTGGATGGTGTCGTCGCTCGTGACGAGCCTCAGTGAGTCAGCCGACCTGAGAATCTTTACGTAAAGAGTATCCATCGCTGTTCCCTTGAATAAGCGCTGCGGACGATTCGGGCGTTGCCGATTCGGGCGAGTCCGGCCGGGCCTGGTCGCCGATAGGGCATGCTGTTGATGCTGGCCTGGAATCAGGCCTGTCGCCCGGCCTTGCCCGGCTGCTTCGTGCTGGCCTGCGGCAGCAGACTGTCCCCGTGTTTCGCGAACTGCTCGGCCTCGTACAGCTTGGCGTATTTCAGGAACACGTAATAGGCCATGGTCACCGAGCCGATGAATCCGGCCCAGCCGTTGAGGAAACTGCGCTTGAACAGGTAGCTGCGCAGGAAGAACAGCGGCGGGTAGAACACCATGATCCACGGATTGGCGCGTTTGCCCCTGGCCTGCTTGTCCGCCACCAGGCCGGTGGAGTAGTGGTTGATCTTGTCGACCTTGACGTGGATGCTGGTTTCACCGAAGTGGTAGAAGGGGTGCTGGAGCCTTTTGACCTCGCCCCTGACTTCGGGCGCGGCGTGGATCGGCATGTCGCTGACACGCCCCCTGGTCTTGTCGAACAGGCGCAGGAAGTGATTCATGCGCACCCTGGGCGAGGACATTTTCCAGAACAGCTGCTCCTGGCGCGGCAGGGTGTAGCCGTCGGCGTCAGGTCCCTTCTGCATCAATGCCTGGATTTCCGCCTGGGACTCGGGCGACAGCACTTCGTCGGCGTCCAGCAGCAGCACCCAGCGGTTCGAGGTCTGCTCCAGCGCCATCTGCTTTTGCGGGCCGTAGCCCATGAACTTGTGCTGGCTGAACCTGCAGCCGTATTCGCGCGCGATCCTTTCCGTGCCGTCGGTGCTGAACGAGTCGAGCACGACGATTTCATCCGCCCATTTCACGCTCTCCAGGCAGGCGGCGAGGGTACGGTCGTTGTTGAAAGTGGTGACGAAGGCGGAAAGCTTTTCCATGTCGACTCCTGAGGGTCAGCGACGGTTGAGGCCGCTGATTTTGCGGTAAAGATCGAGGTAGGCCGTGACAATGGCCGCTTCGCTGTAGTTTGCCGACAGCTTGGACAGGCCGGCTTCGACCATGCTCTCGCGTGCGGCTGCGTCGAGCGCGAGCATCTGCAGCATGCTGTCGGCCAGGCGCGCCGGGTCGGCTGCCGGTGCGAGCAGGGCATCCTGGCCGGGGGTGATCAGCTCCACCGGGCCCTCGGCAGCGGTGGAGACGAGGGGCGTCGAATTGGCCCAGGCTTCCAGGATCACATTGCCCAGCGGTTCGTGGCGCGAACTGCAGACGAAGATATCGGCCAACTGGTACCAGGGCGAGGGCTCGTATTGCCATCCCGCCCAGGTTACCCGGCTGCCGATGCCGAGCTGCGCAGCCTCGTCCTTGAGCGCGGACCGCAAGGGGCCGTCACCGACCATGGCGAGGTGCAAGGGCCGCTCGTGCAGTGCTGCCGGCAGGCGCGAGAAAGCCTGCAGCAGGTCGGAAAACCCCTTGTTCGGATGCAGTCGCCCGAGGCCCAGGAAGACGATGGCGTCCTCGGGGATCAGCCACTTTCTGCGCAGTTCAAGCAGCGTGCCGGGATCATGCCGGGGGGCGGCATCGACGAAGTTGCCGATGTGGAACACGCGCCCGGCGGGCAGGCCTTCGCGGATCAGGTAATCGCAGATGCCGCGCGTGTTGCCGATCCAGGCACCGGCGTGGCGGTAGCCCTTGAGGTCGTAGTAGCCGCCCAGGCGCGCCACATGCACGCTCGGACAGCTTTCCGGCAGGTGCGTGAGGCGGGTGGCGCGGCCCATGTAGGTTTGCACGATGGCGGGCGAATGCTTTTTCACGATCTGGCGGATGCGCAGACGCGACCAGACATCGAAGATCCCGGCCAGCGGGGCGTGGTGGCGCGGAATCTGCGGGTCGACTGCGGCATCGATCTCGCCGCCGGGCACGGTGACCACTTCCACGGGCTCGCCCTGTCTGGCCAGGGCATTCACCAGCCGCACGAAAAACCGCTCGGCGCCGCCGAGTTTTCTGCCGCCGATGATGTGCAGGGAGGAAATGCCGCCGCCCGCCGTGCCTGGCGCCAGGCTGTCCGCCGGCCCGGCTACAGGCGCCACAGGGTGTAGCCGGCCCGCTCGATGCCTGCCGGGTCGAAGGCGCTCTTGACGTCGGCGAACACGCCGCCGGGCTTGAGCAGCGGCGCGATCGAGTCAAACGGCATGTCCAGATAGCTGCGGTGGGCGACGGCGGCGACGATGGCGTCGGCGCCGCGCGGGAGCGCGTCCCATGTAGTCAGCGTGATGCCGTATTCGTGGTGCGCTTCGGCGGCATCGGCGACCGGGTCGTGCACGCACACCTCGCAGCCATACTCCTGCAGTTCGCGCACGATGTCGGCCACCTTGGAGTTGCGCAGGTCCGAGCAGTTTTCCTTGAAGGTCAGCCCCAGCACCGTGACTTGCGCGCCTTTTACTGCGCTGCCGGCCTTGATCAGGTGCTTCACCGTCTGCTGGGCGACGAACTGCGCCATGCCGTCGTTGATGCGGCGGCCGGCGAGGATGACCTGCGGGTGGTAGCCCAGCATCTCGGCCTTGTGGGTGAGGTAGTAGGGGTCGACGCCGATGCAGTGGCCGCCCACCAGGCCGGGGCGGAAGGGCAGGAAGTTCCACTTGCTGCCGGCCGCTTCCAGCACTTCCAGGGTGTCGATGCCGATGCGGTCGAAAATGATGGCGAGCTCGTTCATCAGCGCGATGTTGAGGTCGCGCTGGGTATTCTCGATGACCTTGGCCGCCTCGGCGACCTTGATGCTGGTGGCGCGGTGCACGCCGGCGGTGATGATGGCTTCGTACAGCTGGGCGACGCGTTCGAGGGTGTCGTTGTCGTCGCCGGATACCACCTTGACCACGGTTTTCACGGTGTGCACCTTGTCGCCGGGATTGACGCGCTCGGGCGAGTAGCCGACATGGAAATCCTGCCGCCATTTCAGCCCCGATTCGCGTTCCAGCACCGGGATGCAGATTTCTTCGGTGGCGCCGGGGTAGACGGTGGATTCGTAGATGACCGTGGCGCCGCGGCGCATGTGGCGGCCGGCGGTGACGGAGGCGCCGACGAGCGGCGCGAAATCGGGCTGGTGCGCGGCATCGACCGGCGTGGGCACGGCGATGACGATGAAGTCGGCGCGCCCGAGTTGCTCGGGGTCGGTCGTCACGCTGAGCCGGGTGGCGGCGCGCATGTCCTCGGTGCTGACCTCGCCGGTCGGGTCGCAGTGGTTTCTGTAGCTGAGGATCTTGGCCTCGGACAAGTCATAACCGATGGTGTCGAAGCGCTTGCCGAATTCGACGGCGAGCGGCAGGCCGACGTAGCCCAGGCCGATGATCGCGATGGTGGTCATTTTTTTGTCTGGATGGCTTTTCAACCCGCTAGTTTAAGCGATGCGGCGGCTCGTTCGTAGACTGCGAGCGTGCGGTCGAGCATGTTTCTGAGGGTATAGGGGTTGTCCGGATTCACGCGGTCGGGCGTTTCCAGCAGTTTCACTGTCGTGGCGACCAGTTGCCCCATGTTTTCGGGTTCGACCCGGCCAGCCGGATAGAGCGTGCGCAGGATCTCGCTCACGCCGCCGTGGTCGTAGGCCACTACCGGCACGCCCATGCACAGGGCTTCGAGCACGGTGCGGCCGAAGGATTCGGGCTTGGTCGAAAGCGAGAACACGATGTCGGAAATGGCATAGATCTCGCGGATGTCGTGTCGCGCGCCGGTGAAGCTGATGGCGTCGTCGAGCCCGCGGTCGTGCACGGCCTGGCGGACCTCGGCGGCGTAGCCCAGGCGGTTGGGGTCCTCGCCGCCGACGATGAGGCCGTGCACGTCCATGCCTTGTGCGCGCAGTTGCGCGACCAGTTCGATGAACTCGTGATGGCCCTTGAGGCGGGTGATGCGGGCGGGCAGGCAGAGGATTTTCCTGCCCGCCAGCTGCGGGTATTCCGACTGCCAGGCGCCCAGCCATTCCGCGGTCGGCTTGAAGCCGTAGGGAAACTCGTCCGGTTCGACGCCGCGCGGGATCAGTTCGATGCGTTCGTGCTCGATTTTCGGATAGCTGCGCACGATGTAGTCCTGCGCCGCCTCGGACACGGCGATGACCTTCTCGCCCTTGACCATTACCGCACTGTAGGCGTTGACCGAATAAAGGCCATGCACCGTGGTGATGAAGCGCGGCCGGGTCTTCGGGTTCATGCCTTTCCAGGCGAGGTAACAGATCCAGGCCGGCATGCGCGAGCGGGCATGCAGGATGTCGACCCTGTTCTGGGCCAGGAAGCGCTGCAAGACGGGAATCAGGCGCAGGGTCCACGGATTTTTTTTGCCGATGTCCCAGCTGACGTGTTCGCTGCCTTCGCTCAGCAGTTGGTCGACCAGTCGCCCGCCGGCAGAGATGACGATGGAGCGGTGGCCGTGTTCGACCAGGTGCCTGCCGACTTCCAGGGTGCCGCGCTCGACGCCGCCCGACTGCAAGGCGGGGAGGACCTGTACCACGGTAAGTTTGCGCGCTGTCATGTTCGGTCCAGGCTTTGCAGCAACAGCCGGGCGCAGCGCTTGGCCTCATTGAGGGGTTGGTCGTTGGGTGCCAGCCTTCCGCTGCGTTCCCATTCGGAGAAGCCGGTCAGGCGTTTCTGCCGGAGCAGCTTTTCCAGTCCGCGCGCCACGCGCCCGGGCCTGGCGTAGGGCAGTTCGAAGCAGCCTACGGCAGCGCCCGAGCCCAGCGCCTCGTAAACCATCGAGGCGCTGTCGGGGGTGACCCAGACCTGGGCGGCTTGCGCCAGCTGCTCTGGCAGCCAGCCAGGGGGAACGTTCTCGTGCGCAACGGCTGTCACGTTGGCCAGGCCGAGCCTGGCGAGATTGTCGAGGAACCCCGCAGGGGTGCGGCGCGAATTGGCCAATTGCCATTGCGTTTCCGGATGGTGCAGGGCAATGAGATGGATCTGCTTGAGCAGCACGGTTTCGCTCCAGCCGTATTCGGCCGAAGGGCCGCCGACCAGCATCAGGCCGCCGTGCTTGTCACGGGCCATGCCGGGCTGGATGAGGTTGATTGGGCCCTGCGTGGCCAGGACAGACGGACCGGCCTGCAAGCCGTCGTGCTCGGGGGCGATCACCCAGTCGAACCAGGACAGCGGCAGCGTGGGCTTCATCAGCACGGCGATCTTGCCGCCGCAGGCGCGCCTTGCCGCCAGCATCGGCCAGTGGGTGGCGTGGCCGGCGCCGATGATGAGGTCGGGGCGGGGCAGATCCCGTCCGCGCGGAAAGCGGCCCAGCAGCCAGTCGATCAGGCTGGGCCAGCCGCGGCTGAGGTGCAGGGTTTCCAGTTGGCAGGGGGTCTCCCGGCAGAGCGCCAGGGCCAGCCCCAGCGACTGGTTTTCATGTCCCCGCTTGCCGTCGGTGAAGCGCCAGATGGTCAGCATGCCGCTGCACTCCGCCAGCCGGGCCGCGCGAGTGCAGCCTGCCAGGAATAGGGCGCAGGATCGAGATGCGGCGGAGCGTCCAGCATCAGTTCCACCAGCAGCCTGCTGCTGGCGGGCGCCATGGTCACGCCATAGCGGAAATGGCCGGTGCTCACCCAGAGGTTGTCATGGTCCGGATGGCGGTCGATGACCGGTATGTTGTCGGGGCTGCCAGGGCGCAGTCCCGCCCAGGACAGGATGGGGCGGTGGCCGGACAGTTCGGGGAGCAGGGCGCAGGCCGCACGGTGCAGTGCCGCCAGCGCATCGGGCGCGGTGTCCGCGTCAAAGCCCGCGTCCTCCACGGTGCTGCCGGCGAGCAGGTGGCCGTCGCGGCGCGGCACCAGGTAAAAGCCGTCCCGATAGAGGATGTGCCGCAAGTTGTGGCTGCCGGGTGCGTACAGCAGCATTTGCCCGCGCATCGGGCGGATATTGGGTACCGGCGACAACTGGCCGAGCTGCTGCCCGGCCCAGGCGCCGCCTGTCCAGATGAAAACATCGGCGGCATGTTCGACGTGACCTGCCAGGGCGGAAACGACGGTTCTGCCCGACCGCCTGAGGCCGCTGATTTCGCATTCCGGCAGGATCGTGCCGCCAAGCGCGGTCACGGCACCGGCGAGGGCGGCGGTGAGCCGGGGATTGCGCAACTGGGCCACCTGCGGCAGCCAGATGCCGCCATCGGGCCTGCCTTCGGCCGCAAGACCGTGCTGCCGGCACCAGGCCAGCGCCTGGGCCTCGATGTTTCCGCCGCGCACTTCCATGCCGCAGGGCCAGTATTCGGGGTCGCGCCCTGACAGGCGCGCGGCTTCTGCGGCCCAGTCGGGCCAGGCCCGCATGCCTTCGAAGGCCAGCCGGTTCACGGCATCGGTATAATCCCACGGCAGCAGGGGACAGAGTATGCCGGCGCCCGCCCACGAAGACTGGCCGCGCCGCCGCAGATCGGCCAGGGTCACCGATTGGCCTTGCTGCAAAAGCGCATGCGCGGCGCTCAAGCCTGCGATTCCACCGCCGATAATAAAAAAGTTCCGCTTCAAGCTGGGCCCCAGTAAATTCCGCTGATTCTAGCAAAGCGGCCGTTTATCCGGCCTGGCTGGCTTGTGGACAAAATTGGCCGTTAAAGTGCAAACAAGGAAAACCAAGATGGTGCGCAAACCCATGCAGTCTGTGAAAGGCCACAAGGGCTTTACCCTGATCGAGCTGATGGTGGTGATTGCCGTGATCGGCATCCTCGCGGCCATCGCCTGGCCCAACTATCAGGATTACCTGCTCAAGTCGCGGCGGGCACAGGCTCAGTCCGACATGCTGAAAATCCAGCTGGGTCTGGAAAAATGGCGCGCCAACAACAGCACCTACACCGCAACGCTTGCCAATGTCGGCTTTGTCGATGGCAATCCCTACTACGACTACGCCGTCACCGGGGCGGCGGCAGGCGATCCGCCTACCGGCAGCATCTATGTCATCCGGGCGACGGCGCAGGGCGCGCAGGCTGAAGATTCCAGCTGCACGCCCCTGACCCTCAACCAGAGCAATGCCAGGGGGCCGGCAGGTTGCTGGAAGAGCTGATCATGCACAGGATGACATCACGGCAGGAGGGCTTTACGCTGGTCGAGCTGATGGTCACCATCGTCGTGTTCGGCATCCTGCTGATGATTGCAGTGCCCTCGTTTACATCGATGATGGATACAGTGCGCGTGAAGCGTGCAGGAGATGCCGTCAATGCCTTCATGGTCAATGCCAAGAGCGAAGCCATCAAGCGCAATGCGACCGTGCGCGCCATCGTCCAGGTGGCGGACAGCGGCGCGACCTGGTGCGTGGGCATGACGATCGCCGCCAGCTGTGATTGCCTGACGGCCGGTTCCTGCCAGATCGACGGCGCGGACCGGATCATTTCCAATTCCGCCTACAAGAGTGTTTCGCTGGACGGCCCGGATGATGCGCATGCCTTCGTCTTCAGCGCGCTGCGCGGCACCGTCACCGGCAACGAAACCGTCGAACTGGTATCCGAGAATGACGTCAAGCTCAATGTGGTCGTCGCGCCGACGGGCCGGGTCAGGCTGTGTTCGCCGGATGGCAGCGCCGGGGGGTATGCGACATGTCCATGAAGCACCAGGCACGCCAGCGAGGCTTCGGCCTGGTTGAACTGATGATCGGCATGGTCATCAGCATGATCATTCTGGCCGCGGCTTCGGAGGTTCTGCTGTCCTCGCTCACCAGCAACCGCGACAGCATCAGGATGGCGCGCCTCGACCAGGAACTGCGCCAGGTCATGACCATGATTTCGCGCGATGCGCGCCGCGCCACCATCTGGGATCCTGCAATCGATGTGGCCAGGCTCAGCATGAGCGTACCCATCGTCCTGTCGGGCACATCGGGCACCGTCACGGTGACGAGCAGCGGCGACCTCGGCGAGGTCGGCGCCAAGGCGGTGGGCGCGACCCTCATCTACGTGAGCGGCGGTACGGTGTACCGGGCCACCCTCAACAGCTATGACAGCGGGGCCGACACCTTCAGCGCCACCGTCACCGGCACGGCCTGGCCTGCCACCGAAGCGCCGGCCGGAACATGGAGCATCCTGCGCCCGGCCATGGCCATCACCACCGACGCGGTTTCCGGCACACCCGGGGGCTGCCTGATGTTTGCGTACGACACCAATGCCGACGGCACCTACGGCACGGGCGAGTTCTTCGGCTATCGCTACGATGCCACCGACGATGCCATTGAAATTCGCACTTCCGGCGCGTTCAGCAATACGTGTGCGTCAGGCGGTACCTGGCAAAACCTGACCGACGACCTCACTGTGGAAATCACGGCCTTCACGGTCACTGAGAACTCTCCTGCGGCGGTTGTCGCCTCGGGTCTGAATGTTGCGGTGCGCGAATTCACCATCAGCATATCCGGCCGGTTGATCGCGGATCCGACGGTGCAGCGCACCCTGCAGGAAACCATCCGCATCCGCAACGAGCAAATGAGCTAGA
>VFQM010003062.1_pt1 | contig 11261 bp, 10 predicted proteins | sample 3512391 | NCBI WGS metagenome assembly VFQM01 (sample SAMN10412369, study PRJNA504923) | tailings metagenome | isolation source: Replicate 1 from Balatoc abandoned mine | place: Philippines
CACATGCACATGCGCTTTTTTTGTACGATGGCCAACATGTGCAAAAAGACGCTTATATAGGAGACCAGATTGGTAAGTACTGGAGTGAGAACATCACGGCCGGCAAGGGCGTGCATCACAATTGCAATCGCGATAAAGATAAGTACAAAGACTGCGGGATTGGCATGATCAATCACGCAGATTCGCACAAGCGTGAAAACTTACTGAATCATGTCGTGCCCTATATGCTCAAAGCAGATCAGAGCATTGACGATCTTCGCGAGAATGGCAGGGAGCGCGCTATCACCAAAGGCATCACTCCGAAGCCCAAGAGCGGCGCTGGAAGACCACGGTCTAGCCATTGATCACGCGACAGAACAAAGCCATTCTGGCAGCACAAGGCCAGTATGCGAGGGCCTATCCGGAAGTGCAATTTGCCAGCTTCATTGATCAAGCAGATCGCTTTTCTGCTGAATCAGCGAAAAAAGCAGGTTCAGCAAAGAGACGTGCAGCATTGCTTTGTTGCCGATACAAGCGGTGAGATCGGCGCTCTGTGCACTGCCTGCGACAGCGCGGTTCAAAGTGCTCGTCTGATTCAATCCAACCAAAGCCAATCCAATAACCATGCGAATTGGTAGAAAGGATGGTGGATAGAAACAAAAAAGCGCCTCGAAAGGCGCTTGTTTGCTTGCTTACTGGCGGAAACGGAGGGATTCGAACCCTCGATGAGGCTCTACACCCCATACTCCCTTAGCAGGGGAGCACCTTCGGCCACTCGGTCACGTTTCCAATCCCGCTATTATGCCTCATTTTTGAGGCTTTCTAGGAAAACCTGGGAGGCTTGCCGGAGAGGTTTCAGGCGGCACTCCATGCAAGCATAGCCCCCTGCCTCAGCACAAAGCCACGCCCCACTTTCAGCCGCAAACGGTGTCCTCGGGTCGTGCACGCAGCTATCTGATCCAGCAGCTCCGCCAGCTGGGCGGCGGATGGGGTGGTTTGGTGATGGATCCGCAGCCAGTAGCGCAAGACGTTGGCCTGCCTTGAGCGGGTCAGCGTCTGTAGGCGCTGTATCGTGGGAGGCAAGCCCGTGGCAGCGAGGTCTTGCTCTGCGATCTCTTGCAGCAACTCGTCTGCCTGGGCTGCGTTGGCAGCGGTTCGCCCAAACGTTTCCCGATACGAGGGGAAAACTGCCTGAAGCACCGGCAGTAGCTGGGCGCGAATGCGATTGCGGGTGAAACGCTGGTCTGTGTTGCTGGGGTCTTCTATCCACGCATGCCCACCTTGGCGCAACCAGTCGCGCACGTCATGACTGGATACCTGGAGCAGTGGCCTGCACCAAACGCGCCCTTGCCGTTGCCAGTGGGCGGGCATGGCCGCGATGCCTGCGACCCCTGCGCCGCGCGACAAGGCAAGGAGCATGGTTTCCACCTGATCGTCCGCGTGCTGCGCCAGCGCTACAGTCTTGATAGCAGCTAGCGCAGGCTCAGAGGCCAGTGCAGCATCAAATGCCTGATAGCGCGCCTGGCGTGCAGCGTCTTCCGGGCTCTGGCCGCTGGCGTGGCGGCCGTCCACACGCTGCACGAACAAGGGAACACCGAGAGCGTTACACAGCTGCACGCAATGCCGCTCGAAAGACGCTGCCGCCGCTTGCAGGCCATGGTTCACATGGATGGCGCTGACTTGTCCCGGGTACTTTCGTGACGCAGCGAACAACAGCGCCGTGGAGTCTGCGCCCCCACTGAGCCCCACCGCCAAAGGTAGCTTGGGCGAAAACGCCGCCATAGCGGCATCCACGGAGATGGTCATGCCCAGACCTCCGCATGCCCTGCCCCGCACTGGCACCATTCAGCAACCCACCGAAGGCCAGAGACAAGCCCAGCCATCAGCACAAATGCAAAAGCCCCTTCCGGGGCCTTTGCAGCGGTGCTACGTAGCGCGAAACTCGCGGCCACAGTCAAGCGTTCAGCGGCTGTCTGCCTTGGTGTCACTGAAGCGGCCATAGCTTTGCAGACGCTCATAACGACGATCCAGCAGGTCTTTGGTCTTGAGGTCGGCCACCTGGCGGAAGGCATCACCCAAGGCGCGCTTGAGGAAAGCCGCCATTTGCTTGTGGTCGCGGTGGGCGCCGCCCACGGGCTCGCTCACGATCTTGTCCACCAGGCCTAGGGCCTTGAGGCGGTGGGCGGTGATGCCCAAGGCATCGGCCGCTTCCTGCGCCTTGTCGCTCGTCTTCCAGAGGATGGACGCGCAGCCTTCTGGACTGATGACGGAATAGATGGCGTATTGCAGCATGACGACCTGATCAGCCACGCTGATGGCCAGCGCGCCGCCCGAGCCGCCTTCACCAATGATGGTGGTGATGATGGGCACTTCGAGCTGCGCCATCTCGAAGATGTTGCGGCCAATGGCCTCGGACTGGCCGCGCTCTTCGGCATCGATGCCGGGATAAGCACCGGGCGTGTCCACAAAGGTGAACACGGGCAGCTTGAACTTCTCGGCCGTCTTCATCAGGCGCAGCGCCTTGCGGTAGCCCTCGGGCTTGCTCATGCCAAAGTTGCGCATGGCGCGTTCTTTGGTGTCGCGGCCCTTTTGGTGGCCCATCACCATGCAGGCGTGGCCGTTGAAGCGGGCCAAGCCACCTACGATGGAGAGGTCATCGGCATAGTGGCGGTCACCGTGCAGTTCCACAAAGTCGGTGAAGATGTCGCGCACGTAGTCGAGCGTGTAGGGACGCTCGGGGTGGCGGGCGATCTTGGTGATCTGCCAAGGGCTCAGCTCGCTGTAGATGTCTTTGGTGAGCTGCTGACTCTTCTTGCTGAGCTGATCGATTTCTTCAGAAATATCGACAGCGCTTTCAGTCTGCACGTAGCGCAGTTCTTCGATTTTAGATTCGAGCTCAGCAATCGGCTGTTCGAAATCCAGAAAGGTTTTTTTCGCCAACGTTTTTCTCCTTAGGTCGCGCACTGCGGGGCAGCCGCGAACGGCACGCAATGTAACCGATGTCAAACAAGGGTCGGTTGTCCGCCGTCAATCGGCGGTGGGTGCGGGGTCCAGCGACCGCCAAATATACCAAGTCGCCACACTGCACCAGGGCTTCCAGGCCTCGGCCACTTCACGCGCATCGCTGCGGCTGACCTGCTCGCCCGAAAAATAGTTCTGGCTGATACCGGTGATCAGTCCAGGGTCATCCAGCGGCAGCACATTGGGGCGCTGCAGATAGAAGATGAGGAACATTTCGGCCGTCCAGCGGCCAATGCCACGGATGTCCACCAGCTCGGCAATGATGGCCTCGTCGTCCATGGACTCCCAGTCCTTGACGTGCAGCTTGCCGTTGTCAAAGTGCAGGGCCAAATCCACCAGATAGTCGATCTTGCGGGCCGACAAGCCTGCTGCGCGCATATCGTCCACCTTGAGCTTGAGCACATGGGCCGGGCTCAGGGTTCGCGACAACGCGGCAAAGCGTTCCCACACGGCTTGTGCGGCTTTGACCGACGACTGCTGGCCCACGATGCTGCGCGCCAGCGTGGTGAATGCATCGCGCCGGGTTTGCAGCGCTGCATCCCCAAACTGAGGAATCAGGCGCTTCATCACCCGGTCTTTCTTGACCAGGTGTTTGCAGGCCTCGGCCCAGTAGGCCGGCGTCGCCAGATCAGGCGATGCCTGGACTGCATCCGCAGATGCTATTTTTTTAGTAGCTGCCACCGCTCATCCCGTCTGCCTTGATGGCGGTTTTCTTCATAAAAAGAATCACTGTGCAGCTTCCCAGGTCGTACCGGCTGCAGAGTCCTTGAGCACGATGCCCTGGGCCAGCAGGGCCTGACGGATGCGGTCGGCCTCAGCAAAGTCCTTGGCAGCCTTGGCTGCTGCGCGGGCGGCAATTTGCGCCTGAATGGCGGCTTCGTCGAGTCCAGCACCCGCCTGCAAAAACGCCTTGGGGTCGCCCTGCAGCAAGCCCAGGCATTGGGCCAGGGCCTTGAGCAGACCAGCCAGTTCGGCAGATCGGGTCTTGTTGACTTCGCTGGCCAAGTCAAACAGCACTGCCACGGCTTCGGGCGTCCCAAAGTCTTCGTCCATGGCGGCCTTGAAGCGGGCGGCGTAGGGGTTGCTCCAATCCACAGACACAGTCGCAGGCTCCACCAGGCTCAGCGCGGTGTACAGGCGTTTGAGGGCCTGGCGCGCGTCGTCCAGGTGGGCATCGCTGTAATTGAGTGCGCTGCGGTAATGGGCGCGCACGATGAAAAACCGCACCGTCTCGGCGTCGTATTGCTGAAGCACATCGCGGATGGTGAAGAAGTTGCCCAGGCTCTTGGACATCTTCTCGTTGTCCACGCGCACAAACCCGTTGTGCACCCAGAACTTGGCCAGCGGCTTGCCCGTAGCGCCTTCGCTCTGGGCAATTTCGTTTTCGTGGTGGGGGAATTGCAGGTCCGCACCACCGCCGTGGATGTCAAATGTCTCGCCCAGCGTGGCGCAGCTCATGGCAGAGCACTCGATGTGCCAGCCGGGGCGGCCTGTGCCGAATTCGCTGGCCCACTTGGCGTCGTCCGGCTCATCGGCCTTGGCAGACTTCCACAGCACGAAGTCGAGCGGGTCTTCCTTGCCGTCTTGCACGGCCACGCGCTCACCCGCGCGCAGTTCGTCGAGTGACTTGCCCGACAACTTGCCGTAACCCGCAAACTTGCGCACGGAGTAGTTCACATCGCCATTGCTGGCACGGTAGGCCAGGCCCTTGCCTTCCAGCTGGCCAATCAGCGAAAGCATCTGCGGCACATATTCCGTGGCGCGGGGCTCGACCGAGGGCGGCTCGATGCCGAGGGCGCCAATGTCCTGGTGCATGGCAGCGATCATCTCGTCGGTGAGCTGGCGGATCGTGATACCGCGCTCCAGCGCACGTTTGATGATCTTGTCGTCAATGTCGGTGATGTTGCGCACATAGGTCACGCGCATGCCGCTGGCCTTGAGCCAGCGCTGCACCACATCAAACGCCATCATCATGCGGGCGTGGCCAATGTGGCACAGGTCATAAATGGTCATGCCGCAGACGTACATGCGGACGTGGCCAGGTTCGAGCGGAGAAAAGTCTTCCAATGCACGCGACAGCGTGTTGTAGATGCGCAAGCTCATGGGATGTCAGGGTCGGGATCGGGGGTGTGGATGGGCGATGCGGATCACCCTGTAGCGCGAGGAATCGGTCCCTCGCGGGGGACGGCGCCTCTAGTGGGCGACCGATGAAATCACCAGCGGCAACAGTGCTCCGTCATGACAACCCCCTCAGCTACAATCCGCCGCAGTATAAGCCCGGCCCGGGTTTCACGCCGTTCAACCCCTCCAGAACCCTCATGAAGCAAGTCCGCCGCACCCTTCCCCGACTACTGCGCCTGTTGGCACTGACGGCCCTTGTCGGTACCGGTGCTGCCCAGGCGCAGGCCAACGACTATGCCGAAATCACGCAGCTGCTCAAGGCTGGCAAAGCGGCCGAAGCCCTGACCAAGGCGGACCAGCGATTGTCTGCCACGCCCCGCGATCCGCAATTGCGCTTTCTCAAGGGTGTGGCCCAGGCCGAATCGGGCAAGCCAGCAGACGCCGTGGCCACGTTCACCAAGTTGACGGAAGATTACCCAGAGCTGCCCGAGCCCTACAACAACCTGGCTGTGCTGTATGCCAACCAGAACCAGCTGGACAAGGCCCGCACCGCGCTGGAAATGGCCATCCGCACCAACCCCAGCTACGCCACCGCGCATGAAAACCTGGGCGACATTTACGCCAAGCTGGCCAGCCAGGCTTACAACAAGGCACTGCAGCTGGATGCGGCCAACGCCACATCGGTCAAGCCCAAGCTGGCCCTGATCCGCGAATTGTTCTCGGCCGACATTGCCAAGGGTGCCAAGCCCGCAGCGGCAGCGCCTGCCCCGGCCGTGGTGGCTACCCAGCGGCCCGCACCGGCCCCAGCACCCGCTGCGGCCCCCGCCCCCACACCGGCCCCTGCCGCCACAGCGGCTGCACCGGCTGCCACACCGGCCCCGGCACCCGCCGCGCCAGACGCAGCCAAGCAAGAAGCCGCGAAGGATGCCAAGGAAGTCACCGCAGCCGTGCAAGCCTGGGCAGCCGCCTGGGCTGCCAAAGACATGAAGGCCTACCTGGCCGCATACGGCAAAGACTTTGACCCACCAGGTCGCATGACCCGCGCCGCGTGGGAAAAAGAACGTGAAGCCCGGATTGTGGGCAAATCCAAGATCACCGTGCAGGTGTCCGACCTGAACGTTTCGGTGAACGGCAACAAGGCCACCGCGCGCTTCCGCCAAGCCTACAGCGCTGACTCGCTGAACGTCTCCAGCCGCAAGACGCTGGATCTGGTTGAGAGCAACGGCCGCTGGCTTATCGTGCGCGAAGCCACTGGCGGCTGACCTGCAAACCGCCTGCGCTGCACCAACCCTGCCCACGGGCAGTGATGTGTGCGGCGGGCGCCTGACCTTGACTTGCCCTCTTTCCTTTATCTTGACAGCCCCTTGACACAGCGCCACAGGGTGGGAATGCCCACCTGGATTCGTCACACCGCCAGTACCCTGACCCTGCTTGCCATGGCCGTGCAGGCCAGCGCCTACGCACAGCCATCGCAGCCGCCCAAGCGCACATCGGCCCAGGCACAGCAAGCTGCAGCCAAAAACCAGCGCTCAGCGGCCCCCTCCAAGCGCGCTGCAGCCAAGCCTGCAGCCCCCGTGGCGCCCCGCGCACTGCGAGACGGGCAGGCCGAGGCGCGGCTGCTGAAGGTGTACCAGCTGGCCAGCGAAGGCCGGGGGCGCGAAGCACTGGCGCAGGCCGAAAGCCTGGCGCGCGAGCATCCCAACTTTCAACTGGCGCAACTGGCCGTGGGCGACCTGCTGGCGGCCCGCGTGCGCCCCGTCAAGCAACTGGGCGATGTCCCGGAGCCCCCCCTGCCCTACCCGCCCGAGGTGATTGCCACGCTGGACGAACTGCGCACCGAATCGCGCCAGCGCGTGCAGGCGCAGCGCAACCGCCCGGCGTCCACCCACATCCCGGCGCAGTTTGTCGAGCTGGCCCCCCGCTACAAGCATGCGATTGCCGTGGATGCCTCGCGTTCGCGGCTGTACCTGTTCGAGAACACCGACAAGGGCCTGAAGCTGGTGGCGGATTACTACGCCTCGGTAGGCAAGCTGGGCATTGAAAAGGCGACCGAAGGCGACCAGCGCACCCCGCTGGGCGTGTACTTCATCACCAGCCGGCTGGACCCCGCCACGCTCAAGGACTTTTACGGTGCGGGTGCCCTCCCCATCAATTACCCCAACCCGCTGGACCAGGTGCGGGGCAAGACCGGCAGCGGTATCTGGCTGCACGGCACGCCGCCCGACCAGTTTTCTCGCGCGCCGCTGGCCACGGATGGCTGTGTGGCGCTGGCCAACCCGGACCTGGAGCGCATTCTGCGCACGGTAGAGCCCCGCTCCACCCCCGTGGTGATTGCCAAGCAACTGCAATGGGTGCAAGCCCACAGCGTGCAGGCCGAGCGCAATTCGTTCGAAGCCGTGCTCAACGCCTGGAGCGCCGCCAAGTCCGAAGGCAACATGAACCGTCTGCTCGGCTTTTACGCGCCTGACTTCCAGAGCCACAAGAAAATGCCCCTGTCTGAATGGGCCACCGTGCTGCAGGCTGAATCCCAGGCGCTCAAGGGCCGCCCTGTCCACCTCAAGGACAAGGCTTACCTGCGCTGGACGGACTCGGCCGACACCATGGTGGTAACGTTCGGCGAAGTGGCCGAAGGTGCGCGCACCGGCCCCATCAAACGCCAGTACTGGACGCGACGCGGCCAGCAATGGCAAATCTTTTTTGAAGGAGTGATTGGATGATTTCCAAAAGAAAATCGGTGCTGGCGCTTGCTGGATTTGCGCTGGCAGCTATGTTTTCCGTAGCACCTGCCCACGCCCAGACTGCCCCCAAGGTCAAGCTGGCTACCTCCCTGGGCGACATCGTGGTGCAGCTCGACCCTGCCAAGGCTCCCAAGACGGTGGAGAACTTCCTCGCCTACGTGAACGACAAGCACTACGACGGCACGGTGTTCCACCGCGTGATCGACGGCTTCATGATCCAGGGCGGCGGCTTCACTGCCGACATGGTGCAAAAGCCCACCAAGGCGCCCATTCCGCTTGAAGCCAACAACGGCCTCAAGAACGACACCTACACCATCGCCATGGCGCGCACGGGCAACCCCAACTCGGCCACCTCGCAGTTCTTCATCAACGTGAAGGACAACGCCATGCTCAACGCCCCCAACCCTGACGGCCACGGTTACGCCGTGTTCGGCAAGGTGGTGGAAGGCACAGCGGTGGTCGACAAGATCAAGGCCGTGGCCACGGGCAACAAGGGCCCCCACCAGAACGTTCCCAACACCCCCGTCACCATCACCTCTGCCACCGTGGTGAAGTGATTTTTTGAAGAAAGCACTGCAATGAGCAATCCACAAGTTGAACTCCACGTCACCATCAACGTGGCTGAAACCGCAACCCAAGGCGTCATCACCCTGGAACTGGACGCCGTGAACGCGCCCAAGTCCACCGCCAACTTCCTGGCCTACGTGAACAGCGGCTTCTACAACGGCACCGTGTTCCACCGCGTGATCAAGAACTTCATGGTCCAGGGCGGCGGCATGACTGCTGACATGAAGCAAAAGGAAACCCAGGCCCCCATCGAAAACGAAGCCAAGAACGGCCTGAAGAACGACAAGTACACCGTGGCCATGGCCCGCACGGGCGACCCCCACAGCGCCACCGCCCAGTTCTTCATCAACACCGTGGACAACGGCTTCCTGAACCACAGCTCGCCCACCCCCCAGGGCTGGGGCTACGCCGTGTTCGGCAAGGTAGTGAAGGGCCAGGAAGTGGTCGATGCCATCAAGGCCGTGCGCACCACCCGCAAGGGCTTCCACGACGACGTGCCCTTTGACCCCGTGGTCATCGACAAGGCCGTGGCGCTTTGAGCCTCATCCCCCTGAGGCGCTGCGCGCCTTCCCCCTTCTCTCGAATTGCTGCGCAATTCGGGAAGGGAGACGCCGCCAGCGCGGCGGGGCGGCCCTTGCGCGGCGGCCACTGGCTTGCATCGCGCCGGTTTCATGCGCCGCGCTCATGGCTGTGCGCATGAAGCTCTGAGAGAAACGAACTCCGTGACCCCGACCGTGCCCCCGTTGGAGGAGCTTGCTGCTCCCTCACACTGGCGCACGGTCGATTTCATTTCCGACCTGCACCTGCAGGCCAGCGAGCCCGCCACCGTGGCCGCATGGCAGCGGTATCTGCAAACCACGCCGGCCGACGCCGTCTTTTTGCTGGGCGACATTTTTGAAGTGTGGGTGGGCGACGATGCCATCCACGACCCTGGCAGTTTTGAGGGCCAGGTGTGCGCTCAGCTCCAGGCCGCTGCACAACGCACCGCGTTGTACTTCATGCACGGCAACCGCGACTTTCTGGCGGGCGGCGCTTTCTTGCAGCACTGCGGCATCACCGGCCTGCAAGACCCGACCGTGCTGAGCTTTGCAGGCCAGCGCTACCTGCTCAGCCATGGCGATCTGCTGTGCGTGGACGATGTGGACTACCAGCGCTTTCGCGTGCAGGCCCGCAGCCCCGCCTGGCAGCAACAGTTTTTGTCGCAACCGCTCGCTACGCGCCGCGCACAGGCGCGTGGCATTCGGCAAGAGAGTGAAGTGCGCAAGCAGTCAGGCACCGTCTATGCCGATGTGGACCACGCCAGCGCCATCGCCTGGCTGCAGGCCGCAGGCGCGCACACACTCATCCACGGCCACACCCACCGGCCGGCAGACCATGCCCTGGCACCCGGCTTGCAGCGCGTGGTGCTCAGCGACTGGGACGCGGCCGCATTACCCCCGCGCCTGGAAACACTGCGTTTGTCGGCCACGGGCTTGGAACGCGTGGCCCTGGGCCCCATGTAGCGGGTGTCTTGAACTCAGGGGCGTGCCCACAGCAGGCCCCGATCCAGCCCACCATGCCCCCTTTTCTCAACCGGCTCTGGCGCAGTGTGCGTGCCACCGTGGCCCCCGTGCCCGACATTTCGGCAGAGCTTTGGCTGCAAACCCTGCAGCGCTACCCCTTCCTGGCCCGCCTGTCGCTGCCCGAGCAGGGCAAGCTGCGCGCGCTCAGCGCCCTGTTCCTGGACCAGAAACAGTTCCACGGAGCCCATGGCTTGGAAGTGACCGATGCCATGGCCATCGACATTGCGGCGCAGGCCTGCCTGCCCCTGCTGCACCTGGGCGATGCTGCCAAGGCACTGGACTGGTACGACGATTTCGTGACCATCGTGGTCCACCCCGGTGAAGCCGTGGCCCGGCGGCAGATGGTGGACGAGGCGGGCGTGGTGCACGAACACGCACAGGTGCTGCTGGGCGAAGCCATGGAGCGCGGCCCGGTGATGCTGAGCTGGCAGCACATTGCCAATGCCCACGAAAACACCGCGCGCGGCCACAACGTGGTGGTGCACGAATTTGTGCACAAGCTGGACATGCGCAGCGGCAACGCCAACGGCTGCCCGCCCCTGCCTGCGGGCTTCATGGGCGCCCGCACGGGCCGCGGGGCGTATGAAGCCTGGTGGAACGCGTGGGAACCGGCCTACCAGGACTTTCGCGAGCGCGTGATCCTGGCCGAACGGTTTGGCGCTGAAAAGCCCTGGCTCGATGCGTATGGCGCCACATCGCAATCCGAGTTTTTTGCCGTGGCCTGCGAGGCCTACTTTGTGAACCGAGCCCGGTTTGCGCAAGAGTTTGCCAGCCTGGTGCCGGTGCTGGATGCGTTCTTCCGGCGTGAGGCGATGGCCGACTGAAGGCCATTGGCCCACAAGCTGTGCGCCAGCGATGGCCCGAAGTACCTTGGGTTGCGCAGCGTGAATGCTATATTTTCAATAGCTGCCAGCGCTTGTCCATCAAGCGCCAGCAGCCATTTTGACTACAAACCCAACGCGAACCGCGCCGCCTTCGCCACGGCCTGGGCATCCACCCCAAAGAACTGGCGCAGCGCCGCGCGCGTGTCGCTGCGGCCAAAGCCGTCGGTGCCCAGGGTGATGTAGCGGCGGCCTTCGGGCACGAAGGCACGCACCGTCTCGGGCACGGCGCGCACGTAGTCGGTGGCGGCAATCACCGGCCCGGCGGTGCCTGCCAGTTGTTGCGTGAGCCAAGGCGTGCCGTGCTCGGCCTCGCCACTCAAGGCGCGCTGTTCGCAGGCCACGCCATCGCGGGCCAGCTCGCTCCAGCTGGTCACGCTCAGCACGGTCAC
>VFQM010003063.1_pt1 | contig 11261 bp, 13 predicted proteins | sample 3512391 | NCBI WGS metagenome assembly VFQM01 (sample SAMN10412369, study PRJNA504923) | tailings metagenome | isolation source: Replicate 1 from Balatoc abandoned mine | place: Philippines
GTGGCGACGTCGACCGGAACCTGCGTATGCACGGCGGCCGTGTTGTCCTTCATCGCTTCTTCTTCGAGGATGCGCAGAATGTGCAGCGCTGCCGATTCTGTCGAGCGGATGTGGCCGGTGCCGGTGCAGCGCGGGCAGGTGATGTAGCTGGTCTCGGCAAGCGCCGGGCGCAGGCGCTGGCGCGACAGCTCCATCAGGCCGAAACGGCTGATCTTGCCCATCTGTACGCGGGCACGGTCATGGTGCAGCGCATCGCGCAGGCGGTTCTCGACTTCGCGCTGGTTCTTGCTGCTTTCCATGTCGATGAAGTCGATGACGATCAGGCCGCCGAGGTCGCGCAGGCGCAGCTGGCGGGCGATTTCGTCGGCCGCCTCGCAGTTGGTCTTGAATGCGGTTTCCTCGATGTCGGCACCGCGCGTGGCGCGGCCGGAGTTCACGTCGCAGGCGACCAGGGCTTCGGTATGGTCGATGACGACGGCGCCGCCAGAGGGCAGGTTGACCTGGCGCGAGTAGGCGGACTCGATCTGGTGTTCGATTTGGAAGCGCGAGAAGAGCGGCACGTCATCGCGGTAACGTTTGACGCGGCTGACGTTGTTTGGCATCACCGTGCCCATGAAGGCGCGAGCCTGCTCGAAGACGTCGTCGGTGTCGATCAGGATTTCGCCGATGTCCGGCTGGAAGTAGTCACGGATGGCGCGGATGACCAGGCTGCCTTCGAGGTAGATCAGGAAGGGACCGGATTGCGTGCCGGCGGCACCTTCGATGGCGCTCCACAGCTGCATCAGGTAGTTGAGGTCCCACTGCAGTTCTTCGGCATTGCGACCGATGGCGGCGGTGCGGGCGATCAGGCTCATGCCCTGCGGTACCTGCAGCTGATCCATGACTTCGCGCAGCTCGTTGCGCTCTTCGCCCTCGACACGGCGCGAGACGCCACCACCTCGCGGGTTGTTCGGCATCAGCACGAGGTAGCGGCCGGCGAGGCTGATGAAGGTGGTGAGGGCGGCACCCTTGTTGCCACGCTCGTCCTTCTCGACCTGGACGATCAGTTCCTGGCCTTCCTTGATGACGTCCTGGATGCGGGCCTTGGAGGCCTCGACGCCCGGCTGGAAGTAGATGCGGGAGATTTCCTTGAACGGCAGGAAGCCGTGGCGCTCTTCGCCATAATTGACGAAAGCGGCTTCAAGGCTGGGTTCCACGCGGGTGATGACACCCTTGTAGATATTGCTTTTGCGTTGTTCCTTCGAGGCCGATTCAATGTCGAGATCGATCAGTTTCTGACCATCGACAATCGCGACACGGAGTTCCTCGGCTTGTGTCGCATTGAAGAGCATGCGTTTCATGATGCTTGGGCTCCCGCGCGTAGGCGCGGCTGGAGCTCCCGCAAGCAGGCAGCGACAGGTTTAGTTGTGGGTGGGGCGGTTCATCGCTCTCAGGGTTGTCTCAACTAAAAATGTTGTTTCGCTGAAAATGTCGTTTCTTCAGGCCACGAAAACCGTGGCCGGGGAATCTGCTCGGGGTGATCCGGCCGTGCTGGGCACGCGCAAATCAAGTAGTATCGCTACTTTTGGTGAGCGAACTTAACCAGGATTTGCGTTGGATGATCTTGCGCAGGTTGGCGCAAGAGAGGCGACTGAGGCCTGCCGGAAATCTGCCGTATAGAATGCGCGGCTCGACGGTCTCACGGGTCAGCGTCCCTTTCAAGCCGAGACGCAAATCCCGGCCAGTATATTAAAAATGCCCGATGTAAGCAAAAATTCCGTCACACGGGCCCAAATCAGCGAAGAAGAGGCCGGTCAGCGCCTCGACAACTACCTCCTTCGGGTATGCAAGGGCGTGCCGAAGAGCCACGTCTATCGCATCCTGCGCAGCGGCGAAGTCCGCATCAACAAGAAGCGGGTCGAGGCCTCCTATCGCCTGCAGGCAGGGGATGAGGTGCGCATTCCGCCTGTACGCATCGCCGAACGGAAGGAAGAGATCGATGCCGGCGCCATGATGCGTTCGGATTTGCCGATCATCTTCGAAGACGATGCCTTGCTCGCCGTTAACAAGCCGGCAGGGATTGCCGTGCACGGCGGAAGCGGAGTCTCCTTCGGTGTCATCGAGGCCCTTCGTCAGCAGCGGCCGCAGGCAAGATTTCTCGAACTGGCTCACCGGCTTGACCGGGAGACTTCCGGAATCCTGCTTGTCGGCAAGAAACGCTCCGCACTGACGGCTTTGCACGACATGTTCCGCGATGGCGGGAGGCAAGCCGACAAGCGCTATCTGGTGCTGGTCGCCGGCCGCTGGCAGGAGAAGCAGCGCGACGTCCGGCTGCCCTTGCACAAATACCTGCTGGATAACGGGGAACGGCGAGTCCGAGTGGCCGAGGACGGCAAGTTTTCACACACGGTATTCCGCCTGCTGGCGCGCTGGGAACGCTTCAGCCTGCTGGAGGCCCAACTCAAGACCGGGCGGACACACCAGATCCGTGTGCATCTTTCCCATCTCGGCTTCCCCATTGCCGGGGATGACAAATATGGCGATTTCGCCTTGAACAAGGATCTCCAGCGTGTCGGGCTGAAGCGGATGTTCCTGCACGCCTGGAAGATGGATTTTCCGCATCCGCTGAAAGATGAACGTCTGCAGTTGCTGGCACCTTTACCGGAACCTCTGCTCGGGTTCCTTGCCCATCTGACGGCTACTGAAGAAAAGGATTATGGCGAAGCGTTTTGATTTGCTGGTGTTCGATTGGGATGGCACCCTGATGGATTCTGCGGCAGCCATCGTTGCCGCCATTCAGGCAGCCTGCCATGACCTCGGAATCGAGGCGCCGCCAGAAGAACGGGCGAGGCATGTCATCGGCCTCGGTCTTGGCGAAGCCCTTCGTCATGCGGTACCGAATCTGCCGGAAAGCGGCTATCCGGAAATGGTCGAACGCTATCGTTTCCACTATCTCTCCCGTGATCACGAGCTGACGCTGTTCGATGGTGCGGCCGAGTTGATTGGTGAACTGGCCGAGACCGGCTTCATGCTCGCGGTGGCAACCGGAAAAAGCCGCCTCGGGCTGGAGAGGGCCCTGAAGGTCAGCGGCCTGGCCGCGTATTTCAACGACTCACGCTGTGCCGACGAGTGCCACTCAAAACCGCATCCGCAGATGCTGGAGGAGCTGATGTCCGCCTTTGGCGTGGCACCGGAGCGGACGCTGATGATCGGTGACACGACGCATGACCTGCAGATGGCCCGGAATGCCGGGGTGCCTGCGCTGGGGGTGGCCTACGGCGCCCATCCGGCAGAGGCGCTCGATGCCTTGGCGCCGCTTGCCCGCCTGCACACGATCAGCGAATTGAAGCAATGGCTGAGGCAGCACGCGTGATCTGCGCCAGCGAAAAGCTGGTCGACGGCGGGCCCGGTGTGCGTTTTACGGTGTGGCGCCACGGCGTCGATGAACCTGCGTTCATCGTCCGCTTTCAGGGTCGGGTTCATGCCTATTTCAACCGTTGTGGTCATGTGCCGGTCGAACTGGACTGGCAGCATGGCGAGTTCTTCGACGATTCGAAGCTATACTTGATCTGCGCTACGCATGGTGCGCTCTATGCTCCGGAAAACGGTCACTGCGTCGGTGGTCGCTGCAATGGCCGGGGTTTGGAGGCGATTCCTGTAGAAGAGCGCGACGGCAATGTATTTCTGACCCCTGCAGAGTGATTCATGGATAACCAGAGTAACGAAACCAACAAGGACGAGGGCTGGGAGCGCCGCACGCTCGAGCGCCTGGCGCAGGATGTGCTCAAGGAGCAACGGACGAAGCGGCGCTGGGGCATATTCTTCAAGCTGGCGACCTTTGCCTACCTGATCGCCGTGCTCGTCCTCGTCGTCGACTGGGGACACCCGGAAAAACTCGCTGATCGCAAGCATACGGCCGTCGTCTATCTGCACGGCCCGATCCAGGCAAAGGGCGATGCCAGTGCCGAGAACGTCATTGCTTCACTGCAATCTGCATTCGAGGACAAGCGGACGGTTGGCGTTGTCCTGCGCATCAACAGCCCGGGGGGGAGTCCGGTTCAATCCGGCATCATTCACGATGAAATCAAGCGCCTGCGTGCGAAGTTCCCGGAAATTCCGTTGCATGCCGTCGTCGAGGATATCTGCGCCTCGGGTGGGTATTACGTTGCAGCTGCTGCTGACAGCATCTACGTGGACAAAGCCAGCATCATCGGCTCGATCGGCGTGCTGATGGACGGTTTCGGCTTTACCGGCAGCATGGACAAGCTCGGTGTCGAGCGGCGCCTGCTCACGGCCGGCGAGAACAAGGGTTTCCTGGACCCGTTTTCACCGCAGGATGGCCGTCAGAAACAGCATGCGCAGACCTTGCTCGATGACATCCACAAGCAGTTCATCAAGGTTGTGCAGGACGGTCGCGGCAAGCGGCTCAAGGACAACCCGGAGATTTTCTCCGGGCTCATGTGGACGGGGGCACAAAGCATCCAGCTGGGTCTGGCGGATGGATTCGGCACCGTCGATAGCGTTGCTCGCGACGTGATCAAGGCAGAGAAGACGCTGGATTACTCGGTGCGCGAGAACATTGCCGAGCGCTTTGCCAAGCGGCTTGGGGCGGATGTGGCAAGAAGCCTGTCGCTGCAGCTGGTCGGAGATGGCCCGACCATTCGCTGATCAGGCGAGAAGCAGGAATACCGTCGGGCGCCGGTCGAAAACCGGCGCTTCGCATTTCTGCCATGCCGCAATCGACCGGGTAATCACCGATTCGCCGGGAAGGCTGAGTTCGGTGGCGATGCACAGCCGGGTTTTTGTTGAGCACGTGGCGAGCAGCGCGTCGAACATCTGCCGGTTGCGATAGGGCGTCTCGATGAATATCTGCGTCTGCCGGTTCTGCCGGGATTCGCCTTCCAGCGCCCGCAGCCTTTTGCGGCGCTCATCTTCCTTGGCGGGCAGGTAGCCGTGGAACGCAAAATGCTGGCCGGAAAGTCCGGAAGCCATCAGTGCCAGCAGGATCGACGAGGGGCCGACCAGCGGGATGACGCGGATCCCCTCATGCTGGGCGAGGGCGACGAGGTTGGCGCCGGGGTCTGCAACCGCCGGGCAGCCCGCCTCGGAAACCAGCCCGACGTCGTGGCCCTGACGAAGTGGAGCGAGCAAGGCATTCAACTCGCTGTCCCGCGTGTGCTCGTTGAGTTCGGCAATGGAAATCTGCTGAAGCGGCAGCGGGTGCCCGGCAGCCTTCAGGAAAGCGCGTGCTGTCTTGGCGTTTTCTGCGACGAAATGGGTGAGACTGTGTGTTCGCTGGAGCACGGGGGGCGGTAGCACCTCTGCCGGCATGCCGGGGCCCAGCGGAACAGGAATCAGGTAAAGCGCACCGGCACTCACAGGACGGCGATGCCTTCTTCTCGGAGCAGGTCGCATAACGCAATCAGCGGGAGACCGACCAGCGCGTTCGGGTCGTCACCCTGCATGCGGGCAATCACCGCGATGCCGAGCCCTTCGGATTTAGCGGATCCGGCGCAGTTATAGGGCTGCTCGCGGCGAAGGTAGCGCTCGATTTCGTCGTCTGCCAGGTTGCGGAAAGTGACAAGGGTAGAGATGCCACGTACATGCGCCTTGCCTGTAGCTGTGTTGAACAGGCAGAGTCCGGTGAAGAAATTGACCGTCTTCCCCCGCATCGTCTGCAGTTGCGCTACCGCGCGCTCGTGCGTGCCGGGTTTGCCGTAAATCAGTCCATCAAGGACCGCCACCTGGTCGCTGCCGATGATCAGCGCGTCCGGGAAGTTTTTCGCGACAGCCCGTGCCTTCATTTCGGACAGGCGCAGCGCTGTTGTTTCAGGGGTTTCTCCCGGCAGCGGTGTTTCGTCGGTATCGGGGGCTGCGACTTCGAAGGGAAGGCCGAGGCGGCCGAGCAGCTCGCGGCGAAACGGAGAGGTCGAGGCGAGTACGATTCGCGGTTGGCGCATGGGGATGTGCAATTTGGTGGGGCAGGTGAGGAAACAGGGAAACTGCAGTCGCCAAGTCCGTGCTTTATCGGGAAAAAATCGCGACAAGCTTTGACTTGGGTAGCCGAAAATAATATCATGCGCGCCTTATGTCGCAACAGATTGTGATTGACAGTCTGTCGTTTGCGCGGGAAGGTCGTTCGCTGCAAGGCGAATTACCGGTTTCCGGGCTGGAAAGGTTGCACGATCTGCTGGCAGAAGTTGCCGGCGTAGTCTGCTACCGCCTGCATGGCAGAATCAGCCGGCAGGGAAAACCCCAGTTGCTGCTGGAAGTCGTCGGTGAAGTGCCGCTCGTCTGTCAGCGCTGTCTGGGCCAGCTGGGCTACCCGTTGTCGATCGTCAGCACGCTTGAGCTGATCGCCGATGAGGCTGATCTGACTCAGGACGAGCTTGAGGACGACAGCCGGGATTTCCTGGTTGCGCAAAAGGAACTGGACGTTGCAGCACTGATCGAGGACGAGATCATTCTTGCCCTGCCATCGGCGCCGCGACACGATGATTGCGCGCTGCCTAGCGGCAGTTCGTGCGGAACCAAGGAGTCGCCCTTCGCTGCGCTGAATGCGCTCAAGGGAAAGGCATCCTGACTCGTTATTAGGAGTGTTGTTATGGCCGTTCAACAGAACAAGAAGTCCCCGTCCAAGCGCGGTATGCATCGCGCTCACGACTTTCTGACCAACCCGCCGCTGGCGGTCGAGCCGACTACTGGTGAGACGCACCTGCGTCATCACATCAGCCCGTCCGGTTTCTACCGTGGCAAGAAAGTCCTGAAGGGCAAGGGCGAGTAAACTCTGCCGATCAGGCAGGCAGCCAGGCAGATAGCCGGCTGCCTGCCTTTTCTTTTGCCCGAAAATGGCCATCACTATCGCCATCGATTGCATGGGCGGGGATCACGGTCCTCGCGTGACCGTGCCAGCGGCGCTCGCCGCAATCCAGCGACATAGCGATCTCTCCGTCATCCTGGTCGGGCTTGAGGACCAGTTGCGCCCGCTCCTGAAGGGCGACGAGGGTGGTCGAGTCTCGATCCAGCATGCGTCGGAAGTCGTCGCGATGGATGAGTCTCCCGCGCTTGCCCTGCGCAACAAGAAAAATTCCTCGATGCGGGTGGCGATCAATCTCGTCAAGTCGGGCGATGCCGGTGCCTGTGTTTCCGCAGGGAATACCGGTGCCCTGATGGCAATTTCCCGATTCGTGCTGAAGACCCTGCCCGGTATCGACCGGCCGGCGATCTGTACGACCCTGCCGACTGTTACTGGCCACGTTCACGTTCTGGATCTTGGTGCGAACGTGGACTCGGGCCCTGAGCATCTCCTGCAGTTCGGCATCATGGGGGCTTCCCTGGTGTCTGCCGTCGAGCACAAGGAGCGTCCGACGGTTGGCCTGCTCAACATCGGCGAAGAGGACATCAAGGGCAATGAGGTCGTCAAACGGGCGGCTGAACTGCTGCGCGAATCCGGGCTGAATTTCATCGGAAACGTTGAAGGCGACGGTGTTTACATGGGCGATGCCGATGTCGTCGTTTGCGATGGCTTCGTCGGCAACGTCGCGCTCAAGATTTCAGAAGGGCTGGCGCAGATGCTCGCAACTTTCCTGCGCCAGGCATTCAAGAAGAATGTTTTCACAAAGCTGGCTGCGCTGGCTGCTCTGCCGGTTCTCAATGCCTTCAAGCGTCGTGCCGATCATCGGCGCTACAATGGCGCCTGCCTGCTTGGCCTGAAAGGCATCGTCGTCAAGAGCCACGGGTCAGCCGACATCTTCGCCTTTGGCAATGCACTCGATGTGGCGCTGGAAACGGCGGCCAACGGCGTGCTCGAACGCATCACCGAACGCATGGCGCAACAGGCGCAAAAACCCGCCTTGCAGGAGACCGTTTAAGTGACTTTCGCTCGTGTTGCCGGTGTCGGCAGCTATTTGCCGGAAAACCGTGTTTTAAACAGCGATCTCGTCGCCCGGGGAGTCGACACTGACGACGAGTGGATTGTCACCCGTACCGGCATCCGTGCACGGCATCTGGCCGAGGCAGGACAAACCTCGAGCGACCTCGGCTTCATTGCCAGTCAGCGGGCGATCGGGATGGCCGGGATTTCTGCCGAAGACCTCGACCTGATCATCGTCGCCACGTCGACTCCCGACTTCGTCTTTCCGAGTACGGCCTGCCTGCTGCAGGCCAAACTTGGCAACAAGGGGGCGACAGCCTTCGACGTGCAGGCGGTCTGCAGCGGTTTTCTCTACGCAATGACCATCGCCGAAAAATTCATTCGCTCGGGTTCGCACAAGAAGGCGCTGGTGGTCGGGGCAGAAGTCTTTTCGCGGATTCTCGACTGGAACGACCGTGGTACCTGTGTCCTGTTCGGTGACGGTGCTGGCGCAATTGTTCTCGAAGCCGCCGAACGCCCGGGAATCCTTGCGACAGCCCTGCATGCAGACGGTGCTCATCATGGCATTCTCTCGGTGCCGGGGAACGTCTGCGGCGGCAAGGTGATCGGAGATCCGTTCCTGCGCATGGATGGTCAGGCAGTCTTCAAGTTTGCCGTGCGCGTCCTCGCTGAAGTGGCTTCCGAGTGCTGCGAGATTGCCGGTGTGGCTCCAGGCTCCATTGATTGGCTGATTCCGCATCAGGCCAACATCCGCATCATCGAAGCCACCGCCAAGAAGATGGGCTTACCGATGGAAAAGGTCGTCGTCACCGTGGACCAGCACGGTAACACCTCGGCTGCATCGGTTCCGCTGGCGCTGGATGCCGCGGTACGTGACGGACGCATCCAGCGCGGCCAGAAGATCATGCTCGAAGGAGTTGGCGGCGGCTTCACCTGGGGCGCCGCTCTGCTCGAGTTCTAGGAATTTTGCTGCAAGAACCTGGATCAGGAGATCAATAACATGTCGTTTGCGTTCGTATTCCCGGGACAGGGCTCGCAGTCGGTCGGCATGATGGCCGCCTACGGTGACGCCGCCGTCGTTCGCGCCACCTTCGACGAGGCGTCCGCCGCACTCGGCGATGACCTCTGGCAGATGGTCGCCGATGGTCCGGCCGAGCTGCTGTCCCAGACCGTGAATACGCAGCCGGTGATGCTCACCGCCGGCATCGCTGCCTGGCGCCTGTGGCAGGAGAAGGGCGGCCGGACACCGGCTGTCGTCGCCGGCCACAGCCTCGGCGAATACGCAGCGCTGGTCGCCGCCGGCGTCATCGAACTGAAGGATGCGGTGCCGCTGGTCCGCCTGCGCGCCGCGGCGATGCAGGAAGCGGTACCGATGGGAACCGGTGCCATGGCCGCCATCCTCGGCCTCGACGACGACGGCATCCGCGCCGCCTGCGCCGAATCGGCGAGTGGTGGAAACGGCGGCGAAGTCGTCGAGCCGGTCAATTTCAACGCCCAGGGCCAGACCGTGATCGCCGGCCACAAGGGTGCCGTCGAGCGCGCGATGGAAGCGTGCAAGGCGAAGGGCGCCAAGCGCGCGGTGGCGCTGCCGGTGTCGGCACCGTTCCACTCGTCGCTGATCCGCCCGGCCGCCGACAAGCTGGCTGCGCGGCTGGCCGAACTCAACCTCGCTGCGCCGAAGATCCCGGTCATCAACAACGTCGATGTCGCCATCGAAACCGATGTCGCGAAGATCAAGGATGCGCTGGTGCGTCAGGCCTACAACCCGGTGCGCTGGGTCGAGACGATCCAGAAGATGGCCGGCATGGGCGTGACGATGGTCGCCGAGTGCGGCCCGGGCAAGGTGCTCGCCGGCCTGACCAAGCGCTGCGGCGCCGACAACATCAACGGCGTCGCGCTGGCCGACGCCGCGGCCATCGAAGCCAACCTGAATCTGGAGTGATTTCCATGCTTAGTTGCCAACTTTCCGGACAACTCGCCCTCGTCACCGGCGCCTCGCGCGGCATCGGCCAGGCCATCGCCCTCGAACTGGGCAAGGCCGGCGCCATCGTCGTCGGCACCGCCACCACCGCCGACGGCGCCGCGAAGATCGGCGCCTACCTCGCCGAAGCCGGCATCAAGGGCAAGGGCGCAGCGCTCGAAGTGCGCGAGCAGGCCCAGGTCGATGCGCTGATCGCCGAGGCCGAGAAGGAATTCGGCGTCCCGGTCACCATCCTCGTGAACAACGCCGGCATCACTCGCGACAACCTCGCGCTGCGCATGAAGGACGAGGAGTGGGATGCTGTCATCGACACCAACCTGAAATCGGTCTTCCGCCTCTCCAAGGCGGTGATGCGCGGCATGATGAAGGCGCGTACCGGCCGCATCATCAACATCACCTCGGTCGTCGGCCATGCCGGTAACCCTGGCCAGGCCAACTACTGCGCCTCCAAATCCGGTGTTTCCGGCATGACCCGTTCGCTCGCCCGCGAGCTGGGCAGCCGCAACATCACTGTGAACTGCGTTGCCCCGGGCTTCATCGACACTGACATGACGAAAGCCCTGGACGACAAGCAGAAGGAAGGGCTGGTCGGCAGCATTCCGCTCGGCCGCCTCGGCACGCCGGCAGACATCGCCGCTGCTGTGGCCTTCCTCGCCTCTCCGGGTGCGGCCTACGTGACGGGATCTACGATCCACGTCAACGGTGGCATGTACATGGATTAACCCCGGATCTGCCTGGGCTGGCGCCCCGATTGGTAAGCGCCGGTCATTTTGGTAGAATCCGCTTTTTGTTTCATACCTGTAACAGGGAAGGAGCCCCTAATGGACAACATCGAACAACGCGTCAAGAAGATCGTCGCCGAACAACTCGGCGTGAACGAAGCGGACATCAAGAACGAGTCCTCCTTCGTCGATGATCTCGGCGCGGATTCGCTGGATACCGTTGAACTGGTGATGGCCCTCGAAGAAGAATTCGAGACCGAGATTCCGGATGACCAGGCCGAGAAGATCACCACCGTTCAGCAGGCGATCGATTACATCCTCGCCAACAAGAAGTAATTCCCTCGGGACTCCCAGCACGGGCCGGCCAGTTTCGGAGAAACGCCGGCCCGAGTTGCGAGCGTAGTACCCGACCCGATTCCGTTTCACTCCCCATCGTTTCCGGAGCTCAACTTGACACGCCGTAGAGTTGTTATCACCGGCCTGGGCATCGTTTCGCCCGTAGGCAACAGCGTCGATCAGGCCTGGCAGAACATCATTGCCGGCAAGAGCGGCATCGGCCGCGTTACGCGTTTCGACGCCTCGACCTTCCCGACGCAGATCGCCGGCGAGGTCAAGGATTTCGACATCGGCACCTACCTGTCGCCGAAGGAAGCCCGCCGCATGGATACCTTCATCCATTACGGCATGGCAGCCGGCATCCAGGCAA
>VFQM010003064.1_pt1 | contig 11260 bp, 14 predicted proteins | sample 3512391 | NCBI WGS metagenome assembly VFQM01 (sample SAMN10412369, study PRJNA504923) | tailings metagenome | isolation source: Replicate 1 from Balatoc abandoned mine | place: Philippines
GCTTCGGCAATGCGCGTCGCCACCTGCTGCGCCTGCAGCGCGATGGTGCGCAGCAGGCCACCGGGCTGGCGGATGTCGAAGCCCACGAAGTGAAGGCCCTGCAGGTCGCCCGTGCCATGCAGCATGGTGGGCAACCCACGCACATCGAGCGGCAACGCGTGCTGCGGGAACAGCGCCGCCAGGCCGGCGCTGTAGCCGGTGGCCAGCAGCACGGTGTCGAAGGGCTGCTCGCGGCCGTCGGTGAACCGGACACCCTGGCGCGTGAGCATGGCCACACCAGGGAACACCGCGATGTCGCCGGCCTTGATGCGATCGAGCGTGCCGATGTCGATCATCGGCGTCTTGCCGTCGCGGCGCAGTTGCTGCAATGGCGATGCGGCCGGTGTGCGCAGCCCCCAGCGCGACAGATCGCCCACGGTGAGGTTGCGCAGCAGGCTGGCCAGTGCGTTGCCCAGCGGCTCGGGCAGCCTGGCGAGCGCGATGCTGGAGAGCTGAGTGGGCCGGCCCAGCACGTCGCGCTTGACGATGTTGACCGGCGAGCGCACCGACAAGGCCACGCGCACACCATGCTCGGCCAGATCGAGCGCGATTTCTGCACCGGTGTTGCCGATGCCGACCACCAGCACACGCTGGCCGGCGAAGGGCTCGGCGTTGCGGTAGTGGCGGCTGTGCAGCACGCGGCCGGCAAAAGCATCCTGCCCGGGCAGCAGGGGCGCGATGGGTTCGCGATTGGCACCGGTGGCCAGCACCAGTTGCGCGGCGGTGTGGGTCTGGCCGGCGGCGGTGTGCACCTGCCACAGGCCCGCATCACGCGTGATGCGCAGCGCCGTCTGGCCATACACCGGGGCAATACCGTGGTGCCTGGCATAGGCTTCGAGGTAATCGACCACGCCCTGGCGCGGCACGTAGCGCGGCGCCTCGGGCGGGAATGGCAGACCCGGCAGCGCCGAGTGCGACTTGACGGTGTGCAAGTGCAGGCGTTCGTAGTGGTTGCGCCAGGAACTGCCCACCCCGCAGGCCTGCTCGAGCACGGTGCTGGCGATGCCGCGTTGCCGCAAGCAACCCGCGACGGCCAGCCCCGCCGGCCCGGCACCCACGATGAGCACGGGGGATGGCGCGGCGTTCCTGGGTGCGGCGTTCGGTGTGGCGGCGCTGGGCTGGGGCATGGCGGCGAGTGTGCCTGCGCCCACCGCGCCAGGGCATCGGTGTTCGCCCGCGGGCTTGAACACCGCCCGAACGGCCAGCGTCAGAACGGCAGCCAGAGCCCGAACAGCAAGCCCGCCAACAGCCCCGCCAGCGTGCCCACGATCACGTCGAGCGGGAAATGTGCGCCGGTGTGCACGCGCGCCCAGCCGGTGAGAACGGCGATGCCGCTCATCGCCGCCAGCAGGGCATCGTTGAGGGTGTACGGCAGGAGCACGCCGATCACGGCGCCCATGACCAGCGCATGGCTGCTCGGGAAGCCGCCGCGCGCGCTGTGCCCCAGGTGATTGGCGCACAGCCCCAGCACGAACGGGCGCTGTGCCTGCCAATGGCGCGCCAGCCGCTTGCCGGCCAGTTGCAGTAGCCCGGCGAACGCCAGCGCCAGCAAGGCCAACCACGCGCCGTGCGCGGGTGCCTGCGCGGCCACGGCCGCCACCAAGGCCAGCAACGGCAGCCAGCTCCAGCGCGCCCACGCGCGGGCGAGGGCCATCAGCCAGGTCGGGCCGTGGCCCGCACCCAGGGCCCGGAACAGCGCGGCGTCGAAGCGCTGCCAGGGTGAATTGATGACAGAAGGCGCGGTGTGCGAACGGTCCATCCCGCCACTCTGGGCAGCGAAGATGAAGCCAGCATGAAGGCCGCAAGTCAGCCCAGTGACGCGGCGCGCGCCTGCATCAGTGCGCGGTCCTGCGCGTTCTGGGTGAGCGCGGCGGCTCGCTCGAAGGCATCACGCGCTTCGTCGCGGCGGCCGAGCTGTTCGAGCAGGTCGCCGTGCACCGCGGCCAGCCACGGGTAGCGCGTGAGCGCGGGCTCGGCCAGCAGCGGTTGCAACAGTTGCAGGCCGGCGGCCGCCCCGGCGTGGCGCGACACCGCCACTGCGCGGTTGAGCTCCACCACCGGCGAGGGCTGCACACGCGCGAGCTCGGCGTAGAGCCCGGCCATGCGGCCCCAGTCGGTGGCGTCGGCGGTGGCGACGCGCGCATGGCAGGCAGCGATGGCGGCCTGCAGCTGGTAGGGCCCGGGCGTGCGCGTGAGCGATTCGGCGCGCGCGATGGCCTCCAGCCCGCGGCGGATCAGCAGGCGGTCCCAGCGCGAGCGGTCCTGGCGTTCGAGCAGCACCGGGCGGCCCTCGGCATCGCTGCGCGCGGCGCTGCGCGAGGCCTGGATCTCCAGCAGCGCGAGCAGACCCAGCACCTCGGGTTCGTCAGGCATCAGCCCCACGAGCACGCGTGCCAGGCGCAGTGCCTCATCGCACATCGCGGGCCGCATCCAGTCGTCGCCACGGGTGGCCGTGTAGCCCTCGTTGAAGACGAGGTAGATCACCTCCAGCACGGAGCCCAGGCGCTCGGCCAAAGCGGCGCCGCGGGGCACCTCGAACGGCACGCCGGCATCGCGCAGCGTGCGTTGCGCACGCACGATTCGCTGGGCGATGGTGGGCTCGCTCTGCAGCATGGCGCGCGCGATCTCGTGCGTGGTGAGGCCGCCCAGCAGCTTGAGTGTGAGCGCCACGCGCGCGTCGGCCGAGAGCAGCGGGTGGCAGGCGGTGAAGATCAGGCGCAGCAGGTCGTCGCCGATGGTGTCCTGCCGCGCGGCGTCCACCGTGTCGGCCACGTCGGGCACGCGGTCGGCCTCGAGGGCTTCGAGATCGGCGGCGATGTCGGCCTCATGGCCTTCGCGCGTGGCGCGCTGACGCAGATGGTCGATCGCACGGTTGAGCGCCACGCGCATCAACCAGGCACCGGGCTTGTCGGGCACGCCTTTCAATGGCCAGTGTTCGAGCGCGGCCACCAGCGCATCCTGCGCGATGTCCTCGGCCACGCCGAGGTCTCGCACGCGTCGCGCCACCGCGGCGACCACCGCCGCGGATTCGAGCCGCCAGGTGGCGGCGATGCGCTCGTGGACCGCGCTGTGCATCGGAGTGGGTCAGAACTTCGCGGGTGCGGCCGCCTCGTCCATGTGGAACACCTCCCACTGGTGGCCGTCGGGGTCGGCAAAGCCGTGCTGGAACATGAAGCCATGGTCCTGCGCTGGGTTGGGCGTGCTGCCGCCCGCAGCCAGTGCCTTGGCCACGAAGCTGTTCACCTCGTCGCGGCTCGCGCATTCCAGCGCATTGAGCACGGCCGTGGCCTTGGCCGGGTCGGCCACCGGCAGGTGGGTGAAGCCCTGGAAGAAGGGCCTGACCAGCAGCATCACGTGGATGTGTTCGCTGATGACGATACAGGCCGCCTGCTCGTTGGAGAAGCGCTCGTTGAGCGTGAAGCCGAGACCGGTGTAGAAGGCGCGCGAGCGCGGCAGATCGGCCACGGGAAGGTTGATGAAGACGCTGTCTGGCATGTTGTGCTCCGATGGATCCGATGGGGTGTTCAGGCCTGCATGAGGCGGCGAAAGCGGTCCACGGCCGGGCCGGGCTGGAATTCGTCGAGGTCGAACAGTTGCCGCACCTCGACCACGGCCGCACGGCCCGCGCCCATCGGATTGGGGAAGCGGCGCGACCATTCGACGGCCTCTTCGCGGCTGCGCGCCTGGATCAGCGTGTAGCCGGCGATGAGTTCCTTGGCCTCGGCATACGGGCCGTCGACGATGCGCGGCGCATCGGCCCCGTGGTGCACGCACCAGCCCTGGCGGCCCGGGTGCAGGCCCGAGCAATCGAGCAGCACGCCGGCGCGCGCGAGCTCTTCGTGGAAATGCAGCATGGCCTCGAACACGGCCGGGTCGGGGTCGGGCCCGTCCATGGCCTCGAATTCGGGCACCGAGCGCACGATGATCATGAACCGCATGGCAGTCTCCTGACGGTGTGTGGCACGGCGACCGATTTCACCGCGCTCATGCCCACGACGGTTCGGGTGGCCCGGAATCGACAAACCCCGAGGCCCGGACAAACCCTAGGCGTGGCTTTCGTCGAAGCACGGCGCCAGGCCGCGCACCTCCACCGTGGCCCATTCGGCGGCCGGGCACTGGCGCGCCAGCTCGATCGCTTCCTCGCGCGTGACACCCTGAAGCAGGAAGAAACCGCCCACCATTTCCTTCGCCTCGGCAAAGGGGCCGTCGAGCCGCCGCGCCGCACCGGGTGCCTGGCTCACGCGCACCGCGCCCTCCAGCCCGGCCAGCGATTCCACCGCCTTGAGACGACCCTGCGCGCGCAGCGCCTCGCCAAACGCCTGCATGCGCGCATAGGCCTCGCGGCCCTCGGCCTCGGTGCGCGTGGCGCGCTGGCCCGTGGGTTCGATGATCAGGAGCATGTACGACACGATGCAAGGTCTCCCGGTAGGCAAAACGCACATCCTAGGCCCAGAATGCGGCGGCATGAACACCCCGTCTTTCGACACCTTCCGTGAGCAGGCCCTGGCCGAAGGCTTTGACGAAGTCATCGAGCGCCAGTGGGCGCCGCACACCGCGCTCGACACCCACACCCATCCGTTCTCGGTGAAGGCGGTGGTGACGCAGGGCGAGCTGTGGCTGACCGTGGGCAGCGACACCCGACACCTGCGCACGGGCGACACCTTCACGCTGGAGCGCGACGTGCCGCACGCCGAACGCTACGGCGCCGACGGTGCGGCGTACTGGGTGGCGCGGCGCAACGGCTGAGCGGCCTGCGCTAAAGTGCGTATGTGGACCGACAGCAGACCCTGAACCTCCTGGCGCGCAGCAAGCCTGAACTGGCGCGTCGATTCGGCGTCGCCCGGCTGGCGCTGTTCGGCTCCATGGCACGCGGTGAAGCCACAGGGCAAAGTGACGTCGATGTGCTCGTGTCTTTTGACAGTGCAGCCAGCTCGGAGCGCTATTTCGGGGTGCAATTCTTTCTTGAGGATTTGCTGGGATGCCCCGTCGATCTGGTGACCGACAAGGCCCTGCGACCGGAACTGCGACCCTTCATCGAACGGGATCGCGTCGATGTCTGAACGACCGGTGAGGGCATGGCACTTCTATGTAGACGACATGCTCGCGTTTGCGGGCAACGTCCTGCGATTCACCGAGGGGCTGGATCAGGCGGCGTTTGAAGCCAGTGCGCTGCATCGGGACGCCACGCTGCGTAACATCGAACTGATTGGTGAGGCGGCAACCCGCATTCCCGAGGATGTCCGCCTCGACCATCCGCAGATCCCCTGGCGCAAGGTCATTGCCACGCGCAATCGGCTGATCCATGCCTACCTGGGCATCGACGCCGATGTCGTCTGGAGCATCGTGACCGACGATGTCCCCGAACTCATCATGCAACTGAAGCAGCTTCAAGCCACCAGGCGTGGCGAGAACTGACCACCCTTCAAACCTCCGGCACCGCCGCATGGCGCCACCGCCTGGCGTTCAGGTACCGGTCTGCGGTCACCCTCAGGGCTTGCGCAGGTGCAGGTACCAGCCCATCACGGGTTGCGCCTGGTCTTCGCGGATGGGTGCCACCCACACAGCGTCGACCACCAGACCGTGGGCCGCGGCCAGCGCTTCGAGTGATTCGCGACCGTGCGCGTAGCGCAGGCTCGGGCGCAGTTGCAGCGCGCGCCCGGGGTCGGCCTGCTCGACGCTGAAGGCGAACACGCCGCCCGGCGCCAGGCGCTGCGCGGCGGCGGTGAACACAGCATCCAGCGGGCCGACGTAGATGAAGACATCGGCCGCGACGATCAGGTCAAGCGCGCCGTCGGCCACGCTGCCGGCGTCCCGCAAGCCCTCGACCACGTCGGCACGCCACACACGGCGGTACATGCCGCTGGCCTGCGCGTGCCGCACCATGGCGTCGGCCACGTCCACGCCGTCGATGGCGTCGGCGTGCGGCGCCAGCACCTGCGCGCACAGCCCGGTGCCGCAACCCAGGTCGAGCACGCGCTGGAAGCGACGGCCGCTGGCGAGCAGTGGCGACAGCAGGGTCTGCGGTGCGCTGTACTTCAGCACTTCGACCAGGTGGCCCTGGAAGTCGTCGGCATAGCGATCGAACAGGATGCGGGCGTAGAGCGCGGGCGGTGGCGGCGGTTCGCGCGCGTCGGTGACGGCGGCCAGGTAGAAGCGATGCAGTTCGGCGTCGGCGCCGTGCGCAATGGCCTGCTCGAAGCAGCGCGCAGCGTCGGCCAGATGGCCGTGTCGGCGCATCACGGTGCCGCGCTGGCTCCAGGCTTCGCCCATCGTCGGGTCCAGCGCCAGGCATTGCTCGATCGCCTGCAGGCCTTCGCGCTCGTGGTCCTGTTCCAGTTCGCAGGTGGCCAGCGCCAGCCACAGGCCGGCCTGCTGCGCGCCCAGGCGGATGGCCTCGCGCAGCGCCTGCACCGCACCGGCCCAATCGCCTTGCGCTTCACGGCACAGACCGAGTGCGGCCCAGGCGTCGCGGTTGGCGGGCTCGGCCCGCAGCGCGGCGTCCAGCCGGGGCACGGCGTCGGCCCAACGGCCCAGTCGCGTGAGCGTGACGCCGAGGTTGGCCAGCACGGACGCCCGGCCGGGCACCAGCGCCAGGGCGGCCTCGTAGTCGGCGCGGGCGGCGTCGAAGCGGTCGGCCTCAAAGTGATCGTTGCCGGCAAAGAAATGTGCCTTGGCGCGTTCGATGGTGTCGTCGGGCATGGGTGTCGGGGGGATGGGAGCGCGCATCGTAGGCGATGTGCGCCCCACACACACGGCACCCGGCGCATCGGCGCCCGGCTAGCCCAGCACCTCGCGCACCTGAGCGGCCACGGCCGCCGCGAAGGCCGGGTCGTTGATGTGCAGGTCGAGTTCGATCAGGCGGTGCGTGTCGCTGGTGGCGAAACGCTGGCGCAGGGTGTCGAACAGGACGGCGTCCACCGCGGGCGCGTGAAAAGGCTGGCCGGGCGCATCGAGCATGGACACACCGCGCAGCGGCAGCAGCAGCCGCACCGGCGCGCGTGCGCGGTTGAGCTGTTCGGCGATGCGCTCGCCGGCGGCGCGCACTTCGTCGGCGTTGCTGCGCATCAGCGTGACATCGGGGTTGTGCACGTGGAACAGGCGATCGCGGTGGCGCTCGGGAATGGTCCGCAGCGGGCCGAAGTTGATCATGTCGAGCGCACCCAGCGAGCCGATCCAGGGCAGGCCATGGCGCGCGGCGGCGTCGAGCCGGTTCGGGCCGGCGTCGCACACGCCGCCGTGCAGGTGCTGGCCGATCTCGGTGGTGGTCACGTCCACCACGGCGCTCAGCAGCCCCGCTGCGGCCAGCGCCTCGAGCGTGCGCCCGCCGGACCCGTTGGCGTGAAAGACCTGGGCGTCGAAATCACCTTCCAGTGCAGCGCGCACGGCCTGCACGCAGGGCGTGGTGACGCCGAACATGGTGAGCCCGATCGCGCGCCGATCCTGCCCGGCATCTGTGGCGGGGACGTGGTGCAGCACCATGCCCGCCACGGCGTGCGCCGCGTTGGCCAGGATGGTGCGCGAGAGCCGGTTCAGGCCGGCGATGTCGGTCACCGGGTACATCAGCATCAGGTCCATCACGTCCACGTAGGGCGCGACGTTGCCCGAGGCCATGGTGGAGACCAGCAGCTTTGGCATACCGATCGGCAGGCGGCGCATGGCGGGCGCGATCATGGAGGTGCCGCCCGAGCCGCCCAGGCCCAGCATGCCCGCGACCTCGCCCGCAGCCAGCGCGCGCTGCACGCACAGGCCCAAGGCCTCGCCCATGGCGGTGACGGCCTCGCCGCGGTCGGCGGTGGCAAACACCGCGTCTGCTCCGCGCGGGTGGTGGGCCGCAACGGCGCGCGCGTCGATGTCGGCCACGCCCGGTGCACTGCGCGTTCCAATGTCCACCGTGCGCACCGGCACACCGGCCGCACGCAGCAGGCCGGCCACGTAGTCCAGCTCCGGCGCCTTGGTGTCGAAGGTGCCGACGACCCAGACCGGCGCCACGGCACTCATCGCTTTGCGCCGAAGTGCGCGTCCACGCAGGCGAAGAAGGTGCGGAAGGTGCCCTTCACGCGCTCCATGGCCTCGGCCTCCTGATCGGCAGGCACGTCCCACTCGGCCCACCATTCGCCAAAGCACCGGTTGCCTTCGGTGACGGGCAGCAGGTGCATCTCGGCCACGTAGTTGGTCCAGTCGGCGTCGATGTGCAGGATCTTGTATCGGCAGCGGTGCGTGTCGTCGGACAGCGCGAGCAACTGCTCGCGCAGGTAGCCGCCACCATCGCGCACGGTGAAGTGGCGCACGCAGCCCACCTGGTCGGCGGGCTTGCCGTCCTCGATGTAGGACTTCTCGAAGAACGGGTGGTATTCGCCCAGGCGACCGAAGTCGCGCAGAAAGCCCCAGGCCTGTTCCAGCGTGGCGTTCATCACCGCGCTCACGTACACGCGTGCCATGTGTCGTCTCCTGTCTGTGGTGTGGGTGGTGGGTTCGGTGGGTTCAGCCGGCGGCCTGGCGGAAGCGCTCCACGTGGGCCTTGATGGCGATCTCGGTCGGCATGCGCTCCATGCTGCTGGCGCCGTAGAAGCCGTTGCAGTGCGTGCTGTGCTTGAGCACGTAGGCCACGTCCTCGGGGCTGGAGATCGGGCCGCCGTGCGCGATCACCACCACGTCCTTGCGCACCCGGCGCGCGGCCTCGCCCCATTCGTCGATGAGCTTCACGCAGGTGTCGAGCGACTTGGCGGTGGTGGCACCGATGGTGCCGCCGGTGGTGACGCCCATGTGCGGGACGATGAAGTCGGCGCCGGCCTCGGTCATGGCCACGGCCTCGTCGGCCGAGAACACGTAGGGAGTGGTGAGCATGTCCAGCGCATGGGCCTGCCCGATCATTTCCACCTCGGTCGCGTAGTTGATGCCGGTCTCCTCCAGGCTTTGTCGGAAGGTGCCGTCGATGATGCCCACGGTGGGGAAGTTCTGCACACCGGAAAAACCCAGCTCCTTGAGCTGCTTGAGGAACACCGGCATGACGATGAAGGGATCGGTGCCGTTGACGCCGGCGATCACGGGCGTCTTCTTCACCACGGGCAGCACCTCGCCCGCCATTTCCACCACGATCTGGTTGGCGTTGCCGTACGCCAGCAGACCGGCCGACGAGGCGCGTCCGGCCATGCGGTAGCGGCCGGAGTTGTAGATGACGATGAGGTCGATACCGGCAGCCTCTTCGCACTTGGCGGAGATGCCGGTGCCGGCACCGCCGCCCAGAATGGGTTGGCGCGCGCGCACCATGGCCTGGAATTTGGCCATCAGGGCTTGGCGTTCGAAACGCGGCATGGGGTGACTCCTGTGTGTGAGGGGCAAGGGGTTCAGGAACGGCGGCGTGCCATGAACGACTCGAACGCCCCGGCGATGCCGGAGCGGAACGAGAGCACGCACACCATGAAGATCAGGCCGGTGACGAGCGTCACCCAGCCGCCGAAGGCGTCGAGGTAGTACTGCAGCGCCACCACCAGTGCGGCGCCGATGGCCGGGCCGAACACGGTGTGCAGGCCGCCGAGCAGGGCCATGAGCACCACGTCGCCCGAAAGGTGCCAGTGCACGTCGGTGAGTGCCGCCACCTGGAACACGATGGCCTTCATCGAGCCTGCCAGACCCGAGAGCGCGGCCGACAGCGTGAACAGCATGAGCTTGTAGCGCTCCACCGGATAACCCAGCGAACGTGCGCGCGGCTCGTGCTCGCGGATGGCGACGACGATGTGGCCGAAGGGCGAATGCACCACGCGATGGATCAGCCACAGGCCCGCGAGCGTGAGCGCCAGCACCAGGTGGTACAGGGCGAAATCGCTGCGAAGGTCGACAACGCCAAGCAACGTGCCCCGCGGGATCTGCTGCAGGCCGTCTTCCGCGCCGGTGAAGGGCAGCTGCAGGAAAATGAAGTACACCATCTGCGCCAGCGCCAGCGTGATCATGGCGAGGTAGATGCCCTGGCGGTGGATGGCGAGCGCACCGAACACAGCACCCAGCCCCGCCGCAAACGCGGTGCCCACGAGCAGGGCCAGCTCGGGCGGCAGGCCCCAGGTCTTGGCGGCCAGGCCGGTGAGGTAGGCCGCGCTGCCGAAGAACGCCGCATGGCCGAAGGACATCATGCCGCCGAAGCCCAGCAGCAGGCCGTAGGCGCAGGCGAACAGCGCCATGCACAGCAGCTTCATCACGAACACCGGGTACAGCAGCTGCGGCACCCAGGGCACCACGAACAGCGCGGCGATCAGCACGATGAGGGCAATCCGCTTCATTGCGACCCCTCCCGGCCAAAGAGCCCCCGTGGCCTGAGCAGCAGCACCAATGCCATGACCACGAAGATGATGGTGGTCGAGGCTTCGGAATAGAAGACCTTGGTGAGCCCCTCCACCACACCGATGCCCAACGCCGTGACGATGGAGCCGAACACCGAGCCCATGCCGCCGATGACCACGATGGCGAACACGATGATCACGAGGTTGGAGCCCATGCCCGAGTTGACGTGCAGGATGGGCGCAGCCAGCACACCGGTGAATGCGGCCAGTGCAATGCCCGCGCCGTAGGTGATGGTGAGCAGCAGCGGCACGTTGACGCCGAAGGACTGCGTGAGCGCCGATTTTTCGGTGGCCGCGCGCAGGCGCGCACCGAGCGCGGTGCGCTCGATCAACCACCAGGTGGCGCCGCAGGCCAGCAAGGCGGCCACGATGACCCAGGCGCGGTAAATCGGCAGCACCATGAAGCCGAGGTTGAAGACCCCGCGCAAGGCCTCGGGAACGGCATAGGGCTGCCCGGAGGTGCCATAGGCCACGCGCAGCCCGCCTTCGATGAACAGCACCAGGCCGAAGGTCAGCAGCAGGCCGTAGATCGGATCGAGCCCGTAGAGGCGGCGCAGCAGCGTGCGCTCGAAGCCGGCACCCAGCGCGCCCACGATCAGCGGCACCGTGACCAGCGCCACCCAGTAGCCCAGCCCCAGGTAGAGGTGCAGCATCCAGGCGCCGAAGGCGCCCAGTGTGAAGAAGGCCCCGTGCGCGAAGTTGACGATGCGCAGCAGGCCGAAGATGACCGCCAGCCCCAGACTGAGCACGGCGTAGAAACAGCCATTGACCAGGCCAAGCATGATCTGCCCCGCGATCACCGGCAGCGGCAGGCCGAATATTTCGATCATGCGGACCCCCGCTTGCCTATCATGCGCACGCCATGCCCAGCCGACATCCCGACATCTCCG
>VFQM010003065.1_pt1 | contig 11258 bp, 10 predicted proteins | sample 3512391 | NCBI WGS metagenome assembly VFQM01 (sample SAMN10412369, study PRJNA504923) | tailings metagenome | isolation source: Replicate 1 from Balatoc abandoned mine | place: Philippines
AGAGGAAAGCCCTTCGACAACGACCCTTTCGGAGCCAGGGCAGGCGGTTTCTGATACAAGGTTGATCCCATGAACGCCCACACCCCCTTCACCGCCGCTGCCGAGGCCATTCTCCCCGATCTCGTCACCCTCCGCCGCGCGATCCATCGCGAGCCCGAGATGGGCCTGCACAATCCGCTTACCCGCGACAAGGTGCTCGCCTCGCTCGACGGGCTGCCTATCGAATGGCGGCAGGGACCTTCGACCACCGGTCTGATCGGCCTCCTCAAAGGTCCGGCAAATGGTCGCACGGTCCTGCTGCGCGGCGACATGGATGCCTTGCCGCTGACCGAAGACACCGGCGTCGATTATGCGAGCGAAACCCCCGGCGTCATGCACGCTTGCGGGCACGACAGCCATGTTGCGATGCTGGTCGGCGCGGCGAAATTGCTGTGCGCCGCGCGTGAACGGCTCGCGGGCACGGTGATGTTCATGTTCCAGCCGGGCGAGGAGGGGCATCATGGTGCGCGCTTCATGCTGGCTGACGGGCTGATCGACCCGCTGCCCGATGCCGCCTTTGCCCTGCACATCATGCCCAACGCGCCGCACGGGGTGTTTTCATCCAAGCCCGGGCCGCTGCTCGCCTCGTCCGATGTGCTGACCATCACGGTCAAGGGCGCGGGCGGGCACGCGTCGATGCCGCAAGATGCGGTCGATCCCATTCCGGTCGCCTGCGCCATCGTTACCGCGATTCAGACGATGATCACGCGCCGCGTCAACGTGTTCGACCCGGCGGTGGTCACCATCGCGCGCATCCGCGCCGGCACGACCAACAACATCATCCCAGAGACTGCCGAGCTGCACGGCACCATCCGCACGCTGTCGCCCAAGCGCCGCGCGATGGTCGCCGACGAACTCAAGCAGCTCGCTCCCGCCCTCGCCGCTGCGCACGGCTGCACCGCCGAGGTGGAGATTGTGGAGGGCTTCCCCGTTACCATCAACGACACGCGCGCCGCCGCCTTTGCCGAAAATGTGGTGATCGACCAGTTTGGCGAGGCGGGCTGGCGCGCGATGGAGCATCCGGTGATGGGCGCCGAGGATTTTGCCTATGTGCTCGAAAAAGTGCCCGGCGCGATGCTGTGGCTGGGCGCGAGCCACGAAGGCAGCGACTGGCGCCAGTGCTGCGGGCTGCATAGCAACCATATGGTCATGGACGACAGCGTAATGGCGCGCGGCGCGGCATTGCACGCGGCGCTGGCGGAACGGTTTTTGGCCGAGGGATTTCCTGTCTAACGCCCTCCCCTTCAGGGGAGGGCTTGCGAGACTTGGCAGCTTCGCTGCCTAGTCGCAGTGGGTGGGGATTGTCAGCATGGCACCATGACGACAGACCCCACCCCAACCCCTCCCCTGAAGGGGAGGGGCGAAAAAAGGTCAAACCCCCAGCACGTCGCCCATGCCATACCGCCCCGGCGGCTGATCCAGCAACCACGCCGCCGCGCGCACCGCGCCGCGCGCGAAAATGCTGCGGCTTTCGGCCCGGTGCGACAGGCTGATGGCCTCCTCAGTCCCGGCAAAAATCACGCTGTGATCGCCCGCCACGGTGCCGCCGCGCAGCGACGCAAAGCCAATCGCCCCCTCCGCCCGCGCGCCCGTTACCCCATCGCGCCCACGCTCGCTGTTCGCCGCCAGATCAATCCCGCGTGCCGCCGCTGCCGCCTGACCGAGCAGCAACGCGGTGCCGCTCGGCGCATCGACCTTCATCCGGTGGTGCATTTCGGCAATCTCAATGTCCCACTCGGGCCCCAACCGCGCCGCCGCCTCGCGCACCAGATGCGCGAGCAAAGTCACCCCCAACGATGTATTGCCCGTCTGCAGCACGGCAATGTCGCGCGCCGCATCGTCGATGAGATAATGGTGACGCTCTTCCAACCCCGTGGTGCCGATGACCATCGGCACGCCCGCCCCCATGGCGGCATCCAGATTGGCCTCGAGCGCTTGCGGCGCCGAAAAATCGACCAGCACGTCGCTCGCCGCCGCCAGCGCCGCGACATCATCGCCGACGTCCACGCCGCCCGCATGGCTATGCCCCGCCTCGGCAATCGCCGCGACCAGCGCCGCGCCCATGCGTCCCTTGCTGCCAATTATTCCAATCGCTGCCATGGCCGCAGCCATAACGCGCGGGGGACCAAAGTCGAGTGCGGGTTCAAACTTGCTCCATTAACGTGGAAGCGGCACCGGCCTGATTGGAAGGGGCGATTACACCCCGAAAGCGCGGCGCAGCAGCAACGCCGCCCAGATCAGCAGCAGCGCAGCAGCGACCCAGCGCAGCAGGCGGGCCCGCTTATGCTGCGTCAGTTCGGGGCCCAGAGCGAGCACTGGCACCATCGCCAGCAGCAAGCCCGCCGCGCCCCCGACCGCACCCCATGGCACGGCTCCCGACAGCGGTGCCAGTGCGAAAATCAGGAACTGGTTGCGGTCGCCCAGTTGTAGCAGCGTCAGGCGGATCGCGAGCCCGATGGGCGAGGCGCCTGCGAAGGCCGCTGCATCGGGCGGTTGCCGCGCGGTCCAGAGCATCGCCCCAGCCGCCGAGCCGAGCGCCATAGCCGCAAACAGGTTAAGCACGCCGGGCCCCAGCGTAAAGGCGGCCAGCAATGCACCGGCAACCGAAACGGCCGCGAGCAAGGCAAAGCTTGCGACGAAAATTGCGATCACCCGCCGCTTGTCTGGTCGCGCGCTCAACAGCGCATACAGCAATCCGGCGATGCGCCCGTCGGCATTGGCCAGCAGCACGGCCGCCAGCACCGTCATGATCGCGTCCATGGTTTTTGCCGCTTAATTGGTAAAGCGCACCGCGACCAGCGCCGCCCAAGCCTCGTCCGCCGTCGCGGCATCGACATCGCCCGGCTGCGCCAGCGCTGCCGCCATGGCGTCAAGATAGGTCAGGATCACCGCGCTGCGCCCGCGCGCCGCGATCGCCGATTCCAGCTGCCCGGCCAGCATCGCCACCTGCGCCAGCCCTTCGCGCCGCGCCTCGGCGCGGATGGCATCAACTGTGCGCACCAGCTGGCCCAGCGGGCAATGCTGCGCGGCCCCCGCAAGCACGGCAATGGCCTCGCCCAATTGGCGTTGTGCGGCGCTGGGAAAGTCGTGCACGGCCTGATTCATTGCGCCAGCATGCGCGCATATGGTTAAGCGGAGGTTATCGCTCAGGCCGCTCGCCGCCCGGCCAATTTGGCGCGGTACATATCGCGGTCGGCGGCGGCGAGCACGTCGGTCTCGTTCATGTCGCCTTCCAGCGTGGCAATGCCGAAACAGGCCGACAGCGGAATGGTGCGCCCCTCAAATTCGGTGGGCACGTCGCTGAGCAGATGGGCAAAGCGTGCTATCTGCGCCTTGGCGTCGTCGGCGGTCATATGGTCGAGCAGCAGCCCGAATTCATCGCCGCCAATCCGCGCGGCGATATCGCTGCCACGGATTGCGCCCGCCAACCGACTGGCAATCTCGATCAGCGCGAAATCTCCCGCTGCATGGCCATATTCGTCGTTGATCGCTTTCAATTGATTGACGTCGACATAGACGAGCGTCGCGCAGATATTGTCGCGCGCCACCCGCGCGATGCGCTGGTGCAATGCGGTGATGAAGTAACGGCGGTTATAGAGCGGCGTCAGCGTGTCGCGTTCCGACACGCGCTCCAGCTCGGCGACCGAAATTTTCAATATGCGGTTTTCACGGCGCAGCGCGTCAAGCTCGCGGCGCAGTTCGCGGATGCGTTCGTCGCGCGGGTCGGAGGCAATTTCGCCGACCATCGCTGCGCCCACCGACCTTGCTGCACTGCCATCCATGCACTGTTCCATCCGCTCGCCCGCCGGTTGCAGGTCTATGCCGATACCGCGCTTCTGGTCCGCAGCCCCGACTTCATCACTTTGCGTCCTAACGCCAAAGCGATACCAAGCCGTAAACGCCCGATTTGCTGTTTCCCCTGCGCGGCGGACGGGTTAGAGGCGACACGGAGCAGCAGCAGGGGCGCGACGAGACATGGCAACAGCTTCGCCGCAAGTGGGCATCATCATGGGCAGCCAGTCCGACTGGGCGACCATGGCGCACGCCGCCGAAATACTCGTCGAATTCGGGATTGCGCACGAGGTGCAGATTGTGTCGGCGCACCGCACCCCCGACCGTATGGCGGATTATGCCAAAAGCGCAGCGGAACGCGGCCTCAAAGCCATTATCGCAGGCGCGGGCGGCGCGGCGCATTTGCCCGGCATGGTCGCGGCGATGACGCGCGTCCCGGTGCTGGGCGTGCCGGTACAATCGGCGGCGCTGAATGGCATGGACAGCCTGCTCAGCATCGTCCAGATGCCCGGCGGCGTGCCGGTGGCGACCTTTGCGATTGGCAAAGCGGGCGCGATCAATGCAGCGCTCTTCGCCGCCGCGATGCTCGCCAATGACGATGCGGGACTGGCTACCAAATTGGACGCATGGCGCGCGCGCCAGACCGCTGGCGTCGCCGCAGCCCCCGCCGACGATGCCGGGGGGCACGGCTGACGGTGCTGGCCCCGGGTGCGACCATTGGAATATTGGGCGGCGGCCAGCTCGGCCGCATGCTGGCGTTGGCAGCAGCGCAGCTCGGCTATCGCACGCACATCTATGCCCCTGACGCGCACAGCGTGGCCGCCGATGTTGCCGCGCGCCACACGCAGGCGGCATGGGACGACGAGCCGCGCCTCGCCGCCTTTGCGGCCGACTGTGACGCCGTAACCTATGAATTTGAAAATGTGCCGCTCGATACGGTGCATTTTTTGTCGGGCCATGTCGCCGTGCGCCCCGGCGCGAACGCGCTGGAAGTCGCGCAGGACCGGCTCGCCGAAAAACGCTTTGTTGCCGGTCTGGGCGGGCAGCCCGCGCGCTTCGCCGCCGTGCCCGATCGCGCCGCGCTCGATTTGGCGCTCGCCGACCTTGGCACCCCTGCCATCCTCAAAACGGTGCGCATGGGCTATGATGGCAAGGGGCAGGCGCGGATGATGACCCCCGCCGACGCCGACGCGGCGTGGGCGACCATCGGCAAACACCCCGCCGTGCTTGAGGCTTTTGTCGACTTCGAATGCGAGTTTTCCGTCATCCTCGTGCGCGGGATCGACGGCGAGGTGCGCTGTTGGGACAGTCCGCACAACATCCATGTCGATGGCATTCTCGCCAGCGCGGCGCTGCCGCCGCCGACTATCGTGTTGGAACAGCAACAAGCGGCGCGCGCCATCGCGGGGGCCATCGCCGACGCGCTCGACTATGTCGGGGTGCTGACCTGCGAATTTTTCGCGGGGCGCACCGGTCCTGTCTTCAACGAAATGGCCCCGCGCGTGCACAACAGCGGGCATTGGACCATCGAGGGCGCGGTGACATCGCAGTTTGAAAACCATATCCGCGCCGTTGCCGGGCTGCCGCTGGGCGACACGTCGACGCGCGCCTTGCCGGTGACGATGCACAACCTGATCGGCGCGGACATCAACCGCGTCGCCGACCTGCTCGCCGACCCCCACGCCCACATCCACCATTATGGCAAGGCTGAGGTGCGCGAAGGCCGCAAGCTGGGGCATATCACCTGGGTTGGCGCCGGGGTTGGCGCCGGGGTGGGGACCGACCCGCAATGAACCATCCCGAAGTAACGTTGGTGCTGGCCCGCGCGGCCAATGGCGTGATCGGCGCCGATGGCAAAATGCCGTGGCACATCCCCGCAGACCTGCGCCGCTTCAAACAGCTCACCACTGACCGCCCGATGATCATGGGGCGCAAGACGTTCGACAGCTTGCCCGCGCTGCTCGAAGGGCGGCGGCACATCGTCCTGACCCGCGATACGGCGTGGGCCGAAGACGGCGCCGAAGTCGCGCGCAGCGTCGCCGACGCGCTGCGTATGGCCAATGCGCCGCATGTGATGGTGATCGGCGGGGCAGAGATTTACCGGCTGTTCCTGGCCGTTGCCGACCGCATCGAGCTCACTGAGATTGCGCTGGAACCCGAAGGCGACACCCGCATCGACGCGCCCGATCCCGCCCACTGGGAAGCGGTGGCGCGCGAGGATCACCCCGCCGACGACAAAGGCCGCCCCGCCTTTGCCTTCGTCACCTATTTGCGGAGAGCCCAATGAAAAAGCGCGTGTGGATCCCGCTCACCGTCGTCGCGCTCGCCGCCGCCGGCTTCTTCGGCTTCGCCCCCGGCTATGTTGAGGGCCAGATGAACCGCATCGACGGCAAGCCTCTCCCCGCCATCCGGCCCGAAGTGGCGAAGCTCCACCAGACGCTGACCATCGTCGATCTGCACAGCGATACCTTGCTGTGGCAGCGCGACCTGCTCGACCCCGCCAAGCGCGGCCATGTCGATCTGCCGCGCCTGCAGGCGGGTAATGTCGCGCTGCAAATCTTTTCCAGCGTCACCAAGACGCCGAGCAACCAGAATTACGACAGCAACAGCGCCGACGGCGACAATATCACCCCGCTGGTGATCGGTCAGCTCCAACCGGTGCGGACGTGGGGCAGTTTGCTTGAGCGCTCGCTATGGCACGCCACCAAACTGCAATCATCTGCGGAAGGGTCAAAGGGATATCTGCGCGTTGTGCACGGGCGGGCAGAAATTGCGGCGCTCCGGGCCGACCGAATGGATCGGGCAAAATGGGTCTTGCCGCTCGATCAGGCCGAAAAGCGCAAATACCAACCTTCGCCTGTCATCGGCGCCATGCTCAGCATCGAAGGCCTCCACAATCTCGAAGGCCAGCTCGCCAACCTCGACAAGCTCCACGCCGCAGGTTTCCGCATGGCGGGGCTCACCCATTTCTTCGACAATGAACTCGGCGGGTCGATGCATGGCGAGGTCAAGGGCGGGCTCACCCCCTTTGGCCGGCAGGTCGTACGGCGCATGGAAGAATTGGGGATGATCGTCGACATCGCCCATCTGTCGCCGCAGGGGGTCAGCGACGTGCTCGCCATGGCGCGCCGCCCGGTCGTCTCCAGCCACGGCGGGGTGCAGGCGACGTGCAAGGTCAACCGCAACCTCAGCGACGGCCAGATCCGCCGCGTCGCCGCTACCGGCGGCCTCATCGCCATCGGCTATTGGGAGGGGGCGGTGTGCGACACTTCGCCCGCTGCCATCGCCCGCGCGATGAAGCATGTGCGCGACCTCGTCGGCGTCCAGCATATCGCGCTGGGGAGCGATTATGACGGCGCGGTCACCGTGCGCTTCGGCACCGACGGCCTCGCGCAGGTCACGCAGGCGCTGGTCGATGCGGGCTTTACCGAGGCCGAAATCCGCGCCGTGATGGGCGAAAATGCGCTGCGCGTTCTTGGCGCGGGGATCGTGCCGATGGCGAAGGCGCAATGACCATTTCTATAACCGTTCGTGTCGAGCGAAGTCGAGACACCCCGGAGCATGGTGCCATGCCGATGGGCCTCTCGACTTCGCTCGAGGCGAACGGATAGGTCGGTTCATGACCCGCCTCGACGGCCACCACCCCATCCCCGAACCCTTGCGCGGCGGCGTCATCGCGCTCGGCAATTTCGATGGCTTTCACAAGGGTCATCAGGCGGTGGTCGGCCGCGCGGTGCGCCATGCGCAGGACGAAGGCCGCCCCGCCATCGTCGCGACCTTTGACCCACACCCGGTGCGTCATTTCAAACCCGACACCCCGCCCTTCCGCCTGACCTCGCTCGACCAGCGGCAGTTATTGTTCGCTGCTGCCGGCGCCGACGCCATGCTGGTGCTGCCCTTCGACGCGACCCTCGCCGCGACCAGCGCCGAGGATTTCATCACCGACCTACTGCTCGCCCGCTACGGCGCGGCAGGTGTCGTCACCGGCGCGGATTTTGTGTTCGGCAAGGGGCGCGGCGGCAATGTCGTGACGCTGGCCGATCACGCCCGCCGCCTCGGCTTCTTCACCGAAATGGTCAGCCCCGTCGACGACGCCGATGAAGTCGTCTCATCGAGCCGCATCCGCGCCGCGCTGCAAGACGGTGACTGCGCCACCGCAGCGCGCCTCCTCACCCGCCCCTTCATCGTGCGCGGGACCGTCCAGCACGGTGACAAGAACGGCCGCAAGCTGGGCTTTCCCACCGCCAACATCGACATGGGCAGCTATCTGCGCCCGCGCTATGGCATCTACGCCGTCACCGGCCACCTCGCCGACGGCCGAATGCTCAAGGGCGCCGCCAACCTCGGCATTCGCCCCAGCTTTGACCCGCCCAAGGAATTGCTCGAACCCCATTTCTTCGATTTTGCCGAGGACCTCTACGGCCAAGAAATCGACGTCGCCTTCCACGCCTTCATCCGCCCCGAGGCCAAGTTCGACAGCTTGGATGCGCTGATGGCGCAAATGGCAAAGGATTGCGACGCCGCAAGGGCAGTGCTCGAATAGGTTCGCGCGAAGACGCGAAGACGCGAAGGACTTGTGTCTGCCGCGAAGCAGCCTTCCAATCCAACATTGCGGTTTATGCTGGTAAGGAAGAATGAATGGGCCTTTCGGCCTGAAGCAATATCTTCGCGCCTTCGCGTCTTCGCGCGAACAAAAAATCCACGCCTCACGGCAAAGCCGCCACCAAAGGCTCCAAACCCCATCCCAAGCCTTTTGCTTGAGAGAGTGCGGCTTTGCCCCTAAAGCCCGCGCACCATGACCGAACCTAAAGACTATCGCGACACCGTCTTCCTGCCCGTCACCGACTTTCCGATGAAGGCCGGCCTGCCGCAGAAGGAACCCGCGATTGCCGCCAAGTGGGAGGCTGAGAAGCTGTATGAGCAGCTCCGCAACGCGCGCCGGGGCCGGGCGAAGTTCATGTATCATGACGGCCCTCCTTACGCGAACGGCGACATGCACATCGGCCATGCGCTCAACCACACCATCAAGGACATGGTGTGCCGCACGCAAAATCTGCTGGGCAAGGACGCGCCCTATGTACCCGGCTGGGACTGCCACGGCCTGCCCATCGAATGGAAGGTTGAGGAGCAGTACCGCAAGAAAAAGCAGGACAAGGACCAGATCCCCCTGCTCGAGTTCCGCGCCGAATGCCGCGCCTATGCCCAGCATTGGGTCGATGTACAGCGCAGCCAACTCAAGCGCCTCGGCATTATGGCCGATTGGGACCACCCTTACCTCACCATGCAGCCCGAAAGCGAAGCGACGATTGTCGCGGAGCTGCTGAAACTGGCGGCGGACGGCCAGCTCTATCGCGGGGCGAAACCGGTGATGTGGTCGCCGGTGGAAAAGACCGCCTTGGCCGAGGCCGAGGTGGAATATGAGGATATCACGAGCACCCAGATCGATGTGGCGTTCGAGATTGTTGAGAGTCCGATTGCTTTTCTTGAGGGTGCGTATGCAGTCATCTGGACGACCACGCCATGGACGATCCCCGTCAATCAAGCTTTGGCCTATGGTCCAGACGTCGATTACGTTTGCTTGCTAATTGACCAACCGATCCGCTTCGATCTGGAAGGTGGCGGGTTCGAGGAAGAGGATTTCGTTCAACGGTTCTTGGTTGCGCGCGACCTCAAGGATAGCTTTCTGGCCCGACTGGGAGAGGGCTTTCGTTGGGTCGGGAAGGACGGAATTTGGGGTGGTGAAGTTTGGGCCGGCAAAGGCTCCGACCTCGCCGGAACCATCGCGCGGCATCCGCTGGCAAAGTTGTTTTCTCCCCTCCCGCTTGCGGGAGGGGTCGGGGGTGGGCCAGTCGATGGCGAGCATTCCTTGGACGGGCCCACCCCTAACCCCTCCCGCGAGCGGGAGGGGCACACCATCAACCCAGCCTCCCCGCTCGCCGAATTTTTCCTCCGCCCGCGCCCCTTCCTGCCCGGCGACTTTGTCACCACCGACAGCGGCACCGGGCTCGTCCATATGTCGCCCGACCATGGCGAGGATGATTTCGACCTGTGCAAGGCGCACGGCCTGAACCCCGTCTTCGCAGTCGAGGGCGACGGCAAATATCGCGCCGACTGGGCGTGGCTTGGCGGGCAGGGGTCGGTCATCAACCCCAAATTCAACGCGCCCGACGGCCCGATCTGCACCGATTTGCGCGCGGCGGGCGCGCTGCTCGCGGCGAGCGCCGATTATCAGCACAGCTATCCGCACTCATGGCGCTCGAAGGCCAAGGTCATTTATCGCTGCACGCCGCAATGGTTTGTGCCGATGGACAAGCCGATAAAGCCCTCTCCCCTTCAGGGGGGCGAGGGGTCGGTTGTGCCCCCGGCACAACCTCAGACTGCCGGGGGCAGTCTGACCCCTCACCGGTTGGGAGAGGGGACTGTGGGCACCGCCTCTGACAGCCCCCTCTCCCCGGCCCTCTCCCCTGAAGGGGAGAGGGAGTTAACCCTCCGCCAAATTGCCCTCGCCGAAATCCAGCGGGTCAAATTCACCCCCGACAAGGGCCGCAACCGTATCGGATCCATGGTCGAAGGCCGCCCCGACTGGGTGCTGTCGCGCCAGCGCGCGTGGGGCGTGCCGATCACGCTGTTTGTGAACAAAAAGACCGGCGACTATCTGGTCGACGCGGCCGTGAACGAACGCATCGTCGCCGCGGTTCGGACACAGGGCATCGACGCCTGGACTCCCGACACCGCGCACAGTTTCCTCGGCCCCGATTACGATCCCGCCGACTGGGAGGCCGTCCCCGACATCCTCGACGTGTGGTTCGATTCGGGCACCAGCCACGCCTATGTCCTCGACAGCGGGCGCTGGCCCGATTTGAGCTGGCCCGCCGACATTTATGTCGAAGGGTCCGACCAGCATCGCGGCTGGTTCCAGTCCAGCCTGCTACACAGCTGCGCCACGCGCGGCCGTGCGCCCTATGACCAGATATTGACGCACGGCTTCACCATGGATGCCAAGGGCCTGAAAATGTCCAAATCGCTGGGCAACACCGTCGATCCCAACAAGGTCATGGAAACCTATGGCGCCGATATCATCCGCCTGTGGGCGCTGAGCGTCGATTTCACCGAAGACCACCGGATTGGCGATGAAATCCTCAAAGGCGTCGGCGACCAGTATCGCAAGCTGCGCAACACCTTCCGCTATCTGCTCGGCGCGCTCGCCGGGTTTGGCGAGGACGAGCGTGTCGCGGTGGCCGATATGCCCGAGCTCGAGCGCTATATGCTCCAACTGCTCGCGCAGCTCGACGCCGACTTGCGCGTTGCCGCCGAAAGCTACGACTTCAATACCTACACCCGCCGCCTCAGCGATTTCTGCAACGAGGATCTATCGGCCTTCTATTTCGACATCCGCAAGGACAGCCTCTACTGCGACATCGGCCCCG